>OLQL01000331.1_pt1 | contig 52543 bp, 51 predicted proteins | sample 1672971 | NCBI WGS metagenome assembly OLQL01 (sample SAMEA3136742, study PRJEB25190) | human gut metagenome | biome: human gut; feature: human-associated habitat; material: faeces | place: Austria | collected 2013
CTGAATAAGTTCCTCCGAGTCTATTATGGCAAGGTCACAGAGCTCTACCGCAGCTCGTCGGCAATAGAATAAGCTGAGATCTCCAATACTTTATTTGAGGCGGCCAGGCGATCCGCTTTGCCGTCTCTGTTTTGCTATGCTCTTTTTCTGCCTATAACTTTTCTTTTAATTTGGGCTTGACTTTTTAGCAGGTTTACAGCGGTGCGATTTTGGAACCGCTGTTTGCGTCGATCCATGCGAGGAACTTGTCCTTCGGAACAACGATCCGGCTGCCAATTTTGAGCGCGGGGAAGCGGTTGCTTCGTGCCAGCTCATAAGCACCGGCACGAGAGATGCCGAGCACAGAAGCGACCTCGGCGACGGAGAGCATCAGCGGCAGTTCATCGTAGCTTGTGTAGGTGGAATGCTTCATTCTGTTCTTCCTTTCCTTATGCACCGGGCAACAAATTCACCGCGGACAGCTTGCGATGAATTTGCCGCCGCTCTGTTGTTCGTTCAACCGCAGACAGTTGACGCGTGTGAAAAATTTCAACGGCCTCATGGATCGGCCTGATGGTATAGCACAGATTGCCGTTCTTTTTGATCCTGGATTTTGTCAGGACAGAGGTTGGCTCTGTGGAGATGAGTCCTTTCTCCGAGAGCGCGTCGACATACTGCATGACCGTATTTTTAGTACGGCCAATAGCTTTTCCAATCGTGGCGTAGCTGGGCCAGCACTGGTAGGTACTGGGGTTTTCAAGACAGCGGAGGTAGGCGTAGACCGCGATCTCACCTGCGCTCAGCCCCAGCGAAAAAATTTCGTTCGGCAGTGTAAAATAGTTTTTACTGGGAAATTGATTCATGGTGTGTCCTCCTGTTCGTCGGGATGGAAGAGCTGAATGAACTCCTTTGCGGAATGGACAACGCCCAATTCCTTGAGCTGCTGATAGCGGATCAGGTCGCAGAGGGTGCGCAGACTGATCTCCGCGTACTCCAGCAGCTTATCGGTCACCAACATTTGCTGGTAGGTGTCCAGTTCGGTCGGCGCATCCGGGGATCGGAGGAAAGTGAGCAGTTCATCTGCGGTCGGGATACTGTCCGGTGCGTCATGCTGTATTTCCTGCCGGATGTAGTCAATGACCTCCCACTCAGCGTGGGAGGTCAGGAAGCGCAGAAGCTGCTGTGTGCTTTGTTCAAATGGATTCATGGTCATACACGCTCCTTGTGTTCAGGTGAGACGATCATGACTGCGGCCAACTCAGTCGGAAAATTTGTCTCTCACCTATAAGGACACTCAGAGCGCGTTTGTAAACCGGAAAACAGAAAATTTTTCAAAAAACTGGGAAGCCCTGTCATGAGACAGAGCTTCCCAGCTTTTCGTGCAGCTTTTTCAGTCGCTTTGATACCGCCATTCTGGAGATGCCGTAGATCTGACCGATCTCCTCCATCGTCAGCTCACCGCTGTATCGGAGGGAGAGCAGGTTTTGACCTTGCACATCCAGTTCCGCAATGGCCTTCCGCAGATTTTCAAGCTGGAGGTTCCTGAGCGCCGCATCTTCCACGGGACGCCTGACGCAATCCGAACCGGACGGCACCGTTTCAAACTCACTTTTACTCAGGTGCCTTGTGTCCTGTTTGGCCTGCGCCTGCTGCCGTTTCCGATCCTGCTCAAGGAAGTCCGCGACCTCCTTTGGCACCGATACTTGCTCACCATTGTAGACGATAACGACAGAGTCGTTCATTTTGTATCCTTTCCGCTTTCAACGGAAAGGTACACACCCGCGCTGCCGGTACAGCGCCAAAAACTGTCGACCTTCATGGAACTTCCTGCGTACAGGGTGGTCATAATGCCCTACGGGGTCCATGAATGCCTGAGGCCACACTTACGGTGTGGACCTCACCGGAAAGCCGCGAGATTTGGCTTTCACCTGTTACCAGTATAAAGCGGGCGCGGAAGATTGTCAAGGTCACGCCTATATGCGGCTATTTTAAATTTGGTGTGGATAGGGAGTTAAAAGCATATCCCAACTGCTGTAAGATTTGGCGTGGATGGCATTTGTGACAGGATAACGAGAAGAGCGACACCCCTTTAGACGGTCTTGATAACGATATGGATTTTCAGACTTTACGGTGGGAATGGACTGCGTCAGCAGGCGGTTTCCGCTGCAAAGTCCGCTGGGATAGCTGCTGTGGCAGCGCAAGGGAGGCACTCCCTTGTACGGAACGGAGTGATGCAAGACAGCCCGGACAGTCAACTGTCCGGGCTGTCTGCCTCGCAGAGCGCACATACTCCCGTCAGGAGAGTATAGAAGTGCGCCCTTAGTCCCGGTGGGACTTTCGGGATGTTCCCAGATCGTCAGCTTTTCTTTCGCTGCCAGACGATCTCATACCCCAGTACATCGGCAAGCTGGACAGCCTCGACATAGCGCAGGGATTCCCGCTGGAGCTTATTGGACAGGTTGGAAACGCTGTCAGACCAGCCGTGTTCGTCCCGCAGCAGATCGACTACCTCCTGCATGGTCATTCCCTGACGGACGATGTACGACTTGATTTCGTTTCTCAGATTGGATTTCATCAACTTTTTACCTCCATATTTTCGTGACATTGGTTTTTGAGTAAGTGAACTGTGTACGCTTTGCGGTGAAAAATCTGCCGTGCCGCAAATCCGCTCAGATTTCCGTCCGTGATGCCCTGTTCGTAACAGCACTCTATCGGTTTTATCGTTCTGCGTGAGAACATACGGAATGAAAGGATATGCCGCAGTCCGGTGCAGCGGCTTCACGCTTCGGTAAATCACCGGATGGTGCAGCGCGTTCGGCTTGCGGCGAAAATCTTCACGGTTTTCACAAGGATTGATTGAGAAACGCCTGTTTTGCGTCCCGTCGGCACGCTGTACATAGGAGAATTACGGTTTTCCGCTGTGTACATACGTACCGGCGGTGCAGGGCAAGCGGCATTTCACGGCATGGACGGATTTGTTCACGATTGGGTGCGCGTCAGCTTTCCGGTACATACGTACATAGTGAATTGCCCCAATTCTCAGATATACGGGGACTGATCAGCGGCTCAATGCCGAGATACCCCCACACTCTGCGCCCGGTGGCGTTCGTGACGGTGTTCGTATGCTCCAGATTGTACGTTTTTAGATTCCGCATCAGGAAATCGCTGAACGAGCGCTGCCGAATGGGTGTCAGCCCATTCTCATCACACCAGATTCCATAAATGGCATACAGCTCCTTGGAGGTGACGGACATATCCGCTTTCAGCCGTATATAGCCGGTGGACTCCATAAAGTCGATAGCGTTGTTCGCGTCGCGCTTGACATACTCCCGGTTGTTCAGCGTCCGGGGACTTTCTGTGAAACGGAAGTTGTTTGCCGCCAGCCGTTGCAAGCCCTCAAATGCCCAGAGAAAAATGCCCTCGATCTCAAGTTTCATCTTCTCGGCAATGTCAGGATCATCCACACGATCAGCAGGCTTCTCTTTTGTGGTCAGGATCAGTTGACGACGATAAAAGCCATTGCTGCGGTCGTAGAGAGATTGCAAATCGCCGTTGGAGAACGCCAGCAGGCGGGCGTACATCCACCCCTGATAGCTCTGGACGCTTTTGCGTTCCAAATCCATCTTGCCCTGTGCGGTAACGATGGATTTGACATAGTTGGTCTGCTTCAGCGCTTCCATTTTCATATCGTCATCCACAAGAAGATGAATGTGTTCCAGATCGGCGCGGGCAAACCGGTTGTCGGAAATTTTGGCGATGCTGCCGTCTTTCATATTGCAGCCAAACAGACGCGCCAGCACAGGACCGATCTGCGATTTTCCCTCGCCGCCCTCGCCCTTGAGGATCATCATGCGCTGCCCTTTGGTGCTGGGAATGAGGCAATAGCCGATATACTCCTGAAAGGTTGGGATGTCCTCCGGGTAGAGTAGGTCGGAAAGAAACCGAAGCCAGACAACCGGCTTTCCTGCCTGCGGATTGTAGTCGATGGGAAACCGGCTGCGCACGATCTCAGACCGTCCCGCAAGAAAGCTGCCGTCAGTGCGGAGCGTCCCGTTCTGCACATGAATTTCATCTGGCTTTGGCGGAAAGCTCTCTGTGTGAGCTGCCAGCTTCATGATCTCCACGATATTGGAAATGGTGCGCGGAATGTTCTTTGCGGCGTAGCACTCCAACTCGGCGTAGATTTTTTCTTTCAGCAGCAGCGGGGCTGTCAGCCGTCCGTCTGGTGTGAAAAATGCGTTGTCCGCATAGATGAGCTTGTTCTTTGACAGAAACTCCCGGCAAAAAGCTGCCTCATTGACGTCCTTGCCATCGAACCATGCTGGAAAATCCAACCCGGCATACTTCTTGTTCACGCTGCATCCCTCCCATTGATTTTTTCCTTGAGCTTGTCCAACCGACCATCTGCAAACAGATAACTGACCACTTCGGCGCGTTCATAGGAATCCCCGAAAGCAAGAATATCCAAGTAATATTCCGCCTCGTCCAGCTTGTGACAGGCTTCCTCAAATCGTTCATCCGGTGCTTCTGCTGGTGATTGCGGCGCATACTGTACCTTCCAGCTCCGCAGGACGCGGGCGTAATCGGACAAAACAGAAAAGCACAGCCGCTCGTTTTCTATGAGCTGCTGTGCTTCTGTTCGGATGCGCTTTGCGTGGAGCGCCGCTGCGCTGGGCGGCTTCTCCGGTGTGAGGTGAAAGTCTGCGGCCAACTGCTGCGCCGCCTCATAGAGCGGCAAGCCGAACAGCTTTGCGGCAAAGTCAATCACATCTCCATGTTCCCCGCAGCCAAAGCAATGGTAGTGGTCGTCCGCCACATACAGGCTGGGATGCCGGTCATTGTGGAACGGGCAAAGAGCCATGCCGTAATGGTTGACCTCCACGCCGTACCGCTCCGCCGCCTTCCGGCAGCTTACGCCATATTTGACGTTCTGAAAGCAATTCATGCGTTATCCTCCGTAAAATAGATTTGAGCGGCGGCTTTCGCACCTCTCTGTCTGTTTTATGTTCGGATTCGTAAAAAACAGGCGGATGGCATGACAACTTCATTTCAAAAAACATGACAGGTCTTTTCATGTTCATATTTGCATGGTATAATTAAAAAAACGTGACAGGAGGAAGCGCATGGCTGCACCAATCATTGACCACAATCTGCTGACGCTGGACTACTGGCAGGACAGCGTGACCTACGAGGGCAAAACCGTACCCGGCGGCACCATTGGCTGTGAAGCTCTGAACATCCCGGATACGCTGAGGGAAAAGCTGGCACAGGCAAGTATTCCCTTGCAGAAGATCGTCGCGGCAATCAAAGAGAACAATCTGACTGCCGAGTTGCTTCGTCCTGCCAAGGGCAGTGTTCTGCATATGATACAGCTTGCGAAGGATACACTGCCGTTTTCCCGTGCCGACGCTGCTTATTACAACGGGCGTGTGGAGCATATCTTCTCGGAGGAAGGGATTCAGAATACCCTTGCCTATGTGCAGGCTGCCGCCGTGGTTGGGCTGCTGGCCACCTTCAACGAACAGTTCAGGCAGGGCGTTGGCATAACGAAGATCATCACCCTTGCGGAGGAGCTCCCTGCCACCATTCGCAACTACAAAAGCGGTATGACGGCGTTTGCAGACGAGCTGCATAAGGGGAAGCGGACTCCGGACGGCTATGCGCAGGTATTTGGCAGGATATTCTCCGGACAGCCGAAGCTGTCGCTGGATGACAAGTCATGGCAGGCATTTTCCAACACAACAATTCAATATGTGTCTGCCGTCCGCTCCGCTCAAGACGCGCCGCAGCTCATGCGCCGGATGCACTATATGTCTTTCGTATCTATGTTCCGCTCCGATCTGTACGAGGGTCTATGCGTCGGACACGCGCCGAGGAAATGCGCCGTCTGCGGAAAATGGTTTCTGACCACTGACGCAAGATATGCCAAGTACTGTGACGGTCTGGCTCCCGGAGACAAACGCGGGCGCACCTGCCGTCAAGTCGGGAATCTTCGTGGACGGGAGCAGCGGGAGCTTGCCGCAGATCATCCCATCAAGAAAATCTATACAAAGCGGTTCAACACGATCACGCAGTATCTTGGGCGCGGCACGCTGGACGAGCAGACTGCCGCCGTGATGAAAGCACTTGCAAAAAGCAAGCTGGAAAAGGCGCTGCAAGACAATGACTATGCGCAGGGCAGCTACGCCGCCGAAATGGAGCAGGCGGCTTTGTTGGCAGAAGCGAAAGCGAATAGGAAGCGGTAATCAAAATCCACGATGGAAGAGGTGCAGACATGGAGGATAACCGTGACAAACTGATACCGGCACAGTTTGCGGGCTACACATGGGAACTGTCCGGTTATGCGTCCAAAGTGCCGTTCGCCAATGAGGACAGCCTGACCATGCGCGAAGTCCGGAACGTCTTTCAGCTTGACCCGGAACCGCCGCAAATGGAGCTGAACGACTACATATGCGAAGCTGTCCGTCACAAAGACCTTGCATACTTTTCCTTCTTCCTGCACCACTTTGAAAAGCGTCTGAACAGCGTGATTTACCGTTTTCTCACCCGTAGCGGAATTGACCGCTACGACCCGGCGCGTTTTCTGGACTACAAGCTGGAAATCTTGCAAATGCTGCTGTTTTGCCTGCCGAGGTTCGACCCGGCGCAGGAAACAGAATTCCTGAAATACGCGAAACATTATATTCAGGACGGGCTGCTGTTCTGCCGTATGATGGGAGAAGCCGGTTCCTTTGCCAGTCTTGCAGAGTACCGGCGTGTACGCCAGATCGGCGCAATCTACAACGGTTCAGGCAAGAGTCGCGCAGAGGTCGTTTCCGAGTTTGCCGCTCAAAGCGGGTACAAGGACGATAGCGTATCCGCAGATGAGCTGCTGACCATTGCCCAGCGCAACCGCAGCATTGTTTCCCTCTACCGCACGGAGCAGGACGAGGACGGCGAAGAAACCGGCGAGGATGTGACGCGCGACGATAGCTGGAACTACGCCGAAATCCTATGGAACGGAATACAGGCAAAGGCGGTCACGGCAGCGTTTGAGCAGATTTCCTACAAAGAGCAATGGTATCTGGAAAAGCGGAACGCCATCTGCATGACCTGCGGGCGCGTCACCCCCTTGTCCACGCAGTCCACCTTTGAAGATTTAGCGGTGGATTTTGAAGGAACGACAGCCAGCGGTGCGGAGCGATTCTATCGGCGCACATTAGACAAGCTACGGCTGAAGCTGCTGGAAAGCGGTGTGATCCATACCGTGACACTGAAACAAACCGATATGCGAAAAAAGAACAAAAGAATAGCCGCCGCTGTCTACCAATATCAGGCGGACAACGACGGCGAATGGGGCGAAATTCGGTTCGATTTTGAAAACGGCACAGCGGAGATCGTCAGGCTGGCGGATTGGGATACGGTAAAATCTAACATCTTTGCAAATACGGCGATCCGGTTTGTTCAGTGCTTACCGGAAGCGAGGCTGCTGAAATCCGTGGTCGTGCCGTTTGAGATGGGCGTTCCGGAAAGACCACTCCCTCTGACGAAGGCGGCAAAAGAATCGAATGGCAATTCCTCACACACGATCTCTTTGCGGCAGACGGAGTGTCGGAAAACAGGTGAAACGATCACCGCCGCTGTCTACGAATATCTGGTAGACAACGATGGCGAGTGGGGCGAGCTGCGGTTTGACTTTGAGAACGGCACAGCCGAGATCGTAAAGCTGGCAGATTGGAACACGGTGAAGTCAAACATCTTTGCAAAAACGGCGATACAGTTTGTTCAGAGATTGCCGGAGGCGAGAATGTTGAAATCTGTGGTCGTGCCGTTTTGGAAAGGCAGGGCATCATTATCCGCAGAGCATGACCTTTGCGCAGAACAGACCGTCCTGATAGGTAACCGTACTCACCCCGCCGGATTTTTCTGCGATGTGACGGACGGACTGAAGCCCGACACCGTCTCCTTTTCGCTTGGAGGACTGAAAGACACCACCTTTTTCGCGGATGACTCCGTCATAGGTGTTTTCAACCTGAATCAGCGCCAGGCTGCCACTGTGCAGATAGGCAGTCAGCTTGATTTTACGACGGGCAGGCGCAGTGCGCAGGCTGGCTTCCAGGGCATTTTCCAGCAGATTGGAAAGAACCAGACACAGATTGATTTCGTCTACAGGAAGACGTTCCGGCAGATCGAGCTGCACGGAAAATGGGATCTGCTCCCGCTTCGCAAGTGCGCAGTAATACCCGACCACGCCGTCTGCCGCCCGGTTTTCACAGAAATGCAGCTCCAGACTCGGGATTCTGGAAACTGCGCCGGAAAGATAGGCTTTGATCTTTTCAAGATTCCCTTCTTCTGCAAGGGCAGCGAGCTGACATAGCTGGTGGCGCAGATCGTGCCGCGCCTGCCGGGCTTCCTCAATGGCAGCTTTCAGGCTTTCGTAGCGCTGCTGCTGCATGGAAAGCAGCTGGTTCTCCTGCTGCAATCTCACATTCCGGTTGATGCTGATCGCCATCAGAAGGAAGATTGCGTTGAAGAAAAGCATCAAAAACAAAAGTGCGATGCTGATCACAAAATACCCCTGCAAAACACGCCCGGTATAGAGCGTGTCCGCATACTTGGGGATCATAAACAGATTCAGTGCAATGAACACCAGCGGCAGCACCCAGAACACATACCAGGTCTGCGCAAAATTTTCGTCCTCGACCATCCTCCGCACGCTGTGCGTCGCAGGATAATAGGCGATGGCGGCAAACAGCCAGCAGATCGCATGATAGCAAATCGCAGACCGCAGGCAGAACCACGGCGCAGCCTGCGCCTGCGGCAAACCGACCAGCATAGCGGCGTTGATCGCTCTTGAAAGGCTGTTGATACAGGCAAATACCGCACAGACGGACAACGCAATCGTTCTGGATTTCCAAAGCGAAATCCGGAGCGTTTTTATGTAGATCACGACTGCAAGCAAGGTTAGGCCTGCAAGCATCGGCGCAGTCGGCATGCGGCGCGCATAGCACACCACGCCTCCGGCGGCGCAAAGCAGCGCAAGCAGCGGAACAAGCCACAAAACAAGCTTTGACAGCGGCTGCTTTAAGCTGGATTTTACCGGGAAGTAGGCAAGCAGCATGCCGGGAATCACCACGCCGAGCTCCAGAATTGGACGCAGCAGCTCCATTATGCCATCCGCCCCCTTTGTAGCAAGAACTCCATAAGCGCCTGCCGGGCACTTTTCAGAAGGTCCTGACTGACAAACACGCGGCTTCCGTCCGCCATGCGGAAGGCGGCGCCTTCCAGATCCTTCGCGTGTTCCAGATTCACGATCACGCCGCGCCCGCACACAAAAAAGCGTGTGTCATCCTTTAGTGGGGCGATGAACGTCTTGAAGGGTTGGCGTGTGGCAAGCGTCTTTTGAACCGTCGTATGGACGTAGATCAAGTGGGCGAAGTGTTCTGCGTAGACGATGTCCTGATAGCGCAGATGGATCTCGCTTCCCTCCACCTTTAGCTCCATATATTTGTCCGGCTGCGGTATGCGGGCAAGCAGCTCGTCCGTCAGCGCATCGATGTCCGCTTCGGTAAAGGGCTTGACCAGATAGTGCAGCGCCCGTACCTGAAAGCCCTCCAGCGCATGGTCGGTCGAGGTCGTGGTAAAAACCAGCAGGCAGTCCGTGTTGGTTTTCCGTAGCTTCTTTGCCGCCTCCATGCCCGTCATGCCATCCATATAAATATCCAGAAATGCGGCAGTAAAGGGCGCTTTCCTTGCCGCTTCCAGAAATGTCTCGCCGCTTTCGTATTCCAGAATATCCGCCTGCACATTTCTCCGGTGAAGCTGCTGCTCCAGCCGGTCTTTCAGCAGTGCACGTTCCGCAGCAAGATCATCCACAATCGCAATTCTCATGCAGGGTTCTCTCCTTGTGCTTGAATTCCAAGATAATTATATCACAGCGTGTCGAGGATGACAAAGAACCGCTGTCGGAATTCGTGCCAAAATCGCCCCTTTCGTGCTACGGCGCTTGAAAAAACCGAATGGCCTTTTTATACTGAGCGCAAGCAAAATGCCAAATCGGATGAAGGAAGGAGGGAAATCTGTGTATCGTATTGCCGTGCTGGCAGAACAGGAAGCAGAGCGGCAGCGCTACGCCGAGCAAATTACCCGGTTTTGTGAAGCGAAGGGGCTGTTTCCGCAGGTCATGCAATATGACGACCAGGAACGCTTTTTTGAAACGGCGCAGAAAGATGCTCCAACCAATGCCGTCATTGCACTTTCCGGAGTGGCAGGACTGAATGCAGCGGAGCATCTTCGCTCCTTATGCCCCGCGTGCCGGATGATCTGGTGCAGCGACTTGGATTTCTCCCTTCACGCCTTCCGGCTGCGGGCAGACTATTTCCTGCTGGAGCCGGTTTCCGAGGAAGCATTCCGGCGAGGACTGAATGCCTGGATTGAATAAACGGGCATCGAACCAAGCCAAGACAACAAGCACAAAAATGGAGGATATCAATGAAAAAGAAAAAGTTACAATGTTCTGTACCAACCCTTCTGCTGGCCGGTGTGTTGTGCCTGACATTGGCGGCCTGCGGTGCGAAGCAGTCTTCCGACAAGCTTGCATCGGATACAGACTCCGCGGCAAGCGCCGCCCTGCCGGTAAAGGCCATGAATGCCAAGCGTGTCGATGAAAACCCCTATATGGCAAAGAGCGACGCCAACATTCACCACGACGGCTACAATACCGACTCTACGGATGAAGTCCTGCCGCTTGGCATCTATCCGGAGATCAATGTTTCCTATGAAAAAACCAACGCGAACGCTTCGCCTGCCATTTACTTTGACAGCTACGGCCACGCAGTTGTTCCGCTGCTCGGCGGCATCGCCATCCGCGATCTGAATGCCGAAGAGACGAAGACTCTTGGCTATTTCTCTCCGAAGCAGCACGACGGCGGCGGTTACGTCATCCAGAGCTCCTACACGTTCCTTGACTCGGAAAACCGCATCGTCTGCCCCACCAGCAACAACCATGTGCTGATGCTGCGGGCAACCGATGAAGCAGGAAACGTCCTGCCGGAGTTTGAAAAGGTACTGGACATTGACATCAAGGCGGCAGCCGAAGCTGCGCTCGGCAAGGAGCTGACGCAGAATCTTCTTTCCGTGGTCTTTGACTACGACGGCAACCTCTGGTTTGCCACCGGCGGCTTCCGCATCTATCCCGAGCGTGAGCAGCAGGGGGTGCTCGGCTACATAGCCCACTCGGCGATCGAGGCGATCCTAAACGGAGAGCAGGCCGACCTTTCGAAGGCCGTCTTCGTCTACGGGCTGGCGCTCGGCGAGGGTGCGGAAAACGGGATTGCCGCCTCCAAGGACGGCGCGGTCATCCTGACAAACCAGAACTGCTATCTGCTGCGCGCCAATAACGGTGTCGAGGCTGTCTGGTGCACACCGTATGAGAGCGTCGGCGCGAAGGTCAGCGGCGAAAACGACAAGACCACCGGCGGCGGTCTTGCCTGGGGCGGCGGCTGCTCCCCGTCGCTGACGCCGGATCTTGTGATGTTCACCGACAATGCGGATCCAGTCAAGCTGCTGGCGCTCGATATGAAGACCGGTGAGATCGTTGCAAGCATGCCGGTTCTGGATGATCTGCCCGAGGGCTATCAGGTGGCGGTTGAAAACTCTGCCATCGTCTATGATGACAGCGAGGGCACCGTCAGCACGATTGTCTGCAACTGGTTCGGCGCAGGCAGCGCAGGCCTTGCCGATCCCGACAGCGATTCCTCCATCCAGAGCTATGCCAACATCTATGACACAAACTGGCTGACAAAGGGCAACTGCATGATCGCGCCCGGCGTCGAGCGCGTGGACACCGTGAAAACCGATAGCGGCTATGAGATGAAGAGCATCTGGTCTCGAAATGACCTGAGCGATACATCGATTCTCAAGCTCTCCACCGCGACGGGCTATATCTACGGCTATGTGCAGGATCTGGAAAGCGGCATGTGGCAGTACATCATTCTGGACTTTGCCACCGGCGAGACGGTATTCACCATGGACGTCTCCAACAAATATGGCTACAATAACATGGCTATCGGTATGTATGCCGGAAACAGCGGCAACGCGCTCTACTGCCCGACGGGCTATCTGGAGCTGCTGTGCTTGCAGGACCGCTTTGTGTATCTTCCCGAAATGCCCTACCGCAAGGTCGATCTCGATAAGGCCGCGCGGAACGTACTGACACAGGAACAGTTTGAGCAGGACGGCGGTGACGGCACGGTCGCCAGCTGGCGCAATACTGTGACGGTCGAAAATGTTCATCCCAACACGACGGTCTCGTTCCGGATGAACAATCTTTCCGGGAACACCGCTGATTTGAAGCTCTATGCCTACGGTGCAGACGGAAAGCTGGCGGAGGTCAGCAAAGAGCTGTGGACGATCACGGATGAAGCCGGGACTGGCGTGGATACCCTGGCCGACGGCACACTGTATGAACTGCGTGTGAGCATCGCAGACGGCGGTGCGCTTGATCTGAGCGAGGAGGAAAAGAAGATCATCATTTCCGTTGTGCTTGCAAAGTAAGTCTCAAGGAAGGCTATCAAGAAACTACAAAATCACCCCCGTTTCTGATTGATATGCTCCCTTTATGAGAGACAGTGAAATAAATACACTGTCAATCACGAAGGGAGCATTGTTCATGTCAAGAAGGAAAACCAGCAGATCAGAGCAACTGTCGGCGGCGAAAGCCTCTGCATGACCTGTGGGCGCGTCAGCCCTTTGTACGCGCAGTCTACCTTTGAGGACTTGGCGGTGGATTTCGAGGGTACAACCGCCAGTGGCGCGGAGCGATTCTACCGGCGGACGCTTGACAAGCTGCGCCTGAAGCTGCTGGAAAGCGGGCTTGTCCATACCGTGACGCTGAAGCAGACCGAGTGCCGCAAAAGGAACAAAAAATAGCCGCCGCTGTCTACCTATATCAGGTAGACAACGACGGCGAATGGGGAGAGATCAGATTTGACTTTGCAACCGGCACAGCGGAGATCGTCCGGCTGGCGGAGTGGGACACGATAAAGTCCAATGTCTTTGCAAGGACGGTGATTCGGCACATCCAGAGCTTGCTGGAGGTGCGGCTGCTGAAAGAGACTGTTGTGATGTTTGACCAAGCATTGTGATCCTAAAAATTTATAATTATTATTCAAGCAATCGCTTGATTTATTTTGCGAAGTCTGATATCTTATTATAAGAAACACTGGATAATGCACAGAAATGGGGGGATTGTGTTTTGAGGGAAGAAAAGAAAGCCGAAAAGAGACAGGAGCTTGTAGGCGTCTGCCTTGACTGCTTTGTCGAAAAGGGGCTGACCGTTGCCACGACAAAGGACCTCTGCAAGGCGGCAAAGCTGCAAAACGGCGGCATCTACTATTACTTCTCCACCAAAGAGGAAATCGTTCTTGCCTGCGCAGAGGAAGCGATCAATCGAATTGAAAAAGGTGCGTTTGCCATCGTGTTTGAAGATATTAGTGACATCAAAAGCATGATGGATCATCTCGGTGATCTGGCGGATAAAATGTCGCCTACCATGCGCTTTCTGGTCAGCGTATGTGTGTCGCGCGAATACGGAGAAAAGGTAAAGCCTTCCCTTGTGCGGCTTGCGGCAAGATACCCTTATTACACGGGCAGGATTGCGGAGATCCTCGGCTGCACCGACAAAGAGGTTGCGCCGTTCGTTCATCTGTCGATCCTTGCCATCAACAATTATATGATCTTTGCCGAGCGAGCGCTGTTTGACCCACAGATCGAAGCGGTCAAAAAAGAGCTTTCAACGCCTTTATTACGGCGCAGGGCTTCGCCACCGTGGGAATGCAGACGGTGCTCATCGGCGCTGTGCTGAATATCGTGCTGGACCCGGTGCTGATTTTTGGGCTGGGAATGGGCATCCGGGGCGCGGCAGTGGCCACCGTCCTGTCGCAGGGCGTTTCCTGCGTGTGGGTGATTCGTTTTCTCACGGGGAAAAAGACCATCCTCCGGCTGAAAAAGGAAAATTTTTTCCCGGGAGCAAAGCTGATTTTGCCCTGCATCGCGCTGGGGCTGGCCACCTTTACCATGCAGGCCAGCGAGAGTGTGATCTCCGTCTGCTTCAATTCGTCCCTGTTGAAATACGGCGGCGACCTGGCCGTGGGGGCTATGACCATCCTGAGCAGCGTGATGCAGTTCGCCCTGCTGCCCCTGCAGGGCATCGCGCAGGGTTCCCAGCCGATCACCAGCTATAATTTCGGCGCGGGCAACGTGGGCCGGGTGCGGGAAACCTTCCGTCGGATGCTGACGGCCTGCCTGTGTTATTCCTGCGGGCTTTGGGCGCTCATCATGCTGTTTCCGCAGGCGTTTGCCGGTCTGTTCAGCTCGGACGCGGAACTGATCGCCTTCACGGCGAAAGCCCTGCGGGTGTACTGCGGCGCGATGTTCCTGTTCGGCATCCAGATTGCCTGCCAGATCACCTTCGTTTCCATCGGAAACGCGCCCTGCTCGATCTTCGTGGCGGTGCTGCGCAAGTTTATCCTGCTGATCCCGCTGATCTACCTGCTGCCCCATCTGCTGGCCGACCAGACCATGGCGGTCTACGCGGCGGAACCGGCGGCGGACGCCATCGCCGTTACTTGTACGCTGCTGCTGTTCCAGTGGCAGTTCCGAAAAGCGCTGCGGAAATTGGAAAAGCAGACGGCGTAAAAAGAAAAATTGCCTGAAAAAACCGAAAAAGATAAATTTCGGCGGTTGATGCCGCTTTTTTCCCGCTATAAGGGACTGTCCTAAAGAGCGGATTGACAATCCTGCGGCCCTGCTCTATAGTAGGTTTACTTTGACCGCAACGCTCGGTATTCCCGGAAAGGAAGATGCCTTATGCTGACGACGGAGCAGCGCCTTCGGATGCTGGAAACGCCCCAAAAGACCTTCGATCTGGTGATCGACACCGACGCTTATAACGAAATCGACGACCAGTTCGCCATTTCCTACGCCCTGCGCGCGCAGGACCGGCTGCATCTGCTGGCGCTGTGCGCCGCGCCCTTTCATAATGAGCGTTCCACCGGCCCTGCCGACGGCATGGAGAAAAGCTATCAGGAAATTTTGAAGCTGCTGTCGCTGGCCGGGGAAAACGTGCCGGTCTACCGGGGCTCCACCACCTATCTGCCCGATGAAAAAACGCCCGTTCCATCCGATGCGGCACAGGCGCTGGCACAGCTGGCCATGGAGCACACCACTGAAAATCCCCTGTACGTGGCGGCGATCGGGGCCATCACCAACGTAGCGTCCGCCCTGCTGATGCAGCCGGAGATAGCCGACCGCATGGTGCTGGTCTGGCTGGGCGGCAGCGCCCTGCATTGGCCGGATAATCAGGAATTCAACATCCTGCAGGATGTGGCCGCCGCCCGGGTGGCGTTCGACTCCGGCGTGCCGCTGGTGCTGCTGCCCTGCCACGGCGTGGTCACGCATTTCACCACCACCGGGCCCGAGCTGGAATACTGGCTCCGGGGCAAAAATCCCCTGTGCGATTATCTGGTGCAGCAGACGGAGGACGCCGCAAACGCTTATGCGAAGGGGCACGTCTGGAGCCGGGTGATCTGGGACGTGACCACCATCGGCTGGCTGTTGAATCGGGAGGGGAAGTTCATGGCGGACAGGCTGATTCCCACGCCCATTCCCCAGTACGATCACCATTACAGCGAGGACTTCCGCCGTCCGCTGTGCCGCTATGTCTATATGATCCGCCGCGACGAGCTTTTCGAAGACCTGTTCACCCGGCTGGCCCGATAAGAAAAAACGATACGCCCCCGCAGGGATTTGCCTGCGGGGGCGCTTTCCATATTTTAACTTTTCGGGGTCAACGCGCCAGAAATTCTTCCATGATTTTGACGCTGGCCGTAGAACCGATTCGGGATACCCCGAGGTCGATCATCCGAAGAGCGGCGTCCAGCGTGCGGATACCGCCGGCCGCCTTGACCTTCACCTCGCCGCGGGTGCGCTCCACCATCAGCCGAACGTCCTCCTCGGTGGCGCCGCCGGTGCCGAAGCCCGTCGAGGTCTTGACAAAGTCGGGGCGGATGCTGCGGGCGATATCGCACAGCGCGATTTTTTCTTTCTGCGTCAGGTAGCAGTTTTCGAAGATTACCTTGGAAATGGCTCCGCGCGCGCGGCAGGTCTCCACGATCCCTTCCATTTCCTTTTCGATGAAGGTATAGTCCTTTTCTTTCAGGCGCGTCAGGTTGACCACGTAGTCGATCTCGTCCGCGCCGTTTTCCAGCGCGTTTTCGGTTTCCAGCTTTTTGATCTCGCGGGTGGACTGGCCCAGCGGAAATCCGATGGCCGCGCCTACATGGATGTCCGTACCGGCCAGCAGCCGTTTGCACAGCCGGACGGGGGCGGGGTTGATGGCTACCATTCGGAAATGATATTTTCTGCTTTCGGCGCAGAGGGTCTCAAAATCAGCGTCCGTCGCATAGGCGCGCAGCTGGGTATGGTCGAAGTATTGAGCCAGTTGGTCGGCGTTCATATGGGGTTCTCCTTTTTGTTTTTTCTAACCTATTATCATTATAAGGGAAAACACGAATATTCGCTACCTTTTTGTACAAACATACTTACGGTGTGGGCAGAAGGAATGGCATAGACATTGTTGTTGGCCTCGACATTTATACTATATTATTGCTTTTCCAAAAATGGGCCAATGACGATCCGATGATAAAAAACAAGGATCATTTTCAAGACACAAAAGAAAACCCTCAAGTCTTTCGACTCAAGGGTTTTCTTGTTGGTGGAGTTGCCCCATCAAAATCCGAACTCAGCGCCGACTCGATCTCGTCAAGCGAGATTGTCTGCGTCCCATGTTGATAGTTGTAGGTCAAGACCAGTTTATCATCGAACACATACACGGCGTTTACAAATGTATCAATCAAGCGTTTCTGAAACTCACGGTTTGCTGGATCGCCATGACGGAACTGCTCAAACCATGCCGTCATCTGTTCGCGGGTCAGCTTTGGCTTTTGCAGTTCAGCAGTCTGGATATTCACAAGAATTTCTTCTTTTCGTGCTTCCAGCTCATCAAGCCGCTGTTTGGTGGACGGCGTGAAAATGCCCTGCTCGATTGCTTTCAGAATATTTCCAATGGAGGACTCGGTTTCCGCAAGCTGTGAGCGAAGCGCAGGGGTTGTTATGTCTTCCTGCTCCTGCATAACAAGAATTGCATCGATGAGCCTGTTAATCTTCTCTTCATCCATGACGCGCTGCATGGTCAGGCGGACAACAACACGTTCAATCCAGTCCTTGCGGACTGCTTTCTTGTCGCAATCCTTCAGGCGCTTCGCACCGCTGCATTTGTAATAATAGTGCATAGCGCCGGTATGGCTCTTGCCGCTTTCACCAACCATCATGCGCTCACATTTGCCGCAGAACAGCTTTGTTGTCAGCAGATATGCCATTGCGGGAGCATGGCGGTTCTTCTCCATGCGTTCCTGCACACGGTTGAACAGTTCTTCCGGAACGATAGCAGGAACGCCGCCCTCAATCACAACGTCCTGATAACGGTACTCGCCAATGTATTTGCGGTTTTTCAGCAGAGAGCTGAAACTATTGATATTGAACGGCTGTCCCCTTTTCGTTTTAAGTCCGCGGGCATTGAAATCCTCAACAATAGAACGAACCGTTTTGCCGTCAGCATACTTCTCAAATACCTCAACCACTAATGGCGCAGTCGTAGGATCGATCACAAGCTTCTGCGCTTTCTTGTCCAACAGATAGCCGAGCGGAACGCCACCGCCGTTGTTTTTCCCTTTCAGCGCGTTCTCTTTCTGTCCGCGATGGATTTTCTCTGATAGTTCAGCAGAATAGAACTCGGCATAGCCTTCCAGCATTGCTTCCAGAATGATTCCTTCCGGGACTTCGGAGATATGCTCTTTCGCAGAAATAACCTTTACGCCGTTCTTTTTCAGAATGTGCTTGTAGTGAGCGCTGTCGTAACGGTCGCGGGAAAAGCGGTCGAGCTTCCATACAAGCACAATCTCGAACAACTCTTTTGCGCTATCCTTGATCATGTGCTGGAACTCCGGTCGATCTGCTGTTTTTGCAGATAAAGCCCGGTCAATATACGTTCCAACAATGGTCATGTTGTTGCGTTCAGCATATTCCCGGCACTCGCGGAGCTGACCTTCAATGGATTCCTCGCGCTGGCTGTCAGAGGAATAGCGGGCATAGATGACAGCGTTCATTCTTCATCACCCTCATCATCCTCGCCGCCTTCCAGTGCAAGCTCTGTCAATTCACGCAGCTTACTTTGCAGGATGGCTTTATCAGGCAGATGCAATGTGTAATCTGCGACCATTGTCGGAGACATAGACCTGCTGAGCGCGTATTCGACTACGGTATCATCCTTGCCGGTACAGAGGACTAAACCAACGCTCGGATTTTCATTTGGTTTCTTTACATCACGGTCAAGTGCTTCCAAATAAAAATTGAGCTGTCCCAGATGTTCAGGTCGGAAGGTATCAATTTTCAATTCGATTGCAACAAGGCAGGACAATGCACGGTTATAGAACAGCAGATCAATGAAGAAATCCGTGTTGCCGACCTGAACGCGGTATTCTTCGCCAACAAAAGTGAAATCATGTCCAAACTCTAAAATGAAGTCTTTCAGATGCGAGACAATCTGACGCCGCAAATCCTTTTCCTTGTACGGTTCTTCAAGGTCAAGAAATTCAAACACATAGGAATCGCGCAAAGCTGCAAGTCCGCCGTTCCCAGTAAGCAGATCCTTATGCTTTTCGTGAGAGATCATCGTCCGCTCATACAGCATACTGCCGATCTGACGATCCAATTCACGTTTTGTGTAACGGTTTGCAATGCACAGGCGAAGGTAAAACTCACGCGCTTCGTCGGTCTTGCAGCCAGTCATAATCAGCAGATTGCTTGTCCATGGAATTTCTCTCACCATTGGTGAGAGTTTTTCGTTGTCACAATAAGTCTCATAAAACTGCTTCATACGCCAGATGTTCTGCGCAGAAAATCCCTTTGTTCCCGGATAATGCGCTTGCAGAAATTCGGAAAAATCTGCAACCACGCTTTTTCCCCAGCCGCCATCCTTCACTCTGCCGCTGACATAAGAGCCGATTTCCCAGTACATCTGAATAAGCTCTGCATTGACTGCTTTCATGGCGCGGCTGCGGGCGTTGTCGATGATATGAATGACCTCGTCAAACCGTCCCGGATTATGGGTTAATTCATTGCTCATGTCCTCGCCTCCCCAAGCATTTTCAGCATTGCTTCTTTCAGCTTTTCGTTCATCGGTGATTCCGGATCAAAACACATTTCAACGAACTTTCTCAGTTCAGGATTGTTCGCGTCAACCGGAGGGTTTGCCTCATACAGCTTGCCGTGCGGATCATCGCAGCGGGCAAAAATATAGTCCATTGAAACGTCAAAATAGTCCGCATACTTGCGCAGAAGCTCAACTGTCGGCGTTGCCTGACCGTTTTCATAGCGGTTGATGCTGGACTGCGTAGAGCCGATCAGGTCGGCAAATTTTGATTGGGATAAGCCAATACCTTCCCGCAATGCGCGAAGACGCATACCCAGTTGCTTCATGTTATTCAACCTCCAATTCGGGTTAAGCATAGTATAATCAAAATCCGAGCAGATGTCAACCCGGATTTTGAAGATGGATTGTAAATTTATTATAGATTAGCTTTGAACTTTTATGGACAACGCAGATAACAGCCCTAAAAAATCTGCCACATATCTGCCATCGAGTATCTTGCTGGGTATATGTGATATGTAGTTAATATGGTTAACCCCCTCAATAGAATCATACTTACCTAATTCTTCATGTTTAAGCGTGGTTGTTAATATTACTTGGTTGTTAATAGACTTTGATATTTCTAACACAGTTTTTTCTTTTCCTGTTGATAGGTCCTCAGCGCGAAATGAATCGACTATGATCGGGCAGTTGTGTCTCAGAACTTGTTGTAAGGCAAAAAGCTTCACTAAATGAAACACGGTTGCCTCGCTTCCGGAATAGACCTCATTTCGCTGAGTAAAAAGGCTTGTGTACGTAAGATTTCCATCCGGATCAATTTGATGGTATAGCTCGTTCATTTTGCCTAAAATTGCGGTCAGCAGAGAAACCCTCCGCGCCTGCGTTTCCTGAGACGAATTCTCGTTAGCTACAAGTTGGCTTTTCAGAGAAGTGATTTCATTTTCAATATCTTTGATTCTGCCCTCTGCGTCTGACGCGGAAAAAATGTCTTTTTTGTATGCGACTATAGATTCAAGAGAAACGTTTTCGTCTTCCATCAAAGACTGCATTTTTTCTTGCTCGGCACAGATTTCTGCGGACAAACGTTGAATCTCTTCCGCGTATGCAGCAATTTTCTCGGAGATTGAGTTGATTATCTCAGTTCTCATCTCTACTGTAGACACATCAAAGGAATATGATGTCTGAGATATTTCCCCAGTGCTAAATGAAATATTAGTAGAACTGCAGTCCATGCATCGCAATTCACCACATGAGATAGAACGATTCAATGATCGTAGCTCATTAATTGTATATTCCCATTTGCTCTTCCGAATAGTTGAAGCATTACGTAATTTCCGAAGCTCGGCAATTTTTGACTGAACCTTCTCTAAATTCGCAACCTTTTCGCCAAATGCCAAGCGATCGCTTTCTGCACTAAGATATGATACGGGAGCCTTCTTGGACTTCAATATTTTGTGTTGTTGCAAAAGCACTTTCTTTTCATCGGAAAGCTCAGATATTCGGTGCTTAATCTCGTCAATTCGTTCTTGCGAGAGCTGTTCGCCACCTAATCCTGCATACGCATAGAGCATTTCAATGTAGTCTTGCTTATTATAAAAACCATGATGTGCGATATTTGAAGTATCCTTCTTGTCCTGCCCAACAAAGTAAAGCTGCATAAATAGTACAGGATCAACAATCATTGAAAGCTGATTCTTTACTATAGCTGGAAGTGAAAAAATATGTTTTGACCAGTACCGCTTGAGTTCTGCAACATTATCAAAAATCAATATGGACGATCCTTGACTCAGGACAAATCCATTCCCAGAACGGCATATTTGATAATTTTTCCCGTGCTCTTCAAATTCAACATAATAATAGTATTTCTGATATTCGAAAGAAGTTGGAAAGGTCGGTTCATTCCCCAGCGCGTACATCATAGACTGAATAACAATGGTTTTCCCTTTGTTATTATCATCACTGGAAATAATATTCAGCCCTTCGGTGAATCGGCTTTCAATAAACGCTTCTTTTGAATTACCTACAGCAACCCTCAATATTTTCATTGTTGGATACCATCCTTTACAACGGAAATAAAATACTTTAGCGAAATGGCATCAAAATCCGGGCAACGCGAGACGCAATCTCCCAATGCCTGAAGACGTACAAATAATTGTTGTACTGGTTCATCGGGATGCACTATGATTAACTGATATGTGTTTTCAAAAAGGCACCAGAACCCATCGGCTGCATTTTTGTTGAACAGCGCCCTGCATAGACTACCTTGACAGTCTTCAAACATTTCGCGTTGTCTCTCTGGTGGCCAAGAATTATAAATCGGGATAAAAGAGGTGGGAATACCCTGACTCAATGGATCTCTGCTAATAATACGTTGAAGTGTCATCAGTCTTATTTCATTATTAGTCAGATGGCGGCAATAATTCAGCGCTTCATCGGTAGTCTCAATAACGACACCCTCGACAACGGATATATTCTTTTTACTTGATTGTTTATCTCGTATTTCATTAAATATCGCATCCAGAACCTTGTCCTCGGGAACGATATTTGGATGCTGCTTTATAATTGCTCTTACATATTCACGTGGCTCTTTATCATCGTCAATCACAAATAGAACCGACTTCAAGAAAGCGTCAATATTTGTATCTGTAAGACTGGAATTATCTATATATTCCTTAGCATTACCTTCTTCAACAAGGCCCTCTTTAATCAGCTTAACTGCGGTATCTTTAGCGTTTTCAATTCCAAAGACTGTAAGTGATGGGTCCTTCCTAAGCGCACCCGAAACACTACCCACGAAAAGGATATAGGTCTCAAATGTAAATTCGCTCATGTAATTTTTGAATAGCGTTACCAGTTCTCTACCTATAGCTTTGGGACCAACATTATGATTTCCTTTTGACTGTACGTCCCATAAACGTGTCGCCATGTTATTCATGCCGGTTAAATCGTTAAAGAAGTCAACAACGAAATAGTATATATCATCACTGTCTGATCTGAAGTTCATTAAATATAATAATGCTTTTGTTTCAGTTTCCGCGCCGGACTTCCGCAATTTTTCTGATGACTTTACAGTATATGACATAATTTATCTCACCTTCTTCTTAGATTTGCGGCTTGTCCAACACATACATCAGCTGGCTTGCCAGCATAATTTGCTCCATAGCCTCGCGTTTTTCATATTGAAGATTAGCATGAGCCGCAGGGTTGCGATAGGCTGCCATGATTCCTTCAAACAGAGAGTGGATTCCGCGCCGGTAGTTCCTGCCACTGGTAGTAGTTGTGTCACAGAATTTGAAAGCGCCGTTCTCGCTCATAAGTGCGCCAATCACATCACCAATCTTCGCGGGAACTGCTGCGCCGGTTTTTAACTCCAAAAACTTTTCACGCAGACGAGATTCTACTTCTTTGACCGCCTTTTCTGCTGCGGTTGAGTAGTGACCATCTACATATAACTCATGGGAGACATTCACAATTCGCGGGTGAATATCGGACCAGAACTGGACAACAACGGGTTCTGCTTCGATATGGCGAACAATTACTACCAACTCGCCAAATGCCGCAGGATTCAGGAAAATAGCACCCATCTCGTTTTGCTGAAAGAGTATATTTGCAACACAGGGGAGCGTAGTCGCATAAAAAGGATAGTCCGCTTGTATTCCTCTCGTAATTGCATTGATCCATTGGTGGACGCGCTGAATTTCCTGAGGTGCGTGGAGAAACTGCATCTGCAAGTTTGCGTTTGTAAAGTCTATCCACTTTCGCAGCTCATACAGTTCGTTTTCATACGGCAGTTTCAAAACACGCACCTCCCTTACAGCGCCTTAACCGTGTCGATAAACTGACTCATGCCCACCGCACCAGGCAAGAGGTTTTCGTCATTCTCAAACACCATGTAATAGCGATAGTCCTTGCCCGCCGCTGTGCGCCATGCTTGACCGAGTGCGATTTTCTCCCGGCTATCATCGTTTTTCAGGTGTTCGCCCTTGGTTTCCGCGCAGATGAGCTTGCCGCTTTGGGTCATAATCAAAATATCGGGGTAATGTTTGATAAAGCCGTTGATTGCAAACCCTTGTCTGGCAATATTCCTGTGCCACCAGCGGACATTCGGCAGGGCGGTCAACTCCACAATCAACTTCTGTTCCAGTTTGTTCATGTCACCGTCCTCTGCTGCATACAGAGAACGGGCATATATGTCGGTATAGGTGGCAGGATGGATAGAGGGGCGCAGACGGAAATAGGGCTTGCAGACGATGCGCTCCGTTTCCAGCCACTTATCAAAGGTTTCCCGATAGTGGGCTTCCAGCAGCGTTTCAATCTTGTCGCGGATCTTCGCTGCATATCCCAACGGTGCTTTCTCCATGGCGGCAAGCTGTGCCTTGTCCATGTCGTCCACGATACGGTTTATGTAGGCTTTCAGTTCGGCGGCGTCCACCATGTTCAGTTTGTTAAGCTGATTGAACATCATGTCCTTGCATTGACGCACCCGGCTTTCCGGCGGCAGATTGTTGAACCATTCCTTGAAGTACCGCTGTTCGGCGCTCTCCATTTTGAACACCTTCGGCAAACCGCCGTCCTGCTCCCGCACGTCGATTTCGCGGATTTCATCGTCTGCGGCGGCAAAATCAATATCGTATGCCTTGCCCTTGAGGGTAAAGCCCTCTGCCAGCATTTCCTTGTCCAGCAGTTCAAAAGAACCGTCTGTAAACAGGGATTGTTCAATTTTCAAGAAAAACTGTGGGATTTGCAGCGTTTCAATATCCTCCCTGAACTGCGGATTTACTTGGAATGATTTCACTTTATCCCGCACCTCTCTTGGAAGATTGTCCATCACCGGATCATTGCCGGTCTGCTGAATTACGTCTGCATATGCCTTTTCGACCTCTGCGGCAGCGTCCAGCATGGTGTCGGCTTTCGGGGCAGTTTCAGGCGTTTGCGCCTGTTCTCTGCGCCGCTCCAACTCTGCCCCGATCAATTTCCCATCCAGCCCCGAAAAATCGTCCTCGGCGTTTTCCGGTTTGGAAGTTCCTTGCGGGTCAGGCAGCGTGATTTGCTCTGCTGTCTGTTCGGGAATCTGCGGTTTTGCGGACTCACCGATCCGATAGTCCTTATCGCTGAATCCTGCGCTGTTCAAGCCCTTGACGATATGCGCCACAGTATTGTTGAAGTCGTTGGAAGAAGTCAACACATAGGACATATTGAGTGCGCTCTGCGTGTGCTGGCTCGTATGGGGCAAACGGAGAATCCGTCCCAAAATCTGCTCCACGTCAACCTGACTTGTCTTATTGGCAAGGGACGCAAGGATATAGGCAAAGGGGCAATCCCATCCCTCTTTCAGCGCATTGACCGTGATAATATAGCGAATCGGGCAGTTTGGGGACATCAAATCGGTGTTTTTCAGTTCGTTCACATCGGCGGTACGAATGGCGATCTGTTCGGCGGGAATCCCGGCGTCCACCAGCTTGTCCCGCAGCTTTTCAAAGGTGGTCGCGTCCTCCTTGCCCTTCGGCTGTGCCTGAAACAGCGCGATAGGACGGATATATTTGCCCGTCTTGGTGTACTCCGCATCTGCGATTTCTTCCAGCTTGCTCCGCAGGTCGATCGCGTCAATCAGCACCTCAGCTTGGCTGTCCCGGTTATAGACGATCACGGGCAGCTTTACCATGTGTTCGTTTTTCAGCTGCACCGCGTCCACATAGGAAATGATATTGCTCTCCTTTTTCGGCGTGGCGGTCAAATCCAGCACAAAGCAGGGATTGAAGTTTTCCAGCATTTCAAGGCTCAATTCCGACCGGGCATGGTGGCTCTCGTCCACGATGACAAGCGGGTTAAGCTGGTTGATAATCTGGAACAGGGCGGTTTCGTCCGCTTTTTCAATGGGGCTGTCAGGCTTGCCCAGCACCTTTGCAAACTCGGCAAGGTTGCTGTTCTCCTGATAGGCTTTTAAGACCTCCTTGCCGCGCCCACGGAACGAATCGTAGGACAGCACCATAACCGACAACTGCTCCGTTACGGCGGTGGGGTTGAAGTTCTGACCGTTCAAAAGCTCCTGCTTGGTGTAGACCTCCACGCGCCCGCCGAAATCCACATCAATTTTCTGACGGTAGGGATGGGACGTGTCTTTCAGGGCTTTCGCCGTCTGCGTCAGAATCGCGTCCGAGGGAACAAGCCACACGACCGCCTTTGTCTTGGTAGCGGGGAGTGCGTCAAAGATAGGGCGAACGGCGTTGCAGGCAATAAAGGTCTTGCCGCCGCCCGTCGGCACCTTGAAGCAAAGGTTCGGGACACCGGGTATCACGTTTTGGTATAGCCCTAAAGTCGGGGCTGATTTCTCCTGCCAGAACAGGCGAAACGCCGCTGCATCACTCTTTGTTTCGTTCAGCAGTTCCAGATAGCGGGTCAAGTCCGCTATCACCTTTTTCTGATATGTTTTCAGTTCCATGCAGCGAACCCCCCCTTACAATCTGCTAATATCGCGCGGAATCTTTTTGAATGTAACGCCCATTTTTGCCAGCTTGTCCTCGCTGATGGAACAGCGGTCGGCGTAGATCACCGTACCATCGGCTTTTTCCGTAATGGTGGAGAGGAACGCATAGTCCAGCACCGTCACGCGCTGCGGCTCGTAGTAGAAGTAATAGCCTGTGCTGTTGTGCTTGCCGAGATAATACGGGTTGCCGCCGCTGGGCGGGGCGTAGGGCTGCTTGGTTTCCATGAACCAGATGTATTCCCGGATTTTCTCCGGGGTAACGGCTTCATTCAGGCAATCGCCCACAAGCAGCGGTTCGCCAAGATCATAGAAGCTGAAATTGCCGCCTGTGCCCTCCACGGCGTTTTTACCCTCACCGTAGCCCTTGATAACACGCTTCACGCGCTCGGCGGTGATGCTGTCGGCGTAGTCCATCATCTCGACAAGAATGAACTTGCGGTGTCCGCCGTCCGCCTTGTTCATGTTGAGGACAGCATGGGCGGTGGTGCCGGAACCGGCGAAGGAATCGAGGATGAGTGTGTTATTGTCTCCAGCAATCTGTAAAATGCGCTCAATCAGGCGTGGTGGTTTTGGCGTATCAAAAGTAGCTTTTCCGCCAAAAATAGCCTTCACAATTTTGGCTGCTTCATCTGTATGTCCTACATCTGCATAAGGCCAGTAATTTGTAGGTGGTTTTCCCTCAACACTGTCTATATAGGTTTTTCTTCGGATGCCGCCTTTACCACCGTTAGTGAAATAAAATCGAGGCCATTGTCCTCTTCGTAAAATTTTACTGGCATTTTCTTTTGCTATATCCAATGTGTCTGCAAGTAAAATACCCATTACTCCTGACCGAACTTCTTTCTCAGATACACCGCAAATTTCCGCTCTTTTTTCTGCATCATCAATTTCCCGCAATTCGTATTTCGTCCAACCGCTCATATACTCCAACATCGCATCCTGCTGATACCGCCAGTGTGCGCCATTGTAGGGATATATCAAACTCCCTGTGAATGGGTGTTGGATTGCATAGACCATTCCTTGATGTGTTGCAGCATCGGCAGCAAAGGCATCGCTGCTCGTCCACGGCATAATATCGTTATCCGGATTTTTGTATTTTGCATCCATTTCCGCTGTGCGGGGTAGTTTGTTCGGGTTCCAATCAGGCAGTTTGCTATACACCACAAGGTGTTCTACCTCGTTCACGATACCCTTGGAGTCATTGCGGGTGGAATATGTACGCTGCCAGGAAATATTGGAAACAAAGCAGTTGCTTCCGAAAATCTCATCACAAATCAGCTTGAGATTGGCATATTCCGTATCATCAATGCTGATGAAAATTGCTCCATCATCCGCTAACAGCTTTTGCAGCAGCTTCAACCGCGGGTACATCATGCACAGCCACTTGTCATGGCGGGTCAAGTCCTCGCCCTCTTTGCCGACAACCTCGCCCAGCCACTTCTTGATCTTCGGGTCATTGACATTATCGTTGTAAACCCAGCCCTCGTTGCCGGTGTTGTAGGGCGGATCAATGTAGATGCACTTGACGCGCCCCTCATACCGGGGCAGCAGCGCTTTCAGGGCTTCCAGATTGTCGCCCCGGATGATCATGTTTTCGCTACCGTTGTCCTCGCTGTGCTGTCCGTTTTCATCAAAGCTATACTTGCGCTCCAACACCCGAAACGGCACGTCCTGATGGTGATTGATCACCTTGCTTTTTCCAATCCATTCAAGTGTCGGCATGGCTGATTTCCTCCGTAATCGTGTTATCCTCATTTCAAATGAGGGTTTTTCTACCCTGACCCTCATCAGTAATGAGGGTCACTTCTGGCTATGTCTGTATAGCGGTTATTGTGGTGAAAGATCTATCCTGTGGCGGAAGGACTAAATTTTTGTCCAACGCTGTCATCGTTTGTCGAATCGACGATTAGGGTAGAGCCGTAACCAAGGGGGCAGTGCACCCCTTCGCACCCGCGAGGTGGAATAAACCCCATTATTTCGAGTTAGAGTCGCTGATATGGTCTGCGGCTTATTTTTCGTTTTCGGCGGGCTTCTTGATATACTTGCCGTTCTTGATTCTCGCGTCCGCTGGCTTCTCTGCGTCCTCCGGAATTCCCCAGACCGTGCCAATGCGGATAGCACCGGGAACGCGCCCCTCGCCGCACAAAATCTGAATACGGCGGGTGGAGATACCCCAGCATTCGGCGGTTTGCGTGATAGATAAATACTTCATGGCGGTACTCCTGTTGCAGTTCCGTTCTGCGTCTGCTTATAAAATCACAGTATAATTATAATCGTCAAAGCGAATAAAAGAAAGGGCTTTCTGAAAAGTTCAGGAAGTATTTTCAATTCAGACATGAAAGGGGTGTGGGGATTCCCCAACAACAAAATAAGCAGTTCGGACGCAGGGCTGAACCGCTCATTTTTCCGGTGTGTACGGACACCGGATGTGCTTGCTACTCTCCCAAATCTCATATCCGCAGATACAACGCGCTCCCGCTTTCGCAAAAGCAGGGGCGCATATTTTTTGAAAATTTCTCATTTCGATACCTGCGTTTTGACTTAAAAATGTCCGTTGTAAAGTGAAAGGAGTTCTTTGATATGCCAGACCGCACACGACCCATCCGCAAGGAAATCTGCCTGAATGAGCAGGAGCTGAATCTCATCCAGCACAAAATGCGCCAGTTGGGGACGCACAACTTCGGCGCATACGCCCGCAAGATGCTCATCGACGGGTACATCATCAAGGTCGATTACACCGAGCAGAAGAAGTTAGCTGCCGCCGTCAGCCGTGCCGCCTCGCACATCAACCAGATTTGCCGCCGCATCAACAGCACCGGGCGTTTTTACGATGCGGACGTTGCCGAACTGAAAGCACGGCAGGCCGAGATCTGGGATCTGCTGAAAGCGCGGCAAAAGGACGAGCTTTGACCACAACGGGCTTTTCCATGTGTGGGTTTTCCGTCACCGGTTTTTCAGACGGTGGACAAGCTGACGCTCCGGAGTGTACCGCAACCGGATTTCAGGACGACGGTTTTTGTTCCATTCATCGGGACTGAAATTCATCCTCTAACTAATAAGAAATAAACCAAGATACAAGAGAATCAATCTATCAATCAATCAACACCAAAATGGATGGATTGATGGATGGGATAGGAGGTCAGATGAAAACTTTTTGCAAGCTCACGGCGCAGAGCCCAGCGGCGTCCTATGTGCCGCTGCCGAGATTTCTTCTCCAAGACGAAGCCCTGCGGGACATCAGCAACGACGCCAAGGTGCTCTATGCGCTGTTGCTGGACAGAGCAAGCATTTCCCGGCAGAACGGCTACGTCGAGCCGGACGGCACAATTCGGCTGTACTTCACCTTGGAGCAGGCACAGATGAAGCTCCACCGCAGCCGCCAGAGCGCCACGCGGATCTTCCGGGAACTGGAGTACAGCGGCTTGATTATCCGAAAAAAGCAGGGGCTGGGCAAGCCCGCCCTCATTACGCTGAATTACCCAGCGGATGCAAAGCTGATTCAGCCAAAAGAGAATGGCGCAATATCGCACGAATAAAGGTCGAAAACAAGGTGTTTTCCGCCCCACAAGTGCTGAGAAAACACAGGGGAATATCTTTTCTTATGATCGTCCCCAAATGCGCCTAAATGTTCTACAGAAGCGATAAAGGAGGTACTATGTGAACGCAGAAAAAGCGAATATTCAAAACAGCATGGATGCATCCGAAATCCCGGAATACGTCTTCGAATCGCTGGCACGGAGTCTGCTTCCGGTAATTTAGAAGTACTACGAAAGCGAAGGTGGCAAAAAGGCATTTGCCGAACGGAAAGCAAAGAAAGAGAATACGGACTGTGCATCTACATAAAGAAGCCGGGAGGATTGCAATAATCGACAGTCCTCCCGGCTTTTTCATTACCAGTCTTCAATTTCTTCTATAAAAACAATAAATCCGAACCCATGACCAATCGGTACAAGGTTCGGATTATATTGTTTTGGTGGAGCATAGGAGATTCGAACTCCTGACCCCAACACTGCCAGTGTTGTGCGCTACCAACTGCGCTAATGCCCCGCACTCAACGTTGGATATCTTACCACGTTTTTCTGCGTTTGTAAAGACCTATTTCTCATTTTTTTGAGAAAAATAAGGACGTTTCTGCGAAAAACGATGGGGGATGCAATCAATTTGCTTTAGAAGAGTTCTTGTAAAGCAATCTGGCTATCCGACCTTGTAAAATCGGACAGCCAGATTAAGAATTAGGTTCAGCCTTGTTTATTCATACATCACAGGGTTGAAAGGCCTCAAACAGCAGGTGCTTGAGTTCTATAATCATTCCCACTCGCTCCCTGAAACCGTGACCTAAACGATTTTGTATATGTGGTTTAGTTTCGATTATCGGGATTGCTTAGATTATCCAAGAATTACGGTGTATCATAATTCCTGTTGTCATTGTGTTGTCACGAAGATAGGTTGGTGCGGGATCAAGCTATATAGATATTATAGCGCTGTGCTCTTTGAATTGCAATACCACTTCTCAAAATTTACACGCAACATTTTCAAAAAGCGTGCAAAACATATTGATTTTTGAGGGCCAGGGCATTATAATATAAACACGCATAATGCAAATATTGCGTGCAGAAAGTTGGTGACAGGTTGAGCAAGTACGATATCGTCAACGAAGTCTTTGATACCATCGGAGAAATTGCAAAGAAATCGGATTTCATTTCTGCCGGACTCAAAGGCCAAGATGTATATGCGCTTTGTAAGCAGGGGTATCTCGAGCGTGTGAAGAAAGGGTATTACAAGCTGGCTGTCGGGGACGAGCCCAAAGAGGAGCTTATCCTTTCGAAACTGATGACGTACGGGGTCATCTGCGTTGAATCAGCTCTATTCTACTACGGCTATAGCGACTTTGCGCCCAGAGAATGGTCGATTGCCGTCCCACGCTCTTATTCCAGAACGGTGAAGGCGATTCAGACGGAAGTGCCGGTGAAAGCGTATTATGTGCAGAATCCGATGTATCACCTGGGGGAAACAACTGGCACCTTCAATGGCGTAACACTTCCAGTCTATGACCGTGAACGCACCGTCTGCGACTGCTTCAAGTACCGCACGAAGCTGGATAACGAGATATTCAACAAAGCCGTCAATGCTTATGTGGCGGATGAAAAGAAAAACCTTGCCAACCTTTCCAAATACGCAAAGGAAATGGGTGTTTATAAGAAAATGATGAGTGTGATGGAGGTGCTGCTGAATGGCTGACGTGGCTGCATCCGTGCTTGCACGGCTCAAAAACAAAGCCGCAAAAAGCGGCAGAAGCTATCAGCTCTGCTTACAGCTTTTCTGCCAGGAAGAGTTCCTGCGCCGACTGGAAAAGTCAAAATATGCGGAAAACCTGGTTCTCAAAGGCGGACTGTTCCTCTATTCCCTCACGGATTTCGATAGCCGTGTTACGGCTGATGTGGATTTTCTGCTCAGAAAGATGCCCAATACACCGGAACAGCTTCAAGCGATATTGGAGGGGATCATTGCAACCCAAACAGGCAACGATTTTATCACATTTGAAATCAAAAATGTGGCTCCCATTGCTGTGGCAAAGAAGTACGCCGGTATTGGTGCTTCCCTCGTAGCAAGGATAAAGAACACAAAAACTCCTTTTGGCATTGATTTCGGTGTGGGGGACATCATCGTGCCGAGGCAGGAAAAGCGGAAGATACCAACGCAGCTTGACGGTTTTAAGGCTCCGACGGTCAATACGTATTCGCTGGAAACGACTGTTGCCGAAAAGCTGGACGCAATTCTCAGCCTGATGGAATTTTCCAGTCGGATGAAGGATTATTACGATCTCTATTATCTTGCAAACAAGTTCGATTTCAACGGTGCAACGCTGACGGAAGCACTGAAAAAGACCTTTGAAAACCGTGGACACAAGTTCACGGTGGAGCAGTTTGAGCAGGCCATGGCCTTTGGCAGCGACGATGCAATGCAGAAAAAGTGGAAAGCGTTCTGCTGGAAGATCGATACAAAGACCGATGATTTTGATACGGTGCTGAGGACGATAAGAACATTCTTGGCAGATCCGTACAAGGCAGCGGTTACTGGAAACAAATACACAGAATCTTGGTCCGCTTATAACGGTAGCTGGACACGGGGAGGAAATAACAATGGCTAAAATTCAATCTGTCGAGCCGAATGTTGCGGATCTTGCAAACGGTTGGCTGAAATCGTATAAACTTGATTATAAACTGGAACAGGAATCGCTAAATACAGAAATAGACCAGGCGCTTAATGACTACTATTCCAAAAATGGTGGTGTAGGCGGGAATCGTCCCGACGCAAAACTCCTTTTGCAGGACAAGAATTTGGGCAATTATCCGATTTTGATTGAATATAAGGGCTATAAAGATAAGCTTGTTAAGCTTGATGTGGATGGCAAGGTTGCAAACAAAACCTCAAAAAATCAACCCGATTTCAAGAATATCAATTCGTATGCCGTGAATGGTGCCGTTCATTACGCAAATGCACTTCTGCATTATACGAGCTATACTGATATTATTGCCATCGGAATGACCGGCTACAAAAACGATGCCGGAAAACTGGAATATGAAATCGGCGTATATTATGTTTCCAAGAGCAATTTCGGTATCGGGCAGAAGGTCGATGAGTACACCGATTTTTCTTTCCTAAAAAAGAGTAATTTTGACGGCTTTATTGAAAAAGTAAAGCGCCTCCAGCTCTCACAGGAAGAAATCGAAAAGCTCAGAGAACATCGTGAGCAGGAAATTAACGCCAGTCTTGTTAAACTGAATAATGACATTTATAACAACGAAAAAGGGCTAAGTGAACGCGACCGTGTTTACCTTGTGGCAGCTTCCATTATTGCAACGCTCGGCGTACCTGGGAAGGTTGCCGCACTTGAGAAATCAGAACTGAAATCCTCAACCGAAGAAGGCAACCGTGATGGCGATATTATCCTTCGGAAAATCAAAGCGTTTCTGAGCGAAAAGAACCTGCCGCAGGAAAAACGTGATCTGATTGTTCGTACCTTACAGAACACGCTGACAACCGATAATATCAATAAGGTTGAAAACGGAGAAAGCCAGCTAAAACGAGTCTTTACAAAAATCATTGACGATCTCGGCATCTACTACAAAATCGGTTTAAGTACTGATTTTACCGGGAAGCTATTCAATGAAATGTATAGCTGGCTCGGCTTCTCACAGGACAAACTCAACGATGTTGTTCTGACCCCCTCTTATGTAGCCACCCTTTTGGCGCGTCTTGCAAGAGTAAATAAGGACTCCTATGTGTGGGACTTTGCGACTGGCTCAGCGGGCCTTCTTGTCGCCGCTATGAACGAAATGCTGATAGATGCCAAAGAGCAGATCAAGTCTCCCGATGAATTTGCTTTGAAATCTGCTCAAATCAAGGCGAATCAGCTTCTTGGTCTTGAAATCCTTTCGGAAGTTTATATGCTTGCTACCCGCGGATTCCCCTGTACAACAATCTCCTTTTGCAGCAGACGGGCGATCATGTAATCCTGCTTCGTCATGCCGGAGAGCCTTGCATAGCTGTCCAGCAGCGCGTTTTCCTCCGGAGACATCCGAAAGGATACCGTTTTGCTGCGCCAGCGCCCCTGCGCATCCGTTACTTTTCGAGTCATGCGTCTCCTCCTCTCTTAGTCCATTCATCGTCCAAGCGATTGGCCATTTCCGTCTGCTTATCGGGGAACAGGTGGGCGTACCGGTAGGTGATGTCAATGCTCTCGTGTCCCACGCGCTCTGCAATCGCCACGGCGGAGAATCCCATTTCGATGAGCAGCGAGACATGGGAATGTCGCAGATCGTGGATACGGATGCGCTTTACACCAGCGACCTTTGATCCTCTGTCCATCTCGCGGTGCAGATAGCTCTTGGTGATGGGGAAGATGCGGTCGATCGGACGGAGGCCGTACAGCGATTTCAGATAGTCCTGCATCTCCTCCGCGAGAAACCTCGGAATCCTGATGATCCGATTGCTCTTGGAGGTTTTCGGCTCCGTGATGACATCCTTTCCCTTGAGCCGCTGATAGGATTTATTGATCGTCAGCGTGGAGCGCTCGAAGTCGAAATCCTTTGCTGTCAGTGCCAGCAGCTCGCCCATGCGGATGCCGCACCAGTACAGCATCTCGAAGGCGTAGTAGGACATGGGCTTGTCCATCATGGCTTCAGCAAATTTCAGATACTCCTCCTTCGTCCAGAACAGCATTTCCCTGTGCGTCTCTTTGCCCATGTTTCCGGCAATTTCAGCGGGATTCTGCTTCAGGCGATAATACTTCACCGCGTAGTTGAATATCGCGCTGAGCTGGCTGTGGATCGACTTGAGATAGGTCGGGGAATAGGGCTTTCCGTTCTTCTGGCGGATGCTCATGAGCGTGTTCTGCCATGCGATCACGTCGCGCGGCTCGATCTCGCTGAGTGTCCGATCCTTGAAGTAGGGAAAGATCTTGGTGTTGATCATGTTGTCCTTGGATTCCCAGGTGTGCTCGCGGATGCGTTCACGCTTATCATTGCGGTAAATCTCCACGAAGTCGCCAAACTTCATATCGGGGTCTGCGTTCCTTTGAAGCAGGAATTGCCGCTCCCATTCCTGCGCATCGCGCTTGAGCTTGAAGCCCCGCTTCATCTTCTTGCGCCTTGCGCCGGTAAAATCGGTGTAGTAGAACGAGGCGTAGAATGTTCCGTGCTTTTCATCCCTGTAGGCTGGCAATCACATCACCTCTTTCTCGGTCAGACCGTAGAACTGCTCCTGAAAGTACTTCCGGCTGATTCGCCCGGAAACGGTGGTGTAGCCCATCTTCTGGAGCCTTTCGTTCCAGACATGGATCATTTTATATGCAGATGCCTTGGATACGCCGAGTGCCTCGGCGACTTCCTGTGCATTCATCAGAATCGTGTTCTTCAAGGATATTCCTCCTGCGTGACTATATATTTTTGTTTAGTCACTGGCTATATTATACGCTAAGTAAATATGTTTAGCAAGTGGTTTTGGGGGGCAATATTCTAACTTTTTTTATTTAGAAATTCTTGAAGCGCCTCAAAGCCTGTGCTATACTGTATTTCAGTAGTGAAAACAACGGGAGGATCACGTGCATGGCGGTGGGAGATCGGATCAAACGGGTACGCAATTTCCGGAAAATGACGATGAAGGAGCTGGGCATGGCTGTCGGCTTCGATGAAAATAGCGCCGATGTGCGGATTGCCCAGTACGAGAACAATTCCAGAAAGCCCAAGGACGAGCTTTTGAAGAAGATTGCCGCCGCGCTGGATGTCAGCTGCAAATACCTGACCGACGCGACGATGGCCGACGCCAGCGGGATTCTCCATGCGCTGTTTGAGCTGGATGATCTGTATCCGTGGATGCACCTGATTGAGGCGTTGGATGACACGGATGAAGATTTCCCCCGCAAGCGCGTTGCGCTCTGCTTCGATTACAACATCCTGAACGGCTTTATGACCGAGTGGATGCTCAGAAAGCAGCAGCTGCGCAGCGGAGAAATCACCAAGGAGGAGTACCAGGAATGGAAGTTGAACTGGCCGCAGACGGCGGACGATTGCGGGAAACTCCAGCCGAAGAAGGAATGGCGCAAAAGCAAATAGAGACATGAAAAGCCCTCCGAAACTTGCCGTTTCGGAGGGCATCTTCATGTCTCTCCAAATTGTCGGAATAACGTTTCCAGTATCAAAGCAGTATCAGGCTGACATTCATAGGCTTAAAAACCCAGCAATAGCTTGATTTCTGACGCTTGAACGGTTATTCCCACTCTCTCAGACTTAACACATTCTGTATAATTTATGTGTGTCCGATTCCAAGTGGTGGCTCTGATTCTCTGTGGCATTCCTATTCCACTGCCTGCACAACCTCCGGTTATCGTTTTGTTATCAGGGTGATAACAAGGGAGACTGTTTTGCTGTGGCGGATTGAGAATTTCCACAAATATAGTATAGCGCAGAAGGGATGCTGACGCAAGAGAAAAAACATTTGGGGGATAATGCATTTGCAGTACTATCAGTTGCCGTTCATGTGAAATCAATTCATGTTAAACGCTTATTCTATTCAGCTCAAACCGATCTCCTTAAGAATTCGAACGGCACCGGCCACATCCATTTGATTATGTAAAAATGCACTGCGCAAAAGGTTTTCTGGGACCATAGGATCATACTTGTCAACTTTAGGCGTTTGATCCTTGGGAAGGATCATATCCGGATCATTGAAGTCGATTTCCAATTCACGAAAACGATGAATGCATTCTTCTACACTAAGGCCGCTTGTGACTTGCAGGTAGTGATATGAACTGGCCACAGAAAATATATCCAGATACTCCTTGAGTCCACAGGAAAGCAGCTTTTCGATTGTTCGCATTTCCCTCGTTCCGGTCCATGGACAAAGGAAAAAGGAAGTATCCCCGCAAGGAAGGATATCTCTTTTCAGCAGACCGCTTTCCCTTGCCAATTCGCGGGCTTCAGACAACAGCTTTTGTGCGTTTGGCCGCAAATACGGATATATCGTATTTTCCAGAAGTAATTGCTTCATACGCTGGACAACTTTGGCATGAATATCACCACCGCTGCCTGACCAGGAGGGTATTCTTGTATTATGGGCTTTGCTCACATATATGATCTTCCGCGCTTCATCAATTGACATAACTTTCCAGGCTCGTCCGGCAAGGACAAAGACTTCTTCAACCGCAGGACAATTTGTTAGCGTACCAATTTCTCCATCCTTTGTCATGACACGATACATTTCTTCATCCTGAAAAACTGCATAGAAGGAGTAATGATTGGTTATTTTTTCTCCTTTCAATCCGATAATAATACCGCCATTGTCCATACGCTGCAAATACTCTTCCTGCAGCATATATCGAAGCAATTCACGATATTCGTCTGTCAGAACTGTATCCTTAAAAGCCGGAAGCAGCAATGTACTGCGTGCCAACTCAGCCGGGGAAAGTTCTCCGTACGTCATGAGCGTACTCAACGTCTGATGGGCCAGCAAACTGAACGGTTTCTTCTTTTGCCTAAAAGGCTCCACCCAGCGTTCCTCCAAATACAGCTGGATAATTGCAATAGAGCGCAGCAAACCCCACGGCAAAGCATCAAACGGATTCTTCATGGATGTTTCGTGGAGGTTCACAAACATCATCTGAGACTTACCGGTCCGCCTGCCGGAGCGGCCTAAACGTTGCACAAAGCTGGAGCAGGTATAAGGCGCCCCCAATTGGATCGTGGAATCCAGATCACCGATATCAATGCCCAGTTCCAGAGTCAGAGTTGCTGCTGCTACAGTGGGTTCGGCATTGTCTCGCAGCGCATGTTCTGCCTCCTGGCGAAGCGAAGCCGAAACGCTCCCGTGATGAACATAGAAAATATCCCGTTCGCTGCGTTCTGCTGCAATCCCTTTCATGTTCGCAATGATTTCTTCCGCATCACTCCTGCTGTTGGTAAAGATAAGACATTTTTTCTGGTGACAGTTGTCATAGAGGAAATTGTGATACTCCTGCAAAACCAGACTTGCCTTTTCTTCCTCCTTCGGAATGCTAAAACTCTCAACACACAACGAAATGGTACGCTTATGACTTTGAATGCCGACCGCAACCGCCCCTCTTTTACTGCCGGATGCCAAAAAATCCATTGCAGGCTGATAGTCGTTCAAAGTCGCAGATAATCCAATTCTGCGGGGATTGCAGCCTGTCATTTTTTCAAGTCTTGAGATCAGGCAAAGGACCTGAAGGCCTCGGTCCGCTCCCATCAGAGCGTGAATCTCATCAATGACAATAAACTGCAGATCTGTAAAGAGCCGGCGTGCATCCCCTGGATGTCTCATCAACAGCGCCTCCAGAGACTCCGGCGTGATTTGCAGAATGCCCCGTGCGGTTTTCAATGCCCTCCTCTTAACAGACTGAGAAACATCTCCATGCCAAGGCCATACAGGGATCTCGCTGTCATCCAGCAACTCATTCAACCGCTCAAATTGATCGTTAATCAGCGCTTTTAACGGGCCGATATACATAACCCCTATGGATTCAGAAGGTTTCTGCTCCAAAAGCGTAAGGATCGGAAAGAACGCCGCCTCTGTTTTGCCGGAAGCCGTTCCGGAAGCGATGATGACATTTTGATCTGTATCCATAATTGCTTCGCATGCTTCCACCTGAACTTCCCGAAGGTCTGTCCACTTTTTGCGGTATATATACTCCTGAATAAAAGGCGCATAGCGCTCAAAAGCCGTCTTACTCATATATCAAACTCAGCAAACAGGCTGTCGGCTGCGTCTTCGAGCTGTTCCGGATCCTTTTCCGCGCTCTGCACTTGGAAGCCTTGCTCCGTAACCAGTGCGTCAAAGGTCGCATTGGGATTTTGATGGAGAATATTGAGCAGTCCCAGGAAATCCCTGGTCACCTCACGGGGGGTCAGCAGCTGATCGGCACCCAAACGAGAAAGAACCGTATTCAGGAACATGGTCAGCTCCTTTTTTCCCAGCGTACATTCATAGGAATAGTGGGCACCATGAAGTTCACAAAGACGTTCCAGCAACAGATAGATTTCTTCGGATGACAACTGATTCAGCTTAATCACAGGGCTGGTGTAATCCACAAATCCCTGGGCACTGAAACGATTGTCTGCAAGACGGGAGCGAAGAGCCTCATAGCTGAACAGGCCGCGGCGTTCATCATAAATAAACTGCGGCGTTCCGCTCATGAATACGCCGATATAGCGTGCTTTTCCCTGCATCGTGTCATTGAAGATGGTCAGAACTTTTTCATAATTGCTTTCTCTGGCCTGCTTGTTCGTAATCTTATAAAGGTTTACACCTTCATCCAGAAAGACAAGAAGTCCTTTGTATCCGGCTTTATACACAAATAGCGCAAAAAGCTTCAGGAACTCATACCAGTTTGGATCGTCGATGATACTGTCCACAGGCAGGTCCCTTTTTGCTTCCGTTTTATTGGCATACTCACCGCGAAGCCAGCGCAAAGCAGACTGTTTCAGCGTATCGTCTCCGCTTTTCATGCCTCTCCAATAGGCGTCAATTACACTGGCAAAGGCAAATCCATAGGCCATTTCTGACAATTCCGACAGGACGTCTGCGATACGCTCACTGACCGCATCAATCAGCGCGGGATCGCCCGGCTTCAGATTGCTTTCTTTTGCAACCGAAGACTGCATGGAAGCAATCCACTTCTGTAAAATAGATTCTAAGGCTCCGCCTTCGGGGCGGGTACGGGTAGAAAGATGCTGCATCAGCTCCCGATAAGTTGCAAGTCCCTGTCCTTTTGTACCTGTCAGACGGCGCTCCGGTGAAAGATCTGAGTCCATTACGACAAAGGCGCGTTCCATGGCATTATTGCGGATCATCTGGAGTAGAAAACTTTTGCCACTTCCATACTGTCCACATACAAAACGAAACGCTGCGCCGCCATCCTCAATGGTAGAAAGGTCCTGTAAAAATGCGTTGACTTCAGGCTGTCTGCCCACCGCAATATGACGCAGTCCGACTCTCGGAACAACACCGGCGGTCAGAGAATTGATCAGTGCCGCAGACTCACGGCGGTTAATCGTTGCTGCCATCGTATTTCCCCCTACTTCAAGGCCTTTTTCAGCTCTGGCTCATATTGCTCCAGGATACAGGGCACATCGCCTTGCGCATCGATGAGAATGTCATCCAAAAACTGCGTAGCCACATCGTTGATTTCATCAATCAGAATCTCCGGCATCGTCATGGCATCTTCCGCAATCTGTTCGAGCCTAGACAGCGGCTCCTCCTGGGACAGAATAATACAGAGCGTTTCGATTTGAACTGGCGTCAGCATATCCAGAAACTGCTTCATTGGGGCAGAGAGTACTGCCCGTTCAAAATGGCGATCTTCTTCCGCAGAGACCGGCTCTTTCGGTTCAGCTGTTTCGGGTCTGCTGCTGTAAATATAGTCCAGCTCATCCCGATAATCATCCTCAACAATCAGATATTCATGCTCCTGAACAAGAAGCGCACATGCCAGATATTGACTTGCCAGCTTGTTGATTTCATTAATTGAGTCGGTTGTATCGGGATTGAGTACGCACTCCCATCCATGATCATGAAGCGTGTCGAGCAACATCTTTGCCGCTGGCGAAAGCCCTGCCAAAAGTGCCATCACTTCCTGCAGATCGGTTAAGGCTTCTTTCTTTGCTTCCGCCTCTTCCGGAACGTCCAATGCATCACGAACAGCATCCGATTGTACTCTCAACACATCAATGCTTTCGAAGTCCAGCTTGACTTCAACTTTTTGTGCTGGGGTATTTGCAGCTTTACGGTTGGGCGAATACTCTCTTTTCAGGAATGCATCCACTAAACTAGCGGTTTCTTCGTCCAATGTTACACCGCGCAGGCGGCCCCGGCACCCATACAGGCTCCTCAGGGCATTTTCTCCATAGCGAACCAATTCATTTATATAGCCGCGCAGGTTTTGACTGGAAATGTAGGCTTTGACCGAAATATCGATCCTCTTGTTTGCATCAGGACAGACGGCACTTTGAAACGCGTAATAACTCTGTTTTTTGGTGCGTTTCGGCCCGTATACAGCCAGAATTCCTCGGTTTTTCTTTTTGATTAAGGTTGCATCGGCAAGAGCAACAATCCGCGGGATCGCTTCCTGCATCAACAACTGGTGACCGTCCTTATAGAACTTGCTGTTCACCAGAGAATAATCACACAGCGCGTCGATCATCGCGAAAGACAGCTTCAGGGGTCTGTCTCCGCTATGCTGATCAATCAGAAGATCTCTGACGGCAGGCTGACGCGGCAATGGTATGTCAGCTATATCCGGAGCTGAATACTTTAATTCATGAAGCTGTGCAAAATCTAACGTCCAGTCAGAGAGATAAGCATCCAGCTTGGGAAACCTCTCGCGGTACGCTATCCACAGCGCCATTAACTGGTCAAGGCCGTTTTGCGGATCCTGCCATCCACATCCACTCAGAAGCTCATAAACGTGGACAAAAATATAGGATAAGTCCGTGTCCGGATAATTCTTGTTTCTGACCTCTGTTCGCCAATAGAAATACCAAGCCTTTTGTTGCCTGTTCATACTGTCATATGTAGGCCAGTATTGGAAGAACGGAACGAAAGGAACTTCCGCCCCTTTTCTATCAGCAAATTCTTTCATTTCCTTCATAAATTTGCTGTTTGAAGAATGGCCGGAATACGATTCCTCAAAATCAAAATCGAAAGCATCCCTTGTACCTGATACAGCAGGAGTTATTGCTTCAGTTGTTTTCGATTGGACGGATGTATCTTTGGAAGCGCCAGAAACAACAGACTTTAAAGGTATTGTCTGTGTTTTTTCCTGGCTCCCGGGCAAAACCATATCTGTATAACCAATAGCAGCGGAAGCAGTATTTACCTTCGGCGCAGCTTGTATTTCCTCTTTGGCAGGTTGTTTTGCTCTTTCCATATCTTTACTGTGTATATCGGCAAAAGGCTGATCTATTTTGCGCAGGGCGGCATTGTGAGAACCGGGAATGTGCTGTGTTCCAATCTCTTTTTTAGCTATTCCATGAACGATAGCATATTGGACAATGCCAATCATCCACAGATATGGGGCAAGGGACGGAACCGTAAAAGTAAGGACACCATACAGCACGCCGCAAATTACGTTGATTGAGCTGGAACATCTTATGCCTATGTAAACCAGCGAAATCCAATTGAATACCGGAAGCAACGACAGCAGGCGTAGGCCAGCCCCTGGGAGCTTCTCATTTTTTTGTTTTCTCTTATTCATAGCAGTCACCCTCGTTACTCTTCCGTTAAGCCGAAATCATGGGCTGTTTCGTTTGAAAATTCCAGAATATCATCAACACTGCAATCCAACACAGTACAAATGCGTTCTACTGTTTCCATCGAAACATACTCATTTCTTTTTAAGCGAGTAATGATATTGGCGCTGAATCCAGCTTTCTCCTTAAGCTGAGCATTGCTGATTCTTTTATCAATCAGCAGGTGAAACAATCTATCATAGCAAACAGCCATTTTGCACCTCCGCAATATGCTTGTATTTAGAATATCACAAGAAGATGAATTATTCAACAAATCGAACGAATTATTCATTCGTATCAATCTATCTTAATCAGGGTCGTGCAAATCTCGATTTGGAGAAATCCTTTCTTTTGCCGTTTGATCGCATACTCCATCAGTTCACGCGCATTACTCGCCGGATGCCAAACATAGGCAATCAAAAAATCAACATGGTCGACCATATCGGTTCGCTTGAACAACGGCAAGCTGATGCGGCACTTTCTCCATGCCTGGAGGATAGTGGGTGCAATCGAATCCATCTGGCACGTTAATGGGGCGCTCTGCCGGGTGATATGGAAGGAGCAGGAATGTTTGTTAATGCACTTAAAAAGAAATTTGCCACATTTTCACGTTGATCATATTGGCAGGATTCCGTTGCTCCGAGGGAGCAAACAGCCAAGCTGTTCTTGAAGTGAGCTCGAAAGCAAATGCAGACAAGATGAACAAAGCCAAGAAAGCAGTTAGCGAGCATATGAAATCGAACCGCAACACGACGATACTGGCAAGCAGGGCAAAGGTAGCACCTTTTGCACATTGCTTGTTGGGAGGCTCCGCCCCCAAGCCCCTTTTACCAGACCTTGCGATCTGTGGTTGTGGCGTCTTGTTGCACCAGACAAAGTGCAGCACCGCAGAATAATCAGAAAAGAAGCCTCCGTGTCGGCAAACTGTGAAAACCAGCTCCGGCACGGAGGCATTGTTATCGTTCTATATGATCTTTTCTTCGGTGATATTGATCTGTCTGAGGAATGTCATGGGTAAGTATTTTGTAGTTATACCGGACGTGCTTCAAGTCTGTCAGCTTCGATTTGAGCTCTGCCAAGTCTGGCTTGTATGCATCAAGCTGTCCCTTCAGCGCAGTGTATTCCGCTGTCAGTTCCTTCAGCGTCGGCAGCTTGCCATCATGAAGTTCATAGACAGCTTGCGCATTTTTGTGCGCTTCGATTTCTGCTCGATGCTCCTGATAGAATTTCGCCGACCAGCCGGATTCGCGAAACTGAGTGTATATCTCTTTCGTCCTGCGGTAATCCCGGATGGCTTGACGTTGGCGATTGATTTCTTTCATGCGATTCTGTGCCTGCCTAATGGAGGCTTTCTTTTCATCATGGGCAGACTGCAGATCATCAATCTGCTTTTCCAGTTCTTCCGGTGATCCGATGTGATGCTCTTTCAGGAAGATGACCATTTGAGATATTGCGTCGATGTTGTTACGCTCAGCCCACACCTGATAACCTTTGCCCTTTCCGGCGAGGAGCTTTTCCTCAATGTCGACCAGCCGCTTGATCTGATTTTGGGAATAATCAGCACGGGGAGTTTTCGGAATGTGCGCATGATCACCAGCCAGCGCTTGTCGCAATATATCCTCATCGTATTCCGGGCCGAGGCTCTTCAGCCGGATATAGCGTTGTCCATCTGGCGGCCTAATGCTGATATGAGCTCCGCGCTTGATGCGGCATCCGGCATCTTCCAACATCTGTAGAAGCGCATCGAATCCGTCTGGCCAGTGCCGGAGAGCGGCATCGATCATGATTCGCAGATCATCCCGTTGACTGTTCTTTTTCAAATTGCCCTCCCACTTGTCATACGGGACAGCTTTATCCTGCGGATTGTGGATGACTGATAATCCATTTTCCTCACACAGCGCATCGCTGATCTGCACCAGATCCTTGGCGGATCTCTTTACATCCCTGTATTTCTGCTGACCGTCCTGGCTCGTAGCGCAGAATATGATGTGGTTGTGGATGTGCTGTTTATCAATGTGTGTGGCTACCACGAAAGCATGCTGCTTGTCCGTTAGTCGTTCGGCCAATTCCTTTCCGATCTCATTTGCTTTTTCCGGAGTGATTTCTCCGGGCTTGAAAGCCTGCCGCGCATGATAGGCAAGCACCTCATCCTTGCGTTTCCTTCCGGTAGTGTTCAGGTATTCCTGACGATACAGCATGAACTCATCCGCTGCAGTTTCGGGCGAACAGGCGTGGGACGAGATCAGAATCCCACCGTCCGTCTTTTCCGGGTTTATGATGTAATCCAGCCTCTCTTTGAGGCTCTGATGTGCTGTCTTGCCTTTTCCAACGTGGATCGAAATGATATGGGTGGTTGCCATGACATTCCCCCTTTTCAAAAGTGTGCGGCGGATGTGACTGCACAATCCGCCGCTGTGTTGCTATGGTTTTTTCTCTGACTGCAATCCATGGCCATGCCAAGCCTTTGCAGAATCTGGCTCAGGAGCGCCTTCAGTTTTCTCTGCTCATCGACGATTTCGTCCATTTCGGTTTCATAGATCGAGCCATGCTCGTTCAGCCTTCGGGCGATCTGGTTGATGTTGCTGCTCATCTTTCCCATTAAGCGAACGGCCTCATGCATCTCCTGCATATCCAGCTTTAGCAGGTACCCGTTCAGCATCATCGTCCGGAGATAAGTGGATCGGTTCCGGATGCCGAAGGCTTTCATTTTCTGCCGGATGGCGGCATCCTCCTCAGGCGAGATTTTGATGCTGTAGTGAATGTTTCGTTTTGCTTTTTCCATGATCGGTTCCTTTGCTTACAGGGTGTTGATGATCTGTTCCCTTACGATTTCTTCCGCTCTGCTGCGGATGCTGTTCATCCTGCGGACCCATTCCATTTGGTCGGCAGCCTTCATGCTTTCCGTGATGCCTTCCTGCATTGCCATCCGCTGGGTCAACTGCTCCAGCGTGGCCTGAGCACGCGCCTCGGCATCTGCCAGATGCCTGTCCAGGGTGCCATTCAGGATCATCCTGTCATACAGGCTGGGATGTTCTGTTTCCAGATAGGCTCTGTGCATCCGTCCCCATCTGCCGATAGGGCGCTGTTCCCTGTCGCCCAGAGTGAGGTTGGGGTAAAGCATGCCGTCGTTTCCTTCGGTATAGGTGCCGCCGAGTTGTTCAAAGATGCTGGTCATGGTCATTCTCCTTTCATGTCGTTCAGCATTTTTGCAATCAGCGTGATGTCGTTCAGCAGCTCATCGCTGGGCTGGGTTCCGGCGCTGATGCGTCTCAGCTCTGTCAATACATCATCCAGTGCGGTTTTCAGCGCTTTGAAAATCCGCGGATTCGGTGTAACGGTGATGCTGTCGTCCATGCATTTTCGATAGCAGTACTCCTGCTTCGGGAGCCCGGACAGAGACACCGCTCTGTTCAGCCGCTCGTTCTCCTCCGGGGAGACCCGGAAGCCGACGGTGATGTTCCGCCAGCGGTTGTGATCGTCACAGTTCTTAGCCGACATTCAGATTCACCATCCTTTCATCGTCCAGTTTGTTGGCCATCTCAGCCTGCTTCGAGGGAAAGAGGTGGACGTAACGGTAGGTGATATCGATGCTCTCATGTCCCACACGATCCGCGATGGCTACCGCACTGAAGCCCATGTCGATCAGCAGCGATACATGACTGTGACGAATATCATGCACGCGAATCCGTTTGACCCCGGACGCACGGCAGCCCCGATCCATTTCGTGATAGAGGTAGTTCTTTGTGACCGGGAAGATACGATCCTTCTTCTTCACCCCATAGAGGGATTGGATGTATTCCTTCATTTCCTCACAGAGGAATTTGGGCATCCTGATCGTCCGAATGCTCTTCTTCGTCTTCGGTGTAGTGATCACGTCCTCCTTGTGGAGCCGCTGGTAGGACTTGCTGATGGACACGGTACCCGCTTTGAAGTCGAAGTCCCCGGGTGTCAGTGCCAGCAGCTCGCCCTCGCGAATGCCGCACCAGTAAAGCATCTCGAAGGCATAGTAGGACATCGGTTTATCCATGACGGCCTCTGCGAACCGCTGGTACTCCTCCTTCGTCCAGAACTGCATTTCCTCCGCTTCCTTGTTCCCAATGTACCCCACCTTGGACGCCGGATTGCTCTTCAGTCCGTAGTGCCGGACTGCATGGTTCAGGATCGCCACCAGCTGGTTATGGATGCTCTTGAGATAGGTCGGCGAGTAGGGCTGCTTCTTTTCATCCCGGTAGGCCAGCAGCTCATTCTGCCAGGCGATGATGTCCCGGGTTTCGATTTCGCTGAGCATCTTTTTGCCAAAGGTGGGGAGGAGCTTCGTTCGGATCATGTGTTCCTTGCTCAGCCAGGTGTTTTCCTTTAGCCGGGGCCGCATGTCATGCTCATACAGCTCCAGAAAGGCTTCGAAGGTCATGTCCGGATCTCCATCGGTCTGCAGCTGGAAGTTGCGCTCCCACTCCTGCGCTTCCCGCCTGGTGGCAAAGCCCCGTTTGCATTTCTGCCGCTTCACACCCTTCCAGTCGTGGTACCGGACCATCACATACCAGGTACCGTTTTTCTCATCCTTGTGCGTTGACACGCGATTCACACTCCTTCTGATCTGATGTACCGTACAGTCTCTCCGTAAAATACTGCCGGTTCACCCGCCCGGCGATGGTCATATATCCCTTCTTGCGGAGCTCCGCATTCAGTTGTTTGATCAGCCTGTAGGCATAGGATCTGGACACTTCGAGCTCCCGAGCTACTTCTTCTGCTCTCATGAATTGATTCTTCATGGGTTCCTCCTTTTGCAAATTAAGCAATAACGCTTAACTTCAATATCATTATATTAAACATTATCGCTTGTGTCAATGGGCTTTCAAGGAATAACCAAACTTTTTTGTTAAATTGCTATCTTGACGATCTTAAACGGATTTGCTATGATGAATTATCCTGTTCAAGAGGTGATTTGATGGCAACCGGCGAACGTATCCGTTTCTTCCGCACTTTACGGGGGATGACACAAAAGTATTTGGGCCTTCTGCTGGGGTTTCCGGAGAGCTCGGCCGATGTGAGACTTGCCCAGTATGAATCCGAGGATCGCACCCCCAAGGCAGAACTGACCGGGCAGATGGCGGAAGCGCTGGACGTTTCTCCCAAGGCCATCGCCGTGCCGGACATTGATACCATGGACGGTTTGATGCACACGCTTTTTGCCTTGGAAGACCGAAAGCTTCTTCGCATCACCAACGCGGATGGTTTGATCTGTCTGCGTGCTGAGATATTTGATGGCGGCATCCATGCGGCCGATCTGGAGCAGCGTCTCCGTGCCTGGCAGGAACAATCCGCCAAGCTTGCTGCCGGTGAGATCACCAAAGAGGCGTACGACCGCTGGCGGTATCACTATCCCGATTTCGACGACACGCGAATCCATGCCGCAGTCCCGCCTGAAGCGCCCGCCAAGCGCAAACGCGGCCGGAAGCCAAAGCCGAAAGCCTGAAAGAATGAACATAAAGAAAGCCCTCCGCTTGTGGAAGATTTCCTCCACAGCGAAGGGCTTTTGAACAGGCTATTTACACAGAGTGTGATAACCAGGAGGCACTTTTCTCGCCTTCACCCCAAAGCCACAAGCGCAGTTTTCTGTAAGGACGGCTTTGGAGATGGTTATCATTTTGTTATCAGAGGCGGTTTTGACTGAGCCAAAACGCTTGTGCTGCAAGGGCTTTCGCCTTTACAGCGGTCACTCCCACTCAATACTGGCCGGGGGCTTGGTGGTGATATCGTACAGGACGCGGTTGCAGCCGTTGACCTCGCCGACGATGCGGGTGGCGATCTTGCCGAGCAGGTCGTAGGGCAGCTGGGCCACGTCGGCGGTCATGAAGTCGTCGGTGGTGACGGCGCGGATGGCTACGGCGTAGGCGTAGGTGCGCTCGTCGCCCATGACGCCCACGCTGCGGGCGTTGGTCAGGACGGTGAAGTACTGGGAAATTTTGCTGTCCCAGCCGGCCTTGGCGATCTCCTGACGCAGGATCAGGTCGCTTTCCCGGACGATGCGGACTTTTTCGGGGGTCAACTCGCCGATAACGCGGATGGCCAGACCGGGGCCGGGGAAAGGCTGACGGTAGACCAGACTCTCGGGCAGACCCAGCGCTACGCCCAGACGGCGGACTTCGTCCTTGAAGAGCATCCGCAGAGGCTCTACCAGACTTTCAAAGCCCAGCTCCTTGGGCAGGCCGCCCACGTTGTGGTGGCTCTTGATGACCGCGCTGCCCTTTACCTGACCGCTTTCGATCACGTCGGGATAAATGGTGCCCTGGGCAAAATGGTCGCGCTTGCCCAGCTTCCTGGCTTCTTCCTTGAAGACCTCCACAAAGTCGCGGCCGATGATCTTGCGCTTCTGTTCCGGATCGGTCACGCCCTTCAGGTCGGCGAAGAAGCGCTCGGACGCGTCCGCGTGAACCAGCTCCACCGGGAAGGTCTTGGTGAAAATGTCCACCACCTGATCGCTCTCGCCGGCGCGCATGAAGCCGTGGTCTACGTATACGCAGGTCAGACGGCTGCCGATGGCACGATAGAGAAGCGCGGCGGCCACGGCGCTGTCCACGCCGCCGGAAAGGCCCAGAAGAACGGTGCCGTCGCCCACCTGCTCACGGATCTGGCGCACGGCGATGTCAATGTAGGCTTCCATGCTCCAGTCGCCGCGGCAACCGCAGATATCCATCAGGAAGTTTTCCAGAAGGCGGGTGCCCTCGTCGGTGTGGGTCACTTCGGGGTGGAACTGCACGCCGTACATCCGGCGCTGATCGTCGCCCATGGCCGCCACCGGGCAGGACGCGGTGTGAGCCAGCACCCGGAAGCCTTCCGGCGGCTGCTTCACCTGATAGGTGTGGCTCATCCAGCAATGGCTGGAAGCGCTCATGCCGTTGGAAAGGGGATCGTGCACATCGTCTACCTGCATGACGGTGCGGCCGTATTCCCGCTGCGCGCCGCGTTCAATGGGCGCGCCGTGCAGATGGGCCATCAGCTGCATTCCGTAGCAAATACCCAGGACCGGCACACCCATCCGAAAAATTTCTTCATCTACCCGGGGAGAATCCGGATCCAATACGCTGGCCGGGCCACCGGAGAAGATCACGCCCTGCGGTTCCAACGCCCGTACTTCCTCCGCCGTCGCCGTGTAGGGCAGCACCAGGGAATATACGTTCAGTTCTCTTACTCGCCTGGCGATCAGCTGGGTATACTGTCCGCCAAAGTCCAAAATGACTACGCACTGCGGTTTTTCCGCCATGTCTGCTTTACCCCCTCGTTATTCTGTCGGGACTTAAAAATTATAGTGCAAAAACGGAAGAAGGGCAAGGGGATGTTTTTCCGTTTCGGCCGGTTGGTTTTTTTCTGTTTGGCAGGATTTCGCGGCTGTTATTTCCCGGTGAACTATGCTACAATGACATCGACCTGCCGGATGCGTCCCCGGCGGGGATTTTGCTAAAGAAAGGATGCTGCCTATGCCCAATTTTTCCCTGCCCGGTCAGGTGTTTCTGGCCGCGGCGCAGCAGTACCAGACCCCCTTTCACCTCTATGACGAGGCGGCCATCCGCCGCACCGCCCGCCGCCTGAAAGCCGCTTTTTCAGGCGTGCCGGAGTTTCGGGAGTATTTCGCCGTCAAGGCGCTGCCCACCCCCGCGATTCTGCGCATTTTGAAGGATGAGGGCTGCGGTGTGGACTGCGCCAGCATGACCGAGCTGATGCTGGTGCGCGCCTGCGGCTTTCAGGGGCGGGACATTATGTTCTCCGCCAATGATGTGCCGCCGGAGGAGTTCCGGCTGGCCCGGGAATTGAACGCCTATATCAATCTGGATGACGCGACCCACGTGGCCACCCTGCGGGATAACGGCGGCATTCCCGAAGAAGTCTGCCTGCGCTATAATCCGGGCGACGCGTTCACCGTGGCGGGCGAGATCATGGGCGAGCCCAAGGAAGCCAAGTACGGCATGACCCGGGCGCAGCTCTCTCAGGCCCTGCGGGAGCTGAAAGCGGGCGGTGCCAAGCGCTTCGGCCTGCATTCCTTCCTGTGCAGCAATACCACCGACCCGGCCTATTACCCGGCGCTGGCCCGGCTGCTGTTTGAGACGGGCGTGGAGCTGATGGAGGAGACCGGCCTGCCCCTGAGCTTCATCAACTTGTCCGGCGGCATCGGCATTCCCTATCTGCCCGACGCGCCGGAGGCGGATATCGAGGCCATTGGCGCAGGCGTGGCCCGGGAATATGACGAGGCCTTTACCCGCCGGGGCATTCGGGGCATAGCCATCAAGACCGAACTGGGCCGCTATATGACCGGCCCCAACGGCTGGCTGGTGACCCACATCATTCATGAAAAGAACATTTACCGGCACTATCTGGGGCTGGACGCTTCGGCCTGCGACCTGATGCGCCCCGCCATGTATGGCGCGTATCACCATATCACCATTCCCGCCCGGGAAGACCTGCCCCACGACCAGCTGGTGGACGTGACCGGCAGTCTTTGCGAAAATAACGACAAGTTTGCCGTCAACCGGCTGCTGCCCAAGGCGGAGGTCGGCGACGTGCTGGTGATCCACGATACCGGCGCTCACGGCCTGAGCATGGGCTACAACTACAACGGCAAGCTTCGCTGCAAGGAAGTGCTGCGCCGGGAGGACGGCTCCTTCCAGCTGATCCGCCGGGCCGAGACCCCCAGGGACTATTTTGCCACGCTGGACGTGGACGAGGTCTACCCCAAGCTGGGACTGGACTGACCGCTGAATGAAGGAGGATTTGCGAATGCGAAAGAAAGCGTTCCTGTGCCTTGTGTTTTCCGCCCTGCTGATCTGGGGCGCGCTGCTCCCCGCTCTGGCGGACGAGGAAGTGACCCTGACCATTCTGGATACGGAGGATGCGCAGCTGCCCGAAACGACCGAAACCGCGGAGCCTGCCGAGACCCAGCCGCCCGTGGGCAACGCGTCCGCCGGGGGCGATCCCGCCGCCCGGGAGGCCTTTATCGACGGGATTATCGCCATGGCCCAGAAGGAATACGAACAGGCGGGCGGCAAGGCGCATGAGGCCCAGTATGCCAGCAGCAATTATGTGTGCAAAAACTACACCGTCTATCTTTTCCGGGCCAACGCGGGGACGTTCCGTATGGCGGAATTTCCCAACGTGCCCCTGAAAATCCCGGATAATAAGCCCCGGGAGGAATGCACCGACTACGTGTACGGCGTGGAATGGAAGGATGTGCCCGCCAGCGAGGGCAATCCCTTCTACGCGGCGGCCTCTTTCCGCTACGATACGTCCCTGAGCGCGGAGGAAAACCGGCAGAAGGCGCGGGCGTTCCTTCAGCAGGTGCAGAAGGGCGACTATTTCCAGATGGCCGCCAACTATTACTACGGCGTGGGCGCGCACAGCATGATCTTCATTGCGGACTACGACCCGGACACGGACACCGTCCGCTGGTGCGACAGCAACATGAAGGGCGAAAAGCGCAACGGCATTCGCTACGGCTATTTGCAGTTCGATGCGGTGAAGAAGATCGACTGGTTCGTGGACGCTTTCTGCCGCAAAAAATACGGCGCGACCATCTACCGCCTGCGGGACGATATTATCCGGGTGGCGCAGTAGGTCTGTTTGGGACAGAAGAAGAAAGGAAGGGAAACCTGATGAAATATGTGCTTGTGATCGGCGACGGCATGGCCGATACCTATCTGCCCCAGCTGGCGGGCAAAACGCCGCTGGAGGCGCTGGCGCTGAACGCTTTTGACCGGGCGGCGGGCTGCTGGTGCGGCCGGGCGCTGACGGTGCCCCACGGCCTGCCCGCAGGCAGCGACACCGCCATTCTCAGCATTTTTGGCTACGATCCCCGGAAGTATTACACGGGCCGCAGCGTGCTGGAAGCGGCGGGCATGGGCGTGAAGGTGCCTCAGGGCTGCGTCAGCTTCCGGGTGAATCTGTGCGCCGTCACGCCGGACGAAAGCGGCGCGCTGGTCATCCACAGCCACAACGGCGGCAATATCCACGGGCAGGAGGCCGTCACCCTGATGAACGACCTGCTGGCCGATCCCACCTTCGCGGCGATGCAGAAGGACGCGGGGCTGGAGATCACCGTTACCGATACCTTCCGCCATGTGGGCGTGATGAAAACGGACGCGCACGACCTGTCCGCCGTGCGGCTGACCGAGCCTCACAACGTGCTGGAACAGCCCGTCAAGCCCCATCTGCCCCATCTGCTGCGGGAGACCGACGACGCTGCCGCCCGGAAGATGGCCGAGGATATCAAGGCCCTGATGCTGCGCAGCTATGAAGTGCTGAAGGATCATCCCATCAATCAGAAGCGGGTGGCCGAGGGCAAGCTGCCCGCCAACATGATCTGGCCCTGGGGCGCGGCCACGGCCATGGAACTGCCCTCCTTCAAGGAAAAATACGGCCACTGGGGCACGGTGGTCAGCGCCGTTCCGCTGGTATGGGGCATCGCCGGTCTGGCCGGACTGAAAACGCCCCATGTGGAAGGGACCAACGGCGATCTGGACACCAACTATGAGGGAAAAGTAGCCTGTGCGCTGCAGGCGCTGGCCGACGGGGACGATTTTGCTGCGGTGCACATCGAAGCACCGGACGAAATGGCTCACGCGGGCGATCTGGGCCGCAAGCTGGAAGCCATCCAGAATGTGGAATATCGGGTCGTTGGCCCTATTCTGGACGAGCTGACCATGCGGGGCGAGGACTTCCGCCTGCTGGTGTTGAGCGACCATCCCACCCTGCTGACCACCCGCACCCACGACGGCGCGCCCGTGCCCTATGCTATCTACGACAGCCGCACGGTGAAAAAGGCGCTGGAAAAGGACGGCCGCGCGCCCCTGCGCAAGTTCTGTGAGCGGGAGATGGAGTCCGAACCCGTGCTGATGGACGGCACCGACCTGATGCGGCTCTTGTTTGAACAAATCTAAGGGAAATCCCAAAAGCCCGCCTTTCCATGCGGAAGGGCGGGCTAAGCTTGTCAAAAAAGTGGAGGTGCAGGAGGCACTGCTGCCACTCAATCGTCGCAGGGAC
>OLQL01000334.1_pt1 | contig 52333 bp, 40 predicted proteins | sample 1672971 | NCBI WGS metagenome assembly OLQL01 (sample SAMEA3136742, study PRJEB25190) | human gut metagenome | biome: human gut; feature: human-associated habitat; material: faeces | place: Austria | collected 2013
CCCACGGCATCGGCGGGCTCGTCGGCTTTGCCATGCCCAAAACCGGCGCCAAACTCACCGGCCTGACGCTGGACCAGAACGTCACCGTGGCGGGCATCTTCCAGGATGAGGACGCCGCCAACAACAGCGGTGCGGATACCGGCACCAGCGCCGATACAGCAGAAAAAACACGCTATAACGCCATCGCTAACGAAAACGAGAGCCAGACCCTTTGGCGCGCCGTGGGCGTGGGCGGCGTGGCCGGTGTACTGGACGCCACCAACCTGACCGGCACCCGGAACGCCGAAAACCTCAAGGACATCACCAACAAGTCCACCGTGGTGGGCAATGCCTTCGTGGGCGGCATCACGGGCAACCTGTACGCCACCACCGAGAACGACAGCGACGCCAACACCCTGACCGGCCTGGCCAACCAGGGCACCGTGCTGGCCGGGGCCAACTACCAGGGCAGTACCGCAGGCCAAAGCCGCGTGCTGGGCCAGTTCTTCGGCGGCATTGCGGGCTATGCGCGCAGCCTTGTACTGGATGAGTGCCACAGCGCCACCCGCAGCGGCCTGAGTGAGACGACCCTGACCAACCTTGTGCAGGCGGGCTATAACGCCGACGGTACGTTGAACGAGAACAGCCCCCTCAAGGGCGACTTTGTCGGCGGCCTGGTGGGCTTTGGCCGCGACGTCCAGATGACCAACTGCTACACCGAGTCCGGGTATGTGCTGGGCCGCAGCTTCGTGGGCGGCTTTGTCGGCGGTTTTGTGGGCAGCAACCTGTACACCAGCGGCGGCACCAACAACAGCTATGTGTTCGGCAACCGTTACGTGGGCGGTATCGTCTCGGTCAACGGCCTGAACAGCACCATCGAAAACATGACCAACAAGGGCCTGGTGGCAGGCCTGGGCGCCAATGCGGCCTACGTGGGCGGCATTGCGGGCGTCAACGATGCTGCCTGGGGCAAGCAGGACAGCGCGGCCCTCGCCAAAAACGAGACCGCCAAACTGGTGGACAGCGTCAACAGTATGTCTACTGTTGAGGTAACGGATAAAAACAAAATTGCGCTGCTGCAGCAGTTGAGCCAGACCGGGGACGGCACCCCCCGCTATGCCGATTTCGTGGGCGGCGTGGTCGGCTGCAACGGCACCCACGGTCAGATCAGCTGGCAGGCCGAGTCCGACAAGGGGGCCGTCCTGGGCGCGGTGCTGTACGGCGGCAGCTTTGTAGGCGGCGTGGCGGGCTACAACGACGCCACCGCCACCATCACAAACAGCCAAGCCACCATCCGCAGCGTCACCGGCACCATCGTGGCCACCGGCGACTGCGTGGGCGGCGTCATCGGCCTGAACGGCGCGGCCAGCCTGCCCACCGTGCAGGTCAGCGCCAACCGCATCGAGGGCGTTCACTTTGTGGGCGGCGTCATCGGCGCCAACCTGCCCGCGAACGAATTCAAATTTGTCAACGCCGGCGGCGCGGCGGCCAACGCCGCCACCATCGGCACCGGACGCATCGTGGCCGACGGCGTGGCGGGCGGTATGATCGGCTACAACCGCGTAGTCAACGCAGATACGCTGAAAAACGCCCTGCAGAACAAGAACGGCACCATCGCGGCCGACCTGCAGACCTTGCTGCCTAAGTTCAGCAGCGGCAACGCCCTCGTCGAGCCGGCGCTGAACCCTAGCGGCAGTGCCATCACCCTGACGGGCCTGAGCAACCAGTTCAACATTTACGCCAACGCCTACGTGGGCGGCATCATCGGCTACAACGCAGCCGACACCGCCCTCACGCTGGAAAACGCCAGCAACGGCAACCAGAGCCAGGCACAGTCCTACGGCGGCCTGGCCCTCAGCCCCAGGGCTGACGCGGCCAACGGCGGGGCGTACAGGCTGGACGGCGGTGTCTCGCTGGGCGAGCTGGACCCCGACCACAACGGCTACTTTGCGGGCGGCATCATCGGCTGCACTACGGCCAAAACCACGCTGAATCATTGCACCAACTACGGCGGCGTGCAGCACCCCGTAGCCGCAGGCGGCCTGACCGGCGTCAACAACGGCACCATCACCGACGGCCGGATGGTCAACTCCATGGGCAGCCAGCAGGAGGGCTACCGCTACCTGGGCGGCATCGCGGGCATCAACAACGGCACCATCACCAACTCCGCCCCGGCGGAAAGCAGCAGCATCCGCGGCGGGCTGGACATCGGCGGCGTGGCCGGTTATAACAGTAAATCCGGCGTTATTACGCTGGAAAACGCCAGCGGCAATGTCTACGGCATCACCGCCACCGGCGGTGTGGCAGGCTATAACCTGGGCACCGTCACCGCCAGGAGCGTGACGGTAAAAGTCAGCGGCACCACCCAGACCGGCGGTGTGGCGGGCTTGAATGCGGCATCTGGTACGATTGGCCAGGACCCGGAGACCCCGACCAGCATATCCATCACCGTGCAAAACGGCACGACCGTTTCCTCCACCACCCAGGGCGGCGGCGTAGCAGGCCGCAACGAGGGCCTGATCCAGAACGCCACGAACCGCGCAGGCTCTATCCAGGTGGTAAACCAGTATGCGGGCGGCATTGCTGGCAGCAACAGCGGCCGCATCTACAGCTGCATGCACGCAGCCAGCGGCAACCGTGTGCTGTATACCGGCGGTGGCTTTGCAGGCGGCATCGCTGGCTGCAACGAGGTCGGCGGCAAGCTGGAGATCGTTACCATGAACGGCAGCGTTACAGCAGCCAACGGCGAAGCCGGCGGCGTGACCGCCCATAACTACGGCAGCATCACAATATCCCGGGTCTACGGCTCGGATATTCGCGGCACGTCGGACGCCATCGGCGGCATTACAGCCTGCAACGAAGCCGGTGCAGTGATCAGCGATGCGAACCTGTTCAATATGGCAAGTTTCGGCGGCGACGTGCGCCTGTACGGCCCGGCTACCCGGGTGGGCGGCCTGGTAGGCTATAACGCGGGTGAGGTTACAAATAGTAAGGTCGATGCCGGTTCTCTCAGCCTTGTCAACCTGACGGCCGGCGACAGCACTGTCACGGCGGGCGGCGCGCTGGGCGAAAACACCGGCACGGCTGAGAACGTGACCGTAAGCACCAACCTGCAGGACAGCATGGCAAAATATCTCAACCTGGGCGGCGTTGCTGGCAGCAGCAGCGGCACCCTAAGTAAGTGCAGCTATACGGGCGCCATCGGTAAGGATAACGGCTTTACCACCGTGGGCAGCACCGTGGGTGGCATCGTGGGCAGCAACGACGTGGTGTATAACACCGACGGCACTGCCGCCGCCACCGGCAAGGTGAAGGACTGCAAGGTCGGCTATATCGAGCTGAAAGTGCAGGGTGCCTCCAACGTGGGCGCCAGTCAGGACGCTGCCACCAAGATGAACAGCGCCGCCCATATCGGCGGTATCGTGGGCCGCAACCGCGGCGAGATCACCGGCAGCACCGTCGGCACCAAAGACAAAACGGGTAGTATCATCACCGCCCGCAGCGGCTTTGTGGGCGGTGTGGCCGGCTCCAACAGCGGCAGCATCTCCACCAGCGGCGGCCTGGATACACAGCCCCTTGTAAAACAGATCAACGCCTGGCTGGATGTGCCCTATAAAGACGAGACCACCACCGACGAAAACGGCAACGAAGTCACTGCCCAAGTGGTAGACACCGACAAACAGAACGCCAACCTGAACCAGATGGTCCGCGTACTGACCGGCAAGGCCAGCGGTGATGCAGAGAAAAAACTGCAGACCGACTTTAAGGCCATGCAGGGCTTTGATACCCTGACCTATGGCGATAAAAACTATAATACAGTTTATACCAACCGCAGCGTCAACCAGCTGCTGGTCTCGCTGCGGGGCAGCAACGGCCTGGCCGACGGTTACCTGGGCGGCATCACCGGCTTTAACGATGTCACCGGCCAGATCACCAACAGTGCCAGCGGCCAGTGGTTCGTCTACGCCGATAACATCAACCAGAGCTGGGGCGCCGTGGGCGGCGTCATCGGCCAGAACGAATCCAATGCGGATTCCGCCAGCGGCCTGGTCAACTTTGCCGCCGTGCGCCGCTTTGTGCGCGGCACGCGGGGAACGGCGGATGACAATATCAACGCTAACAATGACCGCTATGCTACCACCAAAGGTGACAATGCAGCAGATAACTATGTAGGCGGCGTTATTGGTACGCAGGAAAACCGCACCGGCGACCGCTGGACGCTGGAAAAATGTATCAATGTTGGCACGGTGTTCAACAGCCGCTCCAACAACGCGGGTGGTGTGCTGGCCTACTGGCTCAGCTACGGCGGTACGCTGACCAACTGCTATAACTTTGGCGAGATCACCACCAACGCCAACAACGGCGAAAGCTCCGGCACCGTTGGCGGCGTGGCAGGTTACTTCAATAATCCTGTTGCCGGTACGGCGGCCAACCTGTATCGCTGCAGCAACTATGGCAGCGTAAAAAAGATGACCAATGGTGCAAACGACGTAGGCGGCGTTTTTGGTAAGGTACAGCTGGCGAATGACCATAACAGCGATGCTATGACCATCAACGTGATCGAGTGCGTCAACGGCTCCAATGTCGAACTACAGGCACAGTCGATGTCTGTCGGCATCTTCTGCTATATTGGTCCGTGGGCGGCTATCCCCAACGTTGAGGTCAACATTGACCGCTGCCGTAACTATTGCACCGAAATGTGGGGCTCCAACCGTTCAGCTGGCATCTGGGGCAACCGCGGCAACGGCAGCACCTCTAACAAGAAAACGACCATCACCAATTGTTTTGCCTTGTATAAAAGCAAGAACAATACGGGCAGCATCTGGTACCCGATTGCCTATCGCCATACAGCCAATGAACAACTGACCGGTTCCAACAACTACTACATGCAGCTGGATAAGAGCTTCGATGGTTATTCCGGCATTAAGGGGCTGCAAGAGGGCCTGGGCCGCACCAAAGCTACAGGGGGATGGAGCCAGGGTACCAATGAAAGCGAAGAAGGCGGCGGTGCGACTACCGCCGTAAACGCGCATCGCCTGTATGCCGGTGTGGACAGCGGTGCCAACGCCGCCCAGGATGGCGACAACTTCTATCACTTCTTTGCGATGCTGCCAAAGATTTCAAACGATGGCAGACCGGTCGTCTCGATGCAGGCTGTAAAAAAGAGCAGCTCGTATATTACCACCTTGCCGGGCCAAAGCTTCTCGGAAACTTCGTCTGTGCGTTATATCTTTGCAGCGGATGCCAAGGATCTGACCCAGTATCCTGTGCCGGAGAAATGGAATGTCGGCTATGTCGGCAAGATCCTGCTCCTCTTCGACGACGTCAACGGTGACAACAAGACCAGCAAGGAAGATATTACCGATGAGGTGCTCCAACGCTACTACAGCAATATCCTGGACAACAGCGCCCCGGATGCCCCCACAGGGCTGAAAATCGAACGCAGTGATGCTACCGGTTCCGGTAACGAGAGTATTTACGGCCGTTATAACGTGACCTGGAATGCCCCCACCACCGGCAGCCCGGCCATCTACTACCATATCACCGTTTACGAGACCGATGAAAACGGCGACCGTATCGGCAATACCTCCCTGCTGGAGGCCGATGCCTACGACACCCGCTTTACCTTTGAAAGTAAGGCCGAGTGGAAGGGCCGCTATTTCAAGGTCAGCGTGGCCGGCGTCAACAGCAAGGGTACCGGCACGGCAGCTGCTTCGGGCCGGCAGCAGTTTGTCCGCGCCCTGCCCACGCCGGAGCTGGAGGTTCGCCTGATGCCCACGCCGGAGGAGGGCGGCCATGTTCAGTTCAGCCAAAAGCTGGTGCTGACCAATGCCGATGAATACGATAAGTTGATGCAGAACAGCGGCCTGGCCGATTGGAGCGTCACAGTCAAGGTCGGCGGCGATAACGGCAACACCTACCAGTTCCGCGACGGGAATACCACGCCTAAACGCATTTCGGAGAGACTTGGCAGCAGCCAGCGTATGACGGCGGAAGCCACCAGCAGCGACCAGCGCTGGATGCGTTCCAGCCAGTATGACGAGACGGTGTATATGCCGGTGTCCTGGGTCGTGGTTCCCAACGACAGCACATGGGGCAACAGCAACTCCGGCCTGGCCGAGGGCAGACTTGCTGCCAAAAATGTCGAAATTACCGGCGCTACCATCGACGACCTGACCGTAACGGCTACGCTGAACTTTACCGCCAGCGTCAGCGGCACACAGCCAACCTACCGCGTCATGCTCATGGGCCGCTACCTGGGCGATGAGGCCGTCACGCTGAACGGCGAGGATGTCGATCTCAAAGGCCAGTACATCACGCTGGCTGCACGCCAGAACGTTGTGCCCAACAGCAACACGACTTTTACCTTCAATAACCTGCCGGACGACACCCTGACCAACTATGATAACTGGACGGTCGTGGCTGTGCCGGTCACCAGCGGTTTGGGGGATGTGGTCACCCGTTGGGATGCTGCCGATGCCGAAGCGCTGGCCAAGCTGCAGGCTTCCTCTGCCGACCGCCCGGCGTCCTGGTATGGCGGCCTGGAAATCGTGCGGGAAAGCAACGGCTACAGCTTTGCCAACCTGACCCCGCTGTATTTTGTAAGCAAGGATCTGACAGACTACAGCAACTGGGCTGGCTATGCCACGAACCAGGTCATTTTTGAACAAAACAACATCACCGTTGCCCAGGCCCCGAAGTTGACGGGCGTGCCTGCCGACGGCGACCTGTACCTGAATTACGACGCCGACAAGCTGGCCAACGACAACCAACTGGCCTACACCTTTACCTGGACCCAACCCGGCGAGGCGGCTGCCAGCGGCGGCAACACCAAGTATAAGCTGACGCTGTACGGTGTGACCGAAACCAGGGATGAAAACGGCAATGTAATTTCTACGGCGGAGGAGACCATCACCCTGCCGGATGATGCCAACAGCAAAGTCCAGTACAAGGACGGCACCTACAGCTACACCCTCCCTATCGATACCGACCTTGCGGGCGGCAGCAACAGCTGGCGCTTTGATAAAGTGCGCCTGCGCGTCACCCGCGATACCACCGGCACCACCCAGGGCATCGGCGCGGCCGACACCGCCGTCTATACCGTGCTGCGCCGCCTGCAGCAGGTGGGCGAGCCCGGCCAGGTGTTCCCCGTGGATACCAGCAATGCCGAACAGACCCGCTATCAGATCAGCTGGCCTGCCGTCTCGGATGAACGCGTGGACCACTATGAGCTGTGGGCACAGGTGCAGACCACCAACGCCGCCGGCACCACCCTGGGCGAAGCCTTTAAGCTGCACCCGGCGGATGGCGACAGCACCACGCTCATCAAAGACACCCAGACCATCGTGGACCTGGAAGCTTACCAGGGCAAAACGCTGGTGTTCTACGTGGTGGCCTGCCCGGCAGACGGCGACACCACCGTGCTGCGCAGTCCCAACGGCGAGGTTAGCGACCCGCAGACCATCATCCAACGCACCGAGGCCCCGGCCATCAGCAAGGTGGACTTTACCTGGACGGGCAAGGCCGTCAATGACGCCCTGCCGCTGATGAACGCTTTCTGCAATGACCTGACCATCCGGATGACGGTGGACAAGGCCGACGCCGCCAGCTACTTCTTTACCGGCTATTTGTTTGATGATGAGGCCGACTACATCGAAGCCTGCGCCAAGGCCAAGACCTGGATGGACGACCCCACCAAGGAAAACCTGGACGCCCTGAATGCCGCCCTGCGTGAGGATAAGGCAACGCTGATGATCCCCGAAGCCTCCAAGACCGTGGGCAGCGAGACCCAGGTCAGCGGCGATAGCACCACCGTGTCCTACACGGTCACGCCCAACGCCAACGCTTTTACCATGCAGCCCGCCGACGCCAACCGCTACCTGCTGCCCGCCCTGCGCGCCATGGTGGCCAACAGCGAGACGGCAGCTACCTCCTCCTCCTGGAAGTTCTACGTGCCGGACGATTATACCGAGGCCGCAGGCGCTTTGCACCTGCCCAAGATCCAGCTGGACAAGCCGGAAAAAGACGGCATTCTCAGCGTGACCTCGGTGGAATCCACGGTGGAGGGCAAGCTGTACGGCACCGAGGGCGAAGCCTGGAAACCTGACAGCGCAGAGATCACCATCCACCAGTACGCTGTGCAGTGGCCTGCCGTCAACGAGTACACCGATACCGACGGCACCACCCGCAACTTTGCCGAGAAGTACCGCTTCCACGTGACGCCTGCCGCGGATATGCCCGCTGACGACCAGAACTGGAAAGGCTACGACATCCGCTTTACCGTGGCCCCGGCGGATGTGGTAACGGAAAATGACGATGGTACGCAAACCATAACGACCCACCGCGGCGATATTTTGAAGGTGGAGAAACTGCCGTTTGGCTTGGACGAAAACGACCCGGCCAACTGGCTGGACATCACCGAGGCCGCCCGCAACATTGTAAACGAGGGCACCGAGGATGAGTATGTCTGGTACGATTTGAGCATTGTGCAGGTGACCCGCACGGTGACGAATGATGACGGTACGACGTCCGAAGTGACGGAGCTGGTCAGCCAGCCCATCACTCTGACCGGCCACCACGCTATCGACAACGATAACCCCAGCTACCGCATCAAGACCGTGCCTGCCCTGCGCCAGGCCGAGATGACCGATTATTCCCTGGGCTACCGCCTTACCCTGCCTGATATGACCCAGCGCGCCGACGGCGACAACGACGAGACCAGAGCACTGGAGAAGTACACCGAAAAGGTCACCATCTGGGCTGTGGGCAACGGCGAAAAGACCGTCGATTCCGACCGGCTGGAAGTCTCCCTGCGCACAGAGGGCCAGGCCATGACCGAGGATGCCGCCCGCCCGGTGTTCGCCATGGCGGAAGCCGACCCCCGGCCCGCACAAAGCACGGGCCGGGCAGGGGAGACGGACCCCACGCCCCCGGCCAACGACCCCGGGGCAGAGGATACCCCCGTTACCCCCGAAACCGCCGCCCCGGCGGCCTGACCTTGGAAAGGAGGGCGCACCATGCCCCCAAAACGCAACCGCCCGCTGCGGGACCAGCAGGGCCTTGCCATGATCTTAGTGTTGTGCCTGGGCGCGCTGTTTGTGGCGCTGGCTGCCGCCCTTGTGTATGCGGCCTCGCTGATGATGGCCAACGCCGACCGCCAGCTGCCGGAGCAGGACGTCTACGAGCTGGCCGTCAGCTTCTCCGACGTGCTGGAGCAGGAACTGCTGCATTACACCGGCGCTAAAGAAAAAGACGGCGCGATGACCGAGGAGAACGACCAGAGCATCGGCTACTTTATCAACCATATCTACGTTAAAAAAGGCTCTATCGATAACCCCTACGGCGACGACACCGACCATACGTTTACCCTGCAGGCGCCCGAGGGCATCGACGAGATGACCGTCACCCTGAACAAGCACCCCAGCGACGATGTGGACGAAGGCGGCAACGTGATCGATACCGAACCCATCACAGAGAACCTGAGCAACCTTCTCATCAAACTGAGAAATCAGAGCGAGAACGGTTCCACTATGAATGTGGATGATTATGTCATTCGTGTGACCGTCAAAGTGGTCAAGGGAGACCAGAGCTACAGCTACACCAGAAAGTACAAGCACACCGGCATTTACAGCTACTATTACACGCTGGATGATAATGCAAACACTCGTTACAGCTTCAGTGGTGCCGAGGGCGATACAGCTTTGAGATTGACCAACATGGCAACCCGTGAGGAACGTACCGTCACAAAAAATGATGCTTCTACACTATACTTGCGCTACAGCATGGATACGGATAGTGCGTGCATTTTTACACGCATCAACGGCAATGATGAGTAAGGAAGTGGCACTATGCAAAGATTGAAAAACGCCCTCCGTGACCGCCGCGGCGAAACCATCGTGGAAGTGCTGGTGGCCTTCGTGCTGCTTATGCTGTTTCTGGCGCTGTTTACCGCGTCGCTGCGGTTTGCCCGGCGGGCCTCGGCCCAGGCGCAGACCACCCGCGATAACGCCTACCTGCTTACCGAAGCACTTTACCCGGTCAACGACGATGCGGCCGCGTGGAAAAACGAATCCGGCACCAAGACCAAGATGAGCTTCAGCCGCGGTGACCGCACGGTCTTTGCCGTCGAGGATGTGGAAATACAGACCATACAGGCTAAGGTCAAAGACGATAACGATGAGGCTGCCGCCACGCATACCTTCACCCGTTACTACAAAAAAGTGGACGAAGATAAAGACGACACAAAAGAGGACACGACCCCATGACCACCCCGCTGAACAACAAAAAAGGTACCACCCTCGTGGAGCTGATGGTCTGCCTGGTGCTGCTGGCACTGTTTGGCACGGCGGCGGTCACGCTGGTCAAGCCCTGCGCCGAAGCCTACATCGAGGTGCAGCAGCTGACCCGCGCCCAGAACCTGGCCGATGCCCTCACCGAGACCATCCGGGGCGAGCTGGCCGATGCCGACGGCACGATCTCTATCGTAAACGCCGCAACAGAGAGCGACGCGGATTCGGCAAATAATATTTTTATAGAAGATGCCCGCTTGACGGAAGGCACTGCTCTGCGCTTTACAGTGGAAAGCAACTATACCGAGATACTGGATGCCGGTTATGTGCCCAAGCTGACCGCCACCACCCTGAACGCCGACAACACCACCAGCACCAAGGTCCTCTACGACCCCGCCGACGACACCTTTGCCGAGCTGAACCGCTACCTGCACATGCGTTTTTACAAGCAAACGGAGGGCAAGGACGGAAAGAAAAAGGAGTACACGACCTACGCTTATACAACGGCCTATCCTAACAAAGATTATATGGGGCTTGTCGTTTCGAATCTTGAGTTCTATGCCCGCGGATGGAAAGAGGAGAAGGAAACCGGGAAGATCTGCCTGACCTCGCTGTCTATGCAGCTGACCGTCGCTAAGCCCGATGGCACCCCCGTCTACACCCAGACCGCGGTCATTCCGCTGCCCGGCGCACCGGAGTTCCAATAAAAAATAGCAAATAATTTGGCGAATAAATTGTTGTATGGGCACTGGACAATCGGGTGAAAAAACAGTATACTTAATTAAAATAACACCGCAAGGCGTGTTAATCGTGAAACGAACGCACAGGAGAGACTTACCATGGCAGACATTGAGATCAGGATGCTCGGAAAATTTGAGATCCTTATGGACGGCAAGCCGGTCCTTGCCGCACTGAAACAGTCCCGCAAGGCTACGATGCTGATCCAGTACCTCGTCCTGCAAAAGGGCGAAAGGGTGACCCACAAAGACCTGACGGATACCCTGTGGAACGGCGAACGGTCCACCAACCCGGATATGGCTCTGCGTGCCATCATGCACCGCTTCCGCAACATGATCGAGGCCGAGGGCCTGAAGGAGCTGGAAACCTGCATCATCACCAGCCGCGGCTACTACCAGTGGAACCCCGCCATGGAGTGCCGTGTGGACGTGTTTGAGATGGAAGCCCTGATGGAGGAAGCCCGCCGCCAGCTGAACCCCGCCGCCGCCGTAGCCCGCTACGAGCGCGTGCTGGAGCTGTATGCTGGCCGTCTGCTGCCGATGTTCTGCAACGAGCCCTGGGTCGAGACCCGCAGCCTGACCCTGCACGTGCAGTACCGCATCGCGCTGTTCCAGGTGCTGGAAGCCTGCAAGCGCAAGGGTGAGAATGAGCGCATCGTTAAGCTGTGCCGCCGCGCCATCGAGCTGGACCCCTACGAGGAGCGCCTGTATCTGGAGATGATCCAGGCTTTGGAGGCCCTGGGCCGCCATGAGAAAGCGCTGGAGATGACCCGCCGCGGCAACGCGATGGGCTGCCTGCACCATGCCGTCGAGCCGGAGCGTGTGGGTGTGGTCTCCCGCCAGGCCCGCCAGGCTGACCGCAACCTGGAAAATGACATCTCCCGCCTGGCCGAGGAACTGTCCGCCGACGACACCCCCGGCGCTGTGTATTGCAGCTTCGAGAATTTCCGCCAGATCTATCACCTGCAGCGCGGCGTGCAAAGCCGCTTTGGCGTGCCGGTCTACCTGGCGCTGCTCACCATGTCGCCCGCCCAGAACGCTGACCCCGCCGAGACCGGCTCCATGATGGAGCAGTTGGGCGAGCTGATCCACAAGAGCCTGCGCCAGTGCGACGCCATGGCTCGTTACAGCGAGAACCAGTATGTGCTGCTCATCAGCGGCAACAGCAGCGCCGAGAACGGCAGCACCCCGCTGGAGCGCATCAAGGCGGCTTTCTACCGCATGCCTGCCCATGGCCGTTACCTGCTCAACTACCACATGTACGCCCCCGAGCTCCACGCCCTCTCCGCCGACGCCCGGAGAAGATAATTTTAGGCAATACCACGTAAGCGGGTGGGGGAGACATTAAAATCATTGCATCCTTGCCTTTTTGATCCTATGCCACTTCAAGACACGCTCCGCCAAAGCGTGTCTTTTTTGTTAAATCATTGCAACGCACGCCCCATCGTGCTACAATAGGTACAACAATGTTAAATCCGTGACAATTTGCCCCGGAGCAAAGGAGAATCCCCCATGGCTTTGTTCAATTTCCATTTCGACCGCCCCGGCCCCGGCGTCTCGCCGGACGCCCCCCGCAAAAAAGGCCCCGCCCGCTTTTTCGAGATTTTGGGCCGTGACCTCATGTCCTTTTACCTGGCGGGTCTGCTGGCGCTGGTCAGCGCACTGCCGTTCGTGTTTGGTGTGTGGTTCGCCGTCGATACCCACTCTCTGGTGCCGCTGCTGCTGGCAGGCGTGCTGGGCGGCATGATCGCCGCGCCCCAGCTGTGCGGCCTGCTGGATACCATCCTGCGCAGCCTGCGCGACGAGCCGGGCTTTTGGTGGGCTACCTACCGCCGTGCCTGGAAACGTAACGTCAGGGCGTCGCTTTTGCCGGGTGCCATCTGCGGTCTGCTGCTGGCCATGCAGATCTTTACGGTGTTCCATTATGACGTTTCGGCCGGTGTAGTGCCGGGGGCGCTGCTGGCCGTAGGCCTGTTTTTGCTGCTGGGTCTGGGCGAGTTCCTGTTTGCCCAGGTCGTGCTGCTGGACCTGCCGTTTGCGGGGCTGGTCAAAAACTCGCTGTTCCTGTTTTTGGGCTACCTGCCCCGCGCCGCGCTGGGTGTAGTGTGGCAGTTTGTCTACTGGATCATCATCCTGCTGCTGTGGCCCATCAGCGGCTTTGCCATGGTTCTCACGGGCCTGTGGCTGCCCGCTGTCCTGACCATGCAGGCCATCTACCCCGTCCTGAATAAAGCCTTCGACCTGGAACGCCAGATCAAAGCCATCCGCGATGCGGAGCTGGATTCTTCTTCTGATTCTGAAAATTAAATAGCTGCCCCACCGGCCCTGCCTACCTTGCGGCAGGGCCTTTTATAATGGCATACTGCCTTAAGCCGCACGCTTTCAATGCACGCAAAAAGCCCTCCCCATCTTGCACCAGCTCTATAAAAAGGTTATAATAACATAATAGCCCATCTCTACCCATTCGGGCGAAAAATGTGTACAAAAGGGGGCCTTCCGCGGTGAAAATTCTGCTGGTGCACTGCCATTATCGGCTGCCGGGCGGTGAGGATGCCGTCTTTGCGGCCGAGCGCGCCCTGCTGGAACGCCGCGGCCATCAGGTCATCGTGTATGAGCGCAGCAACGAGGAAGCCGCCCACGGTCTGCCCAAGGCCCTGCTGCCCCTGCATGCCGTGTGGAACCACGCCGCTGCCCGGGATATAAAACACATTATAAAAACACAAAACATCGATGCTGTGCACATTCACAATACGCTGCTGCTGCTCAGCCCCGCGGTGGTCCGCGCCGCCAAAAGCACCGGCGTGCCCGTGGTGCAAACGCTGCACAACTTCCGCCTGTTCTGCCCCAACGGCATTTTATTGCGGGACGGCCGGGTCTGTGAGGACTGCCCCCGCCACGGCCTGTCCTGCGCCATCCGCCACCGCTGCTACCGCGGCAGCCTGGCCCAAACGCTGGTAGTCGCTGCCGCCTACGGTCTGCACCGGCGCTTGGGCACCTGGCGCGGTGTTACCATGGTGGCCCTGACCGAATTCGACCGCCAAAAACTGCTGGAATTCAACCGCCAGTACCCGATGTTCGACGCTGACCGCCTGGTGGTTAAGCCCAACCCGGTCTGCGTGCCGTCCGGCCCCGTCAACCCGTGGGGAGACCGCAAAAATCAAATGCTCTTCGCCGGCCGGCTGGAGGAACTCAAGGGTCTGCGCACCGTGCTGGAAGCCTGGCGGCTGCTGGGCGATGCCGCCCCCGCGCTGCTGGTGGCAGGGGAGGGCCCCCTCGGTGACTGGGCCCGCGCCCAAAACTTACCCAACGTGCAGTTTTTGGGCCAGCTCCCCCGCGCGGAACTCCACGCCCGCATGGCCGAAAGCCGCGCCGTTGTCGCCGCCAGCCTTTGCTACGAGAGCTTCGCCCTTGTCCCCGCCGAGGCCCACGCTTTGGGCACCCCGGTGCTGGCCAGCGGTTTGGGCAATGTGGGTGCGTCGGTGCAGCCGGGCTTTGACGGCCTCTGTTTCGCCCCCGGCGACGCCAACGCTCTGGCCGGTGCCGTGCGCGCCTTTGGGCAAATGAGCTTTGACTGCAATGCCATCGCTGCCCGCGCCCGCCGCACCTACAGCGAAGATGAAAATTATAACGCACTGATGCGCTTTTATACAAAAGGAACGATTCAATGAACCAGCTTTACCGCGCTTTGCATATCCCGCCTAAACGGCTGCTGCGCAAGCTTTCGGGCGAAAAAGAGATCTACACCATCGCCGTGCGCCCCGTGCCTAAGGCCGAGGGCACCGACCCGCTGCCCGCCCTGGGCGGCACCCCCTACACCATGTTGCCCGCCCGCCCCGGCTTCTGGTACGCCGACCCGCTGCTCTACCACCGGGACGGCCGCCGCTGGCTCTACGCCGAGGCCATGGACCTGGCCACAGGTCTCGGCCGCATCGAGGTCTGCGAGCTGCACGACGACGGCGCGGCAGGGGAGTGGCAGGTCGCCCTGCAGGAGGACTTCCACCTCTCCTTCCCCACAGTGTTTGACTGGAACGGCGAGACCTGGATGATCCCCGAGACCGGCAGCGACCACAGCTTGCGCATCTACCGCTGCAAAAATTTCCCGGCCGAGTGGGAGCTGGTGCAGCGCTTTGCCGTGGACGCCGAACTCTGCGATACGATTTTGGTCAACCGCACCCCCAACGAGCTGACCCTGCTTTGCAGCGAGACCCTGCCTGAAAACCAGCTCTGGGTGCGTTACCGCCGCTGCACTCTGCGCCGCGCCGAGGCCCCTGTCGACACCGTGCCCGGCGCCCAGGCGGACGCCGCCCCCGTCCCGGCAGGTCCCTTTGCCCTGCTGCCGGACGAAGCCTACAACCTGCAGCACCGGGAAAACGACCTGACCAGCCGCAACGCCGGGCCGCTGTTTGTGCTGGGCGGACAGGTCATCCACGCCACCCAGGTCAGCACCAAGGTGGATTATGGCGTTTACCTGCAATTTTTTGCCCGCCGCGGCAGCAGCGAGGTGCCCCTTTGCGCCGCCATGCCCCACAACGTGACCATCACCGGCCTGCGCACCGAGGACATCGTCGGCATCCACACCTACAGCCGGGACGAGCAGCTGGAAGTCATCGACGCCCGCTACCTGACCCGCCTGCCCAAGCTGACGCCGCCGGAAAATAAGGAACCGAACAAGGAATGAAAACGATCGCTATACCGCAGTTTTACTGCGGACCCTCAGGCCAGAAGGGCCTGTATAACCGGCAGGAAGTCGGCCTGGCCCGCGCCTTTGCGGCCCTGGGCTGCCGCGCCGTGGTGCTGTACCCTGCGCCGGGTGCTGCGGCCCCCACGGTGGAAAACCCGGAGCCGAACGTAAAGATTTATTACCTCCCGGTACGAAAATTAGGCGCGCAGGCGTTCTTTTCCAGCTGGCAGGTGCTGCTGGACGAGCAGGTCGATGCGGTCCACGTCATGGGCGATAACTCCCCCGGCGTGCCGTCGCTCTACCGCTTCTGCCGCAAACACGGCATCCTGTTTTACAGCCAGCTGGGCGCGCTGAAAAGCACCTCCGGCCGCGCCGCCGTCCGCGCTGTGATGGACCTGCTGCTGCGCCGCAACCTGGCCGTTTACAAAAAAACACCTACCTTCGCCAAAACGCCCGCCGTTGCCGCCGAGCTGCAAAGCCTGGGCGTGCCCTGCGCCGGGCTGATGCCCGTGGGGCTGGACACTGCCATCATCCCCGACGTGCCCGGCACCAGGGCCGACCTGCGCCGCGCCCTGAAATTGGACGTTGACGCGAAGATCTTCGTCTTTGTAGGGCGGTTGGATGCCTACAAAAAACCGCTGGACCTGGTGCCCCTGCTGGAGGCCGCGCCCGATTGGCAGGCCGTCATCATCGGCCAGGGCACCCAGGGAGCGGAGCTGGCCCGCCTGCTGGCCGCCCGGGGGTTGGCCGCCCGCTGCCGGATGATCCCCCAGCTGCCCAACGAGTCTGTACACGTTTATTATCATGCCTGCGATGCTTTTGTGAATCTGAACGATCAGGAGATCTTCGGCATGAGCCTGCTGGAGGCCATGTTTGCAGGCTGCCCGCCAGTGGCTCGCCACGCGCCGGGGCCGGACCTCATCATCGAGGACGGCCTCAGTGGTTGGCTGTGCAGCACGGTGCCCCAGCTGGCCGAGGCTCTGGGCCGCATCACGCCTGAGATGGGCGCTGCCGCACAACGACGTATCAACGAGAATTTTCTGTGGCAGAACAGTGCCGAGCTGGCGCTGACCCTGCTGCCCGCCAAAGGAAACCGCCATGGATAACGACAACAAACTGGTGCAAAAAGCCGCCGACCTTTACCGCAGCCTGCGCTTCAGCATGAAATATCGCGGCCTGACGATCCTTTCAGCCGAGGCTGGCAACGATGCCATCGCCGCGGCCATCGCCGCCGGTGCCCCCTACATGGCCGCCCGCTGCGGTGCTACCGAGATGCGCACCGTGGCCGATTACCTGCGCTGCGGCGGCGTGGGCTTTTCCGAAAAAACACGGCAGGACATTCAGAACCTTTCCGGCGTGTTCCCCACGGATGATGCCACGCTGGCAAAGTTCTGCCGCCTGTACACTGAGGCCGCCCATACCGCTGACCTGCTGGCCTTGTGGAATGTGGGGGCCGAGCGGGAAGTTGTGCGCGGCTGCGGCTCCGCCACCCGCTACACCAGGCTGCGGGCGCTGGAGCCTTACTACCACCCCCACCCCTGGAGTGCGGCGCTGGCCGGCAAGCGTGTGCTGGTGGTGCACCCTTTCAAAACAACGATAGAACGCCAGTATGCCCGGCGGGAGCAGCTGTTCCCCGGCACCGATATTTTACCGCAGTTTGCCGACCTGCGCATCGTGCAGGCCGTGCAGGGCCTGGCCGGGGCCGACACAGGCTACGCCAGCTGGTTTGATGCCTTGGCCGCCATGGAACAGCAAATGGACGCTGCACCGTATGATGTGGCCATCATCGGTGCCGGTGCCTACGGCCTGCCTTTGGCCGCCCACGCCCGCGACACCGGTCACGCCGCCATCCAAATGAGCGGCGCCCTGCAGCTCCTTTTTGGCATTCGCGGCAAACGCTGGGATGACCACCCGATCATCAGCAAACTCTATAACGATGCCTGGGTGCGGCCCGAGGAGACTTTGGCTCATAAAGAAAAAGTGGAGGGCGGCAGTTACTGGTAAAGTGTCCGACGCCCGGAAACCAATAAAAGGATGTATCTATGCGTATTCTCATGATCAGCAACCACTTAGGTGTACAAAGCGGCGTGCAGCGTTATGTGCAAAACCTGCTGCTGAATCTGGATACAACTAAATATAAAGTTGACCTCTTTGTGGGCCTCTGCCCGGCCGACCAGGCAAGCACCGCCCCTGCCCTCATCGCCCATGGGGTCAACATCATCGGTGTGCCGGACCATAAAAAGGACCGCATCCGGGCCCTGTACCGCCACCTGAAAAATCATAAAAATTATGACATTATCCACTACCACACCGCCAGCAAGATCGGCGCACCCGTCTGCGCCATGATGCGCGCCCTCTGCCCCCGCGCCAAGATCATCGTCCACAGCCACATCGTCTACCCGCCCATAACGCTGACCTGGCGTGCTGCCCACGGGGTCTACCAGCTGTTTGCCGATTACTTTCTGGGCTGCGGCGTCGCCGCCGGGCGGTTCGTTTTTGGCGACCACATCGACCGCAAGCCCAACTTTGCGGTGGCCTGCAACGCCGTCGACCAAGGGCGCTTCCACCCGGATGCTGCCGCCCGCGCCGCCACCCGCGCTGCCTGGGGCGTGGCGGATTCCGACAAGCTGGCGGGTTTCGTTGGCCGGCTCAACCACCAGAAAAACCCGCTGTTCCTCGTCGAAGTCTTCGCCGCCATGGCCCAGACCGATCCTGCCTGGAAGCTGCTTCTCGTCGGCGCAGGCGAGATGGAGCAGCCCATGCGCGAGGCTGCGGCCAAGCACGGCCTGACCGATCGCATCCTGTTTGCAGGGGTGCAAAAGGACGTACCTGCGTTTATGAATGCCTTCGATCTGTTCCTGCTGCCCTCCAATTTCGAGGGCAGCCCCGTCACTTTGGTGGAGGCCCAGGGCTGCGGCGTGCCCTGCCTTGCTTCCACCAATGTGCCCAATGACGGCTCGGTGACAGACCTTGTGCATTTCTTGCCGCTGACCGCGCCCCTTACCAAGTGGGCCGCCAAGGCCAACGAGATCGCCGCCCACGGCGACCACACCGACTACTGGCCCACCCTTGCCGCCGCAGGCTACGAGCTGAAGACCGCCGCCCGCCGCATGGAGGAACTGTACGACAGACTGGGGGCGCGCGCATGATCTACGCCGAACTTGCCGGGGGTCTGGGCAACCAGATGTTCATCTACGCCTTCGCCCGTGCCCTGGGCCTGCGCTGCAACGAACCCGTCACCCTGCTGGACCGCCAGGATTGGAAAGACGGCGCCCCCGCCCACACTGTCTGCGCACTGAACGATTTGTCCATCAGCCCGGATGTGCAGATCCTCGCTGACCCCGGCTTCGCCAAGGCCCACCTGCCCCGGCAGAACACCGCCAAAGCGCTGATGATCAAGTACGAGCAGCGCCGCGGCCTGATGGCCCGGGATTGGCAGCCCTTTGAAAACCGCTGTGCCCCGGCATTGAACGCCCTGGGCCTGCACTTTGCCACCGACGGCTATACCCCCGTACACCGCGGCCGTGCCAGGGACTTTCTGGCGTGGGGATACTTCCAAAGTGCGCGGTACTTCGATGATTTTGCAGATGAAATCAAAGCGGAGCTTCGCCCCAAAGCCGCCCCCGCCGGGGAACTGGCCGCCGCCATCGCGGCCGCCGCTTACCCGGCAGCCGTCCACCTGCGCCGGGGCGACTACTGCCGCCCCGAGAATGAGATTTTGCAGGTATGCACCCCGGCCTACTACGCCCGCGCCGCAGCTGCCGTAAAAGCTGCCCACCCCGATGCAACATTATTCGTGTTTTCGGACGATGTGGATTGGGCAAAGCAAAACCTGAACACCGCCGGCTTGCCCGCCGTTTTTGCCCCCCGGGGCAGCGCGGTGGGGGATATGGCCCTGATGAAGCAGTGCCGGGGCTTCGTGCTCAGCAACTCCACCTACAGCTGGTGGGCACAGTATCTGGCCAAGGCAACGGACAAATTGGTGCTGGCCCCCGAAAAATGGTACGCCCACACCAAAAAAAGCGCGCTGTATCTGCCGGATTGGCAGCTGATAGAGACCGATTGAAAAGGAGAAACCATGCCCCAGTTTTCCATCATCGTGCCTGTTTATAATGTGCAAAACTACCTGGCGGCGTGCGTCAAAAGCGTAGCGGAGCAGCCCGGTCCCAGGGATTGGGAGTGCATCCTCGTGGATGACGGCTCTACCGATACCAGCGGCCAGATCTGCGACGTGCTGGCGGCGGAAATTCCCGGCCTGCGGGTGCTCCACCAGCAAAACGGCGGCCTGGCGAACGCCCGCAACACCGGTCTGGCCGCCGCAAAAGGCGAGTGGGTGCTGTTCCTGGACAGCGACGATGCCATGGCCCCCGGCCTGCTGGAGACGTTGCGCCGCGAACTGGCCGCTCATCCGGATTTCGACTGGTTCATCGGCAAGCATCTGGAGTGGCAGCCCGACGGCACACTGACCGAACACACCGGCCTGCGCCTGCTGCCCGGCCCCTTTGACAGCGATGACTACGCTGCCCGCCTGAAAAGCCTGTACCGGGCCGGGCACTGGTCGGTGTGGAAATACTGCATCCGCCGCGCCTGGCTGGCCGACACCGGCGTCCGCTTTTGGGACGACGTGCGCTGGGCCGAGGATTGGCCCTTTGACCTGATGCTGCTCAACCACTGCACACGGCTGTATTTTTTGGACACGGTGTTCACCCACTACCGGGTGGGCCGGCAGGGCAGCTTGCTGACCGACGCCAAGAACCTGCCCAAGCGGTTTGACGCCCTTGCCGCCGCCCAGCGCCACTTGGCCGCCCAGGCCGCCCTGGGCAAAATACGCCCGGAGGTCTACGCCGTGATGCTGGACGCCGCCGCCGATGTGTTTTGGCCCCAGGCCCGCACCGCCGCCGTAAAAGACACGGCCCTGCGCAAAGCCTGCCTGCCCGGCCTGCGCCGCCTGCGCCCCCTCTACCCCCACGGCACCGAGGTGCAGACCCGCAAAGATTGGAAACTGTTCCAAACCATGATGAAAACCATCGGCCCCCGCCTGACCTTATGGATGGCAAGCAGACGCTGAATCGGTGGCCGTAGGGGCGATGCACAGCATCGCCCCCTACAAACCACTACACAAACGAGGTACACCCATTTGCGCACCAAACGTACATTATTAAATATGGCCTACGCCCTGGGCTCCAGCCTGCTGCTGCTTTTGCTGGGGCTGGTCACGCGGCGGCTGCTGGTCGATAACTTCGGCACGCAGGTCACCACCGCGTCCCAGGTCGTCAGCCAGCTGTTCAACTTTTTCTCGATTGCCGAGTTCGGCGTCGGCAGCGTCATCAGCTACCGCCTGTATGAGCAGATCGCCGCCAAAAACGAGGAAAAGATCAGCAAATACATGTCCATGTACAAGTGGGCCTACCGCGCCGTGGGCAGCGTCATTGCGCTGCTGGCGCTGTGCGGTGCCGCCGCCCTGCCGTGGATCATGCCGGATGTGCCCCTGGCCACCGGCTACACGGTCTACGGCTTAAATGTGGTTTCCACGCTGTGCAGTTACTTTTTGGTTACCCGGCGGCTGATGTACACCTGCACCCAGCAGGGCTACCGCTGCACGCAGATCGACTTCTGCTGCAACGTCCTCACCTCGCTGGCCAAGATCGCCGTGTCGATGTGGTGGCCCAACTATGTGCTGTATTTCAGCGTGTCCATCTTCTTCAATGTCTGCGCCAACCTGCTTATTGCGTGGCGGTTCAAAAAGGACTTCCCCTACGTCAAGGACGTAAAGGTCACGCTGGCGGACTTTAAGGACTTGGGCATTTTCCATGATCTGCGGTACTATTTGGTCCACCGCCTGTCCAATACCATCTACGGCTCGTCGGATACCATCGTCACCTCCCGCTTGGGCGGCTCGGTGCAGACGACCTACCTTGGCAACTACTCCACCATCTCCACCAGCGCCACCGACCTGGGCAACAAGGTCATGGACAGCTTCGCCGCGGCCATCGGCAACATCGTCTACGATAAGTCCGCCGCCGCCAACGACCACGACAAGCAGGTGTTCTGGGGCATGGACCTGTTCAGCTACCTGTTTGCCAGCTTCGTAGCTACGGCGTATTTCTGCCTGTTCCAGCCGTTCATGGCGTCCTGGATGGGCGAAAAATGGCTGCTGCCGCTGGGCTTCGTGCTTGTGTTCTGCTTAAATGAGTACGTCGGCTGGAACCACCGGATGCTCGGCAGTTACCGCGCCGTCCTCGGCCATTTTGAGGACGACCAGTGGTTCATGGTCGCGTCGGCCACGGTCAATCTGGCGCTCAGCTTTATCCTGTTCCCGCTGTTCGACATCACCGGCGCGCTGATCGCCACCGTCGTCGCCCACTGCATCATGTGGGCCGGGCGTATCCGGGTCGTGTTCCGCCAGTATATGCGCGGCGGGCTCGGGCATTATCTCGGTGTGCAGGCGCTGCATCTGGTCACGCTGGCCGTCTGCATGGGCGGCAGCTACGCGCTCTGCGCCCGGATGCCCGGCGGCTGGCTCGGCCTTGTGCCGCGGATTCTCGTCGTCCTCGTCGTGCCCAACGCCCTGAACCTCGCCGTCTACGGCTGGGGCAAAGATGCCGCCTACCTGCGCCAGTACGCGGGCAAGGTGGCCAAGAAGCTGCTGAAAAAGTGACTCCCCTTCTTGGCCCCCTCTGGGAGGGGGCTCCGCCCGCAGGCGGTGGGGGAGCCTTCCGCCTGCCGCCCTCCCTCCGGCCCTCTGGGCCACCTCCCTCGCACGCGAGGGAGGCAAATAACGTGGTGATCTTATGAAAACTCTCGCCATCCTGTATATCTGCACCGGCCCCTATGCGGTGTTCTGGCATGATTTTTACCCCAACTTCAAGGCAAATTTCCTGCCTGACTGTGACCGCACCTTCTACGTTTTTACCGATGCAGCGCATATTGACTATGAGGGCGCCCCCGACGTGCGCCGCATTTATCAAAAGGCCCTGCCCTGGCCGCAAAGCACGATGCTGCGCTTTGACGCCTTCCTCGGCCAGGCCGACGCGCTGCAAGGCTATGACTACCTGTTCTTTGCCAACGCCAACCTGCACTGCACCCGCGTCATCCGCGCCGACGAGCTGCTGCCCGACCCCGCCGCCGGGCAGAGCCTGACCGCGGTCTGCCACCTGCCCTACTATGGCAAAAATCCGATTTTCCACCCCTATGACCGCAGCGGCAAAAGCCGGGCGTCCATCCCGTACAGCTGCGGGCAGTATTACGTAGCGGGCGGGCTGAACGGCGGCACGGCGGCGGCCTATCTGGCCCTGTGCCGGGAGCTGAAAAAACGCACGGACGAGGATCTGCAAAACAACGTCATTGCGCGCTTTCACGATGAAAGCCAGCTCAACCGCCTGGTCGCCGAGACGCCCGGAAAATTCCGCATCCTGCCGCCCGACTACTGCACGCCGGAGGAAACGCCAACCGGGCATGAGGCCATTCTTGTGCTGCAAAAAAGCCGCTGCATCAACGTGGAAAGCGTCAAGGGCGCTGCCAAGCCGCAGAATTTTTTCCAGCGCAAGTGGGAGGCGTTCCGCCTGAACTGGCTGCCCTATCTCTGGCTGGCGCGCGACACGCTGCTGCGCCGCCGCATTGATTTTAAAAACGATCTATGAGCCATACCAAAAAACCGACAATTGAAAAAATCATCCTTGCCCTGCTGGGCCTGCTGGCGCTGGCCGCGCTCGTCCGCACAATGTTCCTGGGGCTGGAGATCGACGAGGAGTACGCCCTGTCCCTCGGCTTCCGCCTTGTGCGCGGTGACCGGCTCTTTTACTCGATGTGGGAGCCGCACCAGCTGGCCGCCCTGCCGCCCGCTTTGCTCATCAGCCTGTTTACCGCCGTCGCGGGCACGACCACCGGCGTGCTGCTGTTTGTGCGCGGCGCTGTACTGGCTGTCAAGCTCGCGCTGGCCGTCTGGTTTTACCGCAGCCTGCGCGGGGCCCTCGGGGGGCGCTGCGCCTATCTGCTGGCGCTGGCCGTGCTGGCCTTCACGCCCAAGTGGTTTTTGGGGCCGGACTACGTCAGCCAGCAGTTCCACTTTACGCTGGCGGCGTTCCTGTTTTTGTACGGCTACTACGCGCCCGGCCCGCGGCAGTACCGCGGTCTGTGGCGGGTCGCGGCGGGCGGCGTCTGCGCCTGTCTGAGCTTCCTCGCCTACCCGCAGACCCTCGCTGCCGCGCCGGTGCTGATGCTGGCGCTGCTCCTGCTGGGCCGCGGCAGTGCCGACAAATGCCGCGGTCTCTGGGTATTTGTGCTGACCTGTGCCGTCTGCGGCGGTGCGTTTGTCGTGTATGTTTTGCAGGGCATGGGCTTTGATTTTGCCGCCCTGCTCGCACGCGCCGACCTGATTTTACACGACCCACAGTATGATTTTACCACAGCGGACCGTCTTGCCATGCTCCGCTCCAAGCTTTCCGCCGTCATCGGCAACTGCTGGCTGTCGGCCCTGGCCGGTGTGGCGCTGGCCGCCGCCGGGATGCTCTTTGGCGAGCGCCGCGGCTTTGCCCGCAGCCTTGAAAAGGCGCTTTGGTACACAGCGTTCTTCCTCTCTCTCTGGTGCACGGCCTACTGTCTGCGCGCGCAGGAGCTGGATTTCCGCTACATGTGCCCGGCGTTCGCGCTGGCCGGCGGCTGGACGTTCTGGTGTGACCGGCGCGAGGCCGACCACCGCCCCCTGCGCCGTCTGCTGTTCTGGCTGGGCTGGCTGCCCGGCATAGCGGCGTACCTGTTTATCCTGCGCTCCACGCTGATCGCGCTGCCAACGACCTTTATGTACCTGTTCTGGCCTGCGGTCTGCGGAACGGCAGCGCTGCTGCTCAAGCCCCGTCCGACCCGGCGGCACCGCGCCGCGGCGGCATTGCTGACAGCCGGGCTCCTGCTGGCCTGTGCCGTGCCGAGGCTCTGCCTTGTGCTGGAGACCGGCTGGCACTGTGAGCCGATCACGGCCATCCAGCCCGAAAGGATCACCCGCGGCCCCGCCGCCGGGACCTGGGCCGACACCAAGGCCGCCGACATGCAGGAATGCCTGTATGAAGCCCTCGCCCCCTATGCGGGCAAGAGCGTGCTCCAGGCCATCGGTGAGCAGCACGGCCTCGGCTTTCTGATGGCAGACGGCACGCTGACCGTCGCGCAGGCATCCGTCATCTCGGGCACCGACAGTGACCCGCGTTTTGAACAGTACTATGCGCTTTTACCGGAAAAGCAGCCCAACGTCATCCTCTACGATGATGCCGAGGTCCGCGACATGGCCGAATTCCACGCCTGGATCGAGCAGCACTTTACCATCACAGACCGCTACACCGTGCAGCACGGCACGGCCAGTCTGCAGGTGCTCGTCGTCGGGTAATTTTGCGGAATTTTACAACCGGGAACGGTTGTCATCCTGCTTTCGGATGTGGTATACTGTTATCAAATCGTCATACTTTGCAAGGAGGCGCCCCCATGGGCCTGATTACCACCATCCAGAACAAAACCGAACAAGCCCGCGCAAAGGAACGCATCCGCCCGCTGCTGGAGAGCCGCATGATGCGCGACATCCTGCTGGAGATCGGCCAGCGCGGCACCGAGAAGCTCGACCCCCAGAGCGTGCCGCTGGATCAGCGCCCACTTGCATCGAAGCGCGCCGCCGAGTGCGGCACCGCGGGATTGCAGCAGAGCGTCATCCGGGAGATCGTCCTGGACGAGGCCGCCATCACGCTGTTTGCCGGCAGTGACGAGGTGCCGTTCCTCTACGGCGACTACAATTACGAGACCATCGACGACACCGATTGTCTGCCCGCCGTAGCACAATATCTGGTGCAGCACCTACTGGGGTACTACAACATCACCCGGACATTCTACTCTGTCCCCAAGCACAACGGACGCAGCGTGACCGAAAAGACCCGCCAGGTCTTTATCAAGCGCCACCACGAGGACACCCCCTTCGACCCCCAGCCCACCAAAAAGCAAAAGCTATTTTAAACCCAAAACACGCTCCGCAGTTCATTTTGAACCGCGGGGCGTGTTTTTGCTAAAGGCTTCCCCCGAGGGGCTGCGCCCGCAGGCGCGTGTCGGAGCGCAACCGCCGTAGGCGGCTCTTAGCGCGGAGACTGAAGCTGTCCGCGCAGCGGACTGATGAGGGCAGACCTCGCGGCCATTGCCCATTTACTGCCAATCTCGCAAACTCTGCCCTCATCCGGCCCTCCGGGCCACCTTCCCCCTCGGGGGAAGGCCTTTTTACGCTCTCCCCATCGCCAGCACCGCCACCGTTATGTCATCCTGCTTGGCCCCGGCGCGGCGGGCGGCGGCGTCAGCCACGGTCTCGGCGGCCTGCTTCGGCGTATGGCCCAATTTGGCGCAGAGCTGCAATTGCTGCATCAGCCAGTCGCTCCCGTCGGTCAGCGCACCGTCGCTGACCAGCACGACCCAGTCCCCGGCGTCCAGCGCAAACGTCGTGCTCCGTCCCACCAGACTGTCCAGCACGCCCATAGGCAGGCTTGCACCGTCCAGCATCCGCGGCACGCCGCCGCGCACCAGAAAGCTCGGTGCGGCGCCCGCTTTGAACAGCCCGGCCCGCCCGGTGTACAGGTCCACCGTCAGCAGGTCCAGCGTCGCACCGGCCTCCTGCTCGGCTCCCTTCAGGCCGAGCGCCACGTTCACCAGCCGGGCAGCGCTCTCCGCTGCGAACCCGGCGCGCAGCAGCTGTGCCGTCAGCTTGGCCGCCATCTGACCGTCCACGGCGGCGGCGCGGCCCGTGCCCATGCCGTCGCACAAAAGCATCTGCGCCCGCCCGCTCGTATCGCAGAACTGGTCCAGCGCGTCGCCGCTGACGCTCTGCCCGCCGGCTGCGTGCGCCGCCGCGCCGAATTCAACGGTAAACAGCGGTTTTTCGCCAAAGCACAGCATCGTGACCGTGCGGCAGTGGGTGATTTCGGGCGTATCCATGTCGCGGCGGCAGATGCGGGTCATCTCGTCGGTCAGGCCCGCGACCTCGTCGGGGGTGAACCGCGTGCGGCAGATCGTCACATTCGCGGTCAGCCGCCCGGCCAAATCAGCGGTCACACTGCATTCCAGCGCGTCCAGCCCCAGCTCGGCAAACAGCTGCGCCACGCGGGCCTCGCGCCGCGGGTCGGGCAGACCGGCCTGGCCCAGCTTGCCCGCCAGCTGGGCCAGCGCCCCGGCCAGTGCGCTGTACTGCTCGGTCAGGGCGGCGCGCAGCGTCACAGCCCGGGCACGGGTCTGGCGGCGGCTGCGCCACAGTCGGTAGCCATGGTTGGCCGCTGTACAGAGGTCTGCCGGGTGGATGCACCCCGTCAGCTGCCCCGGCAGGTCCTCGACCTCCACGCGGCCCTTGCTCTCGAGCGTCGGCTTCAAATGGTACAGCCCGTCCATGGCCGTGGCGTAGCCGCGCACCCAGCACCGGCTGCGGCGGGTGCAGCTCTGGCAGGTCGTGCGGGCGACCTGCTCCACCACAAAGTCAAAGGTCTCGCCTTTGGGCGGCAGCTGCCGCTGGCAGACAGCGTTGACCGTGTCGGCAATGTCGCTCAGCGTGTCCGCCACGGCGGAGAGCTTGCGCGCCGCCCCGCCCAGGCCCTGCGTCTGCACGGGCGGCGCGGGCGGCGGGAAAATTTTGTGCAGCACGCTCCCCGGCACAGCCAGCGCAGCCACAACACCCACCCCGGCACTGACCGCCAGCGGCAGCACACTGACAGCGTCGGGCGCGGCCAGTGCCCCCGCGGTGCAGCCCGCCGCAAACACCCCGGCGCAGCGGCCCCGCTCCCCCGGGCAGAGGCAGGATGCCGCCAGACTGCCCAGCGCCACAGCCAGCGCGGCGTAGGCCAGTGTCGGCCCCGACGCCGTGATGGCCGCCGCCAGCGCAATGCTCAGCACGGCGGTCTGCTCCAGCGTGCCGCCGATGGCCGCACACAGCCCGGCCCCCGCGGCCAGCGCCAGGCCCGGAGCCAAGGGCCCGACGGCACAGCGCTGCAGGCATGCCGTAGCCACAGCCAGCCACAGGCAGACGCCGCGCGGCTCCCGCGCCGGAAAATGCGCGAACGCCCAGCCAAAAACCGCGGCCAGCAGCGCCGTACACCCCACCGTGACGGTCTGCCCCGGGTTGAAAAGTCCCCCCGCCAGTACGATTTGCAGCACCTGCGCCGCCGTCAGCGTCAGGCAGCCCGCCAGCGCCCCGGCCCCGGGGCGGCCATCGATGAGCCGCCGCACCGCCGCGGCAGCCACGGCAGCCACGGCAGCCACGGCCAGCTTGACGCCCAGCAGCATCGGCTGGAACGCCAGCCCCGCCGCCAGCGTGCCCAGCGCCGCGGCCAGGCAGTAGGACGGCGGGCAGCCGATGACCAGCGCCAGCCCAAACGGCGCAGCCCCGCCGTAGACCTGCCCGGCCCCCAGCGCCGCGCCGCCCAGCACTGCCGCGCCCTGCCACAGCAGCGCCGCACTGCGCGCCCCGGGCAGCAGCCTTTCCATTGTGTCGTGCATACGTTCCCCGTTCAGTACAGCCATCGTGCAAGCCCTCCGTAAATGTACAGTATATGTCTCGGACGCTTTGCACTATACCACCCCCGCACGCTGTTTTTTGCCGCAGAGCGTGGAAAACCGAAAAGAGCGTATAAACAAACAAAAAAGAGCACCGCCACCCATAAAAAGGGGCGATGCTCGCAAAAGGCTTTCCCCGAGGGGGGGAGCCTTCCTTAGTGTCTCCAGCTCCACCACAAAAACTTGGTGTTTGTCACGAAATAGCGTTTGAAAAGCCGCTTCGGGTCCTGCATCAGGCGGTACAGCCATTCCAGATTGCAGCGCTGCATCCAGGCCGGGGCGCGGCGGATGTTGCCGGCCTCGTAGTCAAAGGCCGCACCCACACCCAGCATCAGCGCCTGCACGCGGTTTTCATGGGCGGCCATCCAGCGTTCCTGCTTCGGCGCGCCCAGGCCCACCCAGACAAAATCCGGCTTTGCCGCGTTGATCTTCTCCACGATCTCCGCATCCTCGTCCGCCGTCAGTGAGCGGAACGGCGGAGAGTACATCCCCGCGATGACCGCGCCGGGGTACTTTTCCGTAATTTTTTCGCGCAGGATGTCCAGCGTCTCCTGCGTGGAGCCGTAGAAATAGTGCCGGTAGTGCTTTGTCCCGCTCTCCTTCAAAAGCTCGCGCATCAGGTCGGGGCCGGTCACGCGGGCGGCGTCGGCAAAGCCCTTCTTGCGGCTGTATCTGGACAGCGGCCCGCCGTCCGGCAGGGCCATGACCGCGCCGTTCTGCACCCGCAGATAGGTCGGGTCGTCGTAGGCCGTCACGGTGGTGTGGACGTTCGCCACGCAGATATATTTCCCGCGCCATGCCTCGCAGTTGTCCTCCACCAGGCGCAGCGTTTTGTCCATGTCGGTGACGGCGATGTTCACGCCCATAATATTGCAGGTCTGCATGCCGCTTCTCCTCACTTTCCTGTTTGGCTTTTATTGTATCACACTGCCGGGCGGCTTTCAACCGGGCTGGGAGAAACGCACATTTTTTGCCGTTTCGTTGGGTCCTTCGCACATTACTTTATAACGCTGGTACACATTTGTATGGCGCGCGTCAGTTTTTACCGTTTTGACACTTTTTTCTTTGTTCAATTTTCTAAATTCCGAAAAATTCATATCATTTTACGGATATGTGCTGGAATTTTTCCCGGCATTGTGCTATAATTTGAGAACCATATTAAAAGGGGAAAGTATGAATTTCCTGCAGTATGGTATATGGGCAACGCACCCATATATCTTTAGAAGAAAGGAGGATACCACCCATGAACAACTTCAAGAAGTTTGCTGCCGTTCTGCTGGGCGTTGTGATGGCTTGCGTCTTCGCTACCTCCGCTTTCGCTGCTGATTTCAACAAGCCCAATAACGCAAAGCGCGCGAGAGAGGAAATCCTGTCTTTCGCTGCCAGCTACGGCATCACCACCATCGACAACACGGTCAACAAGCTGACCGCTGACCAGCTGAACGTCATCTATGCCAACATGGATTCCCTGAAGGCTGTTGCCGCTAACGCCGTCAACACCATCAAGGGCACCACCGACGCCAATGTCGCCCTCAAGGCTGCCAACGACGCTGTGGCCTCCATGAACAGCATGCTGAGCGCTGCCGGTATCGTCATCTCCAACCCGGCGCTCGATACCAGCGACTCTTCCCAGTTCGTTGTCAGTGCTGACGTCACCGTCAACGGCACGACTGACTCCGGTGCTATCGCCCGGCCTCTGTCTACCACCACCACTGACAACAACACCTCTGCCAGCGACGCTGTCAGCAGCGCCGCCCAGAACAGTGCTGCCGCTTCCAGCGTCAAGACCGTTTCTTCCGCTGCGAACCCCATCACCGCTTCTTCCAGCGCTGTCATCAAGGCCACCGGCGATAACACCGCCGTTGTCTTTGCTGTCGCTGCTCTGGCTGTTGTCGGCATGCTCGGCATGGCCGTCCGCAAGGAGCGTGCACTGTAATCCAGCTGCATAAGTCCGGTTTTTGACCGGCAGCGGGCAGAACCTCTGGCTCTGCCCGTTTTTCGTTGTTTATACGGATTTGGTCAATTTATTCCTGTTTTAGACCTTCCTTTTATATAGAAAATAGTTTATAATGTAGGATGCCGTAATTATCAATCATATCAGGGGGGGAAAAAAGCATATCACCATGCAGGCAAGCAAGAAGCACTCTTTTCTGCGCCGCAGTCCACTGGCTTATGTAGTGGTCCCGCTGGCCTTTGTTCTGGTCAGCACCGCGCTGGTCTTTATCGTGGGCCGCACCGTACTGGCCCCGTACCAGGCCCTGCTGGGCTGGTTCTTCAGCACAACGGAGGTCGCTCAGCCCAGAGATTTGCTGGATAATGCTGCTGCCGTCATCAACGGCGGCACGGCGGATGAGCCGGACGCCCAGCCGGACAGGCTGCCGCTGAGCTCCGTCACCTACCCGTCCGAGGGAGACCGCTACGCGACGATCACGATCTCCGGCACCAACGTCGATGCCCCGGTCTACTACGGTGACACGAGCAAAATCTTAAACGCCGGCGTCGGCACCTACAAGGACGACGCCCGCGTCGGCATTCCCGGCGAGGGCAAGACCATCCTGCTGGCCGGGCACAACAACACCTTCTTCAATGACCTGCAGCACGCTGAGACCGGCGCGACGGTCACGATCACGACCCACTACGGCGTCTACACCTATGAGGTCACCGGCACCGAGATCCTCGACTATCAGGACGAGACCGCTTACGACTTCACCCGCACCGACGAGAATCTGATCCTGTACACCTGCTATCCCTTCGATGCGCTCGGCTTCACGCCGAACCGTTTCTTCGTCTATGCCAAATACGTGTCCGGCCCCGTGCTGGACGCCAACAGCTAAGGGGGTGTAGGTATGGCACAAAAACAAGATCCGCACCCCCGCCGCAAGGGCAGCGTTGTGTGGGCCACGGTTTTAAGCTGGCTGTCCAGTCTGCTGCTGGCACTGCTGGCGCTCTGCCTTGTCCTGATGACAACGATCTGCAGCGCCTCCTACATGAAGGAGCAGGTCAACCGCAGCGCCTTCAGTGAGGCCGCCTACAGCTATCTGTATGACAACTTCATCAGCTACGGCGCATCGTCCGGCTTCTCCGCCGACGTGATGACCGCCGCCCTCTCCCGCGACCAGATCACAGCGGATATGGCGGATTCCATCACCCGCCTGTACCAGGGCGACACCGCTATTGACACCCGCAACGCGATTCTGAATACGACGTACGACAACCTGATCAACGATTTGAACAGCCGCGGCGTCGAGGTCACATCCGACGTGGAATCCGCCGTCGTCGTCGTCGCCGACGCCTGCCGTCTGGACTACGCCAACTATGTCACGGTACCCCTGGCCAGCCAGCTGTACACTTTTATTGAAAAATGCAGCCGCGTTGTGCCGGTAGCCGTCGCCATCATGGCGGTGCTCTGCGCAGTCAGCCTCTTTGTGATGCTGCGCTTAGCCGGCAGCTCCCGCTACGGCGTGCGTTGCCTGACGTTCGCTTTCACCGCGGCTGCGGCGCTCTGTGCGCTGGCCGCCACCATTATTTTCCCTGCGATCCACATGGAGGCGCTGAGCATCAATCCCGCTTCGGTCAAGCAGCTGATCGTCACCTATGTGCAGAATCTCTTTGGCCGCTTCGGCCTGTTTGCTATCATCTACGGCGCAGTCGCCGTGATCCTTCTGGCCCTGACCGCCACTGCCAGAAGCCGCATGAAACGCCGCCAAAACATTTAACAGGAGGACCCACACATGGAAAACGAAGGTTACGAAACGATTGACCTCTTGGAGGTCCTGAACGCCGTCCGGCAGCACCTGCTGGCCGTCATTCTCGCCACCGTGATCCTAGCCGCTGCCGGGTTCGGTGTCTCCAAGTTCCTTATCACCCCGCAATACGAGGCTTCCGCCCTGATGATCGTCAACACCCGTCAGGACATCACCTCCAACGTCACCAGCGACCAGATCAACTCCGCCACCAAGCTGGTTTCCACCTACAGCATCATCATCAAGAGCGACACCGTGCTGCAGCAGGTCATTGACAATCTGGGTCTGTCCCTGACCTATCAGCAGCTGGCAAGCCGCGTCACAGTCAGCGCCGTGGATGACACTCAGGTCATGAAGGTCACAGTCAAGAGCGACAACCCCGAGTGGGCGCGCCAGGTCTGTGAGCAGATCACCGTCGTCTCCCCTGACGTCATTCTCGAGTCCGTCGAAGCCGGTTCCGTCAAGGTCATCTCCAGCGCCGCCGTCAATCCGACGCCTGTCTCCCCCAACGTAGGCCGCAATACCATGCTGGGCGGCGTGCTGGGCTTGGTCATCAGCGTCGGCATCATCCTGCTGGCCGTCCTGCTGGACAACAAGATCCATACCGAGGACGACATTGCCAAGTATCTTGACCTCGCCGTCGTGGGCGTCATTCCGGAATATCAGGGAGGTAAAAAGAAATGAGCAAGGCAAGCAAAAACACCAGCCATCGCAAGCTGTTTACCGTCGGCAGCGACGCCCCGTTCCAGTTTGTGGAAGCCTACAAATCTCTGCGTACCAACCTGGAATTTCTTTCCTCTGCCGGCAACTGCAAGACCATCCTGATCACCTCCTCCGTTCCCGAAGAAGGCAAGACCAACGTGGCCGTCAACCTGGCCATGACGATTGCGGCCTCCGGCAAGCGCGTTGTCCTTGTGGACTGTGACCTGCGCAAGGCGACGATCTCCCGCTATCTGCGCATTCCGCGCAACCATGCCGGTCTGACGAACGTCATCACCTCCAAGGATGAAGGTGCGCTGGCCGCGGCGCTTGTCCGCGTCAAGGATTCCGGCATCACGGTCCTGGCCGCCGGTACGATCCCGCCGAACCCCACCGAGCTGCTCTCCGCCCCCATGACCGAGAAGATCTTTGCCTCCCTGCAGAAGGCATTCGACTATGTTATCGTGGATACCCCGCCCGTCAGCCTCGTCACCGACGCTGCGGTCCTCTGCCGCATGGCGGACGGCGTCCTGCTGGTCGTGCGCCCCGGTGTCACCACCATCCAGAGCGCCCAGCTCAGCAAAAAGAACCTGGAGGCCGTCAACGCCCACATCCTGGGTGTTGTCATGAACGGCTACAACGGCAAGCAGAGCGGCCGCCGCGACGGCTACTACTACGCTTACTCCTACAGCTATTACGACGACGATAAAAAGGGAAATGATGCATGAGTAATGCCCTTGTAGAGCTGCACTGTCACATCCTGCCCGGCATTGATGACGGTGCCAAAGATCTGGATATGTCAATGTCGCTCATTCGCAAGGAATTACAGGATGGTGCGGCGGGCATTGTGTTCACGCCGCACTTCTATTATGAGCGCATTTCCGTGGAGCAGTTTACCGCGCGGCGCAAGGCAGCGTTCCTGCAGGTGTCCGCGGCCTGCAGGGCCGAGGGCCTGCGGCTGGCCGGTAAGATGGGCGCCGAGGTGTTTTACTCCCCCGCGCTGCCCAGCCTTGACCTGCGCCAACTGGCCTTTGCGGGGAGCAACTATATTTTGATCGAGTTCCCCACCACGATGCACCCGCCGGGCATCGACGAGACGCTCTACGCCATCCGTGCGCAGGGGTACACGCCGATTCTGGCCCATGTGGAGCGCTATCCCTTTGTGACCGAGGACCCGACGCTGCTCTACAACTGGGTCTGCGACGGGTGTTTGGCGCAGATCAACGCCACCGGCCTGATCCGGGACGGACACACCGCCAAGTGGCTGCACAAGCTGATCGAGTGGAACCTTGTGCACATTCTGTGCAGCGACTGCCACCACCCGGTCAAGCGCCCGCCCAACCTGGCCGAGGGCTTTGCCCATCTGCCTGACAAGGTCGCCCGCCGCATGCAGCGCAACGCCATCGACATCTATCTTGGCGACGACCTGCGTCCCCCCGAGCCGACGAAGCCGGTCTACCGCTTCGGGCATTGGGTGTAAAACAGAATATACGTAGGGGAGGGTTAAAAACCCTCCCCTACGCTGTTTTTATTGCCCTTTTTTCACCGTCTGCCCGGCCCCTACCGCGTACTATTCGCCGCGCTCACGCCTCTGCCACCGCCACCAGATACTTGTAGATTTGCGGCTTGTACTCCTCATACAGGCCCAGATGCTCATACAGCTCCTTATAATATGCAAACAGGGTCGCGCGGGTCGCCACGATGTTCACCGGGTTCAGCGCCGTGTGCACCGCGCTGCCGGGCGTGTTGAAATAGTTGTAGATCGGCGTCGACAGCGCGTAGAACTTCTCCGCATAACGGATATAGCTCAAATTGAAATACAAGTCCTCCGACCAGTCCATGTCCTCGGCGCATATAATGTCATCGTGCGCGCGGACAATGTCGGCGCGGTAGAGCTTATTCCACATCACACCGTAGTAAAAGCTGGCCGGTTCCTGCATCAGGCCCGCGGCGAATTCCTCCTTCGTCATCGGGCCCTCCATCAGGAAGCCGTAGGTCTGCACCTTGGTGGGCCGCTCGGGGCGGGGGTCATCCTCGGCACGGGGGCGGGGCGGCGTAATGCGGTTGTAGTGCGCAATGACCAAATCGGCGCCGCTCTCCTCGGCCCGCTGCACCAGCAGCTCCGTGGCGTAGGGCTGAATCGTGTCGTCGGCATCGACGAACTGCAGATACTTGCCCCTGGCCTCCCGCAGGCCCATGTTGCGGGTCGCGGCCACGCCGCTGTTGGCCTTGTCGATGAGCACGATGCGCGGATCGACGTTGGCATACATCTTGCAGACCTCCAGGCTGACGTCCTGGCTGCCGTCGTTCAGCAGCAGAATTTCAAGGTTCCGGTAGGTCTGGCGGCGGATACTCTCCACACAGCGGGCGATATGATCCTGGGCGTTATAAATCGGCACGATAATACTGACAAGCGGCTGCTCCGGCATGGCAGGCGACCTCCTTTTTGTAGTAGTATATCCACAATACCACACTTTTGCCCGGTTGGCAATGGAAAAAGTGCGCGAGGTGTGGTATGATGCTTATAAGGGCTTCCCCATCGGGGGAAGCTGTCCGCAAAGCGGACTGATGAGGGTCAGCCTTCCGCCGCAGCCTGTTCATGGGCTGCCCCCGCAGACCTGCCCCTCATCCGGCCTTCGGCCACCTTCCCCCAAGGGGGAAGGCATCACTATGAAACGAGGTCACCACCATGAAGCCTTCCATCATCCGCCTGCGTGCGCTGGAAAAGCAGCTGTACGCCTACCTGTATGCCATGACCGTCATCGACTTTGACGCCGAGACCGTCGCGCCCGAGGGCAGCGCCGATGGCCGCGCCGAGGCCACCGAGGTTTTGAGCCGCGCCAGCTTTGACCTGCTGGTCAACGACGGCACCGCCGCCCTTTTGAAGGAGGCCGCTGCCGACGCCGAGACCGAGCAGGAGCGCGCCGAGGTCCGCAATTTGCAGCGCCAGTACGACGAGATTGCCCGGATCCCCGCCGACGAGTATGCCGCCTTCACCAAGCTGTGCAGCCAGAGCGTGCCCGCCTGGACCAAGGCCAAGCGCACGAACGATTTCAGCCTGTTCGCGCCGTATCTGGAAAAGATCATCGCCGCCCGCCGCGCCCAGGCCCGGTATTTTGCGCCGGACCGCGACCCCTATGAGGTCCTGCTGGACCGCTACGAGAAGGGCCTGACCATTGCCCAGTGCGATGAATTTTTCGCGACGCTGCGCGAAACCATCGTCCCGCTGCTGGCGGACATCCAGACCCGCGGCAAGGCCGTGCGCACCGACTTCCTCGACCAGGAGTGGCCCATCGACGCCCAGCGCCGGGTCAGCAAAAAGATCATGGAGCTGTGGGGCCTTGACCCGGCCCACTGCTATCTGGCCGAGAGCGAGCACCCCTTCACCACCGAGTTCTGGCGCGGCGATGTGCGCATCACGACCCACTACATGCCCCGGGACATCTTCTCGAACCTCTACAGCGTCGCCCACGAGGGCGGCCACGCGCTGTATGAGCTGAACATCAACCCCGACTACGACTACACCGTCGTCACCCACGGCGCGACGATGGGCATTCACGAGAGCCAGTCCCGCCTGTTTGAGAACCTGGTGGGCCGTTCCCGCGCCTTTGTCCACTACCTGTACCCGACGCTGAAGGAGCTGTTCCCCGCGCAGCTGGCCGACGTCTCCGCCGAGGAGATCTGGCGCGCCGTCAACCGCGCCGAACCGGGCCTGATCCGCACCGAGGCCGACGAGCTGACCTACGCCCTGCATATCATGGTGCGCTATGAGCTGGAAAAGGCCCTGATGCAGGGCACACTGGCCGTGGCCGACCTGCCCGCCGCCTGGAACGCCAAGTATAAAGAGTACCTCGGCGTCGATGTGCCCGACGATGCCCACGGCTGTTTGCAGGACATCCACTGGTCCATGGGCGACATCGGCTATTTCCCGAGCTATGCCCTCGGCAGTGCCTACGGCGCACAGGCCCTCGACGACCTGCGCAAAACAAACGATTTTGACGCCCAGTGGGCCAACGGCGACGTGGAGCCGCTGAAGGCCGCCTTAAAGGAGCGCGTCTGGCAGTGGGGCAGCATGAAGGAACCCGCTTGGCTCGTCGAGAGCCTCTGCGGCGGCAAGTTCGACCCGCACCACTTCACCGATTATTTAAAGAAGAAATACACCGAGCTGTACGAGCTGTAAAGCCGTCAGCTTCCCGGGTCGATGCAAGCATCGCCCCCTACACCGTAGGGGCGGATTCCATATCCGCCCGTAGCCGTTCGCCCTGCCTCCCCTTCCGGGCCATGCGTAGGGCGGGGTGCCCCCACCCCGCCTCCGTTCTCCGCTATACCGCACAAAAAATCCCGTCGGATGCCCTTTTCCGGCGGGATTTTTTCAGCATAATACGCTGTCCGGGAAATTCAGGCAGGTGTACAGATACCGCAGTGCCTCGTCCATCGTGTCAAACTCGCCGCCGTCTACCTCGCTGGGGCTGGCGGCGATGGTCGACTTGTCAAACGGGATGCCGTTCTCCCTGCGCCATTCGTCCACCCGCAGTGCTATGTCATTGGCATAGCCCGGGCGGTCCTGCCTGCTGCCGTCGGCGTCAATGTAAACGCAGGCGCCGTACTTTTTCCGGTCCGGCAGGCGCACCAGCTCGGCCAGCGTGTAGTAGTCGCGGTCAAAGTAAAAGAGCATCTGCCCGCGGTAGGCGGCGATCTCCGCCGCGCTTTCCTCGCGGTTCGTGATCTGGGGCACGGTGTCCACCAGCCGGTGCAGCTCGTCCAGCAGTGCGTCGCCGTCCTCAGGGTAGGCATCCGTGCCCTTGGCAGCAGCGATTTCCCCAAAGCAGTAGGCCTGCCAGTGGGGCGGGCATTTGCCCAGCTTGGCACGCTCAATGTAGTAGAGCAGGTCAGCGCGGTAGGAGGCAGCGAGTGCGTTCAGACTTTGTTTTTTCATAGCTTGTAAGCCTTTCATTTTGTATCATTTATGGTGTCCGTTTCTCGGAACACCCTCATCTTACCATAACCGTTTGTCGAATCCTGCCGCATTATAAGACCGAACGCCGTTTTATTTTAGGGACAGCTGTTTTCCGCTGTCGAAAAAACAGCAGGCACGCAAAAACCGCGTACCTGCTGTCTTTTTTTATTATTTTACGGGTTGCCCCTGTGCGCACAGCACTGCGTCCAGCGCCGTCAGCTTATCCGGCACACCGCCCAGCTCCATACCGGGGAAATCCGTCTCCACGCCCGCGGACGCCAGCTCATCGGCACAGGCCGCGGGGTCGGCACAAATCGCCTGTGCTTCGGCCAGGATGCCCGGCCAGTTCAGCGCCAGCCGCTCCTGCGCGTCGCCGCTCAGCCCGGCCCGCCAGGTATCCGCTGTACCATCCTCAAACTCCGACGCGCTCAGGTACTCCACCAGCACCGCCGCGGCCCGGGCCGTTTTCAGGCTGCAGCCTGCCGTGTCCGCGCCGAAATCCACCAGCCCATCCAGCACGGCAAGCTGCTCGGTCCGGCTGCCTGCGTGCCCGGTGCCCGCTTCGGACGATACCGCCTGTACCGCGGACGCCGCCTCCGGCACCGCCGGGGCCGCGCACCCGGCCAGCAGGGCGGCCCCCGCTAAGAGAATCGCTAACCTACGCATACCAACGCCCCCAATCCTACCTTAGGCAACACCGCACAATTCCCGCCTGACGGCTTAAGCACCGCTCCGGCGGCTGCGGCACGGCATCTGCGTTGCCAAAATGCTCGATAATACACAAAGTATTATCTGCGCTTTTAGCTTAGCAGCTGCCTCACCTCGCTCGCCGTATCGGCACTTAGAATTATGCGGTATTGCCCTTATATTATTCACAGCAGGTGTGGCGTGTTTCCTGCTTGCAGCAGTCGCCGCAGCTCTGGCGGCGGATATATTTTTGAATGTCGTCAAAAATCGGCATCAGCGCCTCGCCGTTTTCGGTCAGGCGGTACTCGACCCGGGGCGGGACCTCGTTGTAGTCGATGCGCTGCACCAGCCCGTCCGCGGCCAGCTCCTTCAACTGGTTCGACAGCATCTTGTGGGTCACGCCGTCCAGCAGCTTGCGCAGCTCACCGTAGCGCAGCGTACCGTGTGCGCCCACCATGAATAAAATGCGCATCTTCCACTTGCCGCTGATCTGGTCCATGACCTGCTCCATCCTGTCACAGCCCACATCCGCATAGCGGCAGTTACAGTGTTCGTTCGGGTGCATTGCTCACACTCTCCTTTTGGGTAGCGGTTTCTAAAAAGTGCGTACTTGTCAAAAGTGCCTATTTGAATATACTAAGTATAGGGTATTTTCCCCGCGTTTGCAACTTGTTTCTTGGGAATGTTTGCGGTAATATAGTTGTGTATGATTATAAGGTAGGGCAGCCTGACCGCAGGCCGCCCTACAATATTCACCGCCAAATGTGCGGAAAACCACCCAAGAGGAGAAAACAACCTATGTACGATGATTTAGTAGAGTTTCTGCAGGAGTCCGTCACCCCGTTCCACGCCGCTGCCACCGCCGAAAGCTGGCTGTGCGCTGCCGGCTTCACCCGGCTGGAGGAGGCCGACTACTGGAACCTTGAGCCGGGCAAGGGCTATTACACGACCCGCAACGGCTCGTCCGTTGTGGCGTGGCGCGTGCCGCAGCACGCCATCGGCGGTTGGCGCATCGTGGCCAGCCACAGCGACTCCCCGACGTGGAAAATCAAGGCCGACACCGTTGAAAACGACGGCTGCCGCCGCCTGAGCGTCGAGGGCTACGGCGGGATGATCATGTCCACCTGGCTGGACCGCCCGCTGACCGTCGGCGGGCGCGCCCTCGTCAAGACCGAGGACGGCATCGAGAGCCGCCTTGTGTACCTTGACCGCGACCTGCTCGTCATCCCGTCGCTGGCCATCCACTTTCAGCGGGACATCAACAAGGGCCACACCTTCAACCCGCAGGTCGATATGCAGCCGCTGTGGGGCCCCGCGGGCAGCCGCACCCTGACCGACCTCGTCGCCGAGTCCCTCGGCGTGGAGGCCGCCGACATTCTGGACAGCGATCTGCAGCTCGTCACCCGCCAGGCCCCAACCCAGATCGGCCCCGACGGTGAATTTTTCATGGCCCCGCGCATTGACGATCTGGAATGCGCCGCCACGACGCTGCTGGGCTTTCTGGATGCGTCCGAGGAGACCGACAGCGCCTGCGCCCCGGTCTGGGCGATGTTCGACAACGAGGAGGTCGGTTCCTCGAGCCGGATGGGTGCCGAGAGCAGCTACCTGCGCGACGTGCTGGACCGCATCCTTGAAGCCGTGCCCCACAGCGCACAGGCCAGCCACCGCGCCATGGCCAACAGCTTTATGCTGAGCGCCGACAACGCCCACGCGACCCACCCGAACTTCCCGCAGAAGTCCGACCCCTGCGCGCCCGTGCGGCTGGGCGGCGGCGTGGTGCTCAAGTACAACGCCAGCCAGAAGTACACGACGAACGCCGTCAGCGGCGCGATCTTCCGCGCCATCTGCCGGAAGGCCGGCGTGCCGGTGCAGGTGTTCACAAACCGCGCCGACGAGGCCGGCGGCAGCACGCTGGGCAATTTGCAGAGCCACACGCTGCCCATCCCGATGGCAGACATCGGCTGCGCCCAGTTCGCGATGCACAGTGCCGTCGAGACGGCCAGCGTCGCCGACGCCGAGGCCATGACAAAGGCCGTGGCCGCCTTCTACCGTGTCCATCTGCGTGCCCTTGGCGACGGCACCTACACGCTGGAATGAGCACGGGACGCTACGCGCCCAGCCCCAGCGGGCGGATGCACCTGGGCAACCTGATGTGCTGCCTGCTGGCCTGGCTGAGCGCCAAAAGCAAGGGCGGGCAGGTGCTGCTGCGCATTGAGGACCTGGACACCCAGCGCTGCCCCCGCAGCTATGCGGACGCCATTGTGGACGATTTAGCGTGGCTCGGCCTGGCCGCCGACGGCCCGACGCCGCCGGTCTACCAGAGTGACCGCAGCGAAATTTATCAGCGGTACTTCGACGAATTATCCCGCCGTGGGCTGGTCTACCCCTGTTTTTGCAGCCGCAGTCAGCTGCACGCGGCCAGCGCGCCCCACCGCAGTGACGGGCAGGTCATCTACGCCGGGACCTGCCGCGGCCTGACGCCCGCTGAAATTGCCGAGCGCTCCAAGACCCGCGCCCCCGCCTGGCGCGTGCAGGTGCCCGACGAGGTCATCGCCTTTGAGGACGGCCACATGGGGCACTATGAAGAAAACCTCGCCCGCGACTGCGGGGATTTTTTCCTGCGGCGGGCCGACGGTGTGTTTGCCTACCAGCTGGCCGTCGTTGTGGACGACGCGCTGATGGGCGTCGATGAGGTCGTGCGCGGCAGCGACCTCTTGTCCAGCACACCGCGTCAGCTCTGGCTTTACCGGGAGCTGGGCCTGACCCCGCCGAAATTCTACCATCTGCCGCTGCTTTTGGCCTCCGATGGCCGCCGCCTCTCAAAGCGCGACGGTGACCAGAGTCTCGAGAACCTGCGGGAGAAATACACCCCCGAGGAGATCATCGGCAAGCTGGCCTTTGCCTGCGGCCTGCAAGCCTCCCCCGCCCCTACAACGCCCCAGGCCCTGGCCCGCACCTTCGATTGGTCCCAGGTCCCGAAAAGCGACATCGTTCTGCCGGAAAATCTGTTTTAATAAGGTAAAAGGCTTCCCCCTCGGGGCTGCGCCCGCAGGCGCGTGTCGAAGCGCAACCGCCGGAGGCGGCTCTTAGCGCGGAGACTGAAGCTGTCACCGAAGGTGACTGATGAGGGCAGACCCCGCCAACGCCACCCGCTCACGGGCAGTATCCGTCAGCTCTTCCCTCATCCGGCGCTCCGCGCCGCCTTCCCCCTCGGGGGAAGGCTTTCTCTGCACTACCAAAAAAGGAGTATCCCCATGCAACGCTACGAAATCACCGGCATGAGCTGCGCGGCCTGCGCAAGCCATGTGGAAAAAGCCGTTGCGGCGGTGCCGGGTGTGGCATCCGTCGCCGTAAGCCTGCTGACCAACTCGATGCAGGTAGACTACGCCCCCGACGCCGACCCCGATGCCACGGCACGGCGCATCCTCCGCGCCGTGGACGCCGCCGGGTACGGCGCGTCCCTCGCCTCCGCCGAGAGCGAAAGCGCCGAGCTCGAGGACACCGAGACTCCCAAGCTCAAAAAGCGCCTGATTGCCAGCCTCTGCTTCCTTGTGCCGCTTATGTACGTCTCGATGGGCCACATGATCGGCCTGCCTCTGGGCAGTGTGTTCCACGGCGGCGGCTGGCACGCCATCCTGTACGCGGGCACCCAGCTGGTGCTGACCCTGCCCGTCTGCTGGATCAACCGCGCGTTTTTCATCTCGGGCTGGAAGGGCATCAAGACCCGTGCGCCCGGCATGGATACCCTCGTCGCCCTCGGCGCCGGCGCGTCGCTGGCCTACGGTGTCTTCGCCATCGTCATGATCTGCATCGGCCTGTCCACCGGCAACGACGATCTGGTCATGCAGTACCGCCACGACCTCTATTTTGAGTCGGCGGCCATGATTTTAACGCTCATCACCGTCGGCAAAACGCTGGAAGCCTACAGCAAGGGCAAAACCACCGACGCACTGAAAAGCCTGATGAAGCTGGCCCCCCAGACCGCCTGCGTCCTGCGCGGCGGCGAGCAGGTCACAGTCCCGGTCAGTGAGGTCAACGTCGGCGACCTCTTTTTAGTCCGCCCCGGTGAGAGCATCCCCGTGGACGGCACCGTCACCGAGGGCATCTCCACTGTCAACGAGGCCGCCCTGACCGGCGAGAGCATGCCGGTGGACAAGTTCCCCGGCTCCCCCGTCAGCGCCGCGACCATCAACCAGAACGGTGCGCTGACCTGCCGTGCCGAGCGCGTCGGCCAGGACACGACGCTGTCCCAGGTCATCCGCCTGGTGCGCGACGCCGCCGCGACGAAGGCCCCGCTGGCCAAGACCGCGGACAGGGTCTCCGGCATCTTCGTGCCCACCGTCATCTGTATCGCCGCGGCCACGTTTGTCATCTGGCTGCTGCTGGGCCAGACCTTTACATTTGCGCTGGCCCGCGGCATCAGCGTGCTGGTCATCAGCTGCCCCTGCGCCCTGGGCCTGGCGACACCCGTCGCCATCATGGTCGGCAGCGGCGTGGGTGCCAAAAACGGCATCCTGTTCAAGACCGCCGCCAGCCTCGAAACCACCGGCTACACCGACGCTGTGCTGCTGGATAAGACCGGCACCGTCACCACCGGTGAGCCCAACGTTGTAAAAATCTTCGGCACCCGCAACGTGCCCGAGAAATTCCTGCTCAGCATGGCCGCCGGTCTGGAGCTGCGCAGTGAGCACCCGCTGGCCCGCGCCATCCTGCAGCGCGCCGAGAAGGACCACCTGTCCTACGCCACTGTGACCGACTTTGAGGCCGTACCCGGCAAGGGTCTGCGCGGCAAGGTCGCGGGCAAGGTCATTGCGGGCGGCAATGCCGATTTCATCCGCGAGACCTGCGCCCTGCCCGACGACCTGCAGCAGGCGGGCGACGAGATGAGCGCCGACGGCATCACGCCGCTCTACTTCTCGCTGGCCGGTAAGGCCGCAGGCGTCATCGGCGTGTCCGACGTCGTGAAGGAGTCCTCCGCCGCCGCCATCGCCCAGATGCAAACTCTTGGCCTGCAGGTCGTGATGCTGACCGGCGACAACGCCGCCACGGCCCGCCACATCGGCGCGGCGGTCGGCCTCGACGCCGACCATGTCATTGCGGGCGTCCTGCCCGCGGGCAAGGAAGCCGAGGTCCGCGCACTGCAAAAGCAGGGCCGCGTCGCCATGGTCGGTGACGGCATCAACGACGCCCCCGCCCTGACCCGCGCCGAGACCGGCATTGCCATCGGTGCCGGTGCGGACGTCGCACTGGACACCGCCGACGTTGTGCTGGTGCGCAGCGACCTGGCCGATGTGCCCGCCGCGGTGCGCCTGTCCCGCGCGGTGGTGCGCAACATCCACCAGAACCTATTCTGGGCGTTCTTCTACAACGCCATCTGCATCCCGCTGGCGGCGGGCGTGTTCACGGGCTTCGGCATCACGCTGAACCCGATGATCGCCTCCGCGGCCATGAGCCTGTCCAGCGTCTGCGTCGTCACAAATGCCCTGCGGCTGAACACCTTTGACCCGCGCAGCGCCGCCCACGATGCCCCGCCGAAGCGCAGAGCCCCGGTCCGCGCGTCTGCGCCCGAGATCCCCTGCCCCACCGGCAGCTGCCCCGTGCAGCCTGCCCCGGAAAATAAAACCACCCAAACGGAGGGAACTGCCATGAAAAAGACGATTCACATTGAAGGCATGATGTGCGGCCACTGCGAGGCTACCGTGAAGAAGGCATTGGAGGCCCTGAACGGCGTGCAGAGCGCCGAGGTCAGCCACGAGAAGGGCACTGCCGTTGTGTCCCTGACCCACGATGTGGCCGACGCCGACCTCAAGACCGCTGTCGAGGCCAGGGATTACACCGTCACTGGCATCGACGCATGAGCGCCATCCGCCGCCGCTGGCGCTTCACAGGCACAGTGCAGGGCGTAGGCTTCCGCTATTATGCCCGCGCTGCGGCCCTGCATCTGGGCCTGACCGGCTGGGTCGCCAACAACTGGGACGGCAGCGTCACGCTGGAGGCCCAGGGCGAGCGTGCCGCCCTCGACGCCCTTGTCCCCCTCATCGAGCGCAGCAACCGCTGGGCCCGCATCGAGAACGTTGAAGTCACCACCCTGCCTGTAAAGGAACACGAATACGGGTTTGGGGAGCGGAGCGGAGAATAAAAAAGGAAAGACCTCGCAAAGAGGTCTTTCCTTTTTTATTCTCTCATCAACTATATTCTATCTCCATACGGCAACGATTTCATATAGTTTTCCATAAACATCCGCTCTAATCATTTTGCTTCCTCTTTATTTCCACTTATTTTCTGTAGCGTTCCATTTTTCCTCAAAATTGTCGTCACTTATTGCTGCTTTAAATGGTTCACGTAGAAATCTGTTTATCATCTTTAAAACTTCATCAAACGCATCCGGTTTTGTGTCAATCTTTCGGCAAAACGCCTTCCATTTCTTTTGCATAGCCGCATCGTCGGCAAACTCTATCACCTGCGCAAATTGCGTGGCGGTAAAGCTGTGCCCACGGTTTGCAAATGTCCTTTTCAGTGCCTCCGTCAGCGTCGCGCCGTCAAAATCAAATCGATTGGCAAGATAGTAAATGTCGTAGTAATCCTTCATTCTGCTGGAAAATTCCATAAGCGACAAAATCGCATCGATTTTCTCGGCAACCGTCGTTTCCAGCGAATACGTGTTGACTGTCGGCGCCGGGAAATTCTCCAGCTGCGTAGGAATTTGCCGTTTTTCCTGCTCAGGAACAATAACATCCCCCACGCCAAAATCAATACTGAACGGTGTTCGCGTATTTTTGATTCTTGCAATCAGTGACGCACCCACGCCTGCATATTTCTTCGCTACGGAGATCGGCTCCACGCTTTTGATTTCGAACGTGATAAAGTCATTTTCTGTTGGTGCCGCAATGATTTCTTCCATCACCGCTCTGAGCTGCTCCGGCGTATTTGGAATCCTGCGGAGCAGAAAATCAACGTCCATCGTCACACGGCTGTCAAAATCAGTAAGGGCATAGATAAATAAACCACCCTTGAGCACCAGATTTTCCGCGTACTTCGACTTTTCTAAACGGCGCAGGAATTCCTCTTGGCAAAAGAGCTGCAGGCAAAGCTGATAACTTCTTCCGCTTTCCGCCGCCTTGTTTTTAAGTCGTGCCAGTACAGATGCAGCAACATCAGCCATTGAGCAGCACCTCTATTAATTCTGTCACTTTTTTGTGGACGCGCAGTTGTTTTGCGTATTCCGATAGATTCTTCAAATCCTTACTGGTATCATTGACATACGCATTCAGAGCCTTGGCAAACAACTCATTGTCCAACCTGCTGCGATATTTAAAGCAGTCGCAAATGGTGCGTTCCCTGTCATATACAGGCAGAGCAACGCCATTAAAGTTTCCCACGGTTTTTCCCAGCCCGTATAGATTTTCCTGCACATAGTAGGGTTGAATGGCAAGAGTGTCAATTTTCAGCTTTCTCCGTGACATAGAGCGCGGGATGGCAATAGACCACTTGCGTGGGGCGAAATCACTGTATCCAAAGTGAAACAGCGCCGATTCAACGCAAACAATTCCCTGCGGAACCAGCACCGCCAACATTCGTTCTTCCGAGACACTGCTCTCCTTCGCCATCTCGTAATATCCATGTCTTACACGGGTAAGATACCCCAAATTACACAGGTTGACCAACTCTGTTGCGCGGATACCCGCCGAGACAAAATCTGCCGACTTTGCAATACCGCCGTTTTCATCCAGTATTTCTTTCACTTGCGCTCTTACATCCACTGTTTCACCCGCTTTCGTTATAAAATCAAACACACTTTTGTATCTATTGTGTTCGAAATTATTATAGCAGATAATATGCCACCCCGCAAGAATAAATCACACACACTTTTAGCTGTTTTGCGTGTAATTTTATTAAGCACAAGTTCTTTTGTCGCCTTTTTGCCCATTATCTTCTTGCACGTGCTCCCGCTTCCGGGTATAATAGTATTGATACTACAAATGTTAGGGGTTTTCACATTGCCCGGTACTTTATATCTTGTCGCCACGCCTATCGGCAATCTGGATGACATGCCGCCGCGTGTAGCGGCTACCTTCGGCCTGGCGGACTTCGTCGCGGCTGAGGACACCCGCGTCACGCTGCGGCTGCTCAACCATCTGGGTCTCAAAAAGCCGATGGTCAGCTACTATGAGCACGCGCTCCACCACGGCGAGGCCATCCTGAACCGCATCGAGGCCGGGGAGAATTGCGCCCTGTGCAGCGATGCCGGTATGCCCTGCATCAGCGACCCCGGCGAGCAGATCGTCCGCGAGGCCCATGAGCGCGGCATCAGGGTCGTGCCCATCCCGGCGGCATCGGCCTGCGTCACAGCGCTGGCGGCCAGCGGCCAGCCCACGGCCCGCTTTGTGTTCGAGGGCTTTCTGCCCGTCCCCAAGCGGGACCGCCGCGAACGGCTGGCCTTTTTGCAGAACGAGACCCGCACGATGATCTTCTACGAGGCTCCGCACAAGCTGCGCGGCACGCTGGACGACCTGGCCGCTGCCTTCGGTGCGGACCGCTCGGTCTCGCTCTGCCGTGAGCTGACCAAACTGCACGAGGAGATCAAAAAGACGACTCTCGGCGAGGCCGTGGCCTTTTATAAGGACAACGACCCCCGCGGCGAGTATGTGCTGGTTCTGGCCGGTACCGACCCTGCCGCCGTCGAGCAGGCCGCCGCGCCGACCCTGGAAGAAGCCGTCGCCGCCGCCCGCGCCCTGCAAGCGGGCGGTCTGCCCCCCGCCGCCGCCGCCAAACAGGCCGCCGCCGGGACACCGTTTAGTAAGGGTGAAATATATAAAGAGCTTATAAAATAAAAAGCCTTCCCCCTTGGGGCTGCGCCCGCAGGCGCGTGTCGGAGCGCAACCGCCGTAGGCGGCCCTTAGCGCGGAGACTGAAGGCGGCCGAGGCCTCGCCCGAGGCCGGATGAGGGGCAGCCCTGCGTCATCGCCCATTCACGGCCATACCTCCGCAAGCTCTCCCCTCATCAGCCGCCTGCGGCGGCAGCTTCTCCCCCAGGGGAGAAGCCTTTTTCAACAGGAGTCTATTTCTATGTGTAAAATTCTAGTCATTTCCGACGTCCATGGCCGCCTGCGCGACCTGCGGTGGGTGCTGCAAAACGAGACCGCCGACGCCATGTTCTACCTCGGTGACGGTCTGTACGACCTGAACGCCGCGCTGGAGCTGCGCAGGGAGCCGGTGCCCTATCCCATCTACCGCGTGGCCGGCAACTGCGACGTCAACTACAGCGAGCCGTCCGAGGGGCTCGCCCCCTTCGGCGGGGTGCTTTTCTTCTACACCCACGGGCATCACTACGGCGTCAAGATGGGCAGTGAACGCCTGGCCGAGTGTGCCGGTGAGCGCGGCGCAGATGTGGCACTGTTCGGCCACACCCACCGGCGCGAGCTGGTGCGCGGCGTCGGCACGGTGGCCACGGTGTTCAACCCCGGCAGTCTGCGCGACGGCGGCAGCTACGGCGTCATTACGATTGAAAACGGCAAATGCAGCTTTACCTGGAAGAGGGTGCCTGAATTTTGAACGAGAGCGTTATTTACCTGCCCGAGGTAGACAGCACCAACCTTTGGGCCAAGCATAATCTGGACAAGTTCGGTCCCATCGGCGCGGTCTACACCACCCACCAGACCGCCGGGCGGGGCCGCCTTGGCCGCAGCTGGCTTGATGCGCCCCACAAGGGCCTGTACTACACCGCCGTCATCAGGACCGATCTGGTCCAGCCCGCCACGCTGCCGCTGTTTGCCAGTCTGGCCGTCTGCGACGCCCTGCGCGAGCGCTACCGCATCGACTGCCAGATCAAATGGCCGAACGACCTTTTGCTGAACGGCAAAAAAATCGTCGGCATCCTGTGTGAGGTCGGCCCCGACGGCCACAGCATCGTGGTGGGCATCGGCATCAATCTGGCCCAGCCGCAGGAATATTTCGACGCCGCGGGTCTGCCCCACGGCACCAGCCTGGCTCTGCAGGGCGTGCCCGTAGACATGGACACCGACCCGGAGTGGCTGGCTCAATACATGACCGACTTCGGCTTTGACCGCGCGCTCTACACCTACGAGGCCGAGGGCTTCGCCCCCTACCGCGAACGCTACAAGGCGCTCTGCGTCAATCTGGGCCGCCGCGTCACCTACGACGGCGGCGCCGGAACCGCCGTTGACGTGGACGACGAGGGCCGTCTCATCGTCCGCGACGAGACCGGCGACACCCGCGTCTTTACCGGCGAGGTCAGCGTAAAGGGGATTTACGGGGCGGTGTAAAGGAAAACGGCATCTTTCGATAGGCTCTCTCCCCCAGTCGCCTGCGGGCGACAGCCCCCTCGCAGAGGGGGCCAAGGCCCCTTGCCTCCCTCTGCGAGGGAGGTGGCGCCGCAGCGCCGGAGGGAGAGAGCCTTGCCTTGCCGCCTACTTTTCCTCTCTTATACAAAAAATCCGATGGGACATCATATCCCACCGGATTTTTTTTAATTCATCTTCAGATATTTCCGTACCGGCAGCGACACGGCACCGGCAACGACGCAGCAGAGGACCCACTCAAAAATAGCCTGCACGCCGACCAGCAGCACAATGAACATAAACGCATTCTGTGCGCCCAGCGTGTTGGCCAGGTTCTGCACATAGTCACAGTTATAGAAGATCAGTACCAGAAAGCCCATGAAGAACACGGTGTTCAGCACCGGCGCAGACAAGCCGCCCAGGAAGCAGACCAGCTTTTCATTCTTGGGCATAGCCTTGCGCAGCGCGTTGAAGATCAGCGCGGTGCACAGTCCCATCAGCACACGGGCCACAAAGCAGACCACAAAGGTGCCCGCAGGGCTGACCTGGAACAGGGCTGCGCCCATGGCGGACTTGCCCTCAACAGCCTGAATAAAGCTGGTTGCGCCAAAGACACCGCCCAGAATAGCACCTGCCATAGGGTTCATCGTCATAGCGCCGATGGCCACGGGCACAGTGAGCAGCGACGCCGACAGCGGGCCGATCTGCAGATAGCCCAGCGGCGTGTAGTTCAACACAAGCAGAATGGCCACCAGCAGCGCAAGCTGGGTGAGCCAACGGACGTTGGTACGGTTTTTCATATTCAATTTTCCTCCTGCTGCCGTCTCCTACAAATCGGGAGTACAGCGCAAATGTACGGTCCTATCGGACCGCCGAAACCAAGTATACAGCAAACAGCAGGAAAACGCAAGCAAAAAATCGGCTGCCAAAAGGCTTCTCCCCACGGGGGAAGGCGTATAAATTACAGCTTCCCCTCGATCAGCAAGTCTCTGACTTCCAGCAGATCCTCACATTTTCTGTCATACAGCTGCGCGATCTCCTCCGTCGGCTGCATCAGATCCGGCACCATCACGGTCACACAGCCCGCGGCGCGGCCCGCGCGCACGCCGTTAAAGCTGTCCTCCAGCACCAGGCAGTCATGCGGGTCAAGGTGCAGCTTTTTCGCCGCGACCAAAAAGGTGTCGGGTGCGGGCTTGCTGTGGGCGACCTCCGTACCGGAGACAACATCGTGGAAATACCGCGCCGTGCCGGTGGTCTGCAAATTCATCTCGATCATATTCCGCGGGCTCGAGCTGGCCACAATGCGCGGCAGGCCCATGTCCTCCAGTGCGGCCAGCAGCTCCTTCAGACCCTTTTTGCAGGGTACGCCCCGGGCAAAGCGCTCGTCCGCCAGCTGCCAGATCTTGTCCAGCACCTTCTGCGGGTCGCCGGGGATGTACTCGGCCACATGGCGGCGCAGGTTGTCCCCCGCCAGGCCGCGTCCCCCGGCCCGAAACTTCTCCATATCCGCGGGCAGCGGCAGACCCAGCGCGGCGCACGCGGGTTCCCACAGGGTATCCCACAGGCGCTCGGTGTCAAACATCAGCCCGTCCATATCAAAAATAACGCCTTTTACCATCGGTGTCATCCTTTCGCAGTACAGTATACAGTTATTGTACCGCAGTCTGCACAAATAAGCAAGCGGACGAGTCGTCCTCGTCCGCCTTGTCTTACGTTTCCAGATACCCCTGCACCTTGTCCAGCGCCTCGCGGCCCTCGCGGTGGCCGCGGTTGTACAGGTCCAGCAGCTTGTTCTCGTCGCCCTCAAACCGGCCTATCGTGATCGGCTCCTGCGGGCGCACGCAGCAGATGCGCCCGTCCGCCTCCAGCTCATCCAGCTGATCCATCAGGGTGTTGTAGCGCAGCTCCTGGGTCAGCATATCAGCCAGGAACAGCGGCTTATCGCTGTAAAAGTCGTCGTACAGGTCCACCATCTTCTGGCCGGGCATCGCCTTGCGGAAGCCCTTCTGCCGCGTCGTGATGACAACGATCTTTTCAAAGCCCTCGTTCAGCGCCCAGTTCAGCGCGATTGGGCAGGAGCATCCGCCGTCGAGGTACGGCTGACCATCCAGCACGACAGGCACGGATGCCAGCGGCAGGCTGGCCGACGCGCGCACGGCCTCGTCGAACGGAAAATCCGTCTTTCCCTTCTCAAAGTAGGCGGGCTTGCCGGTCTCAACGTTCGTCGCCACCGCAAAGACCCGCATACCGCCGTGGGCGAAGGTCTCCTCGTCGAAGGGCACTTCCTTTTTGACATCGTTCAGCATAAATTTCAGGCCAAACAGGCTGCCGCCGCGCAGCGCCGCCTTGGGGCCGAAATACCGGCTGTCGTGGCGGTAGCGCAGGTTGATGCTGGCGGACCGCCCCGGCTGGTGGGACGCATAGTTCAGTGCGTTCAGTGACCCGGCAGAGACTCCGGCCACCGCCGGGAAATAGACGTCGTTCTCCATAAAGGTATCCAGCACGCCTGCCGTGAACAGCCCGCGCAGCGAGCCGCCCTCCAACAGCAGGATCGAATTGTCCGGTATCGTGATTTTGCTCATAAACAGCACCCCCTATTTAGCTATTTTACCGTATAAAATCCGCAGGTGCAAGCAAAAAAGCGCCGCAGTTTTACACATCGGGCAAATTGTGCTAAAATGGAGAAAACGCTCCGAGAGGATGATTGCTATGGTATCCCTTCGCGGTCTCACACTGACCGCCGCCCGGCCGCGCATCATTGTGCCGCTGTTCGCCCGCGATCCGGCAGCGCTCTGCCCTTTGGCGAAAGCCGCCAGCGCCGACCCCGCCGCCGAGCTGGTCGAGCTGCGTCTGGACCCGCTGCCCGCGGATGAATTTCTGAACGCGCTGGCGCTTGTGCGCAGCATCGTGGACAAGCCGCTGGTCGTCACGATCCGCACCCGGGCCGAGGGCGGTGAGCTTGCCCTGACGCCTGATGCCTACGCCGCGCACTGCCGTGCCCTGCTGGCACGCGGCGGCGTGGACGTGCTGGACATTGAGTGGCGGGCCTGCGGCGCGTTCCGCGCCGAGCTGCGCGACGCTGCCCACGCCGCCGGGGCCGCAGCGCTTTTCAGCGAGCATCACTTTGACGCCACGCCCGCCACGGATGCCATGGCGGACACCCTGACCGGCATGGCCGACGCCGGAGCCGACATTGCCAAGCTGGCCGTTATGCCCCGCTGTGCCGCCGACGCCGCCCGCCTGCTGGAGGCCACGGCCCGCGCCGCCAACGCCCGCCCGGACACGCCGCTCATCACAATGAGCATGGGCCCGCTGGGTGCCGTCACCCGCTTCTGCGGCGGTGCCTTCGGCAGCTGCGCGACCTTCGGTGTGACCTCCGGCACCTCCGCCAGCGCCCCCGGCCAGCCGCCCGCGGATGTACTGAAGGCGAAGCTGATAACCGCGCCCCTGTAATGCGCCTCTGTAGGGGCCGGACATGTCCGGCCCGCGGCCTTCCCGCAAGCGCCCGTCCGCCGTACACCGCCGGGCCGGGCATGCCCGGCCCCTACGGCGCTGCTACAACAAAAAACGCCTGTTTGCCCTTTGCATCGTAGGGTGGGGTCTTGACCCCACCGCGCCGCCTCCCGTTATTTCAACGTAAAAGCATGACTGAACTGTAGGGGCCGGACATGTCCGGCCCGCGGCCTTCCCGCAAGCGCCCGTCCGCCG
>OLQL01000336.1_pt1 | contig 52062 bp, 54 predicted proteins | sample 1672971 | NCBI WGS metagenome assembly OLQL01 (sample SAMEA3136742, study PRJEB25190) | human gut metagenome | biome: human gut; feature: human-associated habitat; material: faeces | place: Austria | collected 2013
CCGTTTCCCCAAATCGCCAAAACAGACGCGCCGGCAACTCCAATGTGGCAATATGTTGCCTGCGCACTACATCGATGCAACCTTTAGAAAGAATGCGAGAACCTGTGTCCAGTCCGTTTACCAGCTTTTTAGCCCAGCACTTTGACCAGATCAACGACTATCTGGCCACATTCTTTGACGGACAGGCGACCTCTGCCGATATCGAGCGCTACCTGTATACCCCGCTTTCGGCATTTACCGCCAACGCCGGCAAGCGCCACCGCCCGCTTATCTGTATGCTCGCCGCAACCGCAGTGGGTGGCAGCTTTGAGAGCGCCCGCAGCGCAGCGGCGGCTATCGAGCACTTTCAGTCGGGTGCGCTCATCCATGACGACATCGCCGACAACGGCCAGCTGCGCCGCGGCAAGCCCTGCATGCACCTCACCGAGGGCACGGGGCTTGCTATCAACTGCGGCGACCTGGCACTTACCATGGTCACCAAGACGGTTCTCGACGATCCCACGCTTGAGGCAGACGTAAAGCTGCGCGTACTCCACGAGCTCACCGAGATGATCGTCCGCACCATCGAGGGTCAGGCGCTCGACTTGGGCTGGGTCCGTGACGGGCGTTTTGACATCTCGGTCGACGATTACCTGGACATGGCAACGCACAAGACCGCGTATTACAGCGGAGCCACGCCGCTTGCCACCGGAGCCATCATTGGCGGAGGCAGCGAACAGCAGGTCGAGGCATTGCGCGCCTTTGGCCTGCACACCGGCCTTGCCTTCCAAATTCAAGATGATCTGCTCAACTTGATCGGTACCAAGGAGGCCGCCAACAAGGACTTCCGTACCGACATCACCGAGGGTAAGCGCACGCTCGTTGCCGTGCACGCTCTGTCAGACGAGCGCTATCACGATGAGATTGAAGCGATCCTCTCCTCAGGCACCGAGGACCCCGCGCAGCTCGCGCGCGCCGTGGAAATCTTCCAGGAGACCGGCTCTATCGATTACGCCCACACCTACGCGCTGGACCTGACCGCCAAAGCCAAGGCCGCCATCGAGGACGTTTCGCTCGACCCGCATGCACGCGAACTGTTCCTCTCCATGGCAGATTTCTTTGTGGAGCGACTCAACTAGCGGGGGTTGCAAAACCTGTCGGCAGCGCATTTGGGTACAAGTTGCTACACTGTTGAATGTATGTTTATGCATCCCTTTGCGTCGTCTATCCGACAGGCGCTCAAATAGTACGAATGATACGCCGAAAGGGGTTCGTTCATGGAACCTATTACAACGGGCATGCAGGGAGCAGCCGTCGAGGACGTGCAGTCTCGTCTCCTGCAGCTCGGCTACACGATTGATGCCACCGAGGTCGCCGACAAGCACTTTGGTGCTACCACCGAGCAGGCCGTTAGCACCTTTAGGCTCGACAGCGGTCTTGCCGCCGGTCACGCCGTTGACATCCCCTGCTGGAGCGCCCTGGTCGACGCCTCGTATAAGCTGGGCGACCGCACCCTCTACCTGCGTATGCCCAATTTCCATGGCGCCGACGTGCAGGCCCTACAGAAGGCGCTCAACGTTTTGGGCTTTGCCTGCGGCGAGGACGATGGCTACTTTGGCCCTCACACCGAGGCGGCCCTTCAGCAGTTCCAGGAAAACGTCGGTCTGTTTGCCGACGGTATGGCTTTCCAGGATACCTACGCCTATATCAACCGCCTGCACCACGTGTGGGAGGGTAAACCTTCGGTGACCGAGGCCGAATCGCGCATCGGCTTTGCCCGCGCGGCCAACGTACTCGAGCGTTTCCAGATTGCCGTCATTGGCGAGGACCCCATCGCGCGCAGCGTAGCATCGCGCATGTGGAACATCGCCACGGCGACGACCGACAACAGCGGTATGATGCTTTGCGACTCCGAGGTCCCGACCGATGTCGACCTGGTACTCGAGATCGCAAGCGACGAGCTACCCGCCGACGCCGCTCCGCGCGCCACGATTGCCCTCGCCGAGTGCCACAACCTGGCCCAGCGCATCCGCACCGCCAATGTTGCCGCGCAGCAAAAGCCGGCACGCATCCGCATTGAGCTCACGGGCATGACGCGCTACAACGGCACCTTCACCGCCAGCGACGCCCAGACGCTCGCGGTACGCCTGCTCGATGGCGTTTGCGATGCCCTCGCAGATTAGGTAAACTAGACGAGTTGCTTTTGTGCAACACCCATACTGGGACGTAGTTCAACGGTAGAACTCCGGTTTTTGGTGCCGGCTGTTGGGGGTTCGAATCCCTCCGTCCCAGCCCCCAGATACTTACGCGAACCCCTGCCGGGACCGTCCGGCGGGGGTTCCTTTTTGTCGAACGTGAACTCCGCGGTGAGCGTGCCGGCGGCGCGGTCCACCACCACGCGGCGCACGAACAGCCGCACGGCCTCCAGCGGGTCGGAGCGCCCCATGACGCGCCGCACCCAGAACTCCACCTGGTCGGCGTCGAGCGCCCCCATGCCGGCCCGCGCGTCGGCGATCTCGGCCTCCAGCGCCGCCCGCTCGTCGGCCAGCGCGTTCAGCTTCTCGGCCACGGCGTCCACGGCGCCGGTCTTCGCGGCGAGGTCAACCATGCGCGACTGCTCGCGGGCGTTCTGCTGCAGCCTCTTCTCCATGGCGCGCACGGCGGCGAGGTCGTCGGCCAGCGCCTCCTCCTGCTCGGCCATGACGTCGGCCACGATGCCCTCCACGGCGCCGTCGTCGGCGGCGAGGGCGTCGGCCACCATGCGGGCCACCTCGGCCTCCAGCGCGTCGCGGCGCACCTGGTGGCCGGTCGCCGGGCAGCGGTAGTACGTGTACTTCCTGCCCGACTTCCCGTGGCCGCTGCTGGACTGGTAGCGGTGGCCCTCCGTGTCGAACAGCTTCCCGGACAGCAGGTAGTCCACCGTGGACCTCCTTCGCCTCGTGCGCAGCGCCAGGCGCCGCTGCACGGCGTCGAACTCGTCGCGCGGGACGATCTGCGGCATGCCGCCCTCCACCACGGTGTCTCCGTAGCGGTACACGCCGCAGTACTTGTCGTTTCGCAGCATCTTGCCCACCATCTGCACCGTGAGCGGGCCGCCGCCCTTCGAGCGCACGGCCGGCAGCGCCTCGATGATGGCGCGGAACGGCTCGCCCTGCTGGTACATGGCGAACACCCGGCGCACGGCCGCGGCCTCGCCCTCGTTGACCACGTAGCGGCCGTCCGGCCCGTGGTCGTAGCCGAACACCCGGATGCCGTTGTGGCGGCACTTCATGGCGTTGCCCGCCAGCCCGCGCCGCACGTTCTCGGAGAGGTTCGCGCTGTAGTACTCCGCCAGCCCCTCCAGCATCGACTCCAGCAGGATGCCGTCCGGGCCGTCCCCGGTGCGCTCCGTGGCGCTCACGAGCCGCACGCCGGCCTGCTTCAGGCGGCGGCGGTACACGGCCGCGTCGTAGCGGTTGCGCGCGAAGCGATCGAGCTTGTACACGTACACGGCCGAGAACAGCCCCCTCTGGGCGTCGGCCACCATGCGCATGAACCCGGCGCGGCGGTCCGTGGTCGTGCCGGTCGTGGCGCGATCCTCGTAGACGTGCCCCACGGCGTCGCCGGCCGCCTCGATGGCCGCGCGGCACACCCTCACCTGGTCCTCGATGGACTCCTCGCGCTGGCCCGCCGAGCTGTAGCGGGCGTAGATCGCCGCCGTGGCCATGGCCGGGCGCCTCCCCTCACATATCAATCGGATACCGCGGAACTTACTCCCCGCCGGCGTTGGCCGGGTCCCGAGCCAGCGACGTGGCCACGCTGTGCAGCACGTGCCGGCCGTTCTCGTTCATCGCCTCGTAGGCGCCCTCGATGGCCTCCAGGCGCTTGTCTATCACGCGGTACTGCGGCTTCTCGGCCTTCGGCGTCTCGTACATATCGTTCAGCGTGCCGGGCACCACGAAGTCCTCGCCGAACAGGTCCTCGACCGTCACGCCGAAGAACCGGGCGAGCCTCGGAATATCGCCGCGGTCGCGCGGCATCGTCTTCAGCTGCTCCCAGTTCCTATAGGTGCCTATAGGCACGCCTAGCTGGTCCGCTGCGTCTTCCTGGGATAGTCCCGACTTCTTACGAATGGTCTTCAACTCGAACAGCATACAGACCTCCTCAAACGCTTACTACGCACTTAGTAGCCTGTTGCTAATTATAAAAACAAAATTATCTATTGACTACTATGGACTTAGTACGTAATATCGTCTGCGTAGTCATTCAGTAGTAGCTACGCAGTTACTACGCAGAAAGGAGAAGCAATGGACGAGAAGTACAGCCCGAGCTACGAGGCCATGGCGCCGGAGATGATCACCTTCGCGCTGGGCGAGAACGGGTGCATGGAGGAGACGCACGGCTCCATCGCCTCGCGCATCAACGCGAAGTGGGGCTTCGACACGTTCGCCGTGAAGCTCATGGAGTCCGATTCGTGCAAGCCGTTCGAGCTGGGCGGCAAGACGCACTACGCCTGCGCCAGCGTGCGCTTCACCGTTCGCGGCGTCGGCTGGGCCACGGACTTCGAGACCATCGAGCGCGCACCCGAGTGGGACGACGGCAAGGAGAAGGAGGAGTAGATGAACGGGAAGCTGATGAAGGAGCGCCGCCGCGCGCTGGGCATGACCCAGATGCAGCTGGCGGTGGCCGTGGGAGCGTCGAGCGTGACCCAGGTGAGCTGCTGGGAGCGCGGCTGCACCGTGGCCAGCGTGCCCAAGCTGAGGAAGCTGGCCGAGGTCCTGGGCGTGACCATGGAGCAGCTGCTGGAAGAGGAGGAGTGATGGCGGAGGTGATCGTATATGGGCGCCACAGCCGCGGAGCGTCGGGCGGCGCTGACTGCCGCAAGGTCCGCGTTCGCCCTGCCGGAGGTCCGGCGGGAGTACGAGAGGTGGAGGACCGAGCGCGCGCAAGCCGCCAAGCACAGCGCGCCCAGTCCCCTGAAGAGGCCCGCGTGAGCGGGTACCCGCAAGTATCGCACAGGCGCGCCGAGTTCTGGCGCACGGTCCGCACGGCGCTGGCCGTGGCCCTGCTCGTCGCGCTCGCCGTGGGGCAGGCGTGGCAGCTCGGCTACACGCAGGGCACGGCGGCCGGATACGGCGAGGGCCGCGCGGACGGCACGGACCGTGCCTACGAGCGCGGGTACTCCGCCGCGGTCTCCGACTACCAGGGGGGTGTTGCGGAATGGGCGAGGGAGTAGGGGCCGTCGTGGCCATCGACCCGGGCGCGCTCCACACCGGCGTGGTCCACATGACGGGGCGCCGGGTGCTCGACTCGCGCACGTTCGCCTTCAAGGAGGGCTGCGGCGCGGACAACGACCTGTTGGACGCGCGCTGCGAGGAGATCTGGACGCTGCTGCGGAGGTTCCTGGAGACCCACGAGCACGGGCCGGTCGTGATGGAGGGCTTCGTCCCCTACCCCGGGCGCTGCGGCGGCACCAAGGGGTCGCACCAGACGCCGTGGCTGTGCGGCCAGCTGCTGGGCCACCTGCGCGAGGCCGGCGAGGAGGTCGTCCTGCAGACCAGCAGGCAGGTGCTCAACCCCAAGACGCGCGGCAACGCCGCGTGGGCCGTCGACTGGCTGATGAACCGCCGGCAGTTCTACCTGGGGCAGGGGCTCGTGACCAACGAGCACGAGCGCAGCGCCTTCGCGCACGGCTGGTACTACCTGCACACCGGCGAGGGCGCGCCGAATGAGGAGGGGTGAGCGGTGCCGCCCGTGGACGGCCTCCGAGGAGCGCAGGCTGGCCGAGATCGCCGGCACGATGCCGAGGCGCGAGGTGGCCAGGGCGCTGCGGAGGTCCAACGAGGCCGTGCGCCAGAAGGCGTCCCGCATGGGCCTGAGCCTGCGCCACTGGGAGCCGAGGTGCTCCGAGACGTGCCCGGCGTGCGGGATGGCCCGCACGGAGCTGAGGGCGAGCGGCACCTGCCGCCCGTGCGAGCTGCGGGCGCTGGTGGCCCGCGCGGAGTCCGAGACGGCCGAGGCCATGGAGCGCCTGGGGCCGGCCGACCGCGCCGTGTACGCGTCCACCGAGACGAGGCTGCAGAGCGCACCGGACCCGAGGCCCGCGCCGCCCCGCACCGAGGGCATGACGCCCTACCGCGCCGCGCGGGCGCGCGACGCCTACCGCGAGGCGCTGGAGCGGTGGGAGGTGAGGACGCTCACCAGGCTGCTGAAGGCGAGGCGCCGACGCCTCGAACGCATGATTAAAAAAATTTCAAATCAATGACACAAACGCATTTTCCCAGCTAGGAGGAGTAGGAAACATGCAACTCAAGAGAGTAAAGACCGAGGACGTCTACCCGAGCGAGGGCAACCCCCGCCGCGACTTCGGCGACCTCGACGCGCTGGCCGCCAGCTTCGCCCTGAACCCGGCGCACCCCGGCGAGCCCATGACCCCGCCGCTGCTCGTGCAGGACGGCGGCGTGTACCGCATCGTCGACGGCGAGCGCCGCTGGCGCGCCATGCGCAAGGCCGGCACGGCCGAGTTCGACGCCGTGGTGTGCGAGGACTGGGGCGACGCCGACGCCGCGCTGGCGATGCTGGCCACCGACGACAAGAAGCCGCTGGACGACGCCGAGCGCAGCCGCGGCGCGCAGCGCTGCCTGCTGCTGGGCGTGGAGCCCGAGAAGGTCGAGCGCGCCGTGCGCAAGAAGGGCATGGCCCGCGTGCGCCGCGTGGCGTCCGAGATCGGCGCCGAGGCCGAGACCATGAGCCTGGACCACCTGCTGGCCGTGGCCGAGTTCACCGGCCAGCGCGCCGTCCGCGTGGCGAACGCGAGCGAGAGCGAATGGGTGCGCGTGGCCAGGGAGTGCCGCCGCGAGGTCGAGAGCGAGCGCATAGTGGCCGCCTTCGACGAGGCCGCCGAGCGCCTGGGCGTCGAGCTGCACGGCCAGAAGTCCTTCGACACGGCCGGCTACGCCTACGACTGCCGCGCCGACAGCCCCGAGGCGTTCGAGGCCAAGGCCGCCGAGGACCCGGAGGGGGCCGCGTGGGTGCTGGTGCTGCCGACGGTGGCCGTGCCGTACGCCTACCGCTACGTGCCCGCCGACACCGAGGAGAAGGCGGCGGCGGCGAGGCTGCGCGAGGACGCCGACCGCATGGAGACGACGTGCCGCGAGGCGGCCGGCTCCATGTTCGCGCACCTCGCCGAGCGCCTGCTGGGGGGCGACTACCCGGAGCACGCCATGGCCAAGGCCGCCTCGGCGTTCCTGGGCGACCCCGATAACAGGTGGTCGGCCTACACGGAGGCGTCCGAGGCCCTGGACGCGGCGGGCTACGACGGCACGCGCCCGGACGGCCGCATCACCGGCATGTGCGGGGCCTACGCGCTCCACGACTGGCTCGGCGACGCGGTCCCGGGCGGCGGCGCGTGGATGTGCGTGGCCGGCGGCCAGCCCGGCGGCACCGTGCAGGCGCCCGTCGCCGTCGCGGCGTGGCTGGAGGCCGTGGCCGCGGCCGTCGAGGACGGCTGGCGCATGGGAGCCGGCCAGATGCAGCTGGTGGCCGAGGCCAAGGCGTGGCTGGAGGCCGTGCGCGAGGCCGACGAGAAGAAAGACGAGAACGAGGAGGAGAAGTAGAGATGGTCAAGATCGCATCGGTCGAGGCCGAGAACGTCAAGAGGGTGAAGGCGGTCTACCTGGAGCCGCGCGCCGAGGGGCTGACCGTCATCGGCGGGCGCAACGGGCAGGGCAAGACCAGCCTGCTCGACGCCATCGGCTGGGCGCTGGGCGGCGACAAGCTGCGCCCGTCCAACGCGGCCCGCGAGGGCGCGGCGAGCGCCCCGGCGCTGCGCGTGGTGCTGGACAACGGCATCGTGGTGGAGCGCCGCGGCAAGAACGGCTCGCTGAAGGTGACCGACCCTTCCGGCCGCAAGTCCGGGCAGGCGCTGCTGAGCTCGCTGGTGGACCGACTGGCGCTCGACCTGCCGCGCTTCATGGAGTCGAGCGACAAGGACAAGGCCGAGACGCTGCTGTCCATCCTGGGCGTGGGCGACCGCCTCGCCGAGCTGGACGCCAAGGCGAGCAGCGTCTACAACCAGCGCCACGACGTCGGCGTGATGGAGCGCCAGAAGCGCGCGAGCGCCGAGGAGATGCAGTTCTGGCCGGACGCCCCGGCCGAGGAGGTCGACGCCGCCGAGCTGATCGCCGCGCAGTCCGCCATCCTCGCCCGCAACGGCGAGAACCAGCGCAAGCGCAACGAGGCGGAGCACATCAACGGCCAGCTGGCCGCGGCGCGCCAGCAGATGGCGGCGCTGAAGCAGCAGGAGGAGCAGCTGGCCGCGGCCATCGAGGCCAAGGCCGCCGAGGTGCTGCAGCTCACCATGGACGCCGCGACGGCGAGCAAGGACGCCGCGCAGCTGCACGACGAGTCCACCGACGAGCTGCAGGCGCAGCTGGCCGCGGCCGACGCCGTGAACGAGAAGGTGCGCACCAACGCCCGCCGCGCCCGCGCCATGGCCGAGGCCGACGAGCTGAAGTCCCAGTACGACGACCTGGACGCCGAGATGGACCGCATCCGCGCCGAGCGCACGGACCTGCTGCGCGGCGCCGACCTGCCGCTGCCGGGCCTGTCCGTCGACGAGGAGGCGCGCCTGACCTACGGCGGCCAGCCGTGGGACTGCATGAGCGGCAGCGAGCAGCTGAAGGTGGCCACGGCCATCGTGCGCCGCCTGAAGCCGGAGTGCGGCTTCGTGCTGGTCGACAAGCTGGAGCAGATGGACCTGCAGACGCTGGCCGAGTTCGGCGCGTGGGCCGAGTCCGAGGGCCTGCAGGTGATCGGCACGCGCGTGTCCACCGGCGGCGAGTGCAGCCTGGTGATAGAGGACGGCCGCGGGCAGCTCGGCGAGCCCGACGGCGGAGAGTTGGCAGAGGCGCCCGCGCCCGCGGCGCCGGCCGGATGGGAGATCAGGTAATGGGAAGCATCCAGATCACGCGGGGGGCCACCGTCAAACCGCAGAAGGTCACGATCTACGGCCCCGAGGGTATCGGCAAGACCACGCTGGCCGCGCGGTTCCCCGACCCGCTGTTCATCGACACCGAGGGCGGCACCGAGGGCTACGACGTGGCCCGCACCCAGGCGCCGCAGAGCTGGACGGCGCTTAAGGACCTCGTGCGCGCCGTGGCCGCGGAGCGCCCGTGCGGCACGCTGGTGCTGGACACGGCCGACTGGGCCGAGCGCCTGCTGTGCGCCGAGCTGTGCGCCAAGAACAAGTGGGCCAGCATGGAGGCGCTGAACTACGGCAAGTGCTGGCAGTACGCGCTGGAGGAGTTCGGCCGCCTGCTCGACCTGCTCACCGACGTGCGCGACGCCGGCATGAACGTGGTGGTGACCGCGCACGCCACGGTGAGCAAGTTCGACCAGCCCGACGAGGCGGCGAGCTACGACCGCTGGACCATGAAGATGTACAGGAGGGACGCCGCCCTGCTGAAGGAGTGGGCGGACGCGCTGCTGTTCGTCAACTACAAGACCGTCGTCGAGATGGTCGGCGAGGGCTTCAACGCCAAGGGCAAGGCGCGCGGCGCCAAGCGCACCATCTTCACCACGCACCACGCCGCCTGGGACGCCAAGAACCGCTGGGGGCTTCCCGACGAGGTTCCGCTGGGCTACGAGGCCATCGCGCCGCACGTGCCCTCCCCCATGGCGCCCGCGCAGCCGGCCGCGCAGCAGCCCCAGCAGGCGCCCGCCCCCGCCCCGGCACCGGCACCGCAGCCGGCACCCGCGGGCGACGCCCCGGCGAGCATCCCCGGCACGGAGGGGCTGCCCGCGTTCTGGGCTCCGGCCGTCCAGCTCATGGAGCGCGACGGCGTCACGCCCGACGAGGTGCGCGGCTTCGCGGTGCTGCAGGGCCACTTCACGCCCGACACGCCGCTGGCCAACTACCCGGCCGACTACGTCGCCGGCCTGATCGTCCCGCAGTGGGACGCGGTCAAGGCCAAGGTGGCCGAGTACCGCGCCGCCGAGGACGTGCCCTTCAACTAGCAGAGAGCCGCCGATGGCGGCGAAGAAGAGAAAGGATTGAGAGATGGCAGAGATGCAGGACGTGGCGCTCGACTGGGACGTGTGCGAGGCGGACCCGGACGACGGCAGCCACGGCGGATGGACGCTGCTGCCCGAGGGCTTCTACCCCTTCCGCGTCGAGAGGATGGAGCGCGAGCGCTACCAGGGCTCGCAGAAGATGCCGCAGTGCCCCATGGCCAAGCTCACGCTGTCCGTGACCGGCGCCGACGGCCGCGACACCGCGGTGCAGCAGCGCCTGTACATCACGCGCAACCAGCTGTGGAAGGTCTCGCGCTTCATGGAGTCGGTGGGGCGCGGCCGCAACGGGGCCGGCAAGGTGATCATCGACTGGGGCGGCATCGAGGGCTCGACCGGCTGGGTCAAGCTGAAGGTGCGCTCCTACACCGGCCGCGACGGCCAGGAGCGCCAGACCAACGACGTCGAGTGGTTCGTGAAGCCCGAGGAGCAGGAGGAGGCGTGGAAGTCCTACGACGCCTCCTGCAGGGCCGCAGCCGCGCAGGCCGCCCCGGCCCCGCAGCAGCAGGCCCACGGATACGCCCCGCAGGCCTCCCAGGCGCCCCAGAACGGCGCGTTCGCGCCCGCGCCGCAGTACACGCCCGCACCGGGCGCACCGGCCCCGCAGGCGGCCTCACAGGGCGTCCAGCCGCCGGCCTTCCAGCAGCAGGCGGCACCCGGCGCCTGGGGCATCCAGTAGGGAGGCGGCACCCGTGGAGCTGAGACCCTACCAGCAGGCCGCGCGCGAGGCCATCGAGCGCGAGTGGGAGGGGGGCCGGGCGCGCACGCTCCTGGTCCTCCCCACGGGGTGCGGCAAGACCGTGGTCTTCTGCACCGTGGCCAAGGACGTCGTGGACGCGGGCGGCCGCGTCCTGATCCTCGCCCACCGCGGCGAGCTGCTGCAGCAGGCCGCCGACAAGCTGCGCGCCGCCACCGGGCTGGGCTGCTCGGTCGAGCGCGCCGAGGAGACGAGCGCGGGCAGCTGGTACCGCGTGACCGTCGGCAGCGTGCAGACCCTCATGAGGCCCAAGCGCCTGGCGCGCTTCGCCCCCGACCACTTCGACGCCATCGTGGTCGACGAGGCGCACCACGCGCTGTCCGACTCATACCAGCAGGTGCTGGGGCACTTCCCCGGCGCCAAGGTCCTGGGCGTGACCGCCACCGCCGACCGCGGGGACAAGCGCGACCTGGGCCAGTACTTCGAGAGCGTGGCCTACGAGTACACGCTGCCGACCGCCATCCGCGAGGGGTACCTGTGCCCCATCCGCGCCGAGACCGTGCCGGTGTCCATCGACCTGGCCGGCGTCAGGGTCTCCTCCGGCGACTTCGCGGCCGGCGACCTGGGCACGGCGCTGGACCCGTACCTGGGGCGCATCGCCGACGAGATGGCCGCGGCGGGGTGCATGGCCCGCAAGACCGTGGCCTTCCTGCCGCTCGTGGCCACGTCCAAGAAGTTCGCGGCCGCGCTCGCGGAGCGCGGCTTCGACGCCATGGAGGTCAACGGCGACAGCCCAGACCGCGCCGAGACGCTGGCGCGCTTCGACGCCGCCGGCCCCGGCTCGGTGCTGTGCAACTCGATGCTGCTCACCGAGGGCTGGGACTGCCCCAGCGTGGACTGCGTGGTGGTGCTGCGGGCCACCAAGGTGCGCAGCCTGTACGTGCAGATGGTGGGCCGCGGCACCCGCCTGAGCCCGGCCACCGGCAAGACCGACCTGCTGGTGCTCGACTTCCTGTGGATGACCGAGCGCCACGACCTGTGCCGCCCGGCGCACATCGTGGCCAGGTCGCCCGAGGTGGCCGAGCGCATGACCCAGATCGCCCAGACCGCCGGCGGGCCGGTCGACCTGGACGCCGTGGAGCGGCAGGCGTCCGAGGACGTCGTGCGGCAGCGCGAGGAGGCGCTGGCCGAGCAGCTGGCGTCCATGCGCAAGCGCAAGCGCGCGCTGGTGGACCCGGTGCAGTTCGCCATGAGCATCCGCTCGGAGGACCTGGCCGGCTGGGAGCCCGCGTTCCCCGCCGAGCTGGAGCCGCCGACGGACAAGCAGCTGGCGGCGCTGGAGCGCTACGGCATCTTCCCGGACGCCGTGGAGTGCCGCGGCAAGGCCAGCCTGCTGCTGGACCGCCTGGCGCAGCGCCGCCGCGAGGGGCTGGCGACCCCCAAGCAGATACGGCGGCTGGAGTCCTACGGCTTCCGAGCCGTGGGCACGTGGCCGTTCGAGGCGGCCAGCAACATGATCGGCCGCATAGCGGCGCAGGGCTGGCGCGGCGTCCCGCGCGGCGTCGACCCGGCGACCTACGACCCGAGGAACGGGGTGTAAGAGATGGACGACTACGGATACGGCGGCGGCAGCCTGCTGGAGGACGACCTGCAGGGGCTGCTGGACGCCGTGGACCCCGCGGGGCTGGACTACCGCGGGTGGGTGGACGTCGGCATGGCGCTGGCGGCCGAGGGCGTGCCGTGGGAGGTCTGGGACGCGTGGAGCGCCCGCGACCCCGCCCGCTACCACGCCGGCGAGTGCGAGCGCAAGTACCGCACCTTCCGCGCCGGCGGCGACGGCCGCGTGAACGGCGGCACGCTCGTGCACATGGCCATGGAGGCCGGCTACGAGCCGCCCGCCCCCGACGACGTGGCGCTGGACTGGGACGTGTGCGAGGCGGACCCGTGGGACGGCCCCGGCCAGCCCGGCGCCCGCGACTGGCGCACGACCCGCCCGCAGGCGGCGCCGGCGGCCAAGCCGGCCAACGTCGTCGTGGACCCCACGTGGCTGGAGTCCGACGAGCTGCGCGAGCCCGACGCGGCGGACTGGCACCCCGGCGAGCAGCTCACGCGCTACCTGTCGGCGCTGTTCGACCCCGAGGACGTGGTGGGCTACGTCACCGAGGCGTTCGAGCGCGACGGCCGGTGGACGCCGGCGGGCAAGGGCATCTACACCCGCACCGCCGGCGAGCTGATCGAGAGCGTGGCCAAGTACGGCGACGACCTCGCCAGCTCCATCGGCACGCCCAACCCGGAGAGCGGCGCGTGGATCCGCTTCAACCCGCTGGACGGCGGCGGCGTGCGCAACGACAACGTGGCGGAGTTCCGCTACGCGCTCGTGGAGTCCGACGAGATGGCGCCGGGCCGCCAGATGGCCGTCATGCGCGCCCTGGAGCTGCCCATCGCCGCCGTGGTCCACAGCGGCAACAAGTCCGTGCACGCCATCGTGCGCGTCGACGCCCGCGACTACGACGAGTACCGGAAGCGCGTCGACTTCCTGTACCGCACGTGCGCCGACAACGGCCTGAAGCTCGACACTCAGAACAAGAACCCGTCGCGCCTGTCCCGCATGCCCGGCGCCATGCGCGCCGGCCGCAGGCAGTGGATGGTGGCGGGCTCCATGGGCAGGGCGAGCTGGAAGGAGTGGCGCGAGTGGCTGGAGGAGCAGAACGACGACCTGCCCGACCCCGAGACGCTGGCCGCCACGTGGGACGACCCGCCCGAGCTCGCGCCGCCGCTGATCGAGGGCGTGCTGCGCCAGGGCCACAAGATGCTGCTGGCAGGTCCGTCCAAGGCCGGCAAGTCCTTCGCCCTGATCGGGCTCACCGTGTCGCTGGCCGAGGGGCTGCCGTGGTTCGGCTGGAGGTGCGCCCAGGGCCGCGTCATGTACGTGAACCTGGAGCTGGACCGCGCATCGTGCCTGCACCGCTTCCGCGACGTCTACGCCGCCATGGGCGCCGAGCCGCGCAACCTGGAGAACGTGTGCATCTGGAACCTGCGCGGCCGCTCCAAGCCCATGGACCAGCTGGCGCCGGCGCTCATACGCCGCGCGGCCAAGGAGCGCCCCATCGCGGTGATCATCGACCCCATCTACAAGGTGATCACCGGCGACGAGAACTCGGCGGACCAGATGGCCGCCTTCTGCAACCAGTTCGACCGCGTGGCCGACAGCCTGGGGTGCGCGGTCATCTACTGCCACCACCACTCCAAGGGCGCGCAGGGCGGCAAGCGCTCCATGGACCGCGCGTCCGGCTCGGGCGTGTTCGCCCGCGACCCCGACGCGCTGCTCGACATGCTGGAGCTGCACGTCTCCGACGAGCTGCGCGCCCAGCTGGAGGCCCGGCGCGTGGGCGGCTGGTGCGAGGCGTGGATGGACGCCAACGCCGCCGCGCTCGGCGACTGGCGCGCCGCCGTGCCCGACGACGCCCGGGCCGCGGGCGGGGACGCGATGGTCTCGGCGTGCCGCTCGCGCGTCGAGGCCGTGCGGCCGGAGTGGGCCGGCGCGTTCCTGGACGGCGTGGTGGCCGCGCGCCGGTCGGCCCGCGCCATGACCGCGTGGCGCGTCGAGGGCACCCTGCGCGAGTTCCCGCGCTTCGAGCCGGTGAACCTGCTGTTCGACTACCCCATGCACCGCATCGACGCCACCGGCGCGCTCGCCGACGCCAGCCCCGAGGGCGAGGAGCTGGGCCGCATGGACTACCGCGCCCAGGGCCGCGAGCGCAAGGCCAGGAACGACGCCCGCAAGCAGGGGGCCAAGCTGGCCGCGCTGCGCGAGGGCATGGCCGCCTGCGCCGAGGACGGCGTGGACGCCACCGTGGCCAACGTGGTGGAGCGCATGCCCGAGGTCGACGGGAAGGCACCCACCGAGGGGCAGGTGAAGAACTGGGTGAAGGCCGACAAGAACGACTGGTGCCCGATCATCTCCGAGGGCGGCAGGGGCAAGCCCGGCGTGCTGCGCGACCCCGAGATGGAGGCGGCCATGACCGGCTGGTAGTTAGGTTAGGTCGGACTATACCTAAAGGTATAAGAGTGACCTAACCAACCTAACGGCAAGACCTAGGGTTACGGGGGACGTGCGTGCGGGCCAAGGCCGCGCCCGCACTCGTGCGCGACGCTCCCGCCCCCGCAACCTAGGGCTCATGCAAGAAATAAGAACGAACGAGAGGAACGAGAGATGAAGGTATACAAGTGCGACCGCTGCGGGGCGTACGTGGAGATGGACGCGAGGATGTACGTGCACAGGCCGTACCGCGGCATCTGGAAGGTGGGCAGCAAGAGGCACCTGTGCCCGGAGTGCGCGGAGAGCTTCAAGGAGTGGTTCGCCGCCGGCGGGAACTACCGCAAGGAGGCCGTGGAGGTGACCGGGCGATGAAGGTGGACGTACCGGGACGCGGCACCGTGGATGTAAGCCACGTGGTGGTACTGGGGCCGGTCTGGACCGACCCGGACATGTACCGGGAGACGTGCCATCTGCTGCAGGGGACGGCGGACGCCGTTGAGGCGGGAGCCGGCAGCATCGAGTTCGGCTGGCTCCCGTGGAGCGTTGGCACGAACGGCCAGATGCTCCGGCGGATGGTGCGCGACCTGGCCGCCGAGTGCGACGACGGCACCCCGCGCATCGACGCCGTGTGCCTGCTCCCAGGATGGAACACCGACGGGCCGACGACCTTCGCCGCGGCCGTGGCGAACACGCTCGGCGCCGCGGTCATGGGGCCGGAGGAGTGGGCGCGCGCCCTCGAACCGGCCGACGGCAAGCAGAAGGGCGGCGAGTAGCCATGGGAGGCGCAGACGCCATGGAATGCAAGGAAGCCGAGCTGCGGATGCTGAGGAAGCGCCTGCACGACACGCGGTGCCGGCTGAGGGAGGCGAAGGCACGCGCGAAGGACCTGGAGAAGCAGGTGGAGTATCTGGAGAGGGCGAGGGAGATACATCCGGCGCTGGCGCTCAGCCTGGCAAGGGGCGGCATCGAGAACACGCTGCGCGCGGACACGGAGCGCGCCCAGGCGCTGCTGAAGCTGACGGAGTGCGAGATGTGGCTGGGGCGCTGCACGCCGAGGGAGACGGCGGCGCCGGCCCACGGGGGGGCGGCGGCCGACGCCGCGCAGCGGGTCGACGTGGACGTGCGCCCCGCCCTGGACGCGGCCCTCGCCGCGTGGGACCCCATGAAGGACGTGCGCAGGCTCATGCTGAGATCGGCGGTGGACTGATGGCGCGCGCGGACGCCGCCGGCTGTGCGCTGGCCGCGGAGAACCTGCTGGAGCTGCTGCGCGGGCTGCCGGACTCGCTGGCGCGGACGCTGGCGGTGAGGGCGGCCGAGGAGTGCGCGCTGTGGATAGACGAGATCGAGGAGGACGAGTGATGGACGGGAAGACGGAGGGGCCCAAGCGCAGGCCCAGCATCGAGGTGCGCTGCCCGAAGTGCGGGACGCGCACGGTGTGGCACAGGCTGCCCAGGGCCGGCGACGAGTGCCGCTGGTGCGGGCACGCGTTCGGCGACTTCGAGTGGCATACGGTCAAGGGGGTGCGAGGTGGACGAGGGGCCGAATAGGGGCTGCCTGCTCGTGCTGCTGGCGGCGCTCGCCATCGACCTCATGGTGCTGCGCGGGTGCATGGCGCTCGCCGCGGCGCTGGCGGGGTAGCAGGCGACAACAACCGGATACTGTGGGCACGCCGGGCGGGCTGGGCCCGGCGGGTCTCCTCCACGGGGCCGTCCTTCGGGGCGGCCCCTTCGCTTTTGGCGACACGTGCCCGACACTCACGCCCATGGGAAGCAACAGGACCGACATACTCACGCCCGCGCAGGAGGCGTACGCCCGCGAGAGGGCGAAGGGGGCCACGCAGCGCGCGGCCTACCGCGCCGCATACCCCGGCTCCGCGAAGTGGAAGGACAGCGCCGTGGACAGCGCGGCGTGCCGCCTGGAGGCCACCGGCAAGGTATCGGCAAGGCTGAGGGCCCTGCAGGAGGCCGCCGCCCGCGCCGCCACCGTCACGCGCGCCGAGATCATCGACGCCCAGGGGCTGCTGCTGCGCAAGGGCCGCGAGGCCGTGGAGCGGCACAGCCTGGCGGACAAGGAGATGGCGCCCGCCGTCAAGGCGCTGGCCGACGCCTCCGACCGCCTCATGGAGTGGCTGCCCGACGAGGCGCCCGAGGAGGGCGCCGCGTTCGTGCGGGACTTCGCGCTGCTGCTCGCCCCGCCGTTCCTGGAGCCGCACCGCATGATCGCAAACGGCCACCGCGGCGATATATGGCTGGCCGGCGGCCGAGGCTCCACCAAGTCCTCGTTCTGCTCGCTGGAGGTCGTGAGGTACATCGAGACGCACCCCGACCAGCACGCCGTCGTGCTCATGAAGCGCAAGGCGGACCTGCGCGACGCGGCCTACGCCCAGGTGGTGTGGGCCATCCGCGCGCTGGGGCTGGAGGACGGGTACGACATGCCCGAGTCCACGCTGCGCATCACCAGGCGCTCGACCGGGCAGAAGATCATCTTCCGCGGCTGCGACAACGCCAACAAGATCAAGTCGATAAAGGTGCCGTTCGGCTACGTGGGCTGCGCGTGGTTCGAGGAGGCCGACCAGTTCGCCGGCATGGCCGAGATACGCAAGGTCACGCAGTCCCTCACGCGAGGCGGCGAGGGCTGCGTGCGCCTGTACTCGTTCAACCCGCCGCGCTCGGCGCGCTGCTGGGTCAACGCCGAGATGGAGCGCCGCGAGGCCGCGGGCCTGCCGGTGTTCCGCTCGACCTATCTGGACGTGCCGCCGGAGTGGCTGGGCGGGCAGTTCATCGAGGACGCCGAGAGCCTGAAGGCGGCCGACGAGCGCGCGTACCGCCACGAGTACCTGGGCGAGCCGGTGGGCATCGGCACCGAGGTGTTCGACAACGTGGTGTTCCGCGCCATCACGGACGACGAGGTGGCGCAGTTCGAGCGCCTGCGCTTCGGCCAGGACTTCGGCTGGTACCCCGACCCGTGGGCCGTCACGGGCAGCGAGTGGAGGCCCGGCGGCCGCGCGCTGCTCACCTTCTGCGAGGACGGCGCCAACAAGCTGCCGCCCGACGGGCAGGCCGAGCGCGTCAGGGAGCTGCTCACGTGGGACGGCGGCGACGGGCGCCCCGCCTACCACCACCTGCCGGTGCTGTCCGACGACGCCGACCCCACGGCCATCGCCGTGCAGCGCGACCACGGCGTCAACGCCAGGGCCGCCGGCAAGGGCAAGCCGGGCCGCATGGCCTCGTACCGCTTCCTGCAGTCGCTGTCCGAATGGGTCATCGACCCGGAGCGCTGCCCGAGGCTGGCCGCGGAGGTGCGCGCGCTGGAGTACGCGCAGACGCCGGACGGCGAGGTGCTCAACGAGATACCCGACGGGAACGACCACTGGGTGGACGCCACCCGCTACGCAACGATGGACGAGGCGCGCAGGGCGCGCGGATACAGGAAGGTGGCATAGGGCATGGCAGTGGACGAGTTCAGCGTGCCGGCGCACGTGACCAAGAAGCTGAAGGAGCTGGGGTACGCCGTCGACACCTCGATGGACACCTACATCCAGTCGTGGTTCGACTGGTACAGCGGCAAGGACGACTGGTACCGGGACGGCTACACCGACCTGCAGGGGCGCCGCCGCACCCGCGACCGCATGAGCATCCGCCCCGCCAAGCGCGTGGCGTCCGAGTGGGCCAGCCTGCTGATCACCGACGACACGCAGGTGAGCGTGGAGGCCGGCGCCGCGAACAAGTGGCTGCAGGACTGGCTGGACCGCGCCAACTTCTGGCCCACCGGCCAGATGGTCGTGGAGAAGGCATTCGCGCTGGGCACCGCCGCGTGGGCGCTGTGGCTGGACGTGCGCGACGAGGGCGCCGAGCTGAAGGTGCGCCGCTACGACGCCCGCATGGTGCGCCCGCTGTCATGGGACGAGGAGGGCGTGAGCGCGTGCGCGTTCGTCACCCGCGCCGCCGTCGCCGGCAAGCGCGTCGACCAGCTGCAGGTGCACGCGCCGGACCCGGTGACCGGCACCTACCACATCAGCACCTACCTGTTCAGCGAGGGCGAGGAGCAGGACGCGGAGGCCGCCGGCGTGATCGCCGACTTCGACACGCTGCAGGACTGCCCCACGTTCGGCATCATCCGCCCCGCGCTGGAGAACACCGTGGTGGACCTGTCACCGTTCGGCCAGTCCGTGTTCGCCGACGCGCTCGACGCCATCAAGGCCGTGGACCTCGCCTACGACTCCATGTTCCAGGAGGTCGAGCTGACCGCCGCCAAGGTGTTCGTGGACGAGAGCATGGTCGACGTGCGCAGCGAGAACGGCAAGGTCATACCCTCGCCGCGCATCGAGGGCCGCCTGTTCCGCCGCCTGGCCGGCCAGGACCCGACCAAGAACCTGATCAGCATCTACAGCCCCGAGATACGCGTGGAGCCGCTGCGCTCCGCCTTCGACATGGCGCTCGCCGAGCTGGGCGACCTGTGCGGCTTCGGCCAGCAGTACTTCGCGCTGGACAAGGGCGGCGGACTGAAGACGGCCACCGAGGTGGCGGCCGACAACTCCGCACTCATGCGCAACGTGCGCAAGCACGAGAACGTGCTGCGCGGCGCCGTCCAGCGCGTGGTGACGAGCCTGCTCAACTGCGCCCGCATCCACTGCGGCGCGGCCATCGAGGAGGACTTCGGCGCCGTCAAGGTCCAGTTCGACGACAGCGTGATCGCCGACACCCAGACCGAGAAGAACATGGCGCTGGCCGAGATAGCCGCGCTGGGCGTTCCCGAGCTGAAGCAGCGCTACCTGATCGACTGGCACGGCTTCAGCAAGGAGGAGGCGGCCGCGGCCGTGCCCTCCGCCCAACTGCTCGACGAGGGCTTCTGATGCTGTCCCCGGAGGCGCTGGAGGAGGCCGGCGAGGCGCTGGCGCGCGTGTACCGCGGCATAGAGGCCGACATGCTGGACTACCTGGTGGACCTCATGCTGTCCGGCGCCGGCGTCACGTCCAGGAGCGTGACGGCCGTGGCGCTGCTGGGCCAGACCCACGCCGACGAGCTGCGCCGCATCATCGAGCGCCACGCCGGCGAGGTGGACGCCGAGCTGCGCGCCACCGTCGAGAAGTTCATGAGGGCGTCCGACGCCGACGACATGGAGCGTCTGGGCAGGCCAGGAACCGAGAAGGCGTGGCCGCGCCAGATGGACGCCACCGTGCGGGGGCTCGCCGCCATCCTGCAGCGCGACAACCTGCACATGGAGCAGGGCGCCCTGGACGCGTTCCTGTCCGCGTCCACCGAGGCCATCGCCCGGGTGAACTCCGGCGCCTCAACGGCCGAGCGGGCGCTGCACCGCGCCGTGCGCAGGCTGGAGCGCGACGGCGTGAGCGTGGTGCAGTACCGCGACGCCGCCGGCAACCTCACCGTGCGCAACCGCGTGGACGTGGCCGTGCGCCGCCACGTGCGCACCCAGATCGCCCAGGACGGCGCCCGCATGACCGCGAGGGCCATGGACGAGTACGGCGTGCAGCTGGTCGAGGTTTCGAGCCACCCCAACGCGCGCCCGAGCCACGCCGCGTGGCAGGGGCAGGTGTACGGCTGGCGCGGCGCCGTGAGCATCGACGGCCGCTCGTACGAGGGGCTGGAGGCCGCCACGGGCTACGGCTCGGTGGACGGCCTGCTGGGCGCCAACTGCCGCCACTCCTTCGGCCCGTACCTGCCGGGCGCGCCGCGCGCCTACGAGCGTGACCCCAAGCACGCCAGCGGCCTGCCGGGCGAGGAGGTCTACAAACTGGAGCAGAGGCAGCGCGCCGAGGAGCGCGCCATCCGGGAGGCCAAGCGCGAGCTTGCCGGCGCGCGCAAGTGCTACGACGTCTCCCCCACCAACGCCGCGCGCGTCGAGGTCGTGAGGGCGCAGGACCTACTGGCTCGCCGGCAGGAGGCCATGCGCCGGCTGGTGAAGGAGTCCAACGCCAAGAGCCTGACCGGGCACCCGGTGCTCCACCGCCACCCGGCGCGCGAGTGGGCCGGTGACATGCCCGGCGGCGCATGGGTCAAGTCGAGCGGCCGCACGCTGGCGCAGCTGATGGACGGGAAGGCCGCCAGGGAGGCGATGGCGAGGGCCGGCGCCAGCCGCACGGCCGTCACCAGGGCCGTGGCCGAGGAGATGAAGCTGCAGGGCATGAAGGCGTCCGACTTCTCGACGCTCACGGCCGGCGAGCAGCGCCGCATATTCAACGCCGCCGTGCCGGGCGCCACGCCCGTGAAGGACGGTCGCAGGCAGTTCCTCAAGATCGCAGGGGAGCACGACCGCGAGGCCGACCTGGCGGCGGTGAACCCGGGTTTCACATCGAGGGACCCGAAGTGGACGCTGAACTGCCAGCGGTGCGTCCCGTCGTACGAGATGCGCCGCCGCGGCTTCGACGTGGTGGCCAAGCCCCGCATCGTCGACGAGAGCGGCATGCCGAAGGACACCGACCCCATGAACGCCCAGTGGTCCAAGGTGTTCGACGGGCAGGAGTGGAAGCGCTGCGACGGCAAGAGCGGATGCGACAAGCTGCTGAAGAGCTGGGGCGACGGAGCCCGTGCCGAGGTATACGTGATATGGCCGAAGAAGTGCGGCGGCGGCGCGCATGTGTTCGCTGCCGAGAACATCGGCGGCGAGATCAGGTACATGGACCCGCAGAGCGGCAGGACCGACGTATCCGGGTACTTCAAACTGGCGAAGCCGGGCGGTACAATGGCATCGAGAATCGACGGGCTCGACCCGTCCGACACGATAGAGCTGTGCTGCACGAGCAGGAAGGGGTGACGACATGGAGCTGAAGGAAGCCAAGAAGCTGGCGCAGGCCGCCATATCGGACGGCCAGCGTCTCACCGCCGCGTTCGATGGCAGCGCGCACTGGTTCTTCTCCGTTGGAGATTCCGTGGCCGACGTCGTTCCCGGCTGCTCGCCCATCGCCATCGACAAGGCGAGCGGCGCGGCGAGCTACCCCATTCCGTCGATACCGTCCATCCTGATCGGGCAGGCGCCGACGGCGGCCGAGGTCGAGATGGAGCAGGCGCGCGAGGTCGCGCTGGCATAGCCGAACACACACAACAGAACGAGGCGAGGGCCGTCCGCAGGGGCGGCCCTTCCTTTTGGCGGGCGACACGTGCCCGACCATCCAAGCTGCGCGGGCACCCGGCGGCAACGGGGTGCGGCGCGGCAGCGGCGGCAACAGCTGCAAGTACCGAAGCGCGCAGTGAAGCGCGGCAACCAAACACCGGAAGAAAGGACTGGTACGGACATGGGAGCACAGCAACCGCAGGGGCAGCAGACCGACCCGCAGGAGGGCCAGGAGCCCACAGGGGGCGCCGACGGCGGCATCCAGGCACAGCAGCCCCAGGCGCCGGCGAATGAGCCGGCAGGCGGCACCACGGAGCCGCAGGGCGGCGGTGACGGCGCGACCGTCAACCGCCACAAGTACGAGCGCGACCTGAAGGCCAAGGACGACGAGATCGAGAAGCTGCGCGCGCAGCTCGACGAGGCGGCCAAGACCAAGGAGGGGCGCGAGGAGCTGCAGAAGAAGCTCGACGAGATGAAGGCGTCCATGGCGAGCGAGAAGGCGGCCTACCGCCTGGAGATCGCCGGATGCAAGAACGTCAAGGCGGCCAAGGCGCTGCTGGACGACTACGAGGGCGACGTGGACAAGCTGAAGGAAGCCTGCCCGTACCTGTTCGAGGAAGTCAAGAAGACCGGCTCCACGGGGCTGAAGCCCGTGGGCACGGCCAAGGACGACGACGCGGCGCTCGACCGCGCCTTCGGCCTGAAGAAGTAGAGAGGGGCAGCAAATGGCTGCAACCAACAACCTATCCAACTGCATCGACAAGTTCACCAACCGACTGGACAAGGTCATCGCGCAGGAGACCGTCACCGGCGACCTGAACATGAACCAGGACCTGGTCGGCGAGATGAGCGGCAACGGCAAGATCGAGATCGCCAGCATCGACATGGACGGCCTGGCCACCCACAAGCGCGGCCAGGGCTTCACCAAGGGCGGCCTCTCCGTCACCTGGCAGCCCTACCAGCTTCAGTACGAGCGCGACCGCGAGTTCAACATCGACGTGCTCGACGACGACGAGCGCGCCAAGCTCGTATCCGCCAACGCCATGGGCGAGTTCGCCCGCACCAAGGTGGTGCCCGAGGTTGACGCCATCCGCTTCGCCAAGCTCACCCAGAACGCCGGCACCACCGTCAAGAAGGACCTGTCCGGCGCCGACGAGACCGTGGCCGCCGTGCTGGAGGCCGAGCAGTGCATGGAGGACCACGGTGTGAAGCTGTCCCAGTGCCTGTTCTACCACTCCGCCGCCACCAAGAAGCTGCTGCGCCTGTCCAACAAGTACCAGCTGTCCGCAGGCCAGGCACCGAACAGCAATTTCTCCACCTACGACGAGATGAAGATGATCGGCGTGGCCGGCGACCGCTTCTACTCCGCCATCAAGTTGCTGGACGGCACCACCTCCGGCGAGGAGAAAGGCGGCTACGAGAAGGCAGACGAGGGCAAGGCGCTGAACTTCATCGTCATGGCCCCCGAGGCCGCCGCGGCCATCTCCAAGCACGAGAAGCTGCGTTACTTCTCCCCCGACGTGAACCAGGCCGACGACGCCCACAAGTGGCAGTACCGCCTGTACCACGACCTGATCGTGTACCTGAAGAAGAAGGGCCTTATCTACGCCCACGTCGCGGTGACCGCCTAATGGCCACCATCGTGGGGCTGACCTTCCCCGAGGAGCCGGCAGAGAAGCCGGCGGAGGCCAGCCAGGAGCAGGTTCCCGAGCCGGAGCCCGAGCCTGCGGCGGAGCCCGAGGAGCCGGCCGAGAAGCCGGCCCGCAAGCCGCGCAAGAGGGCCGCGGCCAAGGCAGCGGAGGCGGAGTAGCCATGCTGCCGGAGGTCGAGAGCGCCGACTACCACGGCGAGAACACGTGGGACGACGTGCGCCCGCACCTGGGCGCCGCCGTGGCCGCCGTGCGCGAGGTGATCGGCTTCAACGAGCCGGAGGGCGAGGCGCAGGTGGAGGCGTACAAGGCCGCCGTCTGCGCGGCGCTGGACGTCGACGCGGCGTACGGCTTCTCCGGCGGCATCGAGGCGTCCGGCTCCGTCCGCCTGGGCTCGCTCACCATCGAGCAGGGGCAGGGCGGCGGCTACGACGCCGCGATGGACCGGGCGGTGCGCCGCGCGCTGTCCGGCTCCGGCCTCCTGTACCAGGGGCTGGGGTGATCGGCATGGTGCCAATACCCAAGCGCCTGCTTCCCAGCCGCGCCGAGGTGCGCGTGCCCGAGGAGGAGGACGGCCGCCAGGGCTTCTCCGACAAGAGGCTCCTGCTGGGCGTGCGCTACGAGCAGAGGGCGTCCGTGCGCGCCACGGACTACCAGCTGCAGGACGCCACGACCGGCCTGCTGTTCATCGACGCCGTGAACACGGCGGGGGCCATGGAGCTGCCGGCCGGCAGCCTCGTCTCCGTCGACGGCGCCACCGAGTGCTGCGTCGCGTCGTGCACCCGCTACGTCGACGAGCGCGGCCACGTTCACCACTGGGAGGTCGAGCTGAAGTGAGCATCGCCGTGGACGTCGTCACCGCCGGCATCGACCTGGCGACCGCGCCTGCCGAGTGCAAGAGGCGCCAGGTGCTGTACGCGCGCCGCTGCGCGTTCACCATGCGCAGGTACGTGCCGGTGCGGGAGTCCATCCTGCGCTCCAGCGAGCCGGTCAACTCCGACTACGGCGCGGGCATCCTCACGTGGAACACGCCCTACGCCGCGCGGCAGTACTACGAGCCGATGAACCACACCGACCCGGCGACGACCGACCACTGGGACGAGAAGTGCCAGCGCGAGGACGGCGACGACCTGCGCGAGTTCGCACGGCGCCTGTACATGAACTACTAGGAGGCACGCACATGGAAGAGAACGGCACGCTGGACCTCGTGGACGTGGTGAAGGGCCGCCTGGAGGCGGCCGGCGTCCGCGACGTGTTCACCTACCTGCCGGACACCCGGCGCCACGCCGAGTTCTGCGCCATCCGCACCGGCGTGCCGGGCGGCGAGGACGGGTACTTCGACCTCGCCTTCGACACGGCCGTGCGCCTGAGCCTGTTCTTCGCGCGCCGCGTCGAGCTGGACGCCATGGCGGACGCGCTCCTGGCGGAGCGCACGCTGCGGACCGTGCCGCTCGACAGCGCCAACGGCAGCTACCGCATGATACGCATCGAGACAGTGAAGCCGCGCCCGGTCCAGTGGGACGAGAGCGGCCGCAACGTGTGGGTGGTCGAGGCCACCGCGCACATCGAGATCAAGGAGTTTTAGAAGATGGATATCGGTTTCGCGCTGAACTACCAGCACGTGGTCGAGGTCGACACCACCCCGGACGGCGACAAGCGCCACTGGGCATGGGTCGGCCCCGGCATCTCCAACATCGGCAAGGACAACAGCGAGAGCACGAGCGAGGACGCCTACTACAACGGCGGCGGCAACACCAAGACCGACGTCACCGGCGTGAGCGCCAAGTACAGCGTCGAGGGCCACCGCCTGATCGGCGACCCGTTCCAGGACTACGTGGCCTCCATCGAGGACGGCATCGGCGCCGAGCGCGAGACGACCTACCGCGTCACCGACCCGACCGGCAAGTGCATCGAGGCGCCCTGCACCGTCCTCGACATCGCGGCCAACGGCCCCAACGGAGCCGCCAACGAGAAGACGAGCTTCAAGTGCTCGCTGTCCCGCTCCGGCGTGGCCACCGTCGTGACCCCCGCCGCCGGCACCCTGCTGCCCGAGTCCGTCAACGTGGCGCAGGAGGTGACCGTGGGCGTCAACAAGACCGCGGCCGCCGTCAAGCCGTCCGTGCTGCCCGAGGGCGCGTCCACGCGCTGCCTGTTCGCCATCGAGGACACCGGCATCGCCCGCGTGGCCGCAGACGGCACCGTGACCGGCGTCAAGGCCGGCAAGACCCGCCTGGCCGTCAAGTGCGCGGCCAAGCCGTCCGTCTCCGCCGTCGTGGACGTGACCGTCTCCGCGTCCTAGGCGCGGGGCGACAGCCGGGGGAACATCTGCCGAGGAGGCCGGGGCTACGCGCTGCAGCCCCGGCCTCCTTTCTCTTTGAACGCAGCGCACGATGGGAAGGCAGCGCAACCATGAAGACACTGAAGGTAAGGAAGTCGTTCGAGCGCTTCGAGGTCGAGGTCGGCGACGAGACGGTGGAGTGCACCATCGACTGCACCGACGGCACCGTCAACGCCTTGGCGGCCAAGTGCATCAAGGCGCGCCAGCAGGCGCTCGCGCTCGACACGCTGAAGGAGAAGACGTTCGACCGCAAGAAGCTGGACAAGCTGTCCGAGGACATGGCCGCCATCATCGGCCCCATCATCGTCGAGGGCATCGGCGAGGAGTCCTACGACGCCATCCTCACGGCGTGCGGCGACGGCGTGAAGCTGAAGCCGGCGCAGTGCAACCTCGTCATGGTCCAGGTATTCGCCACCGTGTGCCAGGCGATCTTCGACCGCCTGAACGACGTGAAGCAGAGCAAGGCAGCGCACTACCTACAGGACGTGGTGGCAGATGCGCAGAAGCCTGACGACGAGAAGCGGGACCGTTAACGGACGGTTCTGCACAACTTACGAATACGAGGGGGCGGAGTACGACGTGTGCGACTCCGCCCTCAACGCCATGCTGGTGAACGAGCTGTTCGCCGACACCGAGCTGAGCGAGGAGGACAAGCAGCAGCTGCTCCCCGCCATGCTGTTCGCCGACCTGCCCGCCGCCATCGAGACGGCCGGGCGCGACGGCTTCTGGGACATGGTGGACGCCATGCTGTGGGACGCCATGGGCGTGGACCTGTACGGCACGAGGGGCGCCGCCGGTGCCGAGGAGCCCGTGTTCGACTGGGACGAGGACGCCGGGCGCATCCGCGCCTCGCTGCTGCAGGCGTACGGCCTCGACTGGGACGCCGTGGCCGGCAGCATGAGCTACGGCGCGTTCCTCGACCTCGTGGCCGGCCTGATGGAGTCCGGCGAGACGCCGCTGCAGCAGGCGATCTACTACCGCACGGCCAAGTGCCCGAGGGAGAACAAGAACAACAGGGAATACGTGGCCGCGTTCCGCGCCCGCGCGGCGCACTTCGCGCTGCACGCCGACCGCACCGAGTCCGGCCGCATGGACGCGGCCAACGGCGCCATGGCGTCCGCCTTCGCCGCCGAGTTCGCCGCAGCGGAGCGGGCGGTGAGGGCCGATGGGTAGCGCATCCAACGCCGTCTCGGTCCTCGCGCGCCTGGACGACCAGGGCGTGGTCTCCGGCCTGAAGAAGATCAAGGTCTCCATGGAGGAGATCAAGGGCAAGGACGGCAAGCTCAACTGGGAGGGCCTGAAGAAGGGCGGCTCCGCCACCAAGGCGCTCGGCGAGGGCATCACCGAGCTGGGCAGCTCCATGACGCTGGGGCTCACCGTGCCCATCGTGGCGGCCGGCGGCGCGGCCACCTCCGTGGCGGCCAGCTTCGACGACGCCATGAGCCAGGTGCAGGGCGCGCTCGGCGGCGCCTCCGCCGACATGGACGGCCTGCGCAACCTCGCGCTGCAGCTCGGCGCCGACACCGTGTTCAGCGCCACCGAGTCAGCGCAGGCCATGGTGGAGCTGGCCAAGGGCGGCCTGACCGAGGCCCAGATCAAGGGCGGCGCGCTCGCGGCGTCCATGGACCTCGCCGCCGCCGGCCAGCTCAACCTCGCCGACGCCGCGGCCACCACGGTGCAGATGATGGGCAGCTTCGGCCTGGGCGCCGGGGACGCCACCCGCATCGCCAACGCGCTCGCCGGCGCCGCCAACGCCTCCTCCGCCGACGTCTCGGACCTCACGCAGGCCATGAGCCAGTGCAGCGCCCAGGCGTCGCTGGCCGGCTGGAGCCTGGAGGACACGGCCGCCGCGCTGGCCCTGTTCGCCGACCACGGCGTGAAGGGCTCCGACGCCGGCACCAGCCTGAAGACGATGCTGCAGCGCCTCGCCGCGCCCACCGACCAGGCCGCCGAGGCCATCGCCGCCTACGGCCTGAACATCCGGGACTCCAACGGCAAGATGAAGGACATATCCGGCATCGCCGACGAGCTGACCGGCAAGCTGGGCGGCCTGAGCGACGCCGAGCGAGACGCCGCGCTGCAGACCATCTTCGGCTCCGACGCCTCGCGCGCCGCCGCCATCCTGATGCAGTCCGGCAGCGAGGGGCTGGCCAAGTACATCGCCGCCACCAACGACGCCACCGCCGCCGAGACCATGGCCAACGCCCAGAAGGGCGAGCTGTCCTGGGCGCTGGAGAACATGGGCGGCGCCGTCGAGTCCGCGTCCATCGCGTTCGGCACCGCGCTGGCGCCGGCCATCACCGCCGTGGCCGGCGTGATAGGCAACGTCGCCGAGGCGTTCGCATCGCTGCCGGCGGGTGTGCAGACTGGCATCGCCGTGGTGCTCGCGCTCGTGGCGGCGCTGGGCCCGCTGCTGATGGTGATCGGCTCCGTCGTGGCGGCGCTGCCCGCCATCTCCGAGGGCTTCGCCATGCTGGGCGGCGCGCTGGCCATCCCGCTGGCGCCGGCCGCCGCCGTGGTGGCCGCCATAGCCGCCATAGCCGCGGCCATCTACGCCGCGTGGACCACGTCCGAGACGTTCCGCGCCGCAGTGATGGCCGGCGTTGACGCCATCAGCTCCAAGGTGCAGGAGATATGCGCGTTCCTCGCGCCGTACGTGCAGGCGTTCCTCGACCAGATCGTCTCGACCGTGCAGGTGGCCATGGACACGCTGGGGCCGATCATCGGCGCCGTGCTGACCGTCATCGTCTCGACCGTCGTGCCCATCCTGACCTCCATCATGGACACCGTGGCGCAGGTGCTGGCCACGATACTGGCCACCGTGACCAACGTCATGGCCGCCGTGAGCACCGTCATACAGGGCGCATGGCAGATAATCTCCGGCATCTTCCAGACCGTGCTGGGCGTGATCCTCGCCGTGACCACCGGAGACTTCACGATGCTGCAGCAGGGCGTGACCTCGATTATGCAGGGCACGATGGTTGCGATAAACGGGGTCATGCAGGGCATCCTGTCCATCGTCTCCGGCGCCTGGAACGCCGTGAAGGCCGTGTTCATCGGCGTGTGCAACGCCGTCTCCGGCGCCATCAGCGGCGCGTTCAACGGCATCAAGTCCGTTATCGACAGCACGATGAACGGCGCGAAGAGCACCGTGTCCGGCGCGCTCAGCGCCATCAGCGGCTTCTTCGCAGGACTCCACCTGCAGTTCCCGCACATCAACCTGCCGCACTTCTCCATCAGCGGAGACTTCAGCCTCGTGCCGCCCAGCGTGCCGTCCATCTCGGTGAGCTGGTACCGCACCGGCGCCATCGCAATGGGCGCCAGCGTCGTCGGCATCGGCGAGGCCGGCCCCGAGGCCGTCGTGCCGCTGTCCGGCCGTGAGATGGACCCGTATGCGGACGCCGTGGCCAGCCGCCTGGCGGCACGCGGGGCGGGTGCCGGGGCCGGCACCACCACCGTCTACAACATAGGCGACGTGACGGTGAACATGGAGCAACTGCGCGACCTGGCGACGCTGGAGGACTTCGTGGCCCTCGTGCTGGACGCCAAGCGCGCGAACCCGACGAGAGCGAGAGGATAGAGCATGGCGAAGGGATACTTCGGAGACAAGGCCGGCCCCGGCGCGCACATGCGGGCGTACGTGGAGTGCAAGACCACGGCGCAGGAGGAGGGGCGCGCCTACGTCCAGTACAAGCGCAGCATCCGCGTGGACGACGCCAACTTCGGCGGCACCATCGTCGACCGCAACTGGGGCGGCCAGGTGCAGCTGTACGGCCCCGGGTGGTACGGCGATTCCGGCTGGATCAACTACGGATGGGTCAACTACGGCGAGCAGGCCGTCATCACGGCCACCATCTCCTACCTGAGCTGGTCCGGCGTCCACTACAACTCGTCCGTGACCGCCCGGTACAGCCCGGACGTCCCCACGTGGCTGCCCAACGCGGTGAGCCAGTGCAGCGCCGTGCTGGACGGCGGCAAGATCAAGGTCAAGTGGAGGAACAACAACACCACCACGCGCCCCTACGCCGGCATCTACGTCGACGTCTCGGTGGACGGCGGCGGCTTCACCCTCCACAAGGACGTCGGCGGCGGGGACACGGAGTGCGAGTACGCGTGCGAGCCGAACCGCGTGTACGAGTTCCGCGTGCTGCCGCACAACGCGGCGGGCAACGCCGGCTCGCACACCTACACGGGCAAGGTCTGCACGCTGCCGGCACCGCCCACGGACGTCAAGGCGGCCCGCCTGAGCGATACCGAGAACGCCGTCACGTTCGGGCACGGCTCGGACTACGACGACCTGTACCTCGCCCACGACGTGCAGCGCCAGATGGACGGCGGCGCGTGGTCCGACTTCGCCGCGGTCGAGCCGGCCGGCACCCGGTGCCCCGACCGCTCGACGAGCGCCAACCACTCGTGGCGCTACCGCGTCCGCAGCCGAAACTCGGCCGGCGCGTCCGACTGGGTGTACACGGAGACCGTCTACAACACGCCGGCAGCCCCGGGCAAGATCGCCATGGCGCGCGTCTCGAACACCCGCGTGCGCGGCACGTTCGACAACCCGGCGAACACCGCCACGTCCGCCGAGATAGAGCGCAGCCAGGACATGGAGGAGTGGACGGCGGTGCGCACCGTCGAGGGCCACGTGACGTCGTTCGAGGACGACCCCGGCGGCGGCACGTGGTACTACCGCGTCCGCAACGCCCGCGGCGGGCTGAGGAGCGCCTGGACGGCCAGCAGCGGCATCGTGACCATCTGCGCGCCGGCCGCGCCCACCGTCACCTCGCCGTCCTCCTCGCAGGTCATCCCCAAGACGCAGGCCTCCATCGCCGTCACGTGGCGCCACAACCCCATCGACGGCTCCGCCCAGACGGCCGCGCAGTGGCGCTGGAGCACCGACGGCAGGACCTGGACGACCGTCGACGTCTCCGGCCAGGCGTCGCGTGCGACGCTGGCCAACTCCTTCGCGGTCAACACCCGCCTGTCCGTGCGGGTGCGCACCAGGGGCGCCCATGCCGACTTCGGCCCGTGGTCGCCCGCCGTTGCCACCTACGTGCGCCAGGTGCCAACGCTGTCCATCGAGGAGCCGGCCGACGGCTTCACGGTCGAGACCGTGCCCGTGCACGTCCGCGTGCGCTACAGCGACCCGAGCGGCACCATGGCCGCCGGCACGCTCAACGTCTACGACGCGGCGAGCGCCGCCGTCTACAGCCGCGACCTCGCCGCCGGGCTGGAGTTCGACATACCGGCCTCCGAGTGGCTGCCGGCCGACGGCGCCGCGTACCGGCTGACCGCCACCGCCCGCTCGTCCTCGACGCTGCAGGGCTCGGCCGAGCGCTCCGTCTCGGTGCGCTACAGCCTGCCGGCGCCCGCCATCGTCGACGCCGTGCCGGACCCGGCGACCGGCCGCGTGGCCATCACGGTGCACGCGGGCGTCGAGGACGGCGCCGCGCCCATGGAGTCGGCGAGCGTCTGGCGCAACGTCGGCGGCGTGCGCACGCTGCTGGCCGACGGCCTGCACGACGGCGCGGAGCTCACGGACGAGTACGCGCCGCTCAACACGGACTACGCCTACGAGACCGCCAGCATAGCCGCGTCCGGCGCCGTGCGCGAGACGAGGTTCCCGGGGCACATCGACTCGGGCCACGTGTTCGTCTACTGGTCCGGCGGCATCGCCCGCGGCAGGTACAACCCCGCCGACGAGATCAGCGTCGAGCCGGAGTTCTCCACGTTCCGCCTGGCCGGCAGGCGCTACCCGGTGGGCGTGTCCTCCGACCGCGTGGCCGAGAAGCACGCGGCGTCCGTGACACTCAACAGCCGCGAGGAGGCGCTGGCGTTCTACCGCGCCGTGTGCAGCGGCGAGCGGCTGGTGATGAAGACGCTGTACGGCTTCGTCTTCCCGTTTATGGCCACGGCCAAGCTGGCTCCGTCGCTGGGCAACGCGGAGCGTCAGTGGAGCGTGAGCCTGGAGGCCACGAGGCTGGACGGTGAGGCCCTATGAGGTGGCACGGCAACCGCTACCACGAGCACTGGACGTTCCGGCGCGTCAAGTGGCCGGGGATGGAGGAGGCGGAGGACTACGGCCAGATCACCGGCGGCAAGTCCTCCGAGAGCCAGTTCAAGGAGCTGAAGGCCACCGGCTCCATCGACTACGAGGGCTCCACGGTGCCCGACGAGGACGACGCCGTGCGCGTGTACTACGGCTTCACCGACGACGCCGGCGAGAGCTGGGAGGGTCCCGTGGTGACCGGCTTTTTGGAGCTGGGCGAGACCGACCTGGACGGCTCGCTGGTGAGCGGCAGTGCCGACCTGTCCGGCATGCTCACCGTGGCGGCCTCCACCGGCCCCGGCTACCCGCTCACGCTGCCCGCCGGCACGCCCACCGTGGACACCGCCGCCGGCTTCCTGCGCGCGCTCGGCCTCGTCGTCAACGCCGCGCCGTCGTCCCACAGGCTGAGCGGCGCGCACACGTTCGAGCGCGACGAGAAGTGGCTGGGCATCGCCAACTGGCTGCTGTCCGCCGCCGACTTCGGCAGCGCGACTACCGACGCGTGGGGCGCCGTCCAGATGCAGCCTTACGTCGAGCCAACGGAGCGCGCGCCGTCGTGGACGTTCCGCGACGACGAGACCAGCGTGTTCTTCCCCTCCGTCACGGTGAGGGACAACCGCGCCGACACGCCCAACGTGGTGCGCCTGTGGTACGAGGACGACTGCGTGGGGCTGTACGCCGAGGCGCGAAACGACGACCCGCGCAGCGCGGCCTCGACCGTCACGCGCCGCCGCGAGCGCCAGCTGGACGACGAGGTGACCGAGCTGTCCGGCGACACGCCCGAGAAGATGCTGGAGGCGCTGAAGGCCGCCGCGCGCAAGAGGCTGCTGGACAACTCCACCCGCATCGACTACGTGGAGGTGCACGGCCTGTTCATCCCGTCGCGCGTCGGCGAGTGCGGGCTGCTCGACTACCGCGAGGCCGGCGTCGAGCAGCTGGGCGGCATCACCGCCAAGGACGTCGAGTTCGGGCTGGGCGGCGAGACCACGCACACCATGCGGCGCCTGCTGCGCCCGGACTTCAAGGTGACGACTGCTGGAGAGGTGGTGTGGAGGAATGACGCCTAGCGGAGAGCTGGCGGACCGGCTGGCCGCGGCGCTGTGGCCCGAGAGGACCGCCGCCGACTACCACACGCGCGCGCCGGTGCTGTCCGTCGACGGCCCCACGGTGAACGTGAGGCTGCGCGGCTCGACCGAGCCGACGCCGTGCAGCAAGCTGGCGTCGTGCTCGCCGAGGGCCGGCGACACGGCGCTCGTGCTGGTCATGCCCGCGGGCTGCGTCGTGCTCGGGATTATCGGATAGAGAGAGAAAGGAACGGCATGCGCGAGATTCTGACGCTGGACCTGCAGAAGTCCAGCACCCAGTTCATGCCAGTCATCGCGCTGAGGGCGCGCCGCGGCGACTCGCGGAGCCTCCAGCGCACGTTCCAGATCATGGACGACGGCGTGGCGCTGGACCTAACGGACTGCACCGTCTCGTTCATGGCTGAGAACGCCGGCGGCTTCCCCATCATGGAGGAGGTGGTCGACAAGGGGCAGGGCGGCCAGTTCACCTACCGCTTCCCCGACGCCGTGGCGGCCGTGCGCGGCTCCGTGACCATGGCCTACTTCCGCATCGTCGGCCGCGACTTCACGGGCTCCACCAACAGCCTGCGCATCGAGGTGCTGGACAACGTGGACCTCACGGACGCCGTGACCGGCGCCTACGTGCCCATGCTGGACCGCATCATCGAGCAGTCGACCGAGATGGCCGCCAACGCCGACGAGATCACCCGCCAGGCCACCGCCGCCATCAACGCCTGCACGTCCATCACGGAGACCGCGACGGCGCAGGAGCAGGCGCGCGTGGCGAAGGAGGCGGCGCGCGTGACGGCAGAGGCCACGCGCGCCAGCAACTACAGCCAGAAGATGGCCGAGTGGGAGCGCGACGTGCTGGCGCTCACCAACGGCCTGTGCGTCAACAGCAAGGGCCAGCTTTGCGTGGCCGTGAGAGTAAAGAAGAAGAAGGGCTAGACATGGCAGAAAACGACAGCATCGTCGAGTACCCGGTCATCACCGACGACACGGGCCGCGCCATCGCGGGCGCGCTGCAGGCGATGGCGCACGACAAGGTGGCGGCGCTGAAGACGGACTGGGACGGCCTGGCGCGCATGAGCCGCGACGGCCTGGGGCGCTACGTGCTCGGCATCGGCGACCAGATCACGTCCCGATGGACCGACCCGGACGGCGGCACCGCCTACGACGTGCCCAACGACGTGTGCCACTTCCCGGAGGCACTGGAGCTGCAGGACGGCGAGAAGCTGCCCGGCATCATCGTCCAGTGGCACTACACGCTGCCCTTCGGCACGCAGTTCGACGAGAAGGAGGCCTTCTGGTACTGCGAGCAGGCGCTGGCGGCCGGCACCTACAACCTGACCATGGGCACCTCGTGGGGCACCAACGTGGTCAAGGGCAAGACCTACCAGTTCACGCTTGCCAAGGACGTGCCCAAGGGCGGCGTGCTGGCCGGCATGGAGTACGCGCCGGACCGAGACCCGGGCACGTGGCAGGTGAAGTCCTACAAGACCGTCGCCGACGCCAGCCCCATCGAGACGGTGGGCATGAGCGAGGGCGCGCAGGGCACGAGCCTGGGCACCATCGGAGTCAAGCCGGACGGCAACATGAACAGCATCTACCGCTGCGCCTACGGCTACAACCGCTGGAGCCAGTCCGCGCTGCGCCAGTACCTCAACGGCAAGGGCACGAACTGGTGGAAGCCCCAGAACAAGTGGGACCGCCCGCCCGAGTACGTCGGCAAGCACGGCTTCCTGGACGGCATCCCCGCCGAGGAGCTGGCCGTCATGCGCCGCGTGAAGGTCGTCACCGGCGTGCCCTACTGCGAGGAGGGCACCGCCAACGAGCCGGTGCTGGACACCACCTACGACCTCGTGTTCCTGCCGAGCCTGGAGGAGCACTTCCTGGCGCTCAACGAGTCCGGCATGAAGGGCAAGGAGGGCGAGGCCTGGGAGTACTGGGCGCGCATCGCGCAGTCCCCGACGCCGCTGGCGCTGTGGCAGACGTGGCCGCAGCTGATCACCTACGCCATCAACGGCAAGACCAGCCCACAGACCGTCTGGGCGCGTTCCGCTAATCGCTACTACGGCTTTACCACGTTCATCGTGACCTCGTCCGGCAGCGTCAGCAACTACGGCGCTCAGGACGGTAGTCGCTGCGCTCCCGCCCGCGCCATCTAATCATCAACGACAATCCGGGGCGGGCCACCGCCCGCCCCGCTACCGATAGGAGACCGCCTTGTCTGTACCCAGGAGACTGAGGAAGAAGAGCAAGCTGAAGGTGTTCGTGGACGCCTGCGACCTCGTCGAGTACGTGCTGAAGATCACGGCCAACGAGAAGGTGTTCAAGCCAGAGCAGTCGGCAGTCACGGACAAGATTAAGGCAGCGGCGATAGACATAGCGCGCTTCATCTGGTGCGCCAACAACATCCGAGTGCGCCAGGACGCGCAGCTGTACGCCGAGCGCCGGCGCCTGCAGGACATGGCCATGACGTGCTGCCGCGAGCTGCTGTTCCTTATCGACCTCGCATGGGACGTAATGCACCTGACAGAGCGCCGAGCCGTCTACTGGACGGGCATGGCGGTCGACCTCCGCGAGGAGATCGCCGCATGGAGGGCATCCGACGCCAAGAGATACGGGCGTCTGTGATAGCTGGGGCCGCGGCTGAACAGAACGTCTGGACGCGTTCCGCTAATCGCAACAACGGCAATAACACGTTCATCGTGAACTCGTCCGGCAACGTCAACAACAACAACGCACAGAACGGTAATCGCTGCGCTCCCGACCGAACCGGCGCAAGCCCCACCGAAGCCCACGGCACAGCCGCGGAGCGGGGCGAAACCGGCGCGGGGAGCCGCGACCCCGAGCCCGAGAGGGCCGAACAACGCCGGGGCGACGCCGACGCGGCTGGAACGCGGTCGGCTGCAGTGCGCCCCGGACCCCACCCACAACTGGAACCCGGCGAGCTTAACGGCGTCGTCGGGTTCCTCGCTTTGAGGGAGAGCGCCAAGAAGTGCCGCCACGGCGTCATGTGGAAGGACAGCACCGCCAGCTATATGCTCAACCTGTCCGAGCGCACGCTGGCCATGAGCCGCAAGCTGCAGGACGGCACGTTCCGCTGCGGCAAGACGCGCGAGTTCGACATAACGAGGCCGAAGCGCCGCACCATCGTGAGCGTGGGCTTCGCCGACCGCGTGTTCCAGCGGAGCCTCAACGACAACAGCATCTACCCCCGCATGGTGCACGGCTTCATCAAGGACAACGCGGCGTGCCAGAAGGACAAGGGCACCGACTACGCCCGCGAGAGGCTGAAGGAGTTCATGCGGCGCCACTACCGCAGGCACGGGCCGAACGGCTGGGTATGCCAGATCGACGTGGCGGGGTACTACCCGAACATGCGCCACGACGTCGCGGAGGCGGCGTTCGCCCGCAAGCTGCCACCGGAGATCATGGCCATGGCCACGGCGGTCATGCGCAACCAGTACCCCGGCGAGGTCGGGTACAACCCGGGCAGCCAGATGATACAGATCGCCGGCATCAGCGTGCTGGACCCGCTGGACCACATGGCCAAGGACCTCATGGGCATCAGGAACTACATCAGGTACATGGACGACGCCGTGGCCATCCTGCCGACGCGCGAGGAGGCGGAGCGCGCCATGGCGGCCTTCGGCGACACGCTGCATAACCTAGGCTTCGAGCTGAACCCCAAGAAGTCGCGCGTGTACCCGCTGCGCGACGGCATCGAGTTCCTGGGCTTCGACTTCCACCTGACCGACACGGGGAAGGCCCTCATGTTCGTCAAGCCGTCGAACGTCAAGGACATGCGCCGCCGCATAGCGAAGATGGCGCGGCTGAGCCGCAACGGCCGCATCATGCGCGCAGACGTCGACGAGAGCTACCAGGGCTGGCGCGACCACGCTTCCAAGGGTAACAGCTTCGGGCTGATCAGGCGCTCCGACGCCTGGTACAAGGGACTATGGAAGGAGTAGCCGATGCTGAACATCAAGAAGGCCCCGGACGACCTGGCCGCCGCGCGCGAGCAGGAGAACCTGGCCAGCCGCATCGAGCGCCAGGAGGCGCTGACCGAGCTGGTGGCCGCCTGCACCGACGTGGAGCTGCCGGTCGACGACGAGGACGAGACCGCACCCGGGGAGGTGGAGTAGATGGCCGTGAAGCTGAGCCGATTCGCGCAGCGCGTGCAGAAGTGGTACCTGAAGGGCTTCTACAACGACGAGAGCCTGGAGCAGCTGCTGGCTGCCGGCAAGATCACCAAGCGAGAGCGCGACGCCATCATCGCGTCCAAGGAGGAGTAGGCCGTGGAGGTACTGAGCCTGTTCGCGCCGTTCGGCCCGGAATGGCTCGGCGGCGTCCTGCTCGGCCTCATAGCGTTCTACTTCGGCCGCCAGTTTCTGGACGAGTACAAGAAGCAGAACGAGCGCAAGGGCGCCCTGGACCTGAAGCGCGAGGAGCGCAAGCAGGAGGAGGTGGCCGAGCGGACGCAGCGCGACCGCGAACGGTCCCAGATGGAGGGCCGCATCGCAGCGCAGATGGAGAGGTCCAACAGCCTCATGGAGGCCATGAAGACGCTGATGGAGTCCGTGGTGGCCTCGAACGAGGTGCTGCACTCGGACCTCGCGCACAGCCAGGCGCGCAGCCAGGGAATGGCAGCCAAGGTGGACCACATCTGCGACCGCGTCGACCTGCTGTACGACAAGGAATCAGACAGATAGGAGCAATCGAATGACAGAGGTTCAGGCGGGCCTGACGGTGTGCACGGTGCTGGTCGTGCCGTACATCGTGCAGGCGATCAAGTCCAAGGCCATGGGCGGCAACACGGCGCGCTGGCTCGCCATCGCCGTCTCGGCGCTGTGCGGCGCCCTCACCGCCATGGCCGGCGGCATGCCGACCGACGCGTCGGCGTGGGTTACGTCCATCTTCGCGTGCGTGGGAGGCGTGCAGGTGGCCTACGCCTCCTTCAGGGCCGTCGGCGTGACCGACAAGTGGCTGGACGCCCTCCTGGCGCTCGGCGAGGTCAAGGGGGACTAGCCATGGCCATCACGCAGCGCGAGGCGTTCGCGCAGGTCATGGAGCACCTCGTCACCCATGACGGCGGCAGCGGCCACGGATACTCGCAGTACACCCGCATGGGAGACGGCACCACGGAGACCGTCACGCTGTCCGACGGCACCACCGTGGCCGTCGCGGGCGGCGACCGGGACTGCAGCTCGGCGGTGATCACCGCGCTGCGCGCCGTCGGCGTCAACACCTACGGCGCCAGCTACACCGGCAACATGGTCGAGCAGCTTCTGAAAACGGGGCTATTCGGCTGGCGCAAGATGGGCGTCAAGTCCGCTCAACGCGGAGACATCTACGTCAACAAGCGCTGCCACACGGCCGTGTGCGTCTCGCCCTACGGCTCCGCCCGCGGCGACCTGCTGGCACAGTTCAGCATCAGCGAGAAGGGCACGATCAGCGGCACCAAGGGCGACCAGACCGGCCGCGAGAGCAACATCAAGCCGTACTATAGCTACCCGTGGGACGGCACGCTGTACTGGCTGAACGACGGCAAGACGCTATCCGGATCGAACACGGAGGTGGCCGACCACACCGACCCCGACCTCGGCGACGTCCGCTACTTTGGCCCGAAGTTCGCCCGCGCCATCCAGAGGCAGCTAGGCACGACCGCGGACGGCGTGGTCTCCGGCCAGTGGCTCGCCAACAAGACCTACTTCTGGGCCACTGACGGCGGTATCGAATGGACGAAAACGGGCAAGGGCGTCGGCTCGGACATGGTGCTGGCGCTGCAGAAGAAGGTGGGCTGCAAGATTTACCCGCAGTTCTGCGGCGTTCAAGGCCGCCAGATGAACAGCGGCACCATCAAGCAGCACCAGCGCTGGCTGATCGCCCACGGTATCTCGTGCGGCCCGGACGGGGCCGACGGCTACCACGGCACCAACACGAACAAGGCAATCGCCGAGGCGATCAGGCGCGGGCTGTACAGGTCCTAGCGCGCGAGGCGCGGCGACTCCCCCACGACGGCGAAGCCGCAGGGCAAGGCATACATGGAGGTGTTCGCCGTAAGTCTCCGCAGCCCAGCCAAGGTAACTGAGCGCCCTGAGCCCATAACGGCTCAGGGCGCTTTCTTGTGGGCAAGCGGAGGGATTCGAGCCCGCAAGGCAACACAACTTCTCGTCCAGCACGGGAAAATCTACCTTCAAAAGACAGGCGCCCCAGGCCCATTAGGACCAAGGGCGCCTTACATCTAGATAAAATCAGCCCAGTTCCGAAAAGCGAGCCGCATGCAACAACCAAGTAACCACAAGCCCCGGGAGAGCGGGGACACCGGCTTAGGTTTATCGCGAGTTCCGCACGCAAAGAAGGCCACTTAATGTGGCCTTCGTCTTGCGCAGGACTGTAGAGCAGGAAACCTAAGCCGGTGTCCCCGCTCTCCCGGGGCCGGCGGAATTTAATTGTTCAGCATGCGGTCGAAGCTTCCCGAGTCGCCATCCCGATAGTCGGCGGTCATCAGAATCTCCTGCGGAATTCGTCCGCCCTCACGCAGCACGTTGCGGAACTGCACGCGCGTAACCATGGGCAGATCCTTGATCGTCGCCGCCAGGTTCTGCGGCACGCCCTGGTTGGCAGCCGCGGGCTCGCACGCGCCGCCGGCCTTCACGCGACGCTTATGCTCGGCAAGCATGGCGCGATACATGCCGGCATGCAGGCGAATCTCAACGACATTGGCGTTGCGGGCCTGCTCGACGATGCGCGCACCCTCGCGATCGATGTCGCCCACGTAGTAGATATAGGTAAAGCGATAGCCGATCTCGGCCAGGTAATCATCCAGTGCGTGCGAGACACTCGCCTTGCAGCCGCCGCCAAAGATTACGCCACCCACCTTGGTGCCAAAGAGCTTGGCGTGCTTGCGGCCGCGCAGGAGCTTGACAATTTCGTCGTAGGTATCCAGGTTCTCGACCATAATGAACGGCTTGTCGGCGCCCAGCGCAAAGAAGCCCGTAAAGTGCACCGGACGGTTGGGGGCGACCTTGATCGCCTGCATGCTGATGCCCTTTTCGGTCATACGCCGAATCAGGCGCTCGCCGTGTTTGCCGTCAAAGGCCTTCTCATCGTTAAAAATCTGGTAGGCGCGCTGGCGACGCGAAGCGACCGGCGTGTCGGTGCCGCGATTCTGCTCGATCCAAGCCTGGATAATCGCGATTTCCTCGGCAATCTTGCGATTGGACATCTCGTTGTGCTGAGCGCGCTGTGGAGCTTTCTTGCCGTCCTTGCCCTCGACCTTAACGATCTGGGTCTGCTGTTCCTTAATTTTGGAGAGCGCCGTGGGCGTGGGGACGACCTTGAGCAGCTGCCTGCCCAGAACACGGGCTAGGGCAAACGCCGAAACCTCGCCATGGGTAGTCGACTCAGTCTGCTGGGCAGCCGTATCTGCTGCAGCAGAATCGGGCTTCTTCTGAGACTTGCGCTTAGAATCGCCTTGGACACTGCGCTCACGTTTCGAAGTAGACGTCTGCTTCTGCGAACGTTCGGGCTTGCCCTCCTTCGCCGGCTGACGCTTGGGCTGCTCCATTGGAGCATCCACCTTCGCATCTTCGTCGCGCGGCGCTACATTCTCGGCGGCATCCTGAGCGTTAGAGCCGCGACCGCCACGATGACGGCGGCGGCGAGGCTTGCTCGAAGTACCCTCCCCCGTCTGTTCAACCGCAGGCTGCTGGCCCTGAGTCTCCGTATCGGACGCAGTCTGCTCATCAACAGGCTTCTGTTCACGAACTTCCGACTCGGCAGGCTTCACGGCCTTCTCGGCCCGCACCTCCGGAACCTGACTGACCTTCTCCTGACGCTTTGCGGGATACGCGCGACATGCAAAGCCGCGACCGGGACGGCACGAGTCTGAGGCCTTCTTGGCCGGCTTCTCGGAATCGTCCGCAACCTCGGCAGCCTCTTCGGCATCGCGCACAACATCCTGCTGCTCGGCCTTAAAATGCGCACCGCGACGACGCTTGGGCTCCTGAGGCTCAGCGGACTTTTGCTCTTTCACAGGCTCCTGCGGCTCAGCGACAGGCTCGTTCTCAACAACCTCGGTAACGGCCCCATCCTTTTGAGCCACAGCACGACGGAAGCGTTCCTGTTGGGCGCGGCGCTGAGCATCACGCTTTCCGCCTCCGCCAAAACCGCCTCGACCCGCCTTGGCGGTAAAGGCACGCACAACATGCTCATCGAGCAGCTCGTCAGTATCGATATGCTCACGCGGGGCAATTTCTTCCGCAGCAGGCGCCTCAACGGAATCCTCGACAGGCTGCTCCTGGGCATCATGAATCTCGGCATTGATGGTATAGAACGCCGGCCGGCCGTTAATGCCGCTACCCTCGATCTTGGTCACAATCTTTGCCGCGATAAGCTCGTCGCGCATCGCCTTGGTGTCGCACTCCTTATCCACGGAGCGGAAGATTTGCGCCAGCGCGCTCGACTTGATCTTGAGTGCCTTGCGGCAGAGCAGGTCGTAGGCAACCAGCTTGGCCCGCTCGGCAGAAAGCGACGTTTGTCCGCCCAGACGCTCAGCCAGAGCATCGACATTTTGTTGGTTATCGGAATATACCGTCTTGGCCACGGGGCCCCTTTCATATGCACACATATACGTCCATATGGTACAACGCGCGCCGCCATCCACGCAAAACATCTGCGAGAACACCCCGGCATCACCCGTCTTTACAAAAAAAGCCGGGCCCGCGTTCTGCGGACCCGGTCTTTCCGAGTCATAGAGATGGAGGATTCAATCCGTCCGATCGACTAAGCCTTGGCGGCCTCAGCGTCAGCAGGAGCCTCGGCGGCAGCAGCGCGACCATACTCGGCCTTGCCCATCTCGGACCACTCGGGCTCCTCGTCGGGCATGGAGCCGGCCTCCTTGCCGAAGAACTCCTTGAGGCAGTTGACGGCAACGATGAGGCCCAGGACCATCAGCAGGACGGCGAAGACGAGCTGCAGGCCCTTGGTGGCGGCGACGGATACGGCAGCCGTGGTGGCGGTAGCCGGGATGGTGCCGAAGAAGCCAAACTGCTGAACAGCGGTCATGCAGCCCATGGCGCTCTGGACCAGCGAGGTGAAGGTGCAGCAGAGCAGGAAGACGACGGGCACGTAGAGCATCCAACCCTTGCGGCCGGTGCACTTGCAGAACACGGCGAGGGTGATCATGGTCATACCGCCGAGCAGCTGGTTGGAAGCACCAAAGAGCGGCCAGATGTTGGTATAACCACCAAAGGCGAGGGCAAGACCGGGAAGCAGGGTGACGACCGTGGCGAACCAGGGGTTGCCGAGGACCTTCATGTAGCCGGCCTTGGAGTCGACGGCAAGAGCGTCGTTGGTCTGTGCAAAGAACTCGGAGAACGAGGTGCGGGCGATGCGAGCGACGGCGTCGAGCGAGGTCAGGGCAAGAGCGGAGACGTTCATGGTCATGAAGACCGTGGCAACAGTGCCGTCAATGCCAAAGGCCTGCATACCGCGAGCAATACCAGCGGCAAAGATCTGGAACGGGGTGCCCACGGCAGCACCATTAGTGCCAGTGGTATTCATGGTGGAGAACATGATGCCGGCGACGATGATAGCAAGGATGCCGACGAAGGACTCGACGATCATAGCGCCGTAACCGACCTTGACGGCGTCCTGCTCCTTCTCGACCTGCTTAGAGGAGGTACCGGAAGAAACGAGGCTGTGGAAACCGGAGAGAGCGCCGCAAGCAACGGAGACAAACAGGACCGGGAACATCATGCCAGAGGCACCAGAGAAGCCGGTGAAGACCGGAGCGGTCATCGTAGCCTGGCCGTTAACACCCAGGACAACGATGCCGAGGACAGCGCAGGCGATCATGACGATCATCATGATCGAGGTGAGGTAGTCACGCGGGGTCTTGAGCATCTGGATGGGCATAGCGCCAGCGAAGACCAGGTAAACCATGACGACGGCGAACCACTGGAACTTGGTCAGATAAACCGGGAACTGCATACCAACGGCGAACATGAGAACCATGAGCACCACGCCGGTGACGAACTCGGCAGCACCGGTGAGGTTGAACTTCTTCTGGGCCCAACCAAAGACGATGGCAACGAAGGTGAACAGGATGGAGATGGTACCAGCGCAGCCAGCGGCGTAGGACTTAGCCTCGTTGACAGCGCCGGTGGCGGCATCGAGGACGGGAGCGGCAAACGTACCGCAGACCATGTCGGTGAAAGCGGCGATGACGATGATGCAGAACAGCCAGCAGAACAGCAGGAACAGGCGACGGCCGGTCTTGCCGATGTACTTCTCGATGAGCTGAGCGAGCGACTTGCCGTTGTTCTTCATCGAAGCGTACAGGGCACCAAAGTCATGGACGGCGCCAAAGAAGATACCGCCGACGAGGACCCAGAGCACGACGGGCAGCCAGCCAAAGGCCATGGCAACGATCGTACCCGTGACAGGGCCGGCACCGCAGATCGAGCTGAACTGGTGCGAAAACGCGGTGAAGGCGGAAACAGGCGAGAAGCTCTTGCCGTCCTTCATGCGCTTGGCCGGCGTGAGGGCCTCTTTGTCAACGCCCCACTTGTTGGCCAGCCATCGGCCATAGCCCAGATAGCCGCAGGCGAGCACCGCCGCGGCCACAACCATGAGCAAAACTCCGTTCATTACATTTCCTCCTCTAAAAAGAACTACTCAGACATAAAAAATGAGGGCCGTCGGTTGCGCTCGACGGCCCTCATCTTCATCAGCCGCCCGTTATCGTACGGGCTAGCTGTATGTGCTAACCCGCATCAGATAATTACTACGCTGATAATGTCTAGCTGATGCGTGAACATGTCTGAGAAATCCTCTTCAATCATGATGTGAACGATCCGTGCGTGTTCACATCCCCCAGTTGATGAAAAGGAGTATGAAACTTTAGTTGCCTAAAGTCAACGCAAATATGTAATGAATTTTCAACTTTTTTTGAATTTCTCGGTATAAAACGCCACTGACCTCGGACTTTACCCAACAAAAGTTTTTGCATGAGAGATGCTCCTCGGGGGCGGGGCGGGCGCCTGCCGCCATATATGAACTTTCCTGCTCGGACAGTCCTGCTCACGACGGAGGCCACATTAAGTGGCCTCCTGTTCGTGCGGAACTCGCGATAAAGTTCATATATGGCGGCAGGCGCCCGCCCCGCCCCCGAGGGGCTCCCATCCCAAATCTCAACTCTGTTATCATAATTACGATAATATCCTGATAGCTCAGGAGGTAGCTGTGAATATTAGGCCAATCTCAGATCTTAGAAATCACTACCCGGACGTTGAACGCGAAGTCGAACAAGAGGGTCCGGTTTTTCTAACTAAAAACGGGCGGGGCTCTATGGTCGTCATGAGCTTTGAGCAGTACAAGTCACTGAGCAATACAATCGAGAGCGCACTTGATGCCGCTGATCGTCAGGCTGCCAGCATGCAACTTCGCTATACACACGACGATGTCTTTGGCTCTGTCAGAAAAATGCTCAACGGCGGTCTCGATGAACAGGCATTATAAGCTCCGTTATCTTCCCCTATTTTGGGAGGACCTCAGCCAAGCAGCGTCATATATCGCCTTTGATCTCAATAACCCCGCTGCAGCAAATAGGCTTGTCGACAGTGTTGAAGCAGGCATACTCGAGCATCTCAAGAATCCAACCATGTCACCAACATACCCTTCGACAAGAAGACGGTTGCACCCGTATTACCGCTTCTACGTTGGCAACTACATGGTTTTTTATGTCGTCATCGACGACGTTATGGAAGTCCGCCGACTGCTATATAAAAGCCGAGATATTGAGTCGATCATCAGGTAGGTTTCTTTCAGCTAAAGCACGCCGGAAATTCGACGCTGGTTTGCTAACCTTGCTGGACGTTGTCGACGCCGATCCAGCTCAGAAGCCATATCGATACAGAAAGGTCCCCGGCCCTGACCGGCCCAGCGGCCTTATATGAACTTTATCGCGAGTTCCGCACGAACAGGAGGCCACTTAATGTGGCCTCCGTCGTGAGCAGGACTGTAGAGCAGGAAAGTTCATATAAGGCCGCTGGGCCGGTCAGGGCCGGGGACCGCACCCGTACGACTACAGCGTCATGTTCGGATCGGCGTCGACGTCGAACGGCGAGATTTCACCTCGGTCGAATTTGCGGCGGGCGACCTCCGCGATCATGGCAGCGTTATCGGTGCATGCCGAAAGCGGCGGCACCGTCACGCGAATACCCTGGCGCCCGAGCTTCTTAATCATCATCTCGCGCAGATGCGGATTAGCCGAGACGCCGCCACCGATGCAGTATTCCTTGCATCCGGTGGCATGCAGCGCGTTCTTGGCCTTCTTGTACTGCACGTCAAAGACCGCAGCCTCAAACGAGGCCGCCAGGTCGGGCAGGTGGATCGTTCGACCGGCTTTGGTCTCCTGCTCGATGTAGAGCGTCACAGCGGTTTTAAGGCCCGAAAGCGAGAAGCGATAGTCTCCCCTGCTGTTAAGCGCACGGGGAAAATCAATCGCGCGGGGATTGCCCGTCTCGGCCAGCTTGGAGATGATGGGGCCACCGGGATAGCCCAGGCCCAGTGCCTTGGCCACCTTATCGAAGGCCTCGCCCACGGCGTCGTCGAGCGTCTCGCCAAGCACCTCGTAGTCGCCCCACGCCTTCACGTGCACAAGCATGGTGTGCCCGCCCGAGACAAGCGTGAAGATAAACGGCGGTTTGAGGTCGGGTTGCGCCAGCAGGTTGGCAAACAGATGGCCCTCCAGATGGTTGACGCACACGAGCGGTTTACCGGCGGCATAGGCAAAGCCCTTGGCGAAGGCGACGCCAACCACGAGCGCGCCCACCAGGCCCGGACCCTGTGTCACGCCCACAGCGGCAAGCTCACTTGGTGCAATGGCTCCGCCCGTAAGGCCAAGCGACGCCGCGGCGTCTTCAAGCGCCGCATCCACGACACTCACGATGACCTCGACGTGCTTGCGCGAGGCGATCTCGGGCACCACGCCGCCAAAGCGTGCATGAAAATCGATCTGCGTCGACACCTGGTTGGCCAGCATATTGCCGTCCGCGTCGATAATCGCCACCGCCGTCTCGTCGCAGGAGCTCTCGATAGCGAGTACGAGGCGACGACGCTCAATCTCGACACGCTCCTCGGCAGAGCGCTTGGGCGCAGGCAGGGGCCATACGCGCTGCTCGGCTGCCGTCGGCTCGGGCGAGGCGTTATCGACCGGAAGCACGAGGGGAAGTGGGGCCGTCATGACGATGGCGTCCTTGCCGACACCGTAGTAGCCGCGGCGACGGCCCGCCTCGGTAAAGCCCAGGGCGGCATAGAGCGCAATCGCACCCTCGTTGCCGTCCTCAACCTCAAGCGAAGCCGTGGTACAGCCGAGCATCTGGGCGTCATAGCTCACGTGCGACAGCAGCTTGCGGGCAATGCCCTCGCGACGATGCGCCGAATCAACGGCAACGTCCATGATCTGCACGTCACCATCGACAACCATACCGCCGGCAAGGCCCAGGAGCTGGCCGTCATCGTGAGCAACCCACCAGCTGCGCGGAGCGGCAACGTCCTGACCCAGCTCGGACAGGAACATGCTCGGGGTCCACGCCTCGTGCCCGGCGCCTTCAAAGCAGGCTGCCTCCAGCGCGCTCGCACCCTCGGCATCAGCTGCACCCATGGGGCGGAACTGCAGATGGCGACCGGCGAGTTCATCGGCCACGCCCGTAATTTCACTCTGCGCGCTCTCGGCAAGACCCAGGCGCTTGCGCTCGTTTTCCTCGGCGTCCGAAAGGCGCGTATAGATCGGCAAGACGCGAGCTGGATCGCCATCGCCTGCGGCGTGCGCCATCAGCAGGCCCTCGCCCGAGGGCCACCACAGGTCTCGCTCCACGCAGCGCGCCATCTCGTCCTCACTCAGCAGCTTGCCATAACGCACGAGACCGTCACCAGTCAGCTGAACCTGATCCCAGCCCGCGGCCTCGCGCCACTCATCGAGCGCCACGGCTGCCTTAACCACGCTCTCACGCTCAAATTGACGCTCGGGGCCTTCGTCCCCCAGCACATACAGCGCCGGGTACACCTCGCCGCGCATGGCGTCGGCAAGAACACCAAGCTTGCCGCGCACGCCGGCCTTCCATGCCGTCCAGGCGCAAGCGCCAAGTGTCGACACGCCCAGCAACGGCACGTTGGCACCGCGCGTCAGGCCCTTAGCCGTCGAGATACCGATGCGCACACCCGTAAACGAGCCGGGACCGCGACCGACCACATAACAGCCGACATCGCTGCAATCCAGGCCGGCCTGCTTCAGTACGCCATCAACAGTATTCACGAGCTCCACATTGGCATGGCGACGGCACATATGGTCGCCACTCACCAGCTTCGCCTCGCCCGTCTGTGCGTCACGCCAGCTTACCGCGCAGGCAAGCATGTCAGTCGAAGTATCGAGCGCCACCACCGGCGCGTTGTCCCTATGCAAGCTCATCTTGTACAGCCCTATCAATCAAATCGGAAAGCTCCGTCGCGCGCTCGCCGTGAGCCTCGAGCGTGATCGTTCGCACGTCGCTGTTGTTCTCGTCACGCTTAAGCGTCACCGAGAGATACTCGTCGGTCAGCTCATCCTGGAACTGCTCGCCCCACTCCAGCAGACAAGCTCCCTCATAGCCCAGCACGTCAAAAATGCCCGTATCCTCAAGCTCGTAAGCATGCTCCAGGCGGTACAGGTCAAAGTGGAACAGCGGAATGCGGCCCTGGTCATGAACGGCCATGAGCGCGAACGTGGGGCTCGTAACCATATGCCCGTCGCCCAAGCCGCGCGAAACGCCCTTGGTGAAGTGGGTCTTCCCCACCCCCAGGCCACCGGTCAAAATCAACACGTCACCGTCTTCCAGGCATGGCGCAACCAACTCGCCAAAATGCTCGGTATCGGCAGCACTAGCCGTTTTGTAAGTGCCTACCCCCAGGCGCTCCAGGGACATATACGCTCCTTATTATTCCGAGGCGGCGTCTGGTGCGGGATGTCGCCCCAGATAGTCGCCCAGCATCTTAAAGTCTTCCTCCAGCAGCTCCTGCCACGCCGGGTTACGCAAGGCGGCCGCCGGGTGGAACGTGGGCATCACCACAAAATGCCCCATCTGATGGAACCTGCCGCGCAGCTTGGTGATGCCGATCTCGGTCTTAAGCACAAAGTGCGTCGCGGGATTGCCGAGCGTCACGATGATATCGGGCCAGATACTGCGAATCTGCTCACGCAAAAACGGCGAGCATGCCAATACCTCCTCGGGGCGCGGATTGCGGTTTCCCGGCGGGCGACACTTGAGCACGTTGGCGATATACACATCTTCACGTTTAAGGCCCGCCAGCAACAGAATACCGTTGAGGTCCTCACCCGCTGCGCCGACAAAGGGCTCGCCTTGCAAATCCTCATTGCGGCCCGGCGCCTCGCCAATAAACATCACGCGGGCACGGGGATTGCCCACACCAAACACAATGTTATGACGCGACTGGTAGAGCTGGCAGAGGCGACAATCGCCCAGAACGGCCTCAATTTCCTCGAGTGCGACCTCACGTGGTGCCTGATGGGTATGGCCAGGGATATGCATGACGCCCATGGCGACTCCTACACGTAGACCTTGTCGAGGCGCATGCCAAAGCCGCAGGCGACCTCGTAGTTAATCGTGCCACGCAGTCGGGCCATCTCGTCCATAGTGATCTCGGCATCGCCATCACGGCCGACAATAATCATCTCGTCACCATACTCGGCCTCGGGAATCTCGTGTGCCGGGTTGGACTGAATAGCGACCATAAACTGATCCATGCAGATATTGCCAACCTGACGCACGCGCTCGCCACGATACAGCACATCCATACGATTGGAAAGCGTACGCGATAGGCCGTCGGCATAACCGATCGGCAGTGTGCAGATCTGAACGCGCGTACGCGGTACGCGGTAGGTAAAACCGTAGCCCACACCCTCACCCATCGCAGGGTGTGCCACGCGCGTCACGCGCGCATGGACGCTCATGACGGGATCAAGCTGCATCACGCGTCCGCTCAGCTCGCACGGCTGCATTCCGTACAAGCCAACGCCTGCGCGAATCATATCAAAATGCATCGAGGGATCGAGCATCGAGGACGGCGTGTTGGCACAGTGCACAATGCCGCACTCAAAACCTGCGTCCTTAATGGCTTGAACGGCCTCGGTAAAGCGCTGGCACTGCAGTTTGTAGTCCCAACCAGAAGGCTCGTCTGCCGTGGCGAAATGCGTAAATACGCCGTCACACTGAATACCGCGATGGAAACTAATGCCGCGTACAAAGTCGAGCACCTGCGTATAGTGAACGCCGATACGATTCATGCCCGTCTCGATGGCGAGATGATACTTACCCACCTTGCCCGCCGCAACGGCACACTCGCCATAGGCCAAGGCAAAATCGGACGTATAGACCGAAGGCATGATGTCAAACTCAAGCAACGTAGGAATTGCCTCGATGGGCGGCTCGCTCAAGATCAGGATGGGTTTGGTGATGCCGCCCTGACGTAGCTCAACGCCCTCATTGACCGTCGCCACCGCGAACATATCAGCGCCGGCCGAGTACATGATCTTGGCGCACTCAACGGCACCATGACCATATGCGTCGGCCTTGACCACGCAACACAGGCGTTGGCGAGGATCCAGCAGATTCTTATAGGCCCTCGTGTTGCGGCGAAGCGCCCCACGGTCAATCTCAACCCAGGACCAGCGCGTCAAATCGGCCTTATTCATGTTTAATCATCCGACCCTTCGTCCATGATTCCCAGATCTTCGAGTGCGTCCTTCGCCGCCAACTCCATAGCGGGGCCGATCAGGTCGATCAGATCGGTGGCGATAACGCTCTTTTCGCCATACTCCGTCGCGGCGGCAAAGCCAGCATAGCTATGGAGTGCGACGGCGTACGAGTACAACAGCTCCCAGCGATCCATATCGTCACGCATGGTTGCCAGCGTGCCGGCAAGGATGCCGGCGAGAACATCGCCGGAGCCGGCAGTCGCCAGCGATGCCGGGCCCGACAGCGGCAGGAGCACGCGCTCAACACCACAAATAGCCGTCGTTGGCCCCTTGGCGATAACAACGAGGTTATCGGAGCCCGCAGCCCAGACAACCTTCTGTGCGGCAGCGATCGCCGTCCCCAAATCGTTGACCTCGTCACCGGCGACTAAACGTGAAAGCTCACGATAATGCGGCGTCATGACCAGCGGTTGCTCACGGCGATACATCTCGGGATTACTGTCGATACCGTCAATCGCAATCTTAGAGAGGCAGTTGAGCGCATCGGCGTCCAGGATAAGCGGAACCTCGAGCTCAAGTAGGCCAGAAACCACCTGCATTGCGCCGGCGGATGTCGTCATGCCCGGTCCGCACAAAACGCAGCTGTACTTCTTAGCAATCTCGCATACCGTCATGCGCGCTGCGGCGCCAAAGGAGCCACGGGAATCGGACGGGATGGCGAAGACCGGAATAGACGGAAGCGCCATGCGTATGAGATTAGCGCAGGCATCGGGCGTTGCGACGGCAACATATCCAGCACCGGCGCGTGCCGCAGACTTAGCGGCCATAATAGCGGCGCCGGGATACTGCGCCGAACCGGCAACGATGAGCACCGAGCCGCGCGAGTACTTATCAATATTGCTCGGCAGCGGTGCAAAATAGTCCGCAAGGTCGCCGGGCTCAACGATCTCGGCAGCATGGTCCACGTCGTCGATTACCTCGTCAAGACGGTCGTACAGACCCCCGCATACCAAGTCGCCGGCATACTCGGGGCCATCGGCGCTATACAAACCAATCTTAGGAGCGATCATCGTCACGGTGCGCTCGGCGCGAATGCAGTCATCATCGACCACGCCCGTCTCGGCGTTGAGGCCCGAGGGAACATCGATAGAGACAACTCTGTCGGCATTTTCGTTAACAGTGGGAATCCAAATGGAGAATGGGGCGCGGAGATCACCGTGAAAACCGGTGCCAAAAATAGCATCGACCACGACATCAGCCTTATCAATGAGCACCTCGAGCTCATCGCGCGAGGGGCCGACGCACACATGCACATCGCGACCTGCGGTGCGACGAGCAACATGGCGCGCCAAGGCAGCAGGAATCTCGTCGGGCTCGACCGGAGAGACGATATCCACATCAACACCCTTATGAGCAAGGATGTCAGCCGCGACCCAGCCATCGCCGCCGTTATTGCCAAAACCGACCAGCACAAGGACTCGATCGGGATTGAGCTTAAGAATCTCGTTGGCGGCAAACTCGCCCGCCAGCTCCATAAGCTCAGCCTTCGAAGTTCCCTCGCGCTCGATAATATCCTCGAGGCGAACGACTTCCTCGGTACTCAAAACCGGTTTCATCTATGCTCCTAGCGTATCTTGCGAAGCATCGCCCAGGTGCTCCGTCAAAGCTGAATTCTGCAACTGCTCAAGCTCATCCAAGACAGAGCGAGCCTCTTTAAATGTTTGCGCAACACGTTCCTTGGTGCTCACCTTTTCGTCTTTTGGTTTCGGGCGGGCATCTTCGGTAATGGCGATGGCATTCGCAACAGCCAAGTCGCCCGTTAGCGTAATGGAAAGAGCAACCTCAACGACGCCAAGCTCTTGAGCTATCTCGAGCGCACGTCCCGAAAGCAATGCCTTCGGCTTGCCGAGTTTATCGCGCGTTACCGAGACATCTTTACGGCCAACGCCCTGACTAAAACCAGTTCCGAGGGCTTTAAGAACCGCTTCGCGAGAAGCAAAACGACTCGCATAATGCGCAGCAGGACGCGATGAGGCGTCGCAATACGCGCACTCTTCTTCGGTAAACACGCGCCGAGCAAACGACGGCGTCTTTTCAAGGATTGATTTCATGCGGGAAATCTCGACGATATCAACGCCGATACCGGCTTCGGCCATGTTCACCTCCATATTGCACAGACTAAGTTATTGTAGCCCGTTAACAGAAGATGCGACAAACGAGGGCCATAAAACACAGCGAGTTTGTTAGATCTGATATATAAACGCAAAAAAGGGGGAGGCCGCGAGGCCTCCCCCTTCTTCAAGTCAAGCGCACGGCTCGGTGCCGTCCACCGGTCAGCGGCGCCCTGGCCTCCCACGGGCTGACCCC
>OLQL01000340.1_pt1 | contig 51849 bp, 69 predicted proteins | sample 1672971 | NCBI WGS metagenome assembly OLQL01 (sample SAMEA3136742, study PRJEB25190) | human gut metagenome | biome: human gut; feature: human-associated habitat; material: faeces | place: Austria | collected 2013
CCGCCGCATTTTCTGCCCGAATGGGCAGAAAACAGGCGCCAGCGCCACAGACTTTGCCGCCCGCAGGCGGCAAATGATCTGGATCTTTTTTCTGGCGACACGCGCGTCAGAAAAAACACTCTGCGCGGAGCGTGTGTCGAGCCCGCGAGGCACAAAGCGAAGCGAAACTTTCTCAAAAAAGTGGTGACACCACTTTTTTGAATGATCTTACGCGTTGTAAACGTCCTCGTTCAGCACGCCCTCGGACTTGGCGACATAGATGCTCGTGGCGGAATCGCCGACAACATTGAGCGCGGTGACGAGCATCTCGATGGGGCGGTTGATGGCGAGGATGAGGGAGTAGGCCAGCAGGGCGCTGTCATTCACGAAGCCCGCACCGGACAGGATGGTGAAGAGGATGACGGCCCCGGAGCCGGGGGCCGCGGGCGTACCGGCGGAGGCGATGAGTGCGAGCAGCGCGATGACGACGAGCTGGGTGAAGCTGATGCTGTAGCCCGCGCAGCCGGCGATGAAGAGCGTTGCGATGACCTGCATGATGGCCGTTCCGTTCATGTTGATGGTCATGCCGAGCGGCAGGACGAAGGAGGCGATCTTCTCATCCACGCCGAGCTCCTCGACCGTGGTCTTGACGTTGAGCGGGAGCGTCGCCGCACTCGAAGAGGTGGAGAAGCCGAAGACCGCGACGCGGGTGATCTTCTTGGCGAACTTGAAAGGATCAAGATGCGCGAAGATCGCGATGAAAGCGGGATAGCCGATGATGAGGAAGATGAGCAGCAGCGCGACCGTGAGGATAACGTAGGCGACAGCTGGCTTGAGGTGCTCCACACCGTAGGATGCGAAGGTGCGCGTGAGCAGCATGAAGATAGCGACGGGGCCGAACTTGCTGACGACGAAGTTCAGAAAGACGATAACGACGTCGTTGAGCTCCTGGATGAGCTTGCGCAGCGTCGCGGTCTTCTCCTCGCCGAGCGTCTTCATGCACAGGCCGAGGGACACGGCGAGGAAGACGACGGCGAGCACCGCGGTGTTGCTCGAGAAGGTGGAAGCGATGTTCGAGGGGATGACGTTCAACACGACGAGCAGCGGATTGGAGCCCGCCGAGCCTGAAACGCTCTCGAGCCCGTCGACCGCAATGTGGAACACGCCCATGTTATAGAAGACGATGCCGCACACGCAGGCGAGCAGGAGCGCAAAAAAAGAACAGATCAGGAAACCTTTGATACACTTGAAAGAAATTCTGCCAAGCGTACTGGTATCGGAGATCTGTCCTATTGCTAACGTAATGGAAGTGAAAACCATCGGCACGATCACGAGCTGTAATGCACGGATGAACATCTGACCGGCCAAATAGAAAAGGCCAAGCGCGCTGCTCGCTCCCGCAGCGGTGATATCCTGGAACAAAAGATCATTGATGGTCGTCCACACCGCTTCCTGACCGGAGGAATTTAAATGCTCGCGGAGGAACAAAAACAGGAGTCCGGCCGTCAGTCCCGCGACGAGGGAGATGGCCATTTTCGTTGCCAGTGTCTTCTCTTTCCTTACTTTCATGTGTCGTATCCTTTCTTTTCCCGCGCCCGCTCGCCCCGTTCCGGAACCCGCGTTTGCGATTTTTACGAGCATACTACGCAGGCCCCCTTTGTGGCAAGTGTGTTTTTCCATAAATATTAACAAATTCTGAATGCATTCTCCGACAATAGTGACAAAATTCGATTTTTGTGTAAAAAGTGCAAAAAATCGTGTAGATTTTTGTTGACAAACGTCAAGAACGCGTATATAGTGTGAGCCGTAAAAAAGAGTAGGTGCAGCCGCTTCGACCGCATCTCAAACGATAATAGCAAACCCGGTGAAAACCGGCGACGCAAAGCTATAGGGCCTTACCCCTGGGAACAGGGCTGGCAGCCAGTTACCGAAAGGAGATCGCCGTATGAAACGGCTGTTTCGTCATGCCTGCGCTATGCTCGCAGTGCTTATTGTCATGTCCATGTTCACGGTTGTGAACGCCAGCGCTGCCAATGGCACCACCATTGACACCACGAATGCCAAGTATGGTTTCGTCACCGTCAACTACACCTCCAATGCCAAATTGAAGGTCGGCATCCAGTACGGTAACGAAAAGACGTCTTACAAAAACTGCCCGAGCGGCAAGGACGCTGTCTTCTCCCTCGAGCAGGGCGACGGCACCTACACCATCTCCCTCTGCGAGAACATCTCCGGCACGACCTACCGCGTCGTGACCAGCAAGCGCGTCAACGCCAAGATTGAAAACGCCTACGCCCCTTACCTCATCGCCACGACCGACGTGCAGTTCACCTCCGGTGACGATGTGTGCAAGAAGGCCGCCGCGCTCTGCAAAGACGCCAAGACCGATATGGACAAGGTCACCGCGATCTACAACTACATCGCCGGTCACTACACCTACGACACCAAGCTCGCGAGCGACATCACCTCCGGCAAGGTCAGCAAGTACATCCCCGACACCGCCGCCACCCTGAACAGCAACAAGGGCATCTGCTACGACCTCGCGTCCCTCTTCGCCGCCATGTGCCGCAGCCAGAACATCCCCTGCACCCTCACCAAGGGCTACGCCGGCAGCAGCTACCACGCCTGGAACAAGGTCAACGTCAGCGGCAACTGGTACCAGATCGACATGACCTATGCCGTCACCAAGCGCGTCATCAACGAGACCACCTTCGCCGGCTGCGTCTCCCCCCTGACCTACTCCCAGCAGAGCGACGCGCTCGCCGTGTCCGCGGTGGCGTAAAATATCACAATTCGTCGAATCACGGCGGCAGGTATTTCCTGCCGCCGTTTTTTTCTGCGCACTATTAGTCCTGTTAATATCTTATATATTTTTTGAAAATCTCCTTGCATTTTTGGGCAAATCTGGTATACTGTGAACATAAAATATTGGCAAACACAAATATCTGTGCGGCTCGCAGAAGAGCAACTGTACAGAAAAAGGCACAGCAGGCGAAAGCCTGTGTCGCAAAGCCACGGACCTAAACGGCGCTTGCGCCGCACGGCAGCCGGTTGCCAAATGCAGATTACCTCCCCCCTTCTTCGCGCCGTACAGGCAGAAGAAGGAGGATTTTTTTATGTCTGAGAAGAAAGTTGGCAAGCGCCTTCTCACCTGGGTCCTGGTCCTCGTGATGACGCTGTCGCTATTGCCGCTCAACGTACTGGCGGATGAAGCGGAAGAGCCAAGCAACGTGAAATACGGCATGATTGGCACGAATGGCACGTGGGCTGAAACTGAGAATAGTACCGGCACAAATAATAGCACCGGTATTACAGGTGTGAAGTCCGTCAGTAAGACAGCTAAACCCACAACAGATAAGTACGGTAAGATTATCTCGAACCAGTACGATGTCACGCTCAAAGTCGAGCTGGAACAGACAACATCGACCACGCTGCCCGGTGCCGCCGCGACTGTGCTGGTGATGGATCATTCTGCTTCTATGAATGGCTGCGCATCCTGTAACAGCTGGCAATCTTCTTTCCTTTCCGACAAAAATTATTACCATGCTGAAGGCTGCAAATACGACAAACGAGGCCAAAATGTTAAAGTAGAGTATTCGCAGAGCCGGATGGCCGCAGCTACGGAGGCGGTCAAGAGTTTCATCAAGACCTATAGCGGACGCTTCGATGAGAACGACAACGAGACAAAAACAGAGAATCTGAACCTTGGTCGCTGGGTGTGCCTCGTCTGGTTCAATAAGACTGGCGGTGTGGTTAACGGCGGATGGCTCGATGTATCCAATAAGGATGCATATAATGCGGCAATTGTCACAAACGGATGGAAGGCTCAGGAAGGTACAAACCTTGATTGCGGTCTGAAGCTCGCAAACAATCAGTTGCAGCAGGATGCAGTCAAAAATATTGGCAAATCCTTAAAGAACGTTGTTGTCCTTACCGATGGCCAGCCGACATATTATCTCAGAAATTTGGAGTGGTATGATCGCTTTCCTGACATCGAGATTGGGGGAACTCAATACAAGGTCGAACATAATGGCAAGAGTTGCGACAAGGATACTTTCCAGAATACCAAGAATTCCGCAACGAACTTGAAGCAGAACGCATCGGTCTACACCGTCTGCTTTGGTGCAAGCGGAGAGAAGATTAAAGATTACGATAGGCTAAATCACCCGGAAATTGCAGTCGGCGACTATCTGAAAAACAAGATCGCCACCAAGAAGGCGGGCGACAAGACTTACGCCTACGATGCCGGCGACACTAACGGCCTGATGAGCGCTTTTGCGGCGATCACGAAGGATATCGTCAGCGGTCTGAACAGCGGTACTGTGACCGACAGCCTGCCCACCGGTGTGACGGCTGATAACCGCTTCGTTGGCGAGTGGAAACTCAATGCTGATGAAGCTGTGAAGGATACAAAAACAGAAGGCGGTGTTAAAAAGACCATCTATACTTGGGAGAAGACCTACACCGTCACCATCGATCCCGAGATCGCTGTGGCTGATAAGGACGGCTACGTGCCCCTGAACGGCAAGACCACACTGACGGTCGAGGGCGGTTCGGTCGACTTCCCCATCCCCGCAGGTAAGGTCACGCCAAAGACGCTGACGCTTACCGCTACGGACTATACCGGCAAGTATGACGGTCAGAAGCACGAGGTTACTGCCAAGGCCATGGACGATGGGCAGGAGCTTACGGGCGTGACGTACAAGTACAGCACGGATGAAGGTACAACATGGGTTGATACCGTTCCCTCTGCGACAGATGTTACGGATAGTAAGACTGTCCTTGTGCGTGCTGAGAAGAGAGGCTATAACACTGTTGAACAAAACTGCACGCTGACAATTACGCCCGTCGAGATTGAACTAAAGGCAGACTCCGATTCCAGAGAGTATGATGGCACTGAACTGGTGAAGAATAGCTATACGATCAACACCGGTGCTTTCGTTGGCGATGAGGGCCTTGAGAGCGTGACCGTAACGGGCAGCCAGACGAACGCTGGCTCCAGCGACAATGAAATTACAGACTATAAGTTGAAGGACAATACAAAGGCTGGCAACTACAACATCACCACGGAAGCAGGTACGCTGACGATCACGCCCGTTGCGATCGAACTGACGGCGAACTCCGATTCCAAGCAGTAGAGCCTGTGAAACTTTTTCTGTAAAATAACCATCATAAGGTCCTTCTATGATAAAATAAATATCATTAGGAGGGCCTTTTATTATGGCAAGACAAAAGAAACCTGTACACAGAGTACAAATGACCGATGGAAAAAGAAATATCATTCGTCAGCTTCTCGAAGAATACGATATTGAGACTGCTGAAGATATCCAGGATGCTCTTAAAGATCTCCTTGGCGGCACCCTCAAGGAAATGATGGAGGCAGAAATGGATGACCATCTCGGATATGAGAAATCCGAGCGTTCTGACAACGACGATTATCGAAACGGCTATAAACGCAAGCAGGTAAACAGTCGGTATGGTTCTATGGAAATCGAAGTACCACAAGATCGAAAGTCCACCTTTGAACCACAGGTTGTCAAAAAGCGTCAGAAGGATATTTCTGACATTGACCAGAAGATTATCTCCATGTATGCCAAAGGAATGACTACACGCCAAATTTCGGAAACGATTGAAGATATCTATGGCTTTGAAACATCTGAGAGTTTTATTTCTGATGTAACAGATAAGATACTTCCGCAGATTGAAGACTGGCAGAATCGACCGCTAGATGACGTGTATCCGATTCTTTACATTGATGCTATCCACTATTCTGTGCGGGACAACGGAGTGATTCGTAAACTTGCAGCCTATGTAATTCTGGGCATTAACACAGAGGGCAAAAAGGAAGTATTGACCATCACGATTGGTGACAATGAAAGTGCGAAATACTGGCTTTCTGTCTTAAATGAACTAAAAAATCGAGGGGTTAAAGATATCCTGATTATCTGTGCAGACGGCCTTACAGGCATTAAAGAAGCGATTTCGGCGTCATTTCCAAAGACAGAATATCAGAGGTGTATTGTCCATCAGGTAAGAAATACGCTGAAATACGTTCCGGATAAAGACAGGAAAGCTTTCGCTGCAGATTTAAAAACCATCTATCAGGCTGCTGATGAGCAGAAGGCTCTGGCTGCTTTAGACCGTGTGACAGAAAAATGGAGTCCGAAATATCCGAATTCCATGAAACGCTGGAAGGACAACTGGGATGCTGTTTCTCCAATTTTTAAGTTTTCAACCACTGTCCGGAAGGTCATTTATACAACAAATGCGATAGAATCACTGAACTCCACATACCGGAAACTGAATCGTCAGAGAAGCGTATTTCCAAGTGATACAGCGCTGTTAAAAGCCTTATATCTGGCCACTTTCGAGGCTACTAAGAAATGGACAACTACCATCCGGGACTGGGGCCAGGTCTATGGGGAGTTGAGTATCATGTACGAAGGACGACTTCCAGAATAAGCAAAAATATAATCTAAGACAGGCGGCCAGCCGCCTGCTCTTGACATGCCTAGCAGTAACTGTTATATATAAAACAAGGGTGAAAAGCCTGATTTGTAAGCTTCTCACCCTTCATTATCATAGAAGAATCTAATTTACAGAGATTTTCTCATAGTCTCTCTGTATCCGCTCGACATGGATACTCAGTTAAAGCGTATTTTATTTGAGGTAACTACAACCGATCCCAATGAGATACAGTATACGCAAGTCCCCACAGTATCCTCTTACGTTCCAACAGTTTACTAAGTCAACACAAACGCCTTACGACCTTGCTTGTGCGTTCTTGCATTGCTATGAAAAACCAAAGAATTCTCAGCAGGATGCAACGCGAGGAGCCCAGGCAACTGAATGGTTTAACGCGTTATCTTAAAATGGAGAAGAGAGACCGGATCATCCGGTCTCTCTTCTTTAAGAGGAATCGTATTTATTCATTCCAGTAAATTTGCTCTGGCAAATAATAATCCTGTATGTCACTGTACAAAAGTTCAGCTTCAAAATGGTCGCTCCCAGACGCATGTATCGCAGGCATGCTAAGAACAATTCCCTCAGGTTTTAAAAAGCACCTCATACTGTCAGCATTAGTAAAGGGACTTGGTAATGTATATTCTGAAGTTTGTAATTTCAGCATCTCTGAAAATTTTTCCTCACTGTATGAAGTAATTGGATCAGAGGGAAAAAAAGCTTTCTCAAAAAATACCTTCTCAAATTCCGCATTGACTGTATATAAATCTTTTAGGGTAATTAATTCTAACGATGTTAGATCTATATTGAGAGCATATAAGTCAGTAGTTGGAAATTGACTTACCTCTATGTCAGTATTCCCCCAAAAAACAACACTAATTATTTTTGAATTTTGTAAGGTAACAGCGGATTGATAGTTTACGTCTATCCTCGGGTTTTCTGGAAAGAGCGAAGGGTCGAGGGATGCCATATCCTGTACTTTGGCCAAAATCAGTGAATTTATTTCTTCAGCTTTACTTCCATAGAAAGCTGGATATTGGATTTTAATGGTACTATTCTGATTTGGTGCTTTTGTATATAGTCTCATCTCATATGTATTTTCAGATGTAACCTCAGATGAATTATTTGCCGTGTCATTTTTATGAAGTGCATCGGTTTTTGTACGATCTCTTTCTTCTACAGAAGCTGCTGCTGATCCTTCCATATGCTCCGGCTCTGACAAACTTACTGTTTCAGCTGGTTCTTCTGACAATAAAATTATTTCTTGTTCTGAACTTGATTCTTTTGTAGACTGAATCTCAATTTCTTCTGTTTGGAGCATTACCGATTGTTCCAGAGGCTGCTGTAAAGTATTTTTCTCTGCCAAATTATTATCTCTCGAACATGCAGTTCCAAGTATACACACTCCTAAAGCTACAATTATCAATTTCTTCATTCCAGCTCATCCTCCCAGTTTTCTATAATTATAAAGCCATTTAATATTTTGTACCAGTGACAAAAAAGTGACAAAATTGCAGTTGTTTAATATAATACCCAAAGTTATAGTATCATAACCTATTCGTCTTTTCAAACAAGAATTATCTGACTTGGCAGTCAATATTTACTCGGAGTTACAAGGAACTAATGTAAATGTCAGAACTGCCCCCAGACTGATTCGTTGTCAAAACACTCAATACAGGTACGGTAATTCAGACCACCGATCGTGTACTGATTAACGTAGATCTTTGGTTCCATTTCAGTGATGGATGGATCAGCGACAACTATGTTCAGAGCTGGGTAAAGGATCACAACGATAATAATCGATGGTGGCATGTGGAAAAGGGTTACAAATATCCTGTTGTTGCGTGGAAAACCATTGCCGGAAAGGACTATTGCTTCGGCATGGATGAGAGTTACCCCAGCAATACCTATTACCAGTATGATACCACCACACATGACCGCAAATATCGGGTTATAGAAAACTTTGCAGCTGAGAATGCTTATCAGGGTTAAAACTAACAATTCTCTAAGCTCACTGACTTAGAATCATAGAACCGCCGCATTAAAGATTAATTTGCTCTTAATGCGGCGGTAACTCTTCCATAAAATCATCTGCACTGTTTCAATTATAATTCATTTCTGGATAATCCAAAGAATTATAATATTCTGCTAGTTCTGAATCTATGGATGAATCCAGTATATATTTTGTATGATTAATCGTAATACATTTTCCCGAAAAAATGATATCATATGTATATGTGTTCGTTGAGATAATAACTCTTTTGCTCCAACCACTTGCATTTCCTACGGAAAAATTTGGTCTCTTTTCTAGGTTATTTATAATGGAATTGATTTACTTTGTTTGTAAATCTTCCAGAAAGAAAATTCCCTCTGTTAGGTTGACAAACATTTCCTTGTCCTTGATTACATGAATTTTATTGTTCCACCAGACAGTAGTGTTATTAGCGGAGATTGTTTTGCTTGTTCCATCCTTGAGAAAATAAGTAATTGTAATAGCGGGTTCTTCTTCGCTATTCACTTCCTCAAATAAATCATATTTCAGAAATCCCGTTAGCTTTAAGGCTAACTCAATGTCCTCACTGCTCGAAATTTCTTTAACATCATCCGTGACACTCGGATACGTGATATTTACAGACTGAATATCATTTATGCGGGGCAATCCCCAAAGATACATACCATTCGTAAATATGTTGATCCCAACAATCAAAACAGTCATAACTATCACTTCTATCAAAAATCGAATAAGACATTTGAAAATCTTGTTCATCTATTTATCCTCCAATCTTGATTTCTCCTGCTTCCAAAATCCCGTTTTGTCATAATCATTCTATCACACCGTTATGAATAAATCCTCTCATGCAAAATAATTTCCTCTGCCCGGTTGTGAATGTTATTGCAACGCTGCACCCATTCCATTTGAGAAGTGCGCTTTAATTCCTCTGTCACGCCCTCGGCAGCTTTCATCTGTTCCATGATAGTGTCTAACCGTTCCTGTGCCTGTTCGTTCAGGTCTGCAAGATATGTCCACAATTCTCCGGTCAGTATCAATGTGTTCAATCTGGCTGGGTGGACTTCTCTTAAATATTCCCGGTGCATCCGTCCATACTTTCCGATGGGGCGGCGTTCTTCCGGCAGCTTCAAGTCTGGGATGTAGTAATCTCCGACAAGGATATAATCAATTCCGTTTTCCGTTATTCTTGGTTTCAATTCGCTCATATTTTTAATCTCCTCATTCTGGCCCATTTTTTGCAAGTCTGACTCTCCAGAAATATTGGTAAATCTTTGGTAAATTTGAGATCGAAACACAAAAAACGCTTAAAATCGAGGGTTATGAGACGATTTGAGACGTTTCATCATGCCCGGTAAATCCTGCCGTGACACACAAAAAGTATTTTCATCATCGCACTCGCTCTCCTGAGAGATTTCTTTTTCTCCAGTATAGCAGGAAACCGCCTGCGCGTCGAGAGAAGAATGCAGCCATGCCTGAGATTCTATGGCTTCCAGTAGTTTGCCTTTCTTCCATCCGAAGCGCAGCACGGCTTGGATGTACCACGCCCGCTCCTCGTTGCTGCCGCACCCTTCTAAAATCGCCACATTCTGCGTCCAGCCGAGGTGCATCGCCAGCCGCGTGATTTCAGAAGTTTTCTCGTAGGCTGCGTAAAACGCGCGCATCCGGCGCACATTGTGGGGAGAGAAGCCATCGGCTGTGGGATAGGCGGCTTGCAGGTATTCCGACGCCGCGACAGCCGCTCCTTTCTCGACCCTGCCGCTGACCACTCGGCCAATCTCGCAGTACAATTCCATCTGTGAAAGCTGCTCAGCCATAAGTCTGTCCAGTTCGGAAAATAGGAGGCTGTAATCTGTAGGCTTGCGGATATTCATGGGCTTTCTCCTTTCTGGCGTTGTGTGCCTGTTCTGTAAAGTAGAAGCAGCGGAATGGCAATGCCATCCCGCTGCTGTTTCAATTTTAAGGGTTTGTTTCCTCCAGAGGGTTCGGTCGGTATCCGTCCATCAGAGTATCGTTCTCCATGATGAAGGGGTGTGTCGTATCCTGACCCCAAGAGGTGTCGTATTTCTCCATCAGGTAGTCGCTCAGTTCTGTGCGGTTCTGGAGTTTCACCAGACGGTACGGCTCCTGGAACGCCACCTTTTCGATGAAGTACAGTGAACCGTCCTCCGCAGGCAGCAGCATGCCGACATGACCAATGAAGAGCGTATTGTCCTCATCCGAGAATTTATCATGGAAGACAACCGAGATCATGCTTGCCCTGCTGTCTGCAAACGCGATGCCGCGGGCTGCCCAGCCCTCCTGAAGCGCTTTGACCTGTGCTTCGACCTCTGTGCTGTCCGCGGCATTCACCGGCGCGAACAACGCGCAGAATTTGGCGGTGCTGTCCCCGCAGAGTGCGTCAGGATCGGCGTCGATTGTCTCTAAATCGGTAAAGAGCGAGTCCTCGCCCTGTACCTCCGGCTGGTCGGCCCCTGCTGTGATGAATTCGCTGAACAGACCAAATGCCGTGATACGGCAGTTATAACCTGGAAAGCTGCCGTTTGCCGCCGCCCATTCATCCTGCATGTCATAGGGATCATACTTGGTATCGGTCGGTGCGGTACTCTCGAAGCCATCGGTCAGCCACTCACTCCTGACACTGGCGTTAAACTGTTCCACCCGATTCAGCAGAGCAGCAATGCGGGATTCTTCGATTCCTGAATCCGAGAGAAGCTCAGAAAGTTGTTTGCGGGAATCCTCATCGGTCAGGTTGGAATATTCCGCCGCCTCCAGCGCAGGCTGATCTGTAATCGGCTCTTTTTGCTTACCGCAACCAGCTGCAATGGTAAAAATCACAATCACATATAAAATAAATGTTGCCGTTTGTTTTCGTCTTTTCATAAAATTACCCTCTTTCAGATTATATAGTGTTCCCCAAAAAGAAAAAACGGCTAAAAGAGAAATTCACTCTTGTATCGCTCTAATTCGAAAATACAGCTACGATGTTATCAGTTGCACCCTTTCATATAGATATGCGGAATCCCACCCTTTGCTTGTTTTGCAAGGCTCATTCGCGCTTCGAAAAAGGCAATTTCCGCAAGCGTTAATGGTCTGATATATTGCACCTTGTACTCGCTAACATAGCTTTTCAACCCCTCAAATATTGCGCAAAAATCTGAATAGCAATTTTCAAAATCTGTATAGTAGCAATCGGGGGCAAACTTATTATTTTCAGCAGCTTCGAGTGCTTGCAAAAAGCCGTTTCGCTGTAGTTTCCCCAGAAGTTCAACTACTTCTTTATCACACCCCTGAAGCAAAGCTGACGATAGTAGTCTATCCGTCGTTTCAACGACGCCTTTTTTTAGCTGACTAAAATCCTTATATAGGTCAAAATGCCGTGTCCAACCTTCACCCGCATCGGCCGTCGTCATCTTCATATAATAAACTGAGCTCTCAGCTATATGAATCTTTCCTTTTTCAAACCCGGGCAAATAGGTCTGCGCTACAAGCAGTATTTCCTGTATTCCCTGACATATCTTAGTTAAATCAGGATCAATGATTCGCAAAGTCGCCTTCTCTTCTTCACGTCTCGGTATATAGACCTGAAACACATAAAATATGAAATTGATTATTACCCCGATGCTCAAATCTGAAAATAGCTTGTACCATTTCTCAATACCAGAAATCAGTTCTGGTATGTCATATGATATGTAATACGATAAAGTTATACTAACAGCAACTATCAACAAAATAAAAAGGACTCTGTTTCTTTTGGCAAAAGACTTAATTGCTGAAAACATAATCTTGCTCCTCATTCGATTCGGTTGTTCACCTTTCTTGCCAGTATATTACATATTTTATTATACTATTTTCTTACGTAGGGCTCAAGACAATCTATAAATTAACAAAGCCGCAAAGGAAAAAGCGGCGCTGCACCGCTCTTTCCTTTACTTCCTTTTCCGCTGGATCTTAGCAGATCTGCACGATCTGCTCCCAAGGGGCAAGCGTCATGCAAACTTTCTTCTCTTCGGCTGATCGACCACCTGCTCAATCTCCGTCCCACCTCGAAATGTCACGCGGATCTTTTCTCTCGACAGGACACTGACCTTTTCGAGCATCTGATAAACGATGCTGTCATCCCACTCTGTCAGTTCAGAAGGGATCGTGTTCATCACTGCGGTCGCTGCATGCACGCGGCGCTCGATCTGCTCCTGTTCCTGACAGATCTGCAGAATGTTGCCTTTCCGGCGTTTCAGCTCTTCTATCATGTTGGAGATCGCACGGAATCGTTCAGCATACTCTTCTGTGTTCACAGCGTTGCTCGCTTCCAGCAGCAGAACATCGAATTGCTTGCCGAGTTCTTCTATGGCACGTTCGATATCGCCAAGGCTCATGCCCTCCCCTGGGATCGGTGCAAGCTCCTGCTCCATGGCATCTGTGATCTGTGCCACCAGTGCTTCATGATCCGACATCGCCGCGTTGATTGCTGCCAGCACCGCCTGCTGGAGAGGCTCTTCGTCCAGCGTCGGCGAGTGCAGGCAGTATCGCTTCCCGTAGTCCAGCCTGCTCATACAGCGCCATACAGCGCGTTTCTCGCCGTGCTGCGTCCACACCACTCTGCGATACGCTGTCCCGTATTCAGCGCAGAATACGAGCCCGCTGAGTGCATATTTTCCGCTGAATTTTCCAAGACCTGTGGGCGCACTTTTCTTTATGCGGCTCTCTTGCGCTCTTCGCCGTGCCATCTCAAACTGCACCGCGTTAAACTGCTCTCTCGGAATGATGGCTTCGTGGTGATCTCTGATCAGGCACTTGGGAAGCTGTCCCGTGTTCTTAATCGTCTTTTTGTTGATACAGTTATCAATCAATTCAATCAATATTTGCACGAACTGCGGAAAAGTCTTCAACGCACGGAACAATTTGCTGAAAAACCTGACCGATGCGCAAAAGACATATTTGATTGGTCGGCAGTACGAGGCGCAAAAAAAGACGGTCGGAGCTCCGGTTGGCAACAAAAATCGATGTGCTCAAAATGAGCACATTGCGAAAGCGGATGGAGAACGGGTGAATCGGACGGCTCAGGCTATTGCAAAAGAACATGGAATTAGTCGAGAGGCCGTTAAGCGCACTGAAAAGATTGATCACAGCCCGCAAAAAGTAAAAACCGCCCCCGGTGTTGCAGCACCGAGGACGGTTATAGGGGGCAGCAAACTGACAAGCCTACTGCCCTCCAATCATAACAAATGCAGGAGGAAAAAGCAATGCCAAGAAAAGAAAATACGCGCGCCGCGTCGGGCGCAGGCAGCATCCGGCAGCGTCCTGACGGTCGATGGGAAGCGCGCGTGACCGTCGGCAATGACCCGGGCACAGGAAAACCGATTCGCCGCAGCATCTACGGCAACACACAGAAAGAAGTGTTGACCGCCATGCGCGACGCGCAAAAAGCGATCGACGACGGACTTTACATAGAGCCGACGCGCCTGACGCTTGCGCAATGGCTCGATATCTGGCAGAGCGATTATCTGCTCTCGCAGAAATACGGCACGGTCAAGACCTACAAGACCCAAATCGCAACGCACATCAAGCCCGCCCTCGGCGCGGTGAAACTCACCAAACTCACGCCGCATATCATCCAGGGCTTTTACAACGATCTGCTCGCCAATGGCCGCATTGTTCCCAAACGGGACAAGCAGGGCAAGATTATCAAAAAGGACGGCGTCGCCGTCACGGAGACCGCACCGCTCAACGCAAAGACTGTGCGCAATGTTCACGGCGTTCTGACAAAGGCCCTTTCTCAGGCCGTCAAGGTGGGCTACATCGCACGCAATCCGTGTGACATGGTAGACCTTCCCCGCGTCGAGAAAGCGCAGATCATGCCGCTTACCGACGAACAGGTCAAGTCTTATCTCGCCGCAGCGGATGCCGACAACGATTATGGAGATATTCTGAAAGTAATCCTCTTTACCGGCCTGCGTGAAGCCGAAGCGCTGGGCCTGACATGGGATTGTATCGACTTCAAAAAAGGCACGCTCAAGATTTGCAAGCAGTTGCAGAAACGCCCCGCCGAGGCCGGCGGTTTCCAGTTTGCCGCCCTCAAAAACGACAAGACGCGCATCCTGCGCCCCGCTCCCTTCGTCATGGATATGCTGCGCGCCGTTCGCTCCAAGCAGGCGCAAAGGCGTTTACAGGCCGGTGATCTTTGGCAGGACTGGATAGACCCCGCCAAGCAGTACGCCGCCTGTCGGCTCGTTTTCACAAATGCGCTCGGCGACCACCTGCACCCACAGCGTCTTTATGCACATCATAAGAAGATTGCAGCCAAAGCAGGAGCGCCGGACGCCCGTGTGCATGATCTGCGCCACACCTTCGCCGTGCTCTCCCTGCAAAACGGTGACGACGTGAAAACCGTGCAAGAAAATCTCGGCCATGCGACCGCCGCTTTTACGTTGGACGTTTACGGTCACGTCTCAGAGCGCATGAAGGAGGACAGCGCCGCCCGGATGCAGGGCTATTTTGAAAATCTCAAAAAGGCACGAAAAAAGCTCCGTCGATCTCATCATCGGCGGAGCTGCTTTTGTCCCCGTTAAGGGGTAAAACTTTTAATTGGGGTAAACTTAGGGGTAAAACGTATTCTGTCAAAATGCAAATGCAACTTTTCTGCGTCAAAAGTGCCCAAATCATGCGCTAAAAAGAAAGAACCGCAACCTTTCGGCCGTGGTTCTTTGGCAGCGGGAGAAGGATTCGAACATTCACAAAAATTGATATAACCACTGGTATATCAGCATCTATTTTGTCCGTTCAAATTTTTGTTCAGATTTTTGGCCTTTATGCCTCTGCCGGAGCTGCCTCCTCCCCTTCCTCCAAGTTCTTATAGAACTCGTACATCTTGTCCTTTTTCATATTGAGATTCTTTGCCGATAGGTGCGTGTATATCTCGTGCAAGATCTTGGGATCTGACCAGCCGCCAATGCGCATGCACTCCTCTTCCTTGTAGTCCAGGTAATACGCCAGCGATGCAAAACTATGCCGTAATCCATGGACGCCGACTTCCGGAACCCCAGCTTTCTGGCATATCTCATTGATGCGACTCCACAGCCCGTTCGGCGGCTGTGACGAGATAAAGCCATCGCCGCCATCTTGCAGCAGCTCAGCAAGTCTGGGGATCAAAATAGGCACTACCCGCGTCGATTCAACCGTTTTTGTTTTTGACCGCACAACATACTCATTATTTTCATTCGGCACTTTGACCCGCCGGACATAGATACAGTTATGTTCGAGATCTATATCTTCCCATCTCAGGCCGAGTACTTCACTGCGCCGCATCCCGAGCAACGCAAGTAATGCCTCCATTTCGACTTTTTCGCCAATCAGCGCCTTGCAGAACAGTTTGATCTCATCCGGATCTAACCACTTGCGTTCCGTCTTCTTGAGCTGCGGCAAGCGGATATTGGGGATTGTGCATCCTTGCTCCCTCAAGACTGACTCGATAAATGTCCACTCGTTGTGTATCGTCTTAGGCGCGAGGCGCGACGATTCGTCATCCATAACGGCCTGCCAATCCTGATCGAGCCCCTTGTCCATCACAGCTTTAAGACGATTTTTTCGGATGTTCATGGATGTTCTGATCGTAGTCGGAGACCAGACATTTTTCCGCCGATCAACGTACTGGTCGATTGCCTCTCCCAGTGTTATTGGCGGGCGCTTCTCTTTCATCTTTGTCTCGAGGAAGCCAGCACGAATTGCGCGAGCTCTGGCAATGCACAGATCACGTGTAGGCTCTGTGACGCTCTGCCCTTCCGCAGCAAGCTCTATGTTCCAGTTCCCAGACTTGAGCTGCCGCGGATTGGGCACCTTGATCTCGCCCTTTTTCTTCCGCTCACGGATCTGCTTCTCGCCGCACCAATTACAGTAAATCGAATTCTCTGAGATCTCTCGTTTACAGGCCTTGCAAAGCATCTCTTCACCTCTCTATATTGTCATAGCTTTTGACTGCAAAATTCTGTATAATCTCTCTTGGCGCCAAATCTACACGGGCGGCGTCCGAGAGAGAGATAGTCATGTACGATCCGGCTTATATCATTGCATTGTTTGAGTCCTTGTCCGCAGACGCCCAGCAAGAGATCCTTGACCTCGCAGCTCGGCTTGCAGCCGATTCCAAGCGCAACGATCAATAGTCCTCGTCGCATTGCCCTCTCAGGAGTTCGCGCGCAGAACTCAAAGAGCGGCCGTCGTCCTTCCGGGCGATGGCCGCTCTGCATTTATCGCCCCTGCAACAATATTCTTGCTTTTTCGACGAGACTCTGCTATTCTGTTTTTGGCGCTGCACGAACGGCAGGCGGTTAGCACTTCCCGGAAGGGAGGTGATGTCTATGGTTACTTACGGTGAGCTTTTTGCTTACACGCTGGTATTGATAGGCGTTGCAACTCTGGTTTTCCAGATGTGCAAAAGAAAATGACCGCCCCCGGCCAAGGTAAGCGGTCAAAATCTTTGACTAATTCCTGAGGCTAACCGCTTGTCGCAGCGCCTTTTTCTACTTTGAGTATAACCGCCTGTTTTTGAATTGTCAAGTCTGTTGAACATCTGCCGCCCCTTCAGGGGCGGCTTTTTTATTGTCGTGGCTCGGGATGACCGGTCATACCGAGGCAGATCACCTTATCCATTTTGCGCTCTCCTTTCCCGCGGGGGGAGCTTTGCCGCACTCCCGCCCTCTGTATAAATTATACCTCTGGCCGTATACGCACGTCAAACGGAGAACGCATGTTTTGCGTGCGCACGATTTTCGGTGTCCGATCTGGGCCCCTTTAGATCCCAAGCATATCATAGAACACTCTTTCGGAAATAGTCTCTATATCCGAACCTTTGAGCTTCATCTTTTCAGCTTTTTTCTGCTTTGCACTCTTTCCGTCTTTGATTGCTTTACAATAGTCGTTGTTGCCAAGCACCAAGAAGTTCGTCTCGGCAACAACACCATCTGTGCAGTGCCCTCCGGCATTCACAACGGCCTGCATCGCCTCTTTGCGAGTCATGCGCTCCAACGTTCCGGTAAATGCGAAAGTTCGACCATATACGGGACTATCAACATTAAAGTCAGATGTCTCTGCAACAACCAACTTTGAGAGCTTTCGATAAAGGTCTTCCGCCAATGCAGGAATACCGCCATTTTGCGCAGCATAAGCATCCATCGCACTCAGGCACTTTTGAGTTGTAACACAATCTGCAAAAGCGCGGTGCTCACCGTCCGCCTCCACATCCAAATGCGCCGCCAGTGCCGAGAGCTTGTGACTCTTCAACTCTGGGTACAGTCGTTTGCTCAATCTCAACGTATCGACAAAATCATTAGAAAACGGCTTCAGCTCTAAATATCCCGCATAGTCGTAAATAAAGTTGACATCAAAGTGTGCATTATGCCCCACAACGATATCCTCTCCGATAAACTTGAGAAAACGCGGTAACACCTCTTTGATGCTCGGAGCGTCTGCTACCATTTCATTTGTGATGCCGGTCAACTCAGTGATATAATCTGGGATTTCATTATAGTCCGGTTTCACAAGCGATTGAAACCTATCAACTTCATTCTTCCCCTTATATTTGATGCCAGCGACTTCGATAATAGCATCGAACATTGGGTCAAATCCAGTAGTTTCGATATCAACGACGGTGTAGTCTTCCGGAAATAAAACAAGACTCTTTCCCTTGTATGCTCGCTTCTCTCCCGTCAAGAGTTCTTCGGCCGTTAGGCTGATCCCTACTCCCATAGAATACCCCCCTCGCTATTTTCGGTGCCCGATCAGGGCACCTTTTTTATTTTTTTCTCTTGAGCATCTCGGCGACGATCTCGTTCTGCGCTTTGTCATCGAGGCTTAAGAACAACTTTAAAAACTGCTCGGTCGGGCCTTCCGGCACGGCCGGCAGCGCGCCCGGCGCCTCGCCGAGCAGGTCAGAGACGGTGCAGCCAAGGTACTGCGCAAGCAGCTGCACCTTAGCGACGGACGGGGTCTGCCCTCTTTTGATGTCTGTCAAAAAGCTCGCACCAACGCCGCTATCGCGGCAGGCATTTGTCGGCTTAACGCCTTTCTTAGAGCAGTACCGTTCGATATTTTGCACAAGAAGTTCCCTGTCCACAGGATCACTCTCCTTTATATGTAATTGGTGATTACGTATAAAAGTTTATTTTTACGCATTTTTACCTTGACGATTGGTAATTACGGATTTATTATAAAGCTACAGTTAAAACACAGATGTACGAAAGGAGCGCGATATGAGACCTATCGCGTTGCTGATCTGGGTGATCATCATCGCGCCTCTGGTCTGGTGTCTCTACAGAGAACACACAGAGGACGATCAAGAACCCAAGCCTCGGCTGGCAATACCCATTCTGGAACTTGGGCGATGGGTCATCGAGTACATCGAGAACGCCGCTTCCGACTCCGATACTTCACAACATCTTCCTGCAGCAGTTTTTCCAACTCCCCGGCATACACATCAAGTTCACGTATATCGCGCCGCCCGGAAGAGGTATATTCGACCGCTTTCTCGAAAAGTATCTGTATGCCGCAGTCTACATCATCGGAAGCGTAAAGCCTCGCGTTGTAGAGGGCAACGATATAAGCATTCCGATGCGTATCGTTCGGCTCGTAGACAAACTCCGAAAACGCCTTCCAGTGCTGCTCGTAGGCCGCAGTCATGCGGTCGAAATAAGCGGCCGTCAACTGGTTTTTGTTGTTTCGGGCAGCAACCCAAATACCGCCGAGCAGGCCGATGATCGCCACGATATACGGTGCAACGACCTTTATCCATTCAAGCATATCAGTTCCTCTCGTGAACACAAGAAATGAGGCGAGAACGTGCTCTATAAAGTGCGCAGAATCAAGCTCGACAATATGGCGGAGATCTGCTGGCGTGCAAAGCGCTGCGAGACTTATCTCACGCTGCAGAACTTGCACATTGGCGGCATCTACCAGCTGCATGGCGGCAAGCTGTATGTCGTCGAATCCAAAGAAAGCTGAATACGTTATGATGACATTTTCTCCGATCGAAAGCGCCAAGGTCATTCGAGTCATCGAGATTCGAGAAGTCCGCGGATCTGGAGCAAACAATGATCCGGTACGCGTGGCAACTTCCTATTGGTCACTGGATGGCAAAAAGCTTGCTGAGCGAGATCCGGCTCACGCCCGTTCAATGCCAAGTGCTTGCTCCAATGCCAAGTCCGAATCGATAAAGTGAACCATGGCATTGATGAATACTTTCATGGTCGCGACGTCCAAATCCTCATGCTTTTTGACATAATGCGTTTCATCGTTGCCAATCCAGGTCGCACGCTGCGCGAGCGCTTGGATTCGTGAATCTTCGATTCGCTGAAGGCTTCTGCCAAGTGCCTCTGTTTTTATTGCATCCTCATCTGCGGGTGCTTTATGACATAAATAATCCTTTACCAAATATTCCAGCGCCTTGCGATACCCGATGCCGCAGATCTGATTCAACCCATTGGCTTCAGCACACTGAGCCTGCTCGTATGTTTGAACAAACGTAGCAGATAGATTTATGATCTTATCGCTGAAACGATCATAGTCAGGCACTGTAGGGGAAAGAGAGTACGCTCCCAAATAGACCGAATTGGGTCCAAAACGCAAATCAAGTGATTCTGAAAACTTTCCCATAAAGACGCCACGACATTTGGGGCAGAAAAAAGTGGTGTATAAATGGCATAGCAGAGACTCCCTATTTGGATCGTCCATTACATATCTGGAATTCAAAATTGTTGGTTGCAAAGCATGATGACATATTGGGCACTCGTCAATTTCCGGTATTTCAAATTGCATTTTGCAAGTTTCGTTTTGATCGAAAGCTATAACATCTTGCATTTGCTTCACCTCATCTTCGCTATATTTGGGGCGGCCGGCGCGCGGCGGGTGATGGTTCAGTCGGAACCGCGGATGAACCTCCGTTACTCTGATGCCCGCCTGAAGGACGTTCGACTCGTCCTCGCCCCCTTCACCTCATCCATACGGAGCGGCTGGTGCTCACACGACATCACAACTTAATATCAGCTCTCACATCGTATGCGGTGGTTTCTGTGGCGTCTCAGCACACGAGGGCTGTTTCTGAGACAACCCGTCCGTCGTGTGATAAGAGTCCGATTCTCTTGCGCTCCATCCACATTTTTTGCCCACGGTATAAACACACATTTCAAAAATACCATGGCAAACCGCAAAAATCAAGAGAGAAAGGAAGGAATACAAATTGGTCAAACTCCGTATCAAAGAACTCCGCCAAAAGAAAGGCATGAGCCAGACCGATCTTGCCAAGGCGATGAACATTTCCCCTGTCGCCGTCAGCAGATGGGAACTTGGCTTCACCCTGCCTACCACTGACAAGCTGCCGCAGCTCGCAATGCTGCTCGGCGTCGATGTCAGCGCACTCTTCACCGTCGAAACTCCGAGCAGGCTGCCCGAAACACTGAGTTAGGAGGATAGCATCATGCCGAGAACAAACTTGGGTCGAAATATCGCCAATGAGAAGATCGTTGCTCTGATCTGGGGCACTGCCGCGGCAGCCGGCCTGACGACTGAAGAGCTTGGGGCGAAAGCTAAGATCTCCCGCTCCAGGATCTATGCCCGCAAAAACAAGCCGGAGGATCTCACTCTGCGCGAGCTGCGCAGCATCGGCCGCGCGCTGAACATCCCCATCGATGAGCTGCGCGAAGCCATCCGCTACTAAAAGCATATCACGAAAGGAGCTGTAAATCCATGTATCCCGAGTACCCGAATTTATACCAAAGGGCAAGAAAGGCTACCTATTTTTCGCAGGAAGAGGCAGCCGAGCTACTTGGACTTTCTGCAGAAAGTATGAAACAATATGAGAGCGGACGCCGCACGCCGTCCGATGACACCGTGCACCGCATGGCCGAGCTCTACAACCTCCCCTGGCTCGAACTGGAGCATGCAAAAGCGACCGACAGGTTGGGCGTGCTGCCCGACGTACATATCCAGCCGTTACCGACAGCCAGCATTACCCTTGCCAACCGCTTCCGGCGGGCATCCGACCAGATCTACACGCTGCTCGAGATCGCCGAGGACGGCATCATCGACGAGCGCGAGCGCCCCGAGTTTGACGCCATCGTCGCTGATCTGCGCGAGACCATCGCCGCGGCCTATCAAGTGATCTACGCTGACGGCGCAAAAAAAGAACGCCCCGACGGTGGCACGTCGAAGCGTTCGGTGTCTCAGGCGGACAAGCCTGAAAACGATTGCATAAACAGTATAGCACACTCGCGCAGAAATGCAAGCCCCGTTTTGACAAAGGGGGTGTATGCACGATGAGCGGCATGACCCTTTTCTTCATGGTCGTCGGCGTGAGTGTTACGGTGACAAAGCTCTTCAACTTTGTTGAGTACATCGGTGGAGGAAATGCTTATGGCAAGAGAAAATCAAAAAGAACATATCTGTGACGGCACAGCCTCTCCCCCGCCGCTGGATATCGAGGCCCAGCAGAGCGCGGTGGACTATGTCGGCTTATGCGATCGTCTGATCGCCTGCTGCGAGAGCGTGACGCTCAATCCCATCAAAACGGGGGTGCAGACATGAGCGAAGGGATCATCAAATCCGGACGCAAGCAGAGCTTCACCGTGCTTTACAAATCCGCCATTGAGGACAAGCGCCTGCCGCTGGATGCGCGCGGGCTGCTTGCCATTATGGTCGGATTGCCGGAGGGGTGGCAATACTCGGTCAAGGGCCTCGCGGCCTATGTGGGCGTGAGCAAAGACACGATCCGCAGGCTGCTCGGCAAGCTCGAAGAAGTTGGTTATCTCACCCGCGAGCAGACGCACGACGAAAACGGCCATTTTGCCGGAAACGTCTACGTTTTGCAGGATGAAGCGCCACCGTTGTCGGGAAACACCGACAACGGTGAAACCCGACAACGGGAAAAACCGTCATCGGGTTTTCCGACCCAAATAAATAATAAACTAATCAAAGAAGAAAAGAAACAAACCCCTATAGCCCCCGCGGAGGTCGAAAAGCGAGTTGCAGAATACTGCGGCGGCGACGAGGAGCTGCGCGAGGCGATTATGGGGCTGCTGGAAAACCGGACGAAGCTGAACCGGCAGAAGACCGTGAAGACCGAGCGCGCCATGAACGGTATCCTCCGCAAGCTGGACGAGCTGTCCGGTGGGCGACGCGAGATGAAGCTCGCGCTGCTGGATAAGGCTACGACGAGCAACTGGCTCACCGTCTACGAGCTCAAGCCGGATGAGATTCCGACCGTCAGGACAGAGGGCAGCGCGTCGCTGCCGCTCGGCTGGGGGGTGTGAGCATGGCAAACACGACGAAGGTGCAGCCCGGGCTGGAAGCTGAGACTGCGGTCATCGGAGCATTGATCTATGCCCCCGAGATCGTCAAGGATGTGCTCTTCGCTGTCCGCGAGCAGGACTTCGGCATCGAGATCAACCGGAAGATCTTTCGCGCGGCGCGGGATCTGTACCTGCGGGCTAAGCCGGTAACGGCGGTGACGATCCGCGATAAGGTAGGCCAAGAATCGAGTGATTATCTCGCGCAGCTCTATCAACTCACGATGACCAGCGCCAACTGGCGCGAGTATGCCGCCATCATGGCCGAGCAGGCCAGCATGCGGCGCATGCAGGAGATTGCGATGCAGGTGGCCGCAGCCGGCACGGCGCAGGAGTGCCGCGAGCTGGCGGCGAAGCTCCAGCAGGAGCAGAGCGGCGGGCGGCAGATCACGGCCTACACGATGGAGGACATGATCCGGGACTTCGCGGCGCGGCAGACAGCCAAAGATCCGGTGCGGTACGTCCGCTATGGTCTCGCCGAGGTGGACGCCGGTACATACACGCAGCCGGGCGATGTGGTCATCATCGGCGGGTACCCGAGCGACGGCAAGACGGCGCTGGCCCTCCAGATGGCGCTGCGGATGGCGCGGGAGTGGCGTGTGGGCTTCTTTTCACTCGAGACCGACCGGCGCAAGGTGACGGACCGTGTGGTCGCCGCGCTCAACGATATCAGCTTTACGGCCATCAAGCGGCGCGAGCTGACGGACAAGGACTGGGAGCGATTCGCGGCCAAGAGCGCCGCAGCCTCCGCGCTCAAGTTTACGCTGATCGAGGCCGCGGGATGGAGCGTGAGCGACATCACGAGCGCTGCCGAGGCCTACGACTTCGACGTGGTCGTCATCGACTACGTGCAGCTGATCCGGCCAAGCTCGACGCGCATCATGCGCAGCGAGCAGGTAGCGGAGATCTCCCGCGAGCTGCACGCCTTCGCCCAGAGCCGCAAAAAGCTCGTGATCGAGCTGGCGCAGCTGACGCGCGAGGATCGCGCCGTGACGCCCAAAAAGGGCAAGCCGCAGCAGAATGAGCCGCGTATGAGCGACCTCAAGGAGTCCGGCCAGCTGGAGCAGGACGCGGACATGATCTTCATGATCTACCGCCCCGTCGAGGGCGGGGACTATAACCCAACAACGTCCCGATTTCTGCGGATCGTGAAGAACAAAGAGGGCCTGCTGCTGCGGACGCTGCTGTGGTTCGATGGCGACAAGCAGACCTTTACGCCGATGACGATGACATCGGCACGCGAGGTCGAGGAAGACAAGAAACTCGTCGAGCGGAATGCTCGCAATGAGCGCATGAGCGGCGCAAAGCGCCGGTAGAGAAAGGAGAAACATCATGCCGTATATTGGACAGCCAATCGCCTGGACGCCCTGCGCGTACTGCAATCTGGACGGCAAAGAGAACCCCAAGAGCACGAGAGAGCGGAAGAAGGTGCGCGGCAGGATCGTGTGGATCAACGAGCTGCACCATTTCTTTCTGGTGGAGGCGCAGGTCTTCGGGTACACGATGCGCGAGTGCTTCAAATTTTGAGGGCGGCGCATGAGAAAGAAAGTCAACAGCAAGTGCTACATGTGCGAGCGCCGTCATCCGGCGTGTCAGGACAAATGCCCTGACTATCTCGCGTGGAAAGCGAACCTTGATGCGACAAACGCGAAGATCAAAGACGAGAAAAAGAAATTTGAGGATATGGGCAGCTACCAGTACGAGACGGCAAAGCGGCTGCGCAAATCGAAATAACAGGAGGACAAAATGAAAACGATTGCGATTATGAACTACAAGGGCGGCGTCGGCAAGACGGTCACGACGATCAACTTCGCTGCCGAGCTCGCGGCCGCGGGCAAAAGCGTCATCGTGATGGACGCAGATGGGCAGTGCAACCTGAGCGACATTTTTCGCGCGGACACGCTCCACGGCGGCACGACCTACGAGGTGCTGACCGGCGAGACCGGCTGCTGCTGGGATGAGCTGGTGCAGGACACGCCTGTCGAGGGCGTGAAAATCGTTCCGGCCAGCGCGGAGCTGCCAAAGGCGGATATTGCCGCCCTGACCGGCGAGCGGCTGGCGAAAAACGGCATCCGCGATTTTTGCCTTGCGGTGGCCGAGGATGAGGGCGCGGACTATATCCTCATCGACTGCCCGACCGCCTACAACGCGGCTACGGTGGCGGCGCTGGGCGCTGCGGATGAGATCATCATCCCCGTCGAGCTGGAGGGCTTCTCGCTCCACGGCGCGGGCGAGATCCGCAGTCAGGTCGCCAACATGCGCACGGTCAATCCGCGGCTGCGCATCGCGGGCGCGCTGATCACCAAGCGGCGCGGCACGCGCATTCAGGAGGCCGCAGAGCAGGCGCTGCGCGTGAGCGGCATCCCCGCTTTTGAGGCAGCGATCCCGCTGCGAGCGTCCGTGCCGGCCAGCATGTCCAACCTCAACGCGAGCAAGACGCTGATGGGCTACGCGCCCAAGGACGCCGCGACAAAGGCGTATCACGACTTTACGCGGGAGTATTTGAGCAAGGGAGGCGCGGTCAATGGCTAAGGGCAAGTTTGACATGAGCGAGTTCCTCACGCCGGTCGAGGGCGTACCCGAATCGGATACGACGCGTGAGATCGCGGTCAATGACATCCTCGACAACCCGCTGAACTTTTACCCGAGACCGGACAACGAAAAGCTCGCCGAGCTGATGGAATCCATTCAAGCAAACGGTATGTTGGAGCCGCCGACCGTTGTGCCCGCGGAAAACGGCAAATACCGGCTGATCTCCGGGCACAGCCGGATGAATGCGGTGCGGCTGCTGGCATCCTACAAGGATGACGCTGTCGCCGAGCGGTTCCAGCGCGTTTTGTGCCGGGTGTTGCCAAGCATGACGACCGAGCAGGAAGAGTGCGCGGTGATTGAGGCGAATCGCCAGAGGATTAAGTCACCGGCCGTGCTGGCGCAGGAGGCCGAGCGGCTGACGCAAATCTACATCAAGCGCCGCGAAGCGGGCGAAGATCTTCCGGGGCGCATCCGCGACCGCGTGGCCGAGGCGATGCAGGTCAATAAGACAAAACTCGCCAACCTGAGCGCGATCAAAAACGGGCTCAAGGTGCCAGGGATTCGCAGGGCGTGGGAAGAGGGCAGATTGCCGGAGGCCGCAGCGCTTGAGATCGCCCGCATGGACGACAATACGCAGTACCGTCTGCTGGACTGGATGATCGACAACGGGAAACCTTGGGCGATCAAGAACGTGCAGGAGTTCGTTAAAACCAGAGCGAAAGACGAGCAGGCCGCAGAGGATGAAAAGTATATCGAGTTGCTCGGGCATATCCGTGAACGTCTTGAAAGAGAGCTTCGAGGATGTAAAAATCGAGAGGAAGGGATCGAGACGCTTAAAAAAGCGTTTCGGTGGGCCGGAGGCGGCAGCAAAGAGTTTGATTGGCAGGGGGAGGCTAAGGGCCTAAGACTGCGCGGTGAAGACCGAAAGTGCATTTTGCGCCCGTGGGCGACTGTGTGGGACATGCTTGCGGCAATGAGCATGCAGGATGGGCCAGTGCAGGCAAGTGAAACCCGCGAAAAGATCAAATCAAAAGAAGAGCGAAACGAAGAGTTGCTTGCGCTCAGATGGCACGAATCAGACGTTGAACCGCCAGACGGTGCACATATTGTTTTCATCGATGAAAGCGGAATTGTTGACGATGACGAATACATCGACGGTAGGCTGAAAAGCGGCTATGACGACTGGGACGAGGTTCTCCTTTGGACGCTGCATCCAGATGATCCGTCGCCGGCCAAGGCGGCGAGCTCGCCGGGATGGCTGCCGCTGGATGCGGAGCACTGGCCGGAGGAGGGCGCGCTGGTCGTGCTGAGCTATCCGACAGGGCTGGGCGGCAGCGCCTATCTAACGGCGCGATGCTGCGGGGGCGTAAGCGACCAGTACCCGTTTATTTCGACCGACGCTGGGATCTCGGTGCAGGATATCGTCGAGTGCCAGTGCGACAGCTGGCTGCTGATCAGCGAAAGACAGAGAGGGCGCAAGGATGACTGTGAGGCATGCAAAGCATCGCATCCGCAATGCAATAAGTGCTGCAAGGCCTGTGATGATCCTTGTAACGCTGCCCAATGGTGCAGGAAGGATGAAAAATGAAGCGATCCGGATATTTGCAGCAGAGAGACGGGAGGACGCAAGCGCTGCTGGACGTGATGCAGCGGACGATGAAACAATACATGCTGGACACGCTGCTGATCACGATGCATGAGGACTTCGGCTGGGGCTATGACCGCCTCAGCCGCCTCGCGGAAAAGTGGGGCGAGACGTATGACGTTTATTTTCCGGCGATGCAAAGCACCGAGGAGTCAGACGTCTACCAGGAGAGACTTGACCGGGCGACGCGCAGCTATATCGGGGACAACCAGCTTTACCCGTTTGCAGAGCGCTATCCGGAGATCAGGCAGTTAGGCTATGGGCCGAGGAGGACAAAATGAAAAACGAAGAGATTTTGACCGCGCTGCGGCGCTTAAAGGTGGAAACGGGGTCGCTGGCCTGCATGGGCTGCGGGCGCGAACACGACTGCGGCATTCACGGCTGCCGAATCGCGCGGGAGGCTGCGGAGCTGATCGAGAAGCTGACCGACCGCTGCGCGCGCTACGCCGAGGAGATCGCGGTGCTGCAGGAGCGAGAGAAATGGGTGCCGGTGACGGAACGGCTGCCGGAAAGTGCCGGCGATTATCTCTGCTGGGTCAAGTATTACAATATGTCCACGGGTAATATGGAAAAAGAACAGCGAGTCGGATATTTTACCCCGTGGGGCAATGTATGGGGCAGCGATGCCGTGCGCGGAGCGAGAGCGACGGTGCTCGCGTGGATGCCGTTGCCGGATGGGCCGGAGGTGGAGTGATGGAACGACTGACATTTGAGGGGAACTTCTGCGACATTGCGCAATGCGATGTCATTCCAGGCGGCAGTTATTGCGAAAGCGGCAGTTGTATTCTGCGGATGATATCGAGGTCATTACGCCGGAGCAGTACGAGGCCAAATATAGAGGCGATGACAATGGCTGAATGCATTGAGCGAGAAGTGGCCGTGAAAAACGTCATGGCAGCAAAATGGATAGAGGGATATGACGGCGCTATGGCAATGGAGATTGTTGCAGCCGCTCCTGCCGTCGATGTTGCGCCGGTGGTACATGCGCGGTGGGAGCCGTGCTTTGACAAGAATTGCAGGTGTCGGTGGGGCTTTGGAAAGTGCTCAAATTGCGGGCAGGAATATTATGCACATGCAATCGATCATTACAAGTATTGCCCCATCTGCGGGGCAAAGATGGACGGTGCCATATGAGGCTGCTGGTAACGCTGGCGCTGGACGCGCCGGACGATGCAGATCCGCAGGGAATCAAAGAAAAAGTGGCGATGGACTTTGAAAAGTACGGCGGCGTGCGCGTGGTCAAGGTCGAGCGCGTGGAAGAGTATCAACAGATGACGATGGAAGGAGATTGACGTGCAAAAAATCAACCTGAAGAAGACCACGAAGGAACAAATGCTCAACATGTTGGAAACGGCGTGGCAGGCCAATGCAGGGGCCAACGAGGAGATTGCCGTGCTAAGTAAACGAATTGAAGAACAGAACGACGCGCTTGCCAAGTGTGTTGCCGAGAAAAATGAGTTGCGCGATCAAGCGCGAGACGCAACGGGTAATGCAGAATACTGGCATGGGCGGTTTAACAACGCCTTCAACGTTACAGAGGTACAGCGCAAAAGAATAAAGGAAGACGCTGATGAGCTGCGCCGTGAGCGCGTAAATGTTGAGACGATGACTAATCAAAGAAATGCAGCGATTGCGGAAAGCAAGGACCTGCGCACAAAGCTCGCCGATACCGAGGCGGCGCTTGGGCGGGCGAACGCGGAGGCGTCGCGGCTGACGCATGATTTGACAGTTGCGAAAAATGTGGGTGTGCAGTACGCATCGGCATTTAAGTATGCCGTGGAGCATCCGTTTGAAAACTTGTGGAAGTGGGTCGAGAGAAAGCTGCGGTGGGCCGAATGAAAAGGAAACGTATGATTAAGTTGCTGATGAGCGTTGGCTTTGATAGAAATGCTGCAGTGCGGGAGGCAGACGCGTGCGACGGAAGAACTTCGCATATACGAATTATGAACAGATTATGCGTTGAACTTTTGCGGATTTACTACAAGCAGCTGAAAAATACCGTTATTGAGGGCGATATGACCGGCGCTGTTTCCGGAATGTTGGGAAGTCATCTGTATGGATGAATATTGCATCGTAAAGCAGCGGGCGGGCCCTTTGGTCAAGGTGTTTTCGACGGATCGTGCGTGCTTTTTGCGGAAGAACGGCGAGTGCATCCGTTCCCGCTGCGGGCCGGCAATGAGCCGCACGACCGTCGACAAGCTGGAGCTGCGGCTTGCGCTCTTTGAATACGACGGCGTTTTCCACTCGCTGACGTTCGCGCCGGAGAATCTACCGGCGAATCGAAAAGAGGTACAACAGATCTGGAACACCTACCTCAAGCGCCTCAAGCGCTGGGGCAGCGGCAGGCCGGTCGACTACGTCTATCGCATCGAGGGGCTGCATGACAGCCTGCACATTCACGTTTTTCTGCGCAACAGCGAGTATCCTGCGGTGCTCGTGCGGCGACTGTGGGACTGGGGCGAGGCCTACGATGTACCATACACAAAAAAGAAGATCCTGCAAGAGGACGGCTACCGCAGGCTCGCCCGATATTTTACCAAAGAGCGGCCGGAGGTCGGGCAGCACCCGTGGGGGCCGTCGCGGACGCTCAAGCCCAAAGTGCCGCTGCCAGAGGTCAAGACCAGCAAGACCGGCCGTATCTACGTCCCGCGGGATGCGGTCATCTTGCCGCTCGAGTACAACGAGGCAAAAAGCGACTGGGGCGTGTACTCATACAGCAAGTATTTGAGCTACTAAAAATAGTGCTTTTATTTTAGATATTGATTTCTTATTCTTGAAACCTTATGAATATTTACGGACAAACCAGAGAAAGTGGGGAAAAGGCATTGCAAACCGAAGCGAAAACTGCTAAACTGAACACAAAGAACGGATGGCTCCTTTGCCCGCGATGCGGTCGAGGAAAAGTCCTTCGGCTCAATCTCGAGACCCGAGCGCGGTCGCTGACCGTGTACTGCAAGGTCTGCGGAAAAGAGTCTATCGTGAATATCGACGAGTGCCTGTGCCTGAGAGCCTGCGCCACATGATCTGCGAGAGCAGTTTGTGTCGGCGCAGGCTTTTTTGTTTTTCCGGAGGTGATAGCCCGTGAGCGAGAAGCCACTGCGACCATGCCGATATCCGGGATGCTACGAGCTCGTGAGCGACGGATACTGCGCAAAGCATCAACCGCCGAAGCGGTCAGGACAGCGCAGCGCTGAGGCCGAGTCCTGGCGCTGGATGTACTTCACCGATGAGTGGCGCAAGGATCTCCGCCCGACGCAGTTAATGCGTGAGCCATTCTGCCGCGAGTGTGCCAGAGCCGGCAGGCGCGTCCGTGCTACCGACGTCGACCACATCGTCGACCACAAGGGCGACTGGGCTGTGTTCTGTGACCGCGGCAATCTCGAGAGCCTGTGTCACAGCTGCCACAGCCGCAAGACAGCGCGGGAAATGTACGAAAACCGCAGGCGCTCGAAGCCTCGCCGCGCAGGCTTGAGGCGGTAGGCTTGGGCGCTCGGGCGCGTCGCAGGAGCGTCGCGCGGGGATTCCTTGCGAAGGGGTGGCCGGGGTTTTGAAGTTTCGACGAAGCGTGCCATAACCGCGAGGCCTCCTGCGAACGAGAAATTTTCCCCACGGGGAACAACGAGAAGGAAGTGAGAACATGAGCGGAAAGAGACAGCCGACGGCGCTGGTGGAAGCCAATGGCCGGAAGCACCTGACGCAGGCCGAAGCTGATGAGCGGCGCGATCGCGAGATCTACATGCCGCCGGCAGACGAAGTCACACCGCCCAAGTGGCTGCCAAAACGGCTCCGGCCGGAATACTGCGAGATCGGAGAGATGCTCAACGGCGCTGGCCTGTATGCTGAGCTCGACCGCGATGTTCTCGGTCAATATTTCCTTTGCCGTGAGCGCTGGACCAAGGCCGACAAGAAGGCGGCAGCGGCCATCAGCAAGAACGACGAGAAGCTCGCCAAGGAATGGACGAGCATCCAGGGCGCTTATTTCAAGCAGGGGCGCCAGTGCGCCGAAGCAATGGGGCTCTCCGTCACCTCCCGCTGCCGGATCGTTGTTCCGACCGCAGTCGTCAACGCGGCGGGTGCTGCTGCCGGCGACCAGGGCGGGACGGATGAATTCACCGAAATGCTCCGCCGCCGTCAGGACAGCGCCTTGAGCAGGAGCGCAAGCAGTGGCTGAGCGATACGATCAGGAGTCCGGACAGTTTGTCTGCGACTTTATCAGCCGGCTGCCGACGACCGATACCGGCAAACTTTTCAACCTGTATGACTGGCAGCGCAGCGCGCTGATGGAATTCTACGGGACGCAGGTGTCCGAAACGGGCACCGAGGACCTCCCCGCCCCGATCAATGCCGAATGGCTGCGAAAATATTGGTATCTCTATCTTGAGATCCCCAAGAAAAACGGTAAAAGCGAGCTTGCGGCCGCGCTGGGGCTCTATCACCTGTTTGCCGACGGCGAACTGAACGCCGAGGTCTATATCTGCGCGGCGGACAAGGAGAACGCTTCGATCGTCTACAATGCGGCGGTATTCATGGCGACGAGTGCGCCGTGGACGGCAAAAATGGTCGCACGCGGCGAGCTGAAGATCACCGAGAGCCGCAAGCGCATCGAGTACCGCCGCCGGATCAAGACCGGCAACGGCGGATATAAGTGGGTCACTATCGGCGTGATGCAGGTGCTTTCCGCCGAGGCATACAGCAAGCACGGCTACAAGCCGAGCTGCGTGATTTTTGATGAGCTGCATGCCCAGCCGTCCCGCGAGCTCTGGGATATCATGACCGGCGCAGCCGGCGCTTCCCGCCGTCAACCGGTGTGGATCGTGCTGACGACGGCCGGTGACGACCCAGATCGCGGCAGCATCGGCTGGGAGATCCATGATAAGGCTGTCGCGATCCGCGACGCCCGGCAGCTGCGCCGCATTCAGGAAGAAGACGGTGACGCGCGCAAGGTCCTCTCGTTAAGGCATGCCGCGGATGAGGACCTTGCCGACGCGGAACAGGCCCTTCTGGAGCGCGACGAAGAAAACTGGTTGCCGATTCTGTACGGTCTGACGGCGTTCTTCGGTGACGATCCGGATGACCTTGAAAAAATCGACATTTGGGACGAAAGCTTGTGGAAGTTGTGCAATCCCTCGCTGGGCAAGCACCTGAGCATGCGCAACGTCCGCATGGAGGCCATGGCGGCCAAGAAAAGCGAGGCTGCCGAGCGGCTTTTCCGCTGGCTGCGCCTGAATCAGTGGATCACGACGAAGTCGGTCGGCTGGATCTCACTCAATCTGTATGACAAAACGCAGTGGGGACCGAGCAAGAAGGCCGCGCGAGAGGAATTCCTGCATCAGCTGGACGGCATGATCTGCTACGGAGGCGTCGACCTGTCGACGAGCCGAGATCTGACAGCGTTGGTACTGCTCTTTCCTCCACAGTCTGGGCTCGACACCGCCGTGATCTGGCCCTATGGCATCTGGAGACCGGAAGCAACGGTTGATGAAGCTGAAAAAAGGGACCATGTTCCTTATCGGGACTGGGCGCGCGCCGGATTTTTGACACTGTGTCCCGGCACGGTGAACGATTATGACGATATTGAGGCTCGTATCCGCGAGGCGCGCGAGCGATTTGACCTGCGCATGATCGGATTTGACCCATATCTGAGCCGAACCATCACGCAGAGGCTCTCCCCTATCGTCAACACCATTGAGATCCCGCAGGATTTGAAGAATATGAGTCCCGCGATGAAGGAAATGGACGACATGATGCAGCGGCATACGCTGCTGCATGTGCACAATACGTGTTTCCGCTGGACGTTTGGCAATGTCCGGTGCCACGAGGACGGAAACGGCAATATCAAACCGCTGAAAAACCGCTCGATTGGGCGCATCGACCCGACGGTCGCCAGCATCATCGTGATGGCGGTGTGGATGATTGCAAAAAATCAAAAGCACGACCTCGCCGAGGCTGTCAGCCAGCCGGGATTCAGTTTGTAAGGATGAGAGAATGAGAAAATATGCTGCTGCGGCGCAAGGCGTCGCGTTGGTACTCGGATGCGTCCTGATCGCACTGGGTGCCAGTATGATCTACGTTCCAGCCGGAGTGATCACAGCAGGTCTCCTGCTTGTCGCAGGCGCTGTGCTCGACGGCTATGACGATACCGACGAGGAAGGAAAGGACGGATCTGAATGAGCGTTATTAAAGGGCTCCGTGCAGCCACCGCACGGTCGCCCACCATCAGAAAAGCGGTGACAGTCGGCGCACTTGCGGCCTCCGGTGGTCTGGCTGCCGGGGAGGACGTACAGAGCGTGGCGCGAAAGCTGAGTGCGGTAGACCGCTGTATTGAAGTTCTGAGCGACAGCATGGCGAAGCTGCCGAACTTTGTGATTGACAACCGCAGCCGCGAGCATGTACCGCACGATATTCTGTATCTGCTCAATGTGCGGCCAAATGAGGCGATGACGCCAGCTATCCGCAAAAAAGTGCTGGAGACCAGCCGCCTGGAAGGCGGCAACGGGTATGACTGGATCATCCGCGATCCATCGACCGGACTGCCGAAGGAGCTTATTCCCGTGCCCTGGCAGCTCGTGCAGCAGTGGCACGATGAGATCGGGCGCATCTGGTATGACGTCACGCATCCGCTCACCGGCGAGCTGATGAGGCTGCCGAACGAAGACGTTTGCCACTACAAAAATGCCACACGGAATGGACTAAAAGGCATCGGAACGCTGTCGCGTGCGGAGGACGTCATTGCCGCGGCGCGCGCGGCACAGCAGTACGACGCTTCGTATTATCAAAACGGCGGCCAGCCCGGCGGCGTGCTGGAAACAGAGGCCGATCTCGGTGGCTACGCAAAGAACGAGCGCGGCGGCGTACTGACCCGCCCTGACGGATCTCCTGTCACGCTGAAAGATCAGCTGCGCAGCGAATGGGAAAAGGTCCACCTTGGCCCAAGCAACGCACACCGCACGGCGATCCTTGACCTCGGCCTCAAATACACGAGCATCGCCAGCTCGAACCGCGATGCGCAGTTTGTGGAAAATAAGGAGATCTCCGTCAAGGACATTGCCCGCTACTTCGGTGTGCCGCTGTACAAGCTGAACGACGGGGCTCAATCTTACGCTTCCAATGAGCAAAATTCCATTGAGTACGTTGTGAGCACGCTACATCCGATCGTGACGCAGTACGAAGAGGAGCAGACCTATAAGCTGCTGACCGACAGCGAGCTGAAAAAGGGGCTTGAAATCCGCATCAACATGATGGCTGAGCTCAGGGGCGACGCGGCCAGCCGCGCCAACTGGTACCGCACCATGCGCGACACGGGCGTGCTCTCCGTCAACGAGATCCGCGCGCTGGAGGATCTTCCCTTTATCGACGGCGGAGACACTCATTATGCCAGCCTGAACTATGTGCCGCTGAGCGAATTTGTTGAGCTGAGCCGCCAGCGGGCGGCGGGAAAAGAAACACCGCCGCAGTAACCCGATGTTTGAAAACTGCATCAAAGGCTTGTGACGCCGAAAGCGATCACCGGGAGTTGACACCCGTTAGGCGAAGAGAGCGAAGACAACAGCGAGCGCAGGCGGCTGAAAACCTGCACAGGGAATTTTTTCAAAAACCTCTTGACTTGTTGTTAACAACAGTGTATTGTGTAGTTAGCAACAAGGAGGTGAGAACTTGGCTGAAAAAAGCCGTGCTGAGTACTTTCGAGAACTAAGAAAGGCCAAAAAGCAGTTGGTTTTTATGGTCGATAAGGAAAAAGCCGAAGCACTTGACCGAAAGCTCGCCCAAAAAGGCGAAAGCCGGACCGAATGGTTCAGGAAAAAACTCGACGAAGAACTCAGTGAATAAAAAGGGACGCCCACCCTCCCGCCAAGAAGTTGTGGACGCCCAAATCACCAAACCTTTCGGCTTGATAAATTCATTCTATCAAGCCTCTGAGGGAAAATCAAGGAGGTTTTTATGGAAAGCGACTATGACCTTGCTTCCGTTATCGAGCTGTTCCGTTCCCTGACCGAGCAGGATCAGCAGGATATCCTTGCCATGGCCGCACGGCTGCAAAGCGAGGCGGCGCATGGGTAAGCTGATTGACTTGACCGGACAGCGCTTCGGGCGGCTGACGGTAATTGAGAAGAGTCCATCAAGACGCGGAGATAAAACATGGTGGTCATGTAAATGCGATTGTGGCTCGACTCTTGAAGTCTGGTCGGTATATCTCCGGAACGGTACGACAAAAAGCTGTGGCTGTCTAAATCGTGAGATGTGTTCTGCACGTCTCAAAGCATATCGCAAAAGGAATGGCGCAGATGGACGCTCAAAAACCAGACTTCATTCAATCTGGGCTGGGATGAAAGAACGCTGTTTGTCGCCAGGATCTCACGCTTATGCATTGTACGGTGGTCGCGGAATCACCGTCTGCGATGAATGGCGCAACAGTTTTGATGCATTCCGAGACTGGGCGCTTACGCACGGATATTCGGAAGATCTCTCAATAGATCGAATTGATGTTGACGGAGACTATTGCCCTGAAAATTGTCGCTGGGCAGATGCTATAACGCAAAGCAACAACACTCGCTGCAATCATATGTTGACCTACTCCGGTCGAACTATGTCTGTGTCACGATGGGCTGTTGAAATCGGAATCAGTCGCTTGTCAGCAGGCTTTCTGCCGGATGGTCAGTCCAGCAAGCGATTGAAACACCTGTTGAACACAAATACGCGAGTAAAATCAAAAAAAGCGATTAGCATGTATCCATTCCGGAGACGGCTACCAAAACCAACTGAGCGGACGCGCTCTCTTGGCGGCGGCAGCCGTCTCCGCTTTAAGTTTTGTGAGAGGAGAGCGTGATATGGAACCGTTGAAAAAAAGGCGGCATCGCCGCCGGAGAGGAGTAACCCATGGAAATGATCTACAAGTCTGCAAGGCTTGAAAAGCAGGCTTTGAGCGAAAGAGAGCTTGCGCTCATCAACAAGCAGTCCCTTCGGGAACTGAATGCAGACGAAGTGTTCGCCTTCCGCCTGGCAGCCTGTGATAACCAGGTAGACCGCGACAACGAGAGGTTCACCGAAAACACACTGGAGCAGCTCGCAAAGATGTACATCGGCAAGACGGTGCTGCTTGATCACGTTTGGAGCGCCAAGTCGCAGACGGCGCGCATCTACAACGCCTATGTGAGCGGCGAGGGTGACGTCAAGCGCCTGATTCTCTGCTGCTACACCGTGCGCACAGAATCAATGGCTGACACGATCTCCGCCATCGAGGGCGGCATTCTGCGCGAATGCAGCGTCGGCTGCACGGTTGAGCATGTGCTTTGCTCCATTTGCGGCGCGGATCAGCGCACGACGCTCTGCCAACACCGCGGCGGCCATGAATACGACGGCAAGATTTGTCATTTTGACCTTGTCGATGCTTGTGAAGCTTATGAGGTCAGCCTTGTGGCGGTTCCCGCGCAGCCGGAAGCCGGTGTCGTTAAAGCGAAGCGCTATGGCGGTACCGAGGGAAAAGAACCCCATGCGCCGGGCGGCGCAGACGATAAAGAGCGATGGCAGGACGAAGCCGCGCTCGCGCTTGAAAAAATGAGATTTTAAGGAGGATACATCATGCGCAGAAAGTACAATGACCTGCTGGCGAAGCGCGCCGGCATGCTGACTGAGGCTGAAACGCTGCTGAAAGACGGAAAACGCGAGGACTATAAGTCCAAGATGGCCGAGATCGGCAACATCAACGATGAGATCACGGAGGTCAAGGCCTTCATCGACGAGCAGGACCGCCAGTTCCTGGAACGCAAGGACGATCCTGGCGAGGAGAAGGACAAAGCCGCTGAGCGCGGCAATACCCTGATGAAGGGTGGCAGCATCGCCCTGAGCGCGCAGGAGGTGCGCAAGGGCCTGTATCTTGCCAGCAAGTCCGTCACGCTGGCGACCACCACGCTGGTGGAACCGACGGGCGCAGGCCGCAACATCCGCGACGGTATTGGCAATATGGTCAGCTCCATCATCGACCAGGTCTACGTGCAGGACCTGACCGGTATGGGTTCGTTCCTGGAACCCTACGTCATCAGCGAACTGGACGCCAAGGGAGGCAAAGTCTCGACCAACGCAGGCAAGGCGCGTACCGCCTCGAGCGATCCGACCTTCGGCGTGGCCAAGATCAGCGCCTATGAGCTGAACACCACGAGCTACGTTGACCGCAACATCTCCCGCCTGAGCCCCGCGGGCTACTACGACAAGATCTACGGTATGGCGCTGCGTGCGATGCGCCGCAAGGCCTGCGGCCTGATCGCCAACGGCGACGGCCAGGCATCGCCCGATATGTACGGCATCAAGAACGCCAAGAACGTGGCGGGCAGCGCGATCTTCGCCTCTGTCGACGTGACGGCCATCGACGAGAACATTCTCGACGAGCTGTTCTTTGCTTACGGCAGCGACGACGCCATCGGTCAGAACGCGCGTCTCTACCTGACCAAGGCCGACCTGAAGGCCATCGGCAAGCTGCGCAACAACGACAAGGAGCGCGTGTTCAAGATCCGCTACGATGCAGGCAACCCCAACATCGGCACCATCGAAGACGGCGGCACGGTCATCCCGTACACGATCCTGCCCGACCTGACGAGCCTGTCCGGCGCGACGCAGTCCGCCAGCGCCGCGATCCAGACGATGCTCTACGGCGATCCGAGCAACTATGAGCTCGGCCTGTTCGGCGACTTCACCGTCCGCGTGGACGAGAGCATCAAGGGCGAGGAGCGCATGCTCACGATCCTGGGCGACGCGATGGTCGGCGGCAACCTGATCGTCGACAAGGGCTTTGTCGTGGCGACGCTGCCGAAGGCCTCGAGCGGCGGCTGATAAACGATGGCTCTGACGGACGAGCGCCGGAGGGCGCTGGCGGAGTATTGCCGCGTGGATGATGACGATCCGCTGCTCGACGGTTTCTTCGCCGCAGCAGCCGGATACATGGAGACCGCGGGTGTTCGCGAGCCTGACAGCGGCTCTCCGCGCGCGGCACAGTACGATCTGTGCGTCAATTATCTGGTGCTCGATATGTACGACCGGCGCGATGTGAGCTTTGCCGGCACGGTGGTTGCCGACAATCCCGCTTTCCGCCGCATGATGAACCAGCTGAAGCTGAGCGAGCCGGTGTCCAATTCGGGCACCGGCAGTGAGGAGGAATGAGCGATGGCGCAGAAAGAGACTCTGCTTGCGGACGATCTGCGGCAGCGCCTTGAGCTGCTGGAACTGCGGTTCGACCAGAAAAAGGCGGCCTATACCTGGGAGGTGCGGCGCGTCTGCTGGGGCGGCGTGAGCTTTGACGAGCGCAGCAACCTATTTTCGAGCGTCGGCATCGGCGCACGCGGGGCAAGCATTGTCATCCGGCCCGACCAGCTGCTCACGCTGCACGGGGCGATGCGGCTGGGTGATCAGTTTCTCTTTCTGACGTCGATCGTGCTGTCGGACGACCGCAGCCGACAGGAGATCCGCGCGGCCGTATGCGAGTCGATGACACTGGCAGCGCGGCCGCAGGACCGGACGGGACGCGACGCCTATAATCGTCCGGTCGCCGTGAGCGTTCCGAGCTTCACCTTCCCCGGCATCCTGACGGAGAAATACTTCCGCAATGAAGCAGACGACATCTACCGCGCGGAGGTGCAGCAGCGGGTGCTGGTGGCCCCGAAGGTCATCGTGCTGCGTGCCGGTGATCTGGTGCAGAAGGGGAATGAAACACCATACACGGTGCGTCAGGTGCTCGACCTTGACCCATACAAGAACGAGTACGTGATCGAGCGCAGCTGGGAGGCATAATGCAGAGCGTTGAAATCAGCGGGCTGAAAGAGGTTCAGAAAAGGCTGGAGGGCTATCCGGAGGCCATGAAGAAGGCGCGCAGCGAGTTCTTCGAGGAGGCCGGCCGCGAGATGCTTTCCACGGTGCGCCGCCGCATCGGCGGTCAGGGCTATGTGGCGAATGTGCAGGAGGTCTATACCGGCGACGGGGGCGGCTACGCCGCCGTGCGCGCCAAGGCAGACACCGAGCTGAGGGGCTATGCCGCAGGCTACATCACCAACGCGCTGGAAAACGGGCACAAGGTCCGCGGGCCGTCCAACCACCCCAAGAGAAAGCGAAAGTCCCGACGGGAAGAAGGCCGCGACCGCGTTGCCGGAATCTACATGTACCACATGACCGACGCCGACGTCGTCCGCCGCCTGACTGCGGAGGGCGCAAGAGAGATTGAGAAGAAGGCCATGGCCTATTTGGAGGGGAACGGATGAACAGCACGGAGATTCTGGACGCCGTCAATGCGCGTCTGCTGGAAAAGTGGCCTGAACGAAGGACTTATATCAACGTCTGCCCTGTCAATTATGAGCGTCCCTCTTTCTGGCTCGAGGTCACGCGCGATGATCGTACGCCGGTCACGCAGCGCATGACAAAGCGGAACGTGCAGATCCGGCTCACGCTGCACGATGAGGCCGACGAGCACTATGACATCAACTGGGCAAGGCTCAACAACGATGTATCGGCGTGCCTGAAGCTTATGATGCAGGTCCTGCACGTGGGAGCGCGCAGGTTGCTTCCGCAGCTGCAGAGTATGCCGCGGGACATCGATAGAGCCGCTATTCTGCTGAATTTTGAATTTATGGAAAGTAACGAAGAGACCGCGCCGGAGATTCCAGCGGCGGACTCTTACCAGATCTCCGTGCAGGTAAACGGCGGAGAAATTTATCAAAGGAGCGAATGAGTATGGGACTGCCTGAACTCACTTTTACCCTGAAAAAAGCCGCGGAGACGGTATCCACCCGCATTTCCCGCGGCGCTGTCGCGTTGATCCTGCGCGACAGCAAAGCAAACGGCGTACACGTCGTTTGCCAGGAGAGCGATATCCCGACGACGCTCGGCGCGGACAATATCGCATACATCAAGCGTGCGCTGATGGGCTACATCAACCGCCCGAGCGCTGTGTACGTCTCCGTTGTGCCGGCAGCCGGAACGATCGCGGCGGGCTTCGGCGCGCTGGCGGCCTACACCTACGACTACATCGCGGGCCCGCCTGATATCTCCGCTGAAGACGCCACGGCGCTCGCCGCGCTCGTCAAGGAGCGCCGCAAGCTGCGCTACATCGGCAAGGCGGTATTGCCCAACACCGCGGCGGACTACGAGGGCGTCATCAACTTTGTGTCTGCCGGTATCGCCGCCGGCGGCAAGACGGCTTTCTCTGCCGCGGCTTACTGCTCGCGCATTGCGGGTATGCTGGCCGGTACCCCCGCGCAGTGCAGCGCGACCTATGCGCAGCTGAGCGAGGTGACCGGCGTGACGGCGACCGAGAACCCCGACGCAGCGGTCGACGCCGGCAAGCTCTTCATCATCGACGACGGCCGCGTGCGCAAGCTGAGCCGCGCCGTGACCAGCAAGGTCACGATCGGCGACACGGAACCCGAGGCGCTCAAGAAGATCAAGATGACCGCGGCCATCGACCTGATCCGCTACTACGCCGTCTCGAGCGTCGAGGACGACTACTTCGGCAAGTGCGCCAACACCTACGATGACAAGTGTGTCCTGCTGCTGGCGTTGCAGGACTACCTCAAGAGTCTGGAGGACTCCAAGGTGCTGGAGAGCGGTTCGTCCGGCGCGGTGCTCGACGCCGACGCGACGCGCAAGTATCTCATCACCGCCGCCGGCGACGATGCCACCGAGGCAGAGCGCATCAAAAAGCTCAGCGACAATGAGGTCATCAAGGAGAACACCGGCAGCAAGGTGTTTTTGAAGCTCTACGGTAACATCATGGACGCCATGGAAGACTTCGCCATCGTTTTCGAGGTCTCTCCGAGCGTCATTGCAGCCTGATAGGAGGAAACACACATGAGTGAAGCTATTGACACCACGCTGGTACGCAGCGGCACATGGGGCAGCCTGTGGATCGACGGTGAACAGGTCGCCGAGTGCTACGGCTGCCAGGCTAAGATCAGCAAGACCAAGGAGAGCGTTCCCCGTTGCCGCGCCATGATGGAGGACAGCAAGCTCGTATCCACCAAGGGCACCGGCTCCATCCGCATCTATAACGCGACTTCCCGCCTCATTGAGCTGGAGGGCGAGGCGCTCAAGACCGGCAAGGACCTGCGCCACACGATCATCAGCAATCTGGACGACCCCGATAACCCGAACAACCAGCGCATCGCGCTCATGGGCGTCAGCTTTGACGACCTGACGCTTGCGGACTGGGAGGCCGCCAAGCTCGGGCAGATCGAGTCCCCGTTCACATTCAACGACTATCAGATGCTGGACACCTGAAAATATTGCGCAGCACCGTCGGGAGACCGGCGGCGCTGCGCATAGTCAAATTTGGAGGGAATTATGGAAAATACCATCGTCAATCAGAACGCCGCCGCAGAGCAGCCGTCTGTGCTGGATCTGCTGCTGGGCGAAAAGGTCATCAATGTGGCGAAGAACCTGCCGACGGCCAAGTTTGAGGTCCCGCGCCTGAGCGAGGCAGCCGGCGCGCCGGTCATCTTCACGCTCCAGGCTCTGCCCTACGGGCGTGTGCAGGACATAAGCCGTCTCGATCAGGACGCCGAGCTTCAGATCCTGCTGGCAGGCTGCATCGACCCCGACCTGAAGAGCACGCCGCTGCAGCACAAATTTGGCGGGATCACGCCGGCGGAGACGCTCAAGGCGATGCTGCTGCCCGGCGAAATCGCCGATCTGAGCCGCGAGGTTGAACGTCTGAGCGGCTATCGCCGCGCGACCATCGAAAAGGTAAAAAACGCCTGACGGAGGGCAGCGATCCGGAGCTGGGGCTTGCCTACTACCTTTTTCACGTGCACGGCATCCTGCCGGGCGACTACTACAACCGCCCGCAGGGAGAAAAGGACCTCATCTGGGCGCTGTCCTCCTATGAGGCTGCTGCACGCAGCCGCCCCACGCCGCGCGGCAAAGCCATCAAGGTCACGCGGGGTAAAAAATAAAGCCGCCCATTCGGGCGGCTGAAACTCTAAATGAAAAATGGAAGCAATACCGCAATCAGAAGTGAGACTGCTATTGTGATGATAGATGTCTTCGTCATAGGTATCACGCTCCTTGCTTTCATTATATGCATTTTCGCGACAAAGTCAATGATAAGGCGGTGAAAGAATTGCCAGAAACCTCAATCGTAATCAAGACGCAAGACAAGTCTTCTGAGGGGATGAAGACGATTGCGAAGAACGCCGCCGATCTCGGCAGTAAGCTCCGTGAACTTCAGGACAAAGCGCATTCTCTCAGTAAAGAGAAAGCTACGCTCAATGCGAACTTCGATAAAGCAAAAAAAGAGCTGACCGAAGCAAAGAAAAAATTCAATGAGACGCAGGATGCCATGGATGGCCTCAAGATGGAGGCCGCACAGGCGAACTTCGATAATTTATCCTATCAGTTCCGTTCCGTCAGCAAAGAAGCCGAAAAGGCCCGCAAGGAGATCGAAAACCTTGACACGAAGGCCAACAAGTCGATGAACAGCTCGGGCGGCATAGGCGGCGGCTTCAAGTCGATCACAAACGCACTCGTCACTATGCAGGCAGCGCAGATGATTGGCGGCGCAGTACAAGGATCTCTAAACACAAAAATCGGCAGTGCTTTGGGAAGCGATTCCGGTACCCTTGCATCCAGCATGATCTCCTCTGTGCTCTCCGGCGCAATAACCGGGTCAGCATTTGGGCCGCTCGGCGTGCTGGCAGGTGCCACAGTAGGCGGCATTACCGGAGCAATATCGGGAAGTGCACAACGATATGAATCGCAGGATTCCTCCTTCAAGTCTTACGTGCAGGACGCTGTGCAGGAGCAGCTGGACGCGCAGAGCGAGTCGCTGACGAGCGGCAGCTCGATCGCCGCGGGGCGCGAGACCGACAAAATCTCCTTCGCGACGCTGTTCGGCAGCAAAGAGACCGCGGACAGCTATCTCACAAACCTTGTCGGCATGGCCAACTCGACGCCGTTTCTTTATGACGACCTGACAAGCATGAGCAAGACGCTCGCGACCTACGGCTACGATGCAGACAGCATCCTGCCGGTCTTGCAGACCATCGGCGACGCGGGCGCGGCGCTCGGCCAGTCTACGAACGATATGACCGCCGTGGCCACGGCCATCGGCCGCATGAAGAGCAGCAACAAGACGACGCTCGAATACCTCAACATCCTCAATGACCGCGGTATCGGCGCGGTCGGGATGCTCTCTGACGCATACGGCGTGGATCAGGGCACGATGTACAGCATGATCTCCAAGGGCGAAGTTGCCGGACAGGACGCTGCCAGGATCATTCTGGACGCGCTCTCGGACAGCTTTGCAGGGTCAATGGAGGCGCAGTCCAAGACCTTCAGCGGCATCACATCCACCATTGAGGGCCTGCAGCAGGAGCTCGACAACGCCATGGGCGAAGGTTACAACCAGACGCGCATGCAGGGCCTTGAGGCGCAGAAGGAATGGCTCGCCGGTGACAGCGGTCAGGAAATGCAGGAGGCCTACACCGCGATCGGTGCCTGGAAGGCCTCGCTGGAAAATGCCAAAGAACAGTACATCCGCGACGCGATGAACGACGCCATGGGCAGCGAAGAGTACAAAACCGCTGAAGCCGAAGGCGACGCCGCCGAGATGGGCCGTATCCTGATGAAGGCAAAAATTGACGGCATGAACGAATATAACGCCAACGAAGGTAAGGACGAGGAACTTGCGCAGGAGCTGAGCCTGATCGAGTCTGTGCGCGACGATACGGCGCTCAACAATTCTTACTGGGATGCCGGTTATACGCTTGGTCAGGAATTCTCCAAGGGCCGCGCCGCGGCGACAACGGATTCTGCCTGGGCGGATGCGGTGAACAATTTCAATTCCGGTTACACGAAGCACCGTTCCGGCCACCAGCGCGCCATGGGCATTGACTATGTTCCTTACGATAACTTCCCCGCCCTGCTGCATGAGGGTGAAAAGGTCCTGACGGCCGGTGAGGCCAGGCAGGAGAAAAACGGCGTCGGCAGCATCCAGATCGTCATCAACGGCATGACGGTGCGTGAGGACGCCGACATCGATCGCGTGGCGCAGGCGCTGCTCAGCAAGCTGGAAGAAGCCAATATGAGGGGGTAAAGCCATGCAATTCTGTTTTATCGCCAACGGCGACGTGCTGACGCTGCCGATCACGCCGGCCTCCTACGAGTGGACGACCGGCAAAAACATTGAGACCGTCAATATTTCGCAGCTCGGCGACGTGTACCTCCCCGGCAACCGCAGTCGGCACAGCGGTACGATCGAATGTCTGTTGCCCTCTCAGGACTATCCGTTTAATCAGGCTGGGACGATCCTTGACCCCGGCTATTATCTGGAGCCGCTGCGCTACTGGGCGGCTGAAAAGATCCCCGTGCGATACATTGTGACAGAAAGCGATATCAATGCGCTTGTGTACATCGAGAGCGTGACCGAAAAGGAGCAGGACGGCACGGGCGACGTCTACTGCACGATCGCACTGCGCGAGTACGTGGATCTGGAAGCCCAGGAGGTCGCAACGCTCAACACGACGCGCTATACCGGCAATAGTGGCCGCAAGAGCGACGCCGCAAAGGACATCACCTATCACCGCGTCGTCTCCGGAGACACGCTCAGCATGCTCTGCCGGCGCACCTACGGCGACGGCACGGCGAGCTACTACAACGCCCTTGCCAAATATAACGGCATCAGCAATCCGCACCTGATCTATGTCGGGCAGACGATCAAGCTGCCGCCGAAGGATATTCTTCTGGGAGGCGGCTGATGGAGATCTATTTGACACAGGACCAGTCGACCCGCCGCATCACGGATATCCTGCTCAACTGGTCCTGGAGCGGCGATAAGTCGACGCTGGTGCGCCAGCTCGTCGCCGAGATCGTTTTTGATGAGTCGACCGGCCTGCCCGTCCCTCAGATGGGCGACGCCGTGATGATGACGGACGACTCCGGCAATCCGATTTTTGACGGAGTCGTGCTTCGCAGAAGCGCCGACAGCGAAGAGACGAGCATGAGCTTCACGTGCTTCGACCGCGGAATCTACTGCCGGCGCAACGACGGCACCTACAAATTCCGCGACGCGACGCCGGAAAGTATCACCCGCCAGGTCTGCGCCGACTATGAGATCCCCATTGTGTCGCTGCCGTCGACCGGCGTGAAGATCAGCCGCAAATTTGCAGGCATCGCACTGGATAAGATCTTTGAAACGGTCTGGACACTGGCCACACAGCAGACCGAGGACAAATATGCCATCACCTACACGCCGAAAGGCCTTCTGGTGGCCGTCCGAGACGTCAGCGAGCGCAGCATCGTGCTCAAGGCCGAATCTAACCTGATGGACGCCAGGACGGTGGAGGACGCGACAAACATAGTCAACAGCGTGGCCATCTACGACGCCGACGGCAGCTTTCAGCGCCGCGTGGGTACCGATGATGCGCAAAAGCTCTTCGGCATGATGGAGCGCCATCTGACCGAAAATGCCTCCTCTGACGTCGATATCGACAAAGAGGCGCAAAAACTCCTGGACGACGGCGTCATGACGCAGACGGTCACCGTCGACGTCCTTGGGGATCTCTCACTGATCACCGGCCAGACGGTCGTTGTGCGGGAGAACAAGACCGGCCTGCAGGGAATCTTCTGGATCGACGCCGATGTCCATACCTGGAAGCGCGACAATTACTACTGCAAGCTGACACTCAACTGCCGGAATGTCGTTTCCGGCAGCACTGCCGGAGGTGAATTGACATGAGCGAAAGCGCCCGCGATCCCTATGTCGGGATCAACCAGCATATTTCGCAGCGCGCCAACAAGGAGCAGCACCCGACCTACACGATCGGCAGGATATTATCGCTCGATCCGATCAAGATCCGCGCCGACGGCATCGACCTTGAGAAAGAGGATCTCCGCGTAGCGGAATCCATGTATCCCAATTTTCTGGCAGATGTCGAAGCACGCGAAGAAAACGGCATCGAAACGCTGCTGCCTGAGAAGCTGGTGCAGGTCACGCAGAGCGCCATCGGTCCGTTTGTTTTTCTCCGGCCGGAGGAGCACGTTTTCGGCTGGGTCGTGCTCAACATCGACGACGAGGTGCTGCTCATGCGCTCGGATGACGGCCAGACCTATTATCTCATCGAGAGGATGGTGACACTGGAATGAACATCTTTCCTTTGATCAGCTCGCCGGTGTCCGATTTGGGCACCGAGCTTCCGCTGGCGCGTGAAGTGCGCTGGGACTTTACCGAGGACAAGCCCATCTGGCACGGCGGGAACCCCGCGACGGTGACGGGCTCGGAGGCTGTGTTGGTGTGGGCCTGGAACACGCTCAACACGTCGCGCTATCTGCATGATGTGTTTACCCATAATTACGGACAGGATCTGCAATCCCTGATCGGCGAGGCCTATGGCGATGACATCAGGCAGTCAGAGGCAATACGTTGTATCCGCGAGGCATTGGAGATCAATCCCTACATCAAGGCTGTCCACCAAATCAGCGTGCGATTTGAAGGGTCAACACTGCATCTGTCTTTCAAGGCAAAAACTATTTACGGGGAGGTAATACTCAATGACGGAAAAATCGCCCTTTGAGAGCATGACGCCGGAAAGCATCAAGTCCGAAATGCTCGGGCGTGTGATCAATGCCGGCGTCGATGTGGATGCCCGTGAGGGCAGCTATGCCAATGTACTTTTGAGCGAGGCTGCCTACGTCATGTGGAAATACGGCCAGACACTGAATGGTTTTATCGACATTCTGTTTCCGAGCGCCAACAGTGGGCGTTACCTCGATCTGCATGCAGCGCAGATCGGTATGACCCGTCAGCCCGGCGCAAAAGCAGAGGTAACAGTGACATTCTCGGGTGTGGACGGCACGAAGATCCCATCAGGGACCGTTGTGTGCACGCCGAGCGCGCTGCGCTTCCTGACAACAGAAGAGGTCACCATCGCTGCCGGGCTTGCCAGCGTGCGCTGCATCGCTGAGGATATCGGCGCGGACTACAACGTGCCGGAGGCGACCGTCACGCAGATGGCGGTCAATATCCACGGCGTGCACGGCGTGACCAACGCGGCCGCCGGCGTCGGCGGCGCAGATGAAGAGAGCGACGCAGATCTGTGGGCACGCTATCACGAGCGCCGCACAGAGCCGATCACATCCGGCAACGCCAACCACTACGTGATGTGGGCAAAGGAGGTCACGGGTGTCTCCTATGCCCGCTGCATCCCGCTGTGGAACGGCAATGGCACCGTCAAGGTCATCATTGCCGGCGCGGACAAAAAGCCGCTGGACGACACGATCGTGACCGCATGCGCGGAACACATTGAGGCAGAGCGCCCAATCGGCGCGACGGTAACGGTGGTCTCGGTCACGGAGGTTGAGATCCCGCTTGTTGCCAAGATCAAGCTCGTCAATGGTCATAGTCTCGACGAGGTCAAAGCGGATCTTTCCGCAGCGGTCAGCGCACTGCTGGCAGCTCTGCCATTCGCTGAAGAGCAGAGCGTGCCTTACAGCCGTTTTCTCGCAAGCCTTCTGCAGTGCGCAGGCGTAGCCGATTACAGCACCTTCACCGTCAATGGAGCAAAAACAGCACTACAGATTGCCTCCGGCGCGATTCCCGTGCTCGGCACTGTCGATGTAACGACCTACTGAGGCGGTGCAGCATGGAAAATCGCGAAAAAGTACCTGCCCGATATCGCAAAAATGCGCAGACGGCCGCGCTGCTCGACACGCTTGGGCTTTCCAGCCAGCAGATGGCAGATCTCGTGGAGGATGTCAAAAAGCAATTCTTTATCGAGACTGCCACATGGAGCCTGCCGCTCTGGGAATACCAGGTCGGTATCACGCCTCCCGCAGGCACGACGGAAGTCTCACGCCGCAATGCGATCAAGGCCAAGCTGCTTGCCGGCGGCAACACCAACGCTGACACCATCCGCGACATGGCCACGGCAATGACAGGCTACGCTGCGCGCGTCATTATGAACGACGATTATAGCTTCACGCTGGAATTCCTTGGCGAGACGGATGACCTTGTCGAGTTAGATCTGAGCAGCCTGACCGATTCCGTCAATCTCATCAGTCCGGCACACCTGCGCTTTATCATCGCCGGTCTGACGTGGGAACGGTTTGAGGCTGTCAACATGACATGGCAAAAACTGGAAGATATGAACATGACGTGGGAGCGGTTGGAAAAGTCCGTCCCAATTATCGGTAGTAAAGGAGACTAAAATGAGCAGTGGTCATTATGGAGTAAGCTATAAAATCAATGGGCACAGAATCGGCCATATTCTGCGCCTCGGCAAAGAATATCATCTTGTCTTTGAGCGGTGCTATGAAGAAAACACGCTCGAGGAGATTGAAAAAATTGATTGGCAGCAGGTCATTGTGGAGCCAGTTCGAGAGAACTATCTTGCATGTGATCTGCCCGAGGGATATTCTTTCGTTGTCAAAGATATCAATTACCTCAGAAATACTGACAGCTTTGAGGTAATCCTCGAGGTCGACAAACAGTACTGGGGCGATGTGACGCCTTATCAGGCACAGGTCGAAGCGCTGACGGCCAGCGTTGAAGGCAAGACCGCAGAGCTTGCCGAAAAGGATGAACAGCTCGCAAAGAAGGATGAAGCATTGGCCGCGGCGAATGGCCTGCTGGCAGAATTGGAGGCTACTTACGATGAGAACTGAAAAGCTGAACGCCATCAAGGGAGCGATCAAGGACGGGAAGACGGTACAGGCAGCGGGCGGCATTGCCGTGACCATGCAGCAGAGCGACAAGCTGGGCTACGACTGGAAGGTCTACAGCGTAAACGACGTGGTCGTTCGCAAGGAGTATATCGCACAGACTGTCCCTGTCGGCACAAGCGCAGACAATCCCATCGACTACACCGATGGTATGCCGCTCATCAATAACGCCTATTACCGGGTGGACGGCAAGATCAAGGTTTATATGGACGGCTGGGTCGACTGGGAGACCTAAGTCATGACGGACTACGAGATTGCTGAGCAGGAGCGGGCCACCCTATACGAGCGCATCAAGCTCGTCAAGGAAGAAATGCAGTCTATCGCAGATCCGCAAGAGCTTGCCAAACAGAAGCAGCGCTACTCGATCCTGTATCAAATGTATCAGGAAGCGCTCGAGCGAAAAGATGCGGCCAGACCGCCTGCTGAAAGGGTACGCACAGCGCCCAAAAGCAGGGTCACAAGTTTTGAAGCCCGCAGCGCTGACGGTACTGGTACCTTCAACTGGCTCGAACGCAATCACGTCACCTTCGCTGATATTGAGGGAAATACAATGCGCTGGGAGGAGCTTGGCGTCGGCCTTGATGACGGCAGTAAAAAAGCTCGTCTGATCCGCGCGCTCAAACGCGGGAAAGCAATCTGCAGTGATCGGCAGCAGCAGATGCTTGAACTCTCCATGGAGGGAAAACGGGTAACGGAGATTGCAAAGATCCTGAATGTAGATAAAAGCACGGTTTCCAGAACGCTGAACCGTGCTCACCAGCGCATTCGGGATCTCGCACAATTTGAAGAGCAGTACTATGAGCCTGACTGCGACTCAGAGGACAGTTCGGAAATGGATTTTGCTGATCCGGAAACGGCAAAAAAGCTGCTCGGCTGCCTGACCGAAAGACAGGCGGTGTACATGTATTTGTACTACGGTGAGTGGCTCACCATGGAAGACATCGGCAAACTTCTCAGCGTTGACAAATCGACCATTTGCCGCACACTGGAACGGGCTGCCATACGCATTCAGGGATGCTTCCCTGCTACAGCCCAATGCGGAGTGCTTGATCTCGGCGCAATAGGAGATGTGCTGTGGACCCTATACCAGCAGCAGGAGATCAAATCTCTCGTGCCCGAGTATGCGCAGGAGGCAGCACGGCGCGCAAATACAATGCAGCTTCAAAGATGTGACGCAGCTGGGATTTCTCCGGCAGTACATGATCATTATCCGGAGCAGAGTTTATGGCCATCATTTGAAATGGAGCCCTGCGAAGAAAATGCAGCCGCATCGCTCCAGTATGTGCCACCACTGATTCAATTCCCCTCAAAAACAAGGTTTTATGCTCGCTTGTGGAGAACGCCTTTTCATGGGCTTGTCGGACAGAGCAGGCTGCTCTCAGCGCTGCTGGAGGAAAGCAGGCAATCTCAGGTCAAGCACCGCAGTGCTTATATCTATACGCGCTTGTGTTCGCTGGTCAGCGGCTTTTGCAACAAGGTCAGCCGCAAGATAGTATCAAAGCTATACAGGCTAAAGTCAAAAATTGCATCGTGATTAAAGAGGAATGATTATGACAGCAAGCATCATCTCAGCGGCGGCCATGGTGATCGTCGCCATTATTGAAGCGGTCGCAGCACGCGACCGCAAGCGTGACAAGCAGGAACGCGCCCAGATGCAGGAACGGCAGGAGCTTCAGGAACAGCTCATGCTCGAACTCATTAAAGGAAATTGGGCTTCTGTTGCGCTGGGAGAAGCCACGGCGAAGGCCGTACAGCGTATTCCCGATGCGCATTGCAATGGGGATATGCATGCAGCGCTCGACTACGCTTCGCAGATCAAACATGAGCAGAAAGAGTTTTTAACCAAGCGAGGCATCCACGCCATTCTGGGCAGCGATGAGGCCGCATGATGAAATACATCGTTCTGGCGGCTCTGGGAGCCGCTGTGACGGGTTTCCTGCTTGGGTGGGTAATTTGTCGTCGTGGGCTCGACGGCATCAGCAGAGCGCAGGCAGCGAGCGTGACGAGGCAGTTATTTGTCGTCACGCTCTGGGCGTGTATCGCCTGGATCTCCTGTAGCTACGCCATGGCCATCTATTCTATGGTGATTCTCGGGCAGGTCTACACGCTCACCGAGCTTTCGGAGCCGGCGCTCAAGGCCCTCACCGTCACGCTGGGCGGCAAGGTTCTCTCCAACATCTTTGAGCATAACAACAACAAATTTTTCGGGACAAGCGTCGGCTCGACCGATGCAGAAGGAGGAGTTTGAACATGGATTTTGAAATGATCATCAACCTGGTATTCGTCGCGCTGATCCCCGCGCTGGTCGTGCTGACAAATATCTTCACCAACATCGTTAAAGGCTTCGGAGCTCCCTTCGCCGATCATGCAGCAGTGGTCGCTCCGATCGTCGCGGAGCTGCTCACACTGCTCGCAACGATTGCCTACCTCGATATCACCGGCACAGCGATGACCTGGTACTGGATCGCCGGCGGCATCGCTGTTGGTGGAATCGTCGCCTATGTCGCCATGAACGGATATGACGGACTCTACGAGGATCTCCTAAAGCACCTGCATGGCCTTGCCGGAAAGAGCAGCGGCAATGTTTAAGACCGACGACCTCAAATATCTGCGCGCCGACGTGCGAGCAAACTGCGAAATCTTTCTGCAGATGTGCCACGATGCCGGTCTTCCTGTCAAGGTGACCGAGACGGTGCGCGATGAAGAGTATCAGCTTGACTGCGTCCGGCGCGGCACAGCCAGCAAGAAGGCGACCAAGCCGACGTTCCACGGTATCAAGGCCGGACTGGCCTTTGATATTTGCAAGAATGTAAGCGGACATGCATACGATGACGCCGATTTTTTCGCCCGCTGCGGACAGATCGGCAAGCAGGTCGGTTTCTCTTGGGGCGGCGACTGGCGGAGCTTTCCTGACCGTCCGCACTTCCAGTGGGATGCAAACGGGCGCTACAGCAGCAGCATGATTCTGGCGGGGAAATCCCCGCCCCAAATGGAGGAGTACGACTATATGGATCAGGATAAGTTCGACGCGATGATGGATACATACCTCGCCAAGCGCGCGAAACTGCCCGTGGACGAATGGGCAACTGAGGTGTGGGCAGCAGCTTATGAAGCCGGTGTCGTGAACGGCACTGCGCCGAAAGGCCTTGTCACACGGCAGGAAGTTATCGCAATGATCGCAAGATCTAAATAAGAGAAGACGGTGC
>OLQL01000342.1_pt1 | contig 51652 bp, 54 predicted proteins | sample 1672971 | NCBI WGS metagenome assembly OLQL01 (sample SAMEA3136742, study PRJEB25190) | human gut metagenome | biome: human gut; feature: human-associated habitat; material: faeces | place: Austria | collected 2013
AATTTTCATTTGTTTTGCAATGCTGGTATCAAACCTTGCCTTTCCCGCAGCCCCACTTCTTGAAATACCGCCCCATGCTGACAAGCTGCATCTTGAACTTGCCTGCATCGCGCATCGGGGCGCGGTGCCATGCATGGATGGCAGAAAACTGCGGGGCCAGCCAGACGGTGCCCTTCTGCAGCACCTTCTGGGTCAGGTCGGCGTCCTCCACATACATGAAATACGCGGGGTCAAACCCGCCGATTTCTTTGAATACATTGGTGCGCACGGCCATAAAGCTGCCGGTGCAGAACGCAATGCGGCGGGGCACGGTCAAATCCTCGTCCTGCATCGTGTAGTGGTCGTCCGCTTTTTTGAAGATGCCGTCAAACTTCGGAGCCAGCTGCCGTGCCAGCAGCAGCCAGGGTGTGGGCTTACGGCGGGGCAGGTGCTGCAAACGGCCATCCGGGTAGTGCAGCTGCGGCGTTGCCATGGCGGCCCCTTCCTGTGCCAGCAGCCAGGCGGCCATTGGCTCTAAAATATTCTCGGTCAGCACAATGTCAGGGTTCAGGATAAAATGCACCTCGCTGGTCAGGCGGTCCAGCACAGCGTTGTGCCCTCGGCCAAAGCCGACATTTTCCGACAGCGTCAGCACGGTTACGCGGGTGTCGCCAAAATCAGTTTCCGCCAGCTGCTTGCCGCAGCCGTCGGGGCTGGCGTTATCCACCACGTACAGGGTGAGATTCGGGGTGGGGGTGTAGTGTAAAATGCTGCGCACCGCCGCGCAGACCTCGTCATAATCACAGTACGCCACAATGCAGGCGCTGATTTTGGGCATAAGGTGCTCCTTACCGTTAAACCTTGTAAGGGCGGATGCAAGCATCGACCCCTACGGAGTAGACTATTACTTTTCCAATGCTTCCAGGCGGTTCAAATCATACGGCGTATCCTGGTAGACATAGTAGTTCAGCCAGTTCGTGTACAGAAGATATCCGTGCGCGCGCCAGCGGAACAGCGGGTCGCGGCTGGGGTCGTCGTCGGGGTAGTAGTTGCAGGGAATGTTGATGGGTTTGCCTGCCGCAACATCCCGCTTGTACTCCTTGTCCAGCGTGTATTTGTCGTATTCGGGGTGGCCGATGACAAAAATCTGACGCCCGGACTCGGTGGAAAGCAGCATCGGCCCGGCTACGTCACTTTCTGCCAAAATGCGTAAATCGCCGCAGGCATCGATGGCGGCGCGGTCCAGCCCGGCCCAGCGGCTGTGCGGGGCGTAAAAAACCTCGTCAAAACCGCGCACCAGCGGGTTGGAGGGCCGGGTGACGCGGTGCTCGAACACGCCGAACATTTTTTTGTCCAGATGCACCTTGGGAATGCCGAAGTGGTAGTACAAACCTGCCAGTGCACCCCAGCACAGATGGATGGTAGAGTAAACGTTTTCTTTGGTGTAATCCATGATGCGGCAGAGCTCTTCCCAGTAGTCCACATCCTCGTAATCCAAATCTTCAATGGGCGCGCCGGTGATGATCATACCGTCGAAACGCTCATTTTTGATTTCATCGAACGTCTTGTAAAACGCCTTCATATGCTCGGGTGCCGTATGGGTCGTGCTGTGGGTAGCCGTCTGCAAAAACGTGACCTGCACCTGCAAGGGGCTGTTGGCCAAAAGCCGCGCCAGCTGCGTTTCAGTGACGATTTTTGTCGGCATCAGGTTTAAAATCAGGATGCGCAGCGGCCGAATGTGCTGGCTCATGGCGCGTTCCTGATGCATAATAAAGACGTTTTCTTTCTGCAATTCATCATAGGCAGGAAGATTTTTGGGAATGATAAGCGGCATAGGGGAGAACTCCTTGCTATAGAATAATTCTATTATAAAGGCTTCCGCCGCAAAAAGCAAGAAAAAACGCCCTCGGCATCTGCCGGGGGCGCGGGGGCGATCAAAAACGCTTATTCGTACTTGACGTTATCGATGAGGTTCTGCATCACGTCGCTCTGCAGGACGTTCATCTTGATGTAATTCTCGCCATATGCGGAAACATACTGGCTCGGGTCGGTCGTGCCGTAGTAGCGGCCAAAGTCGGCGTTCATCGTGTCGGTGTCGCACTTGAAGCCCATCTTCTCGGCCACAGCCTGCATCAGCAGTGCCTGTTGGGTGATGGATTTGATGCTGTCGGTGGCATCGTCCAGGTAAGCGTCCACACTGTCATAGGTAGCACCCATCATACCGGAGGACAGCAGCGTGGCCATGTCGGTGCCGTAGTTCTGGGCGTAGGTGTAAATGCGGTACAGCAGCACATCGCGGTAGTAGTCCAGTGCGGTCTGGGGCAGCTCGTCGGCGTAGCTGACTTTGTCGTGCAGGGCGGTGTAAACATCGCTGGCCTGGTTGTCGTAGAGCATCGTGCTCTTGACGAAGGCTTTCAGCTCGTCCACATTGTTCAGGCTCATGGTGGCGGCCAGGTTCTCGGCAACCCACTCGTCGCTCAACTCGGGGGTGACGGTGTCCTCGATGTAGTTCAGGGTCGTCTCAAAGACGGCCTCCTTGCCGTTCAGGTCCTCGTTGCCGTAATCCTCGGGAAAGGTGACGGTGACGTCGAAGGTCTCGCCGGGATTGTGGCCGACGATCTGCTCCTCAAAGTTGTCGACGTAGGTGCCGCTGCCCAAGGTCAGGTCAGCGCCGTTGCCCTTGGTGTCGCCCCCGTCAAAGGCAACGCCGTCGATGCGGCCTACATAGTCAATGTTGACGGTGTCACCGTCCGCTGCCGCGCGGTCCGTAACCTGCTCGGTGGTGGAGAATTTGGACAGCACGTTGGAGGTGATGTAGTTGTCGATATCCTCTTCGCTGACCTGCCCCAGGTCGGCATCGATCGTGATATCGGCGTAGTCGTCAGGCAGGGTGACGTAATCGGTGGCGGTCACACCCTTGAGATAGCCGTTCTCGTCGAAAGCGTCGGAAAAGCTGAAATCTGCCAGGTAGGCGTACTCGGCATCTGCGGCAGTCTCGTCGGTGGCGGCGTCCGCAGCCTCAGAGGAGGCTGCCTCGGTGGACTCGGCGGTCTCCGCAGTAGATTCGGCAGTCTCGGCGGTATTGCCGCAGGCAGCCAGGGCAGTGGTCATGCCGACAGCCAGACCAAGGGCTGCCAGGCGATGGAAATTCTTCAGTTTCATGGGATTCTCCTGTTTCTTTGTAAAATTGCATACTTTACTATTATACACGCTTTTTAGAAAAAGTAAAATGGGAATTGTGTGAAAATTACAGTAGCGCAGGTCCCGCTGGGCAAATGCGGCGGGAATGTGGTATAATAGAAACACTATTTTTACAAAAGGAGACAACCCCATGGAAAAATCTAAGATAGACCGCATCAACGCTCTTGCCAGAAAGGCAAAATCCATCGGCCTGACAGAGCGCGAGACCGCCGAGCGCGATGCCCTGCGCAAAGAGTACCTGACCGATATGCGTGCCTCGTTCAGGCAGCAGCTGGATAACACCTATGTCCAGACCGCCGACGGTGCAAAGATACCTTACGCGGAGTATGCGAAACTGAGCAAAAAGACTTCCCCCGCGGGGGAAGTTGGCCGCGAAGCGGACTGATGAGGGGCAGCCCTGCCTTGCCTGCGCATAACGTGTTCCTACGCCAAACGCGCCCCTCATCCGGCTCTTCGAGCTACCTTCCCCCAAGGGGGAAGACAGAACATACGGAATCCGCACAAATTCTTGTACAAAACATCTATAGAATTTCCTTGACAGCTATGCTATAATGATTGATGGCAGCGGATCCCGGAGATTCCGGAAAAGGCTGAAATGCCTATTTACTTACAAAAGAGGTAGAAACGTATGCTTACTTCCATTACCGGCATTAACTGGGGCGACGAGGGCAAGGGCCGCATGGTCGACCTGCTCAGCCAGGACTATGACATTGTTGCGCGCTATCAGGGCGGCGACAATGCAGGCCACACCGTCAAGAACGAGCGCGGCAAATTCGTCCTGAACCTGATCCCCTCCGGCATCCTGCGCCCGGACGTCGTCTGCGTCATGGGCGGCGGCATGGTCATTGACCCCGAGCACCTGGAAAAGGAAATCGCTTCGCTGACCGAAAAGGGTGTGGAAATCACCCCCAAGAACCTGAAAATTTCTGACCGCGCCACCATCACCATGCCCTTCCATGTGGCACAGGACGGCCTGGAGGAGGAGCGCCTGTCCAAGACCGGTGCCCAGTTTGGCTCCACCAAGCGCGGCATTGCCTACTCCTACGGCGACAAGTACATGAAAAAGACCCTGCGTATGGGTGACCTGGTCCACATGGACGCCAGTGTCAAAAAGCGTCTGGAGACCATCGTTGAGTCCAAGAACCTGACGATGGTGAACATCTACGGCCAGAAACCCGTCAGCGTCGAGGAAATGTGGGCCTGGTGCGAGAAGTACGGGAAGCTGTTTGCCCCCTACATCTGCGATGTGGGCGACTATCTGGACAAGGCTGACCGTGAGGGCAAGAAGATCATGTTCGAGGCCCAGCTGGGCGCTCTGCGCGACATCGACTTCGGCATTTATCCCTATACCTCTTCTTCCAACACCGTTTCCGCCTATGCGCCCATCGGTGCGGGCATCCCGGGCCATAAGCTGAACCTCTCCATCGGCATCATGAAGGCCTATTCTTCCTGCGTCGGTGAAGGTCCCTTTACCACCGAACTGGCTATGACCGAGGCTGAGAAGGATGTGCTGCGTGAGCACGGCCACGAGTACGGTGCAGCCACCGGCCGTCCCCGCCGTGTCGGCCCGTTCGACGCTGTGGCAAGCCGCTACGGTGTGCAGTGCCAGGGCTGCGACGAACTGGCACTGACCCTGCTGGACGTCCTCGACTACATGGAGGAAGTGCCCATCGTCACCGCCTACAAGCTGACCGATGGCACTACCACGACCCGCTTCCCGATGGGCAAGACGCTGGACGATGCCCAGCCTGTTGTGGAGAAAGTCCCCGGCTGGCACTGCGATATCACCGGCGTGCGCAAGTTTGAGGATCTGCCTCAGGCCACCCAGAACTACGTCAATCGCCTGGAAGATCTGGTCGGCTGCAAGATCAAGTACATCTCCGTCGGCCCCGAGCGCGACGCCTGCATCGTGCGGGAGTGATTTCCGGCAAAGGCGGCCGCTGATGCGGGCGGATAAGGAATCCGCCCCTGCAATGTAGGAGTCGATGCCCGCGTCGACTCACCAGACTGCGGTTCAAAATAGAAACCAACCCAAAAAGGCAGACCATTACCCGGTCTGCCTTTTTCTGAAAAAGGGGGTATTCCCGCTGATAGATCTGCTGATAAAAACCTTCATCAAAAACCACGAAAACACCGCTGACCGCACCGTCCGCACGGCTTACGGCAACTTGGCCTGCTTGGTCAGCGTGGTGTGCAACCTGCTGTTAGCAGGTGGAAAAATCGCCGTCGGCGTGCTGACCGGCAGCGTTGCCATCACTGCAGACGGTATGAACAACCTCTCGGACGCCAGTTCCAATATCGTAAGCCTTGTGGGGTTCAAGCTCGGCGCACGCCCGGCAGACTCGGAACATCCCTACGGCCACGCGCGGTATGAATACCTGGCCGGGCTGGCTGTGTCGGTCATGATTCTCGTCATCGGTGTGGAGCTGCTGAAAGAGAGCTTCGCCAAAGTCCTGCACCCCACGGCGGTGGCCTTCAACTGGGTCATGGTCGCGGTGCTGGCGGCATCCATCCTCGTTAAGCTCTGGATGAGTGCCCTCAACAAGCACATAGGCACAGCCATTGAGTCGGAGACGCTGCTTGCCACTGCCGCTGACGCCCGCAATGACGTCATCACCACGGCAGCGGTGCTGGCAGCCACGATTTTGACGAAGCTCACCGGCTTTGACCGCATCGATGGCCTGATGGGCCTGGGCGTAGCGGCGTTCATCCTGTACAGCGGTGCCATGCTTGTGAAAGACACCATTGACCCGCTGTTGGGCGCAGCCCCCGACCCGGAATTGGTGGAGCACATCGAGAAAAAGGCATTGAGCTACCCCGGCGTGCTGGGTGTGCATGACTTGATGATCCACGATTACGGCCCCGGCAGCCGCCTTGTCAGCTTCCACCTGGAAATGGACGCCAAGGACGACGTTATGCACAGCCACGATGTCATTGACCGTATCGAGCGTGACCTGCTCGTCGAGGATGGGGTGATCGCCACGGTACACTTTGACCCCATCGTCACCGGCGATGCCCACGTGGACGAGCTGAAAACCTTCTTACAGAACGATGTCAAGGAGCTGGAACCGCTGGCAAACATCCACGATTTGCGCATCGTGCCTGGCCCGACGCATACCAACGTGATTTTTGACTGTGCCGTGCCGGCTGAGTACATGGCCGACAAGCAGCACCGCGGCGTCAAGCTCGTCAACGCCTTGCGCAATTCCGTACAGGCCAAATGGCCCGACCATTTTTGCGTCATAAAGTTGGAACCTGATTACGCTCCGGTGCATCATGAGGAAAAAACGTAACCACGTAGGGGCATACCCTGCCCTCGGCGTAAAAATAATAGCGATGTAAAGGCAAGGCAGAGGGCCGGACATAGCTGACCTCTATCGAGCGGCCTTGCGGAAAGTAAAACCATATAAAGGAGACATACAGCATGGATTACAACAAAGCAGCCCTGGAACTTCACAGCAAATTCCCCGGTAAAATCGCCGTGCAGAGCCTTTGCGAATGCAAGGACCGTGACGCACTCTCTACTGCCTACACCCCCGGCGTGGCCGAACCCTGCCGTAAGATCAAAGCAAATCCCGACGACGTCTACACTTACACGATGAAGGGCCGCACCGTTGCGGTCGTCACCAACGGTACGGCAGTGCTGGGCCTGGGCAACATCGGCCCCGAGGCCGGCCTGCCCGTCATGGAGGGAAAATGCGTCCTCTTCAAGGAGTTCGGCGGCGTCGATGCATTCCCCATCTGCCTGAATGCCAAAACAAAAGAGGAAGTTATCGCTGCCGTCAAGGCTATCGCCCCGACGTTCGGCGGCATCAACCTTGAGGATATCCGCAGCCCCGAGTGCTTTGAAATTGAGGCCGAACTCGAGCGCGAGCTCGATATCCCCGTGTTCCACGATGACCAGCACGGCACGGCCATCATCGTGCTGGCGGGCGTGCTGAACGCTTTGAAGGTTGTCGGCAAGCGCATTGAAGATGTCAAGATCGTTCAGAACGGCCCCGGTGCAGCGGGCACGGCCATCATTCATATGCTGCAGGTTGCGGGGGCCAAACACATTATCGCTGTCGATGAGCACGGCATTCTGGTCCCGGGCCGCCCTGCAGGCCTCGAGGGCCACAAGGGCAAACTGGCCGAGGAGACGAACCCGGAGAAACTCTCCGGCGGTCTGGCTGAGGCTATCAAGGACGCTGATATCTTCATTGGCACGTCGATTGCGGGCGCACTGACGCCCGCGCTGGCCGCTACGATGGCGAAAGATGCCATTGTGTTCGCCATGGCCAACCCCACGCCAGAGATTATGCCCGACCTCGCCAAGCAGGCGGGCATCCGCGTTATCGGCACCGGCCGTTCGGATTTCCCGAATCAGGTCAACAATGTGCTGGCGTTCCCCGGCATCTTCAAGGGTGCGCTGTCCGTCCGTGCGCGGGATATTAACCCCGCCATGAAGATGGCTGCCGCCAAGGCCATCGCGGGCCTCATCCCAGACGATGAGCTGAACGAGGAAAATATTCTGCCCAAGGCGTTTGACCCCCGCGTGGCTGACGCTGTGGCCGCAGCCGTTGCCCAGGCTGCACGGGAAAGCGGCGTGGCGCGCGTATGAGCATCCGTGAAATTTCCGCCGCCGCCATCACCGACGCGGTCGAAGCTCTCTGCATCGAGGCCAACACCCAGCTGCCCGCCGACGTAAAGGCCGCACTGGATAAAGCCGAAGCCAACGAGCCGTGGCCGCTGGCAAAGGAAACGCTGGGCTTATTGCAGCAAAATTTGTGCGTTGCAGCGGACAAAGACTTGCCCATCTGCCAGGACACCGGCATGGCCTGCGTCTTTATTGAGCTGGGCCAGGACGCCCACATCAACGGCGATTTGACCGATGCCGTCAACGAGGGCGTGCGCCGCGGCTATGAAAAAGCATATCTGCGCAAATCCATCACCGCTGACCCCTTGCAGCGCGTTAACACCGGGGACAACACCCCCGCCTTCCTGACCGTGCATCTGGTGCCGGGCAGCGGCTGCAAAATCACCGTCGCCCCCAAGGGCGCGGGCAGCGAAAACATGAGCCGCCTTGCCATGCTCAAGCCCGCCGATGGGGTAGAGGGCGTCAAAAAGTTTGTTTTGGACACCGTTGAGCAGGCCGGGGCCAACCCCTGCCCACCCGTCGTGCTGGGCATCGGCATCGGCGGCAGCTTTGACCACTGTGCTGCGCTGGCGAAAAAGGCATTGCTGCGCCCGCTCGATACCCCCAACGCCGACCCCTACTACGCGGCGCTGGAAAAAGAGCTGCTGGACGCCATCAACGCTACCGGCTTCGGGCCGCAGGGCTTCGGCGGGGCCACTACCTGCCTGGGTGTCGCCATTGAGCAGAAGCCCACCCATGTGGCCTGTCTGCCGGTGGCAGTCAACATCAGCTGCCATGTGACCCGCCGCGCCAGCCGGGAGGTGTGAGCGATGGCGAAACCGAACATTGATATTTCGCTGGATGGCGTGGGCGAGAGCGCCCGCTCGGCCAAAACCAAACGCGCCAGCATTGATATCCCCTTGGACGGCGAGGAACCCCGCCGCCCGGTGACAGATATCACGATGAAGGAACTGGAATTTGTCAACCGTCACCATGAGGAATACAAAGAATTGCGCCGCCGTGCGCGGGAACAGGGAGGCCGCTGATGCAATACATTTTACATACGCCGCTGACCAAAGCGGATCTTGCGCCGCTCAAGGCAGGGGACACTGTGCTGCTTTCGGGCGTGGTCTACACCGCCCGCGACGCCGCCCACGCCCGTATGATGGAACTGCTGGATAAGGGCGAGCCGCTGCCGTTCCCCATTGAGGGCGCGGCGGTCTACTACGTCGGCCCCACGCCGGAGCGCCCGGGATGTGCCATCGGGGCCGCAGGACCCACGACCTCCGGCCGCATGGATGCCTATACGCCGCGGCTGTTGGATCTGGGCCTTGCCTGCATGATCGGCAAGGGTAAGCGCAGCGAGGCCGTCAAGCAGTCGGTCGTCAAGAACAGCGCGGTCTACCTGGCCGCCATTGGCGGTGCCGGGGCGCTCATGGCCGGCAGCGTGCAGAGCTGCGAGGTCATCGCCTGGCCGGATCTGGGCTGTGAGGCTGTGCGCAAGCTGGTCGTCAAGGACTTCCCGCTGACCGTTCTGCTGGACACCCACGGTGGCGATCTGTACCAGAGCGGCCCCGCCGCCTACCTTGCCAGTCGGGAGCACCAGGCATGACCCGTTGCAGACGGCTCGTCATACGGCTGGTCCTCTGTGCGCTGGCGCTGGCCGTGAGCATCGGCATCGCGGCGGCGCTCATCATCACGAAAAACCAACAGAAGGCCGCCGAAGCAGCTGCGGCCAGCGAGGCCGCCGCCCGCGCAGCCGAAGAAGAAGCGGCCCGCGCTGCCAGTGAGGCTGCGGCCCAGGCCGCCCAAGAGGCCGAAAACGAACGCCTTGCCGCCGAAGCTGCCGCCGCCAAGCGTGCGGAACAGATAGCCGCTGCCCTGGATGCCCGCGACCGCATCCAGTACGGCGATAAGCTGGGCCGCATCTGGATCGAGGGAACCGACGTCGACTGCGACCTCTATTGGGGCGACAGCGAGACCCAGTTCAGCCGCGGTGCAGGCTGCCGATCCGAGAGTGACTGCGTGCTGCCCGGCGAGAACGGCACGGTTTTTATCGGCGGGCATACAGGCTCGTACTTCTCGGATCTCGGCTCCACCGAGCTGGGGGCCATCATCCACCTGGAGACCGACTGGGGCGACTTTACCTACAAAGTCACCGAGATGAAGGTCATCCAGGAGACGGATGTGGACAAGGTGCGCCTTGGTGCGACCGAACCCAGCGCTGTGCTGTACACCTGCTACCCCTTCGGCATCCTGACCCACACGCCCCAGCGCTATGCTGTCTACGCCGACCCGGTGAACGCCGATGAATACGGTGTGATACCGGCGGAGACCACAACAGCAGAATAAAACACAAAAGCGAGAGCTTTTCCGCAGCAGGAAAGGCTTTCGCTTTTTATGTACGGTCGTCGAGACGTTTAAGAAAATCGTGGAGCAAATGTTCAACGGCGGTGCCACGGCAAAGGGGGCACTCTGACATTACGACAACACGGCGAGTATATACACATATACGGGAACGCCAGCTTGATACAGCAGGCGCGGCACTGGAAAAATTTATAAGTGATAAAACGATATAATATAAGCCCGGTTGTGGGTTGCAACCGGGCTGTTTTTTACGACGCTTTTACGACGCGAAAAACAACGTATTTGAACATGTTAAAACGTTGAAGAACATAAAAAAGAGCGTATCTACGTTTATAATTCGTAGATACGCTCTTTTTGAAATGGTGCGGCTAACAGGACTTGAACGATTTGACGTATTTTTTAAGAGGCAAAATTCAGTGCAAAATCTGAATTTTGCCTCTTTTTTCGTGAAAGAAAACCCGTAAATTGATGTTTTATATATGCCCTAAAATAAAGAAGTGCGGTCAAAAATGCGGTCAAGTTTACCCCTGTTCAAGGATGGCGTCAAGGCTCTTTGTAAGGGCATCGATAACCTTAAAGCGGAGGTATTCATAATCCCGTTCTAGTATAAACTGCGCCTCTGACGTATCGTTCGCCTCTGTAGAGATATTCAACTGTTCAAGGCTTTTTCGTGTTTGACGGAGGTCGTCTACAGTTTTTAAGGCTCTCAAAAAATCAGCCTGCGCCAGAAGGGAGGAGAGCTCGTCCGCTACTCGATGCTCGTTTAGACTGCCGAAACCGTCAAGAGCAGATATATCCGCGGCTGACGGGGGCAGGAACGGCCCCACAGTATCATAGTGGAGTGTAGTTAAAGCCTGTGGTGGCAAATGCGTATATGATTCTGCACTTTTTAGGGTTTCAGCATCATTGCTATTATAATTTGGCACTTTTGTATATCCTAGCAAGTAATCGGGGGTGACGTTTAGCGCTTTGCAAAGCGCTTTAATGTTCTCACCGTTAGGGAGTGCACCGACACCGTTAAACCAGTTGGACACGCTACCCGCTGAAACAGAAGGCCCCCTACTGTCCGCATTGATTCGTTCACGCAGCTGTTTTTTGTTCAGCCCCGCGGCGTCAAGCGCGTCGCCCAAACGTTCATAAAAGGTTATTGCAACATCGTCCACAGAAAAATACACCCTTTCCATGATTCAATAAACTGAATTACTTATATAAAAATTCAACAAAATACAAGATATTCGCCATATCAAAGATAAAACGTTTTCCGTGATATAATTATACCAGATTGAAATACAACAATCAATATTCAAAATATTGAAACAGGAGGCAAAAATTATGCGTAGTTTACAGTTTATGCCCTTGCGTTCTCTGGCGTATCAGCAAGGCTACACGCAAACCGAACTTGCAGACGCGGCAGGGCTTGCACCGTCAACGATGAACGCCAGACTGCAAGGCCGTTCGACTTTCCGGGCAGAGGAGATGCAACGGCTAGGGCATCTGCTGGGCATTGCCCCGGCGGACTACTGCAAGTATTTCATGCCCAGCGAAAAGCGCACAGGGGGCAGAGTATGAGCACCGGCCCACAAGTTCCCGTATTTACACTCTGCTGCGCCCGGGTACGCGGCAAGAATTCAAATACTTATTACCCCGATGAAATGACCATCCACAACCTGAACGACTTGCTAAAAGCTGCGCAATTAGACCATACACCGGGATTTTTCAAGGATTCGCACAGAGAAAAAGCAAGCTGGTACTGGGAGGAGTGCGTTGTTCTTGATGTAGATAATACCGGGGGCAATGAAATCACCCTCCCCGCTGACGTTGCCCGAGACTTTCCGGGAGTAGGGCACTACATCGTGTACAGCAGGCATCACAACAAGCCAAAACCTAAAAGCGGAGGAAAAGGCGAGTTCCCGGCGGCCCCACGGTTCCATGTTTACTTTCCGATCGGGTCACAATTTACCGGGGAGGAAATGGACGATTTTATCAAAAAGGCGATTGCTTCACGTCCTTATTTTGACCCATGCTGCGACGGCCGCGCCCGCTTTATCTTTGGCGTGGAGAATCCACAGGGCGAGGCCATCCCGGGCACGATTGAACTTGACCGGTTCTTAGCTGACCAAACCGCGGCCCCCTCTGCCCCGGCGGGCCTGCCTGCCACAGCAAGCACCGGCAAACTAATACCCGCCGGGCAGCGAAACGCAACTCTGTCTGCGTTTGCCTTTGCCGTGCTGCGCAAGTGCGGCCCGGAGGGCATCGCCGAGGGTGAGGCGGCATTCCTGCAGCGTGCCGAGGACTGCGACCCGCCACTACCTGAGGGCGAGCTTGCCACTATCTGGCGCCATGCGTTGCAGAACGCCCCCTCAAAAATATGGGGCAAACCCGGCTACCTGACCCCGGCAGAATATGCCGCGGAGGGCTTCCCGGTCGAGGTGCTGAGCTTCAAGCTGTCCGATCTAAGCGATGTTGCCGAGGGCCAACTTTTCGCCGAGAACACCGCCGGGGGTCTGCTGTGGTGCGCATCCATCGGCTGGATGGTCTGGGACGGCGGCAGGTTTTGCCCCGATGAGAGCCGGGCCCGCATGCAGGCGCAGACCTTCACCGGCAGGCAGCTAAAAGCCGCCACGAACGATTACCAGCAAGCCGCCGGGGCCGCTGCAAACGATCCTGACAATGGCGACCTTGCCGCCAAGGCAAAGCGTTCAAAAAATCTGTTAAACTTCGTGAACCGCTGCCGATCTACCAACGGCCTGAACCACCTTTTGACCGAGGCGGCCCCGCATCTGGCCCGCGCTGTGGATGATCTGGACGCTGACCCCTACGCACTGAATACCCCGGCGGGCATCGTGGACTTGCGCACCGGGGAGCTGCACCCCTCCGACCCTGCCGCACTTTGCACCAAGGCCACCGCCGTGACCCCGGGCACAGAGGGCGCAGACCTCTGGCGCAGCTTCCTGGAGACTATCACCTGTGGAGACAATGACCTGGCCGCATACCTTCAGACCGTGGCAGGTATGGCCGCGCTGGGCAAAGTTTTCACGGAAACGCTGCTGATCGCCACCGGTGACGGGGGAAATGGCAAGTCGACATTTTTTAACACACTTGCCCGCGTGCTGGGCGATTACTCCACCAGCGTGCGCCCGGCGCTGTTGCTGACCGGAAACGCCAATAACGGCGCAGAGCTGGCCGCGCTGCGTGGCGTGCGTCTAGCTCTGGCGGCAGAGACCGAGGAGGGGCAACGCCTGGACGTCGCCACGGTCAAGGCCCTGTGCAGCACCGACCGCGTGGCCGCAAACCCAAAATACAAACCGCCGTTCAGCTTCACTCCCTCCCACACGCTCGTGTTGTATACGAACTTTTTGCCGCGCGTCGGCAGTTCTGACCGTGGTACATGGTCCCGCCTGACCGTCCTACCGTTCAATGCGCACCTGCGCGATACCGCCGGGGAACGAAAGGACTTTGCCGAGATCCTGTTCACGCAGGCAGGCGGGGCGGTGCTGTCGTGGATGATCGAGGGCGCCCGGCGGTTTATCGCCAACGGCTACAAACTGGCGCCTCCCACTGTCGTGCGCGAGGCGCTGGCCGAATACCGCAAAAGCTGCGACTGGCTGGGCGCGTTCATCGAGGAAGATTGCGAGCAGGGCGAGAACTACGTCACAAGCAGCAAGGAAATTTATCAGAGGTACACAGCGTATTGTCAAGTAAATGGTGACTATCGCAGAGACAGCCGGGACTTCACCAACGCGATGCAAAGCGCCGGATTCGTGCTAAAACATGCAAAAAAAGGGAACCAGTACATGGGCCTACGCCTAAAGTCTGACTTCTCGCCAGAATAGTGCGATATATCGACAAGGTGAAGGATGGTGAAGGGTAAAAACGAAAATCCCTAAAGGGGAAAAATTTGAAAATTAGAGTTTTACTGTACAGCCTTCACCATCCTTCACCTTGACGTAACAACGTAAAATTTTATAGATTGGAGATTTTCACATATGAGCACCCCCAAAAACCACATTTTTGTCCCCTGCGCCACGTGGCGCACACGCCGCGGCGAGGTCGAATTGCAGCGGGAACTCTGCTGCCTGCCACGTAGCGAGGACGACTTGCGCCGCCTCATCGACACCGGGCAGGCCGCCCCGGCGGAACGTGGAAGTTACTGCGTGCAGTTTGGCGGAGGCGGTCACTACTTCAACGACCACCGGGCCGCTCTGGCCTACCTCTGCACCCGATGGGGCGGGGAGTTCATCCTGCGCCACCTGGACGACGCCGTGGAGCGAGCCGCCCACCGCCGCGTTATTGCAATCTTTGAGGCCAGGCTCGAGGCCGAAAAGTGGCAGAATTGGGCAAACCCCGGCGGAGGTGATACTCAGTGTTGAGCCCAAACCAGCGCAAAGCGCTTGCCGCCCTGCTTGTCTGCAAGAGCCGCGCCGAGGCCTCCCGGCAATGTGGGCTGGGCCTGCGCACGCTACAAGACTACGAGAAACAGCCGGAGTTCGCCGAGGCTCTGGAGCGTGGCCGCCGTGAGGCTCTGGCCGATGCTGCCCACAGGATGGCCGCCGGGTACTCTGACACCGTGGACGCCTTGCAGGAGATCGTCGAAAACCCCGACGCCGCCGACGCTTCCCGCGTCGCTGCTGCTCGTGCCCTGTTGGACTACGGCCTTAAATTCGCCGAGCTGACCGACATCAACAAACGCCTAGACAAATTGGAGGGGATGCTGTGATTTTTGAGGAGTTCACAAACGCTATTGACCAAATCGCCCGGGCCTACCTGCGCCAACAGGCCACCGACCCCACCGCCCGCGAACGTTGGCAGGCAGAGCTTGACACGCTGCGCAAGATTTACCCCTTCCACTTGAAAGCCTGGGCGGCTATGCCCGCTCCCAAGCCTGCCGTGGATGAACACCGCGCCCAGCTGTGGGTAACTGAACGCCTTGCAGCTGACGATCTGACGCTGAACGACTACACGTTTATTTGCAAGTGGTACAGAGACGCGGCGGGCCTGTACCCGGCTATGCAGGCCGCCGCCAAAGGGCGCAAAGGTTTTGCGCAGGTGTTCGCCCAGCAATGCCCCACCGTCGAGCAGCGGCAAGCCGCTTTTACCAAATTTGCCAACCTGGCGCAGGCCGTGCTCGATGCAGACCCCGCCAAACTGCCACAGCTTGACGTGGGCCTTATGGGGCGTGGATGGCTTGACAATCAGCCTGTTGTGCTGCCGTTTTCCACCGCGTGGGAGAACACCCGCCGGGAATCCGCGGAGGTCATGGGCTACACAGACCGTTTGTTACTGTGAGGGGGTGTGCGACACGATGAAGGACGCTCTTGCCCGCCTGGAGGCCCTGGAGCGGGGCCAACCTGGCGACCTGCTGCTGATCGTCACAGAACGGCAGACGCCGGAGGGGCCGCGCTATGAGCTACCAAACGGCGATCTGCTGCCCCTGCCCGATGTTTACGCATACATGAGGCTGCACGGTCAAGGCGTCCTGCTGATTGACGATCTGCCAGAGCTGCCGAAACCGAAACGAGGGAGGAAGCCGAAACATGAGCAGTAAATATTTGCTGGAATCCCTGCACCGCCAGACCGCCACAGGCCAGACCGTGGGTGTGGAGGACAGCTTTTTACACAACACCGTCCGTCTAGTATACCGCGCCCGGCCTGATGGCGTTATTACATCCTGGCAAGTCGAGGGGCCAGACCTGCCCGCCCCTGCCGTCTTTAAGACCAAAGAGCAGGCACAGGCGTTTATCCGTGGCCGCTGGGGCATCGACACACGAAAGCAGGGCGCACTATGAGCCGCCCAGGCCCGCCGGGGCAGGTCAAGAGGCCTGCACCCATACGAACCAAACCACAGGCCCGCAAGGGCCAGAAGCGGCCCCACAGCGGGGCCAGACAGTCTACTAGAGTTTAGGAGGATTTACCATGAACTATGTACAAGAAGCCCGCAAAATCATCACCGACTACTTCACCGCCATGAAGCCGTCCGAGCAGCTGCTGAAAGAAGCCGCCGACGAACTGCACCAGGGCCACATCACGGAAGCCTACGCCAAAGAGTTGGCCGACCACGCCGCGAACGAACAACACACGTTGCGAAATAATGCGTGGTCACAGCTGGAGGCCCTGCTGCGCAAGTTTGCCCTTGCCGCCGGGCTTGCAGATGCACCAAACGGCGACGCCCTCCAAGGCGGCGACTACAAGCTGTTGGCGGACAACTTCCCCATGAGCGCGGAAGAGTTTGCCGCCCTGTGTGAGCGCAACAAGAACAACCCCACGCTGCTGCGCAAGGCCATGGAGTACGGCAACAAAAACGGCGGCCTGGCCCCCTACGCCAAAAAATATTACCGCTCTGCCCATGACCGGGTGCAGCTGTTCAAAACGTTGGTGCAGCGTTGCGGCGCGGTGCTGGATGCAGAGCCGACCAGCCCCACCCGTGGCGACGCCTATTGGAACATGATCGCCCGCGACGTCGAGCCGTGGGCGACGCTGTGAGCGCCAGGGAGGGCCAACGCATGGAACTGGACAAACTACTTGCACAGGTGGAGGACGCCCGCAAGGCCCCTCTGCGCGTGTGCTGCCGCACCCCGGCGGGTGAGTTGATCGTCACCAGCGTGGAGGACTGCGCCCGCCAGGGCTGCCGCTATTTCCACATTGTGGCTGATGACCTGGACACCCTGCTGGACAGAGAACTGAACCACAGACCATAAGCACCACAGAGATGCACCGCGATGGCGGCGACTAGCTGCGCATTGGATGACGTGCAACGCATACCCAACGACCGCAAAGAAACGCCCCACAGCACCGCAAACGGGTCACTGTGGGGCGTTCTCTGTATTACTTGAGCATTTCCTCCGTCTCTGGCGGCAGAGCGTCCTCTGTGGGCTGCTCTCGGTCCATGCGCTGGGCCACCGCGCCCACAATGTAGGCGTTGAGGCTTTCCCCGGCGGCATCTGCTGCCGCCTGGACTGCTGCCTTGTTCTGTGGTGCATCCTTGCGCAGAATCAAATTCACGCGGTCATAGGCTTTCGCAATGTATTTGTTTTTGCTGGCTGCGCTTGTTTTTCCTCCCATGCTGTCACCTCCAAACGTGGGCATAGTTATACAAGATTATGATACCGCGATTTTTGTATATGCGCAAGTATGCAGTATGTACAATATACGAGCATCTATGCGCAAGTATATTTGTGCGATTTGTGCATTGCATCTATGCGTATGTAGGCATATAATTATAGTCACAGGAACCAAAAACCACAACACACAGGAGGCACAGAGCAATGACAAGCTATGAAGTTACGTATGAATTGCAAAATGGTGAGCACGACACAATAAACGTTGCATCCACCAACCTAATCAAGGCCGCGCAGTTCGCTGAGAACTTCCTTTCCGTCCGCGTAAAAGGTTATAGCTGCCTTGTGGAGGTCAAAGAGCACATTTACGACTAAGCCGAAACGCCCGCAAGGGCGTCCGCCGGGGATAGCCTCCCGGCGCTGATGATGGCAGGCCACAGGGTGCTGCAACACCCAGAGCGCGGCAACGCTCAAACCCCACAGGCATTTGATAGAATGACCCGACCCAGCACAAAAGCCGAAACCATCCCCGCCTGTGGAGAGTACACCGGGGGCGTCCTCCCCGGTGCTGATGATGGCAGGACACAGAACGGAGGCACCACAGATGCTAGACAAATTTGAACCGTGGACGACGCAGGCGGAGGCGCTGCGCACCCGCCACACTATCCCGGTAAGCCCTAATACTTATGATTTTCTCGACCAACTGACAGATACCTACCAGGCGCGGCCCCTGAACCCCGCTTCCCGTGTGGCGCTGCTAGACATGCTTACCGTCGTTTTTCTGGCGGGTGAAATCAGCGGGAAGCGCAAAGACCGCGCCCGCCGCAAAGGAGGCAAACACCAATGAACATCACAGACTTGACCGAGCGCGAGAAAGAGTTTCTCGCAATCATTCGCACTATGACCGACGAACAGCGAGACGAATGTCTCAGCGACTTGCAAAAAATACTAAAGGAGCGTGAACCGCAATGACCATGCGCACCAACAGCGCCAAGTGGACGGGCACACGCTGGCGCATCGACGTCCAGAAGGACGGAACCCGCAAGAGCTTTTACAGTTCCAAGCCTGGCCGCACAGGCCAGAGGGAGGCCAACGCCAAGGCCGACAAGTGGCTGACAACTGGCGTATCAGACACCGCCCTGCGCGTCTCCCAGGCCTACGCTATGTGGTATGAGACACAGCAGGAGACAACCAGCGAGGGCAACTGCCGCAATATCGCCACACGCTGGCGGCATTGGATTGAGCCGAACATTGGCAATAAGAAGCTATCCACCCTGACCGAGCAAGACTTACAGAGCATCGTCAATAAGGCCTACGCGGCAGGCCTGTCTAAAAAGACACTATCCTGCATCTGTTCAGACCTGCGTGCGCTGTGCAAGTTCTGCCGCGCTGCCAAACTCTCCACCTTCAACCCCGAGGGCCTGCGCGTGCCCGCCGGGGCACGCCTCAAAGGCAAGAAGGTTTTGCAGCCCTCTGACCTCATAACCCTGTTCAATGTGGACACCACACTGTACAAAGGCCAGACCGTCCCAGATGATTATATAAACGCCTACCGTTTCCAGGTGCTTACAGGCCTGCGTCCCGGTGAGCTTGTGGGCCTGCAATGGGGCGATATCCAAGGGAACACCGTCCATGTACAGCGGGCAGTCAACGTGCGAGGGGAAGTCACCAAGGGAAAGAACCAGAACGCCGTCCGATCGTTCGTACTGTCTCGTATGGCCCGGCGGGTGCTGGACGATCAGCGCCAGATCACCGGACACCAAGAAAGCGTGTTTTGCATCCTGACAGAGTATAACTATTACTGGCGCTGGAAAGTCTACTGCAAGGCCAACGGCTTGACCGTTGTGACGCCCTACGAGTTGCGCCACACGTTTGTCTCAGTGGTCAAGACGCTGCCCGCCGGGGAGGTCAAAGGCCTTGTGGGCCACAGCCTGGACATGGACACCTTTGGAGTGTATGGGCACGCTCTGACTGGCGAGGCAGAGGCCACAGCGGAGGCAGTAGAGGGGACATTTCTAAAGATTCTGAATAACGCCTAAAGAAGTGCGGTCAAAAATGCGGTCAAGGAAGCAAAAAAGGCGTTGAAACTAACGTTTCAACGCCAATTTTGCAGATGCGGCTAACAGGACTTGAACCTGCACGTCGTGGACACTGGACCCTAAAACCAGCGCGTCTGCCAATTCCGCCATAGCCGCATAACAAAAATAGTTTACCAAGTTTCGGTGCATTTGTCAATGCAAAATGTTGATTGACACCGCGCCTCAAGACGATTATTCTATAAGAAAAGGTCATCACCTATGCAATACACAAAACTGGGATACACCGATATTGAAATTCCCAAGGTCTGCGTGGGTTGCATGAGCTTTGGCGGGGCGGGCAAAGTGCGGGCGCTGGACGTGGCCTGAGCGCTAAGGATATCGCCGCCCTGGCGGAATGCTGCCTGCCGCATCCCATTGTGGGCACCACCAACGCTAACCCGCCGCAGGGAGTTGTGCTGCTGGACGAGAAAAAGTAAAATAGAAATGGGATTGCACATGGAAAATTGTACCTTCTGTGTGCGCTTTTTACATTCTGTCTATGGACGCGCAACCCGGTTATACGGTATACTATACCCAAACCGCCCGCTCACCAGTGACTACGGAGGTAGACCTTGAAACAAAACCTGCTTGCCAAATTCTCGCCCTTCAATTTTTTGATGCTGCTCGTCGCGGGCATCATCAACGCTATTGGTGTTACGCTGTTCATTGCACCGGTGCAGCTGTATGACAGCGGCATTTCCGGCACATCGATCCTGCTGTCCCAGCTGACGCCGGATTATCTCTCGCTGTCCTTCTTTCTGGTGCTGCTCAACGTGCCGCTGCTGCTGTTCGGATTCAAGCGGCAGGGGGCGGTGTTCTCTGTCTACGCCATCTTTGCAGTCTGCGTCTACTCGGCGGCGGCTTGGCTTATCACCGACGTGTTACCCATCGATGTGAGCATTGCGTCGCCACTGGCGGGAAAAGACCTGTTCCTCTGCGCGTTGTTCGGCGGCATTATTTCGGGTGTCGGCAGTGGCCTAGCGATACGCTACGGCGGCGCGATGGACGGCATTGAGGTCGTGGCGGTCATTTTTGCCAAGCCGCTGGGGCTTTCGGTGGGCACGTTTGTCTTAATTTATAACGTGCTGCTGTACATTATATGCGGCGTGGTCATGGGCAGCTGGATACTGCCGCTCTACTCTATCGTGACCTACGCGGCTGGGTCCAAGACGGTGGACTTCATCGTGGACGGCTTGGACAGTGCTAAGGCGGCCATGATCATTACGACCAACCCGGATGAAATTGCCCGCACCGTGTCGGAGGAGTTCGGCACCGGCCTGACGATTCTCGACGCCCACGGGTTTTACTCAGACACCCCTAAAACAGTACTCTATGTCGTGGTCAACCGCTTCCAGACTGTTAAGCTGAAAACGTTCGTCAAGGCCATTGACCCCAACGCCTACATGGCCATCAGCCCGGTGGCTGACCTGCTGCATGGCAGCAAGGAAGAATCTGTCTGACCCCAAGCCCCTGCGCCCACTGCGGTGCAGGGGCTTTTTGCCGACATAATCCGCCCATGCCCTGCACATCCTAATGCAAAAGCGAGGGAATGTGCTATGCGCAAACACAAATTTTTGCGGCGGGCATTGGCAGTGTTGGCCGCCTGCCTGCTGCTGGGGGCAGCCTGTCTGGCTGGCCTTGTCAAGGCACTGCCGGATACGTTTTACATCGACGGTGCACTGACTGATTTAAAAATCGCCGCCATGCCGTTTCTGTCCGTCGCGCAGCCCCGGCAGGGGAGCGTGGCGGCAGACAACGCCGTGGCCGATAAAAGCGGCAACGTGACGCTGACATTGCTGGGGGTTGTGCCCATCAAGACGGTGCGCGCCGTCAGCACCCCACGCCGCACGGTGCAGGTCTGTGGTACGCCGTTTGGGGTCAAAATGTTCTCCGACGGGGCACTGATTGTGGCGTTCTCCGACCGCTACACGGCATTGGGCAGTGAGAACCCGGCCAAGGCTGCAGGCCTGCGGCTGGGAGATTGGATCGTCTCGGCAGGAGGGCGGCCTGTGCGCAGCAACGATGACCTGACGGCGGCTATCCAGGCGGCGGACGGTGCACCGCTGACCGTAGTATATCGCCGTGATGGCGTACAGCACACGTCAGCTCTGACACCGGCACAGGACGAAAAGGGACGCTATAAAGTGGGCGTCTGGGTGCGGGACTCTGGGGCGGGCATCGGCACAATGAGCTTTGTAGACGCCCAGCACGGCACCTTTGCAGGACTGGGCCATTCCATCAGCGATACCGACACCGGCACTGAGCTGACGCTGCTCTCGGGTGAAATTGTCCCGGTGACGATCACCGGCTGTATCCGGGGTGCGGCGGGCAGCCCGGGGGAACTGCGGGGCGAGTTCTCCGCTAAGGCGGTGGGCCGGGTGTTGGCAAACGATGCCGCCGGGGTGTACGGCAGCTATACCGGCGGTACGATCGGCCAGGCTGTGCCGGTGGCAAATGTGCAGGAAGTCACACCCGGCGAGGCGGAATTGTGGACGACTGTGCAGGGAACGACTGCACAGCCCTATAAAGTACGGATCGAGAGGGTGACGATGACCGGCAGCGACCCGAACCGCAACCTGCTTATTAAAGTGACGGATGAGCGGTTACTGGAAAAAACCGGAGGCATTGTGCAGGGCATGAGCGGCTCGCCTATTGTGCAGAATGGGCAGCTGGCAGCCGTGCTGACTCATGTGCTGGTCAATGACCCAGCGAAGGGCTACGCCATCTTTGCGGCAACGATGCTGGAAAAAGCGGATGCTGTCATAAAGTGATGAGCAGTGCCCTATCTACTCGAGCAGAGCGGGAAAAAAGTTGCCTGGGAAAATGACGTAAAATGGAATAGCGTGACGCTGCGTGTAATATTGCGGCGAATTGCGGCGAAATATAGGAAAACTTGTCGAACGAAAGTTGGCCGAAATTATGAAAAAATGCTCCATACCCTATTGCAGATAGTGGAAAAACATGGTAAAATTTCCAATGTAAGCAGAGCTTGAGCAAAGTTTACGCGCAAAGGAACGCGCAGCTCAGAAAGTATGGAGGATATGTGACGATGGAAAAGATCAAATTTGTGATGACCGACACTGACACGCAGGTGTCCGATGCTTGCAGACGTGCGCTGGAAGGAAAGGGAGTTTCCGTGACCGTCTGTGAGAAAAACGGCACCAAGGCGCTGGATGCACTGCTGGCAATCCACCCGCAGGCCGTGCTTCTGGATGCTTTTATGCCTGACCTGGATGCAATCACGGTCAAGCAGCGTTACGAGGCTCAGAACGCGGGCGGCAGCCGCACCACGTTCTTCGTCACCGGCGCGTTTCAGAGCGAGGAGATCGAGCAGGAACTGCTGGACAGCGGGTTCTCGTTCTTCTTCGTCAAGCCCTTTGATGAAAATGTACTGGTAAGCCGCGTCCTGAAAGCGGCCGGCAACACGATACGCCCGCAGATCGTGTCCCAGGACAGCGACGAACTCACCGTGACGGAGATCCTGCACCAGATCGGCGTACCGGCGCACATCAAGGGCTACCAGTTCTTGCGCGATGCAATTTTGCTGACCATCAGCGACCATGGGTACATCAATGCCGTGACGAAGCGCCTCTACCCGGAGATTGCCAAGAGGAACATGACAACCGCCAGCCGCGTGGAGCGTGCCATCCGCCACGCCATCGAGGTGGCGTGGGACCGCGGAGATGTGGACACGCTGAACAGTTATTTCGGCTACACGATCCACAACCTGCGCGGTAAACCGACGAACAGCGAGTTTATCGCCATGATTTCAGATAAAATTCGCTTGGACAAAAAGCGCCACGCATAATGTCGCAGGGCAGGCAGCCCAACACCCTGACGATAAGACAAGCAAGCAACAAAAACTTATAAAAACAAAAAATGTAAAAAAGCTCAAGTCTGTTACAAAGCACCGGGGCATATCCAACTGTATGGTGGATATGCCCCGGCGTTTTGTGAGATTTTTAAATGGGTGATTTAATTGGTTTTGATGGGCGTAGATGTCATATGTGGTTTCGCCGTCTTGGACAGTATCGAGTAAAGAATAGTTTTGGAGAGAGCCTGAATCCATTTTGCCCTCATCCAAAACGAAATAATCACTATAATTTTTCCGGCTTCTCCTTGACAAACCCATCTCCATCGTGTATAATTATATCCGTTGCTTGCCTCTGTAGCTCAGTCGGTAGAGCAGGGGACTGAAAATCCCCGTGTCATTGGTTCGATTCCGATCGGAGGCACCATTTTATGCGGCCGTAGCTCATCTGGTAGAGCGCCACCTTGCCAAGGTGGAGGTAGCGAGTTCGAGCCTCGTCGGCCGCTCCACAGCGTAACCACCCTTCGGGGTGGTTTTTTTGTGCCCCAATGCGGCAAAAATAGTGCATACCCTGCCTTTTGCCCATTGACGCGGCCTCTCTATAAAGGTATACTGAAGCTGTTCCCTGACAAAAGCAGGGAAGATTTGCGGTATATTAAAAAAGGAGTGCGGAATCATGAAAAACAATACCATTAAAACTTTCGTTGCCGTCGGCATCGGCGCAGCCCTGTTCTTTGTCCTGGGCCGTTTCGTAGCGATCCCCAGCCCGGTACCCAACACTAACATCAGCCTTCAGTACGCTGTTCTGGGTCTGCTGGCTGCTATGTACGGCCCTGTGGCTGGCGGCCTGATCGGCTTCATCGGTCACGCCCTTATCGACCTGTCCTGGGGCGGCATCCCGTGGTGGAGCTGGGTCATTGCCTCTGCCTTCACCGGTGTTGTCGTTGGCCTGTTTGCCAAGAAGCTGAACATCCAGGATGGTGACTTCAACAAGGCTAAGGCCGCTATCTTCGCCGTTGCCAACGTTGTGGCCCACGCCATTGCCTGGATCGTCGTTGCGCCTGTGCTGGACATCCTGATTTATTCTGAGCCTGTTAAGAAGGTCTTTGCACAAGGCGCTTTCGCCGCTGTGTCCAACATCATCACGGCTGTCGTGGTCGGCGGCCTGCTGATTCTGGCTTACACCAAGACCATTGCCAAGAAGGGCTCTCTGGACAAAGAGTAATCACGTTTGACCCCCGTATGCCTTCCCACGAACGCGGGAAGGCATTTTGCTGTTACAACAACTATTTCCCTGCGAGGTGCCGTATGGCAGAGACCAAAACACCCATCATATCCTTCAAAAATTTTTCGTTCCAGTACCGCGCCCAAAAGCAGCCCACCCTGCATGATATCAACCTGGATATCTACCCGGGTGAGCGCGTCCTGATTGCCGGCCCTTCCGGCAGCGGCAAAAGCACACTGGCAGCTTGCATCAATGGCCTGAATCCCTTCTCCAACCCCGGTGAGTGTACAGGCAGCCTGACAGTAGACGGCGTGGATGCGCCCAACAGTAGCATTTTTGAGCTGGCGGATCATGTCGGCACCGTGCTGCAGGATCCGGACGGCCAGTTCATCGGCCTGACGGTGGCGGAAGATATCGCCTTTGCGCTGGAAAACAGCTGCACCCCGCAGAAAGAAATGCACGAGACGACCCGCCGCGTCGCTGAACTGGTGGGAATCGAAAACCACCTGGATTACGCCCCGCACGAGCTTTCGGGCGGGCAGAAGCAACGCGTCAGTCTGGCGGGTGTCATGGTCGATGAAGTCAAAATCCTACTCTTTGACGAGCCGCTGGCAAACCTTGACCCGGCCACCGGCAAGCAGGCCATCGAACTGATCGACACAATCCAGCAAAAGACCGACACGACGGTGCTCATCATCGAGCACCGCCTCGAGGATGTGCTCTGGCGCAGCGTGGACCGCATCGTACTGGTCAACGACGGCCGCATTTTGGCGGACCTGCGCCCCGACGAGCTGCTGTCCGGCGCACTGCTGGCCGAAAACGGCATCCGCGAGCCGCTCTACGTCACGGCTATGCGGTATGCGGGCGTTGCCATCACGCCTGAAAAGCACCCTGCTCACATTGATTCTGTCGTACTGGACGACGCCGACACCGCAAAACTGCAGGCCTGGTTCAAGGCCGAGCCGCTGCCTGCCCCCAAGCCCGCACCCCAGCCGCTGCTGGAAGTCAAGGGCCTGAGCTTCGGCTACAACAAGGGCCAGCGCACCCTGACCAATGTAAGTTTCACGATTGGCAGGGGAGAGATGGTCAGCATCGTGGGTCGCAACGGCGCGGGCAAGTCGACCCTCTCCAAACTGATCTGCGGTTTTGAGACGCCGGACAGCGGTGAAATTTTCTTTGACGGCAAGAACTTGAAAGAAGAAAACATCCGCCGCCGCGCCAGGCACATCGGCTACGTTATGCAGAACCCGAACCAGATGATTTCCAAAACGATGATTTTCGATGAAGTCGCGCTGGGTCTGCAGGGCAGCGGCCTGAGCGAGGCTGACATCCGCGCCAAAGTCGAGGACACCCTCAAGATCTGTGGCCTGTATCCCTTCCGCAACTGGCCGATTTCTGCATTGAGCTTCGGCCAGAAAAAGCGTGTGACCATCGCCAGCGTGCTGGTGCAGGACCCCGAGCTTATCATCCTCGATGAGCCGACAGCCGGACAGGATTTCCGCCATTATACGGACATTATGGAGTTCCTGCGCGGGCTGAATGCCAAGGGTGTGACTGTCGTGATGATTACCCACGATATGCACCTGATGCTGGAATACACGCCCCGAGCGCTGGCCTTCTGTGACGGGCGGCTGATTGCGGATCGCAGCGCGGCGGCCATCCTCTGCGACCCAAAGCTCATCGAGCAGGCGGCACTGAAAGAAACCAGCCTGTACACGCTGGCCAACCGCTGTGGCATTGCGCCCGCGGAAGATTTTGTAGAACGCTTTATCGCGGCTGACAGGGAGGTGCGTGCGCATGGCTGCTAATACCGTTTTGAACTACCTGCCGCGTAAAAGCGTGGTGCATGAGCTGACTGGAACAACCAAGCTGGCGTTCTTTCTGCTGTTCACCTTCGCCGGCATGATCACCTACAATACTTGGGTGCTGTTGGGGCTGATGGTCGTCAGCTTTGCGGCGTTCAAACTAAGCCACATCAAGCTGCGGGAAGTCCGGTTCATGCTGGTCTTTATGCTGGTGTTCCTGGCGCTGAACGATTTGTTCATCTTTTTGTTTGACCCCAACCAGGGCACGACGCTCTATGGCACCCGCACGGTGCTGTGCCATCTGTTCTGGCGGTATGATCTGACCGCTGAGCAGCTGTTTTATATGTTCAACATTTCGCTGAAATATTTTGTGGCGCTGCCGGTGGCTATCCTCTTTATTTCGGCCACGAACCCCAGCGAGTTTGCCGCCAGCCTCAACAGCATCGGCATTTCCTACAAGGTCGGCTACTCGGTGGCGATTGCCCTGCGGTACATCCCGGATATCCAGCGTGACTACCATAGCATCAGCCAGGCGCAGCAGGCCCGCGGCGTTGAACTGGGCCGCAGCGAGCCGTTTTTCAAGCGACTGAAAAACTCGGTCAACATCCTGCTGCCGCTGATTTTGACGAGCCTGAACCGTATTGACACGATTTCTAACGCCATGGAGCTGCGCGGCTTTGGAAAAAGTGACAAACGCACCTGGTACACCCGCCGCCCCTTCGCCCGCCGTGATTTTATCGCGCTGGGTATCGGCGTCGCGCTGTTGGCGGTCAGCCTGACCGTGACGATCAAATTTGGTCGGTTTTATAATCCGTTTGTGTAAAAGAGCATAGAAATGTAAAAAGCGCCCCTGCGGATAACAACTCCGCTGGGACGCATTTTTTATGCCTTATAGAGCTGTAGGGGCCGGGCATGCCCGGCCCGCAAGCACCCCTTGAACACCCGTTTACGGTATACACCGTAGGGGCGCATTCTATATGCGCCCGTGGCCACGCACGGTCACGCAAAACACAGGATGGAAGAACATTAAAACAGCTGGAAAAGGCAGATAGTTAAAGTTGTTTCTGCGTAGGGGAGGGATTCATCCCTCCCGTGAACCTTGCAGGTGCCGCATGCGCCCCGGGAGACGTAAATGCCTCCCCCTACAAAGTTCCCAACAGGCATCAGTCGGCCAGAAGCTGGCGGGCCGGGCATGCCCGGCCCCTACAACCCGGTCAAAAACACAGCCGCCCGCTCAGGCATCATCATACCTGGGCGGGCGGCTGTGTTTTTGTATCAAAAGCTTACTGCATCAATCCGCAGACCAGCTGTGCATACGCCACAGGGTCTTCGATGGGCAGGCCTGCAATCAGCAGGGCCTGGTCATACAGCAGTTCAGCGTACTTCGCAACCTTGTCGGTATCACCGGCAGCATGGGCGGCTTTCAGCGCGGCAAAGACAGTGTGGTTCGGGTTCAGCTCCAAAACCTTCGTGCTCTCGACGCCCTCGGCGTTGGGCATACGGCGCAGAACCTTCTCCATCTCCATCGAGATACCGCCCTCGGCGGAACTCAGCGTGACCGGGTGCTCCTGCAGGGTGGGGTTGACCTTGACTTCCTTGATCTTTCCGTTCAGGTCCTTCTTGATTTCCTCAAACAGATCCTTGTTCTCGGTCTCGGCAGCCTCGGCGGCCTTCTTCTCGTCCTCAGTCTCCAGGCCCAGGTCACCGGTATTGATGTTCTGGAATTCCTTCTCCTTGTAGTCGTGCATGACTTGCAGGCAGAACTCGTCCACATCCTCGGTGCAGAGCAGCAGGTCATAGCCCTTGCTCAGCACCAGCTGGGCGTTGGGCAGCTTGCCCAGGCGGTCGGTATCATCACCGGCAGCAAAGTAGATGCACTTCTGGCCTTCGGGCATTTTTTCAATATACTCATCCAGCGTGACGAGTTTCTGCTCCTTGGCGGAGTAGAACATCAGCAAATCCCCCAGCAGATCCTTGTGCATGCCGTAGTCACCGTAGACGCCAAACTTGACCTGACGGCCGAAGTTCTTCCAGAACGTCTCGTACTTCTCACGGTCGTTGACCAGCATAGCGTGCAGTTCGTTTTTGATCTTCTTTTCCAGAGAGCTGCGCATCAGCTTGAGCTGATTGTCCTTCTGCAGCGTCTCACGGCTGATGTTCAGGCTCAAGTCCTCGCTGTCCACAACGCCCTTGACAAAGCTGAAATAGTCGGGCAGCAGGTCGCCGCACTTCTCCATGATCATGACGCCGGAAGCGTAGAGTGCCAAGCCCTTCTCATACTCCTTGGTGTAATAGTCATACGGGGTGGAGCCGGGGATGAACAGCAGCGCCGTGTAGGTTGCCGTGCCCTCGGTGCGGCTGGTAATGACCCGCAGCGGGTCGGTGTAGTCCATGAACTTGTTCTTGTAGAACTCGTTGTAGTCCTCGTCTTTGACTTCACTCTTCGGGCGCTTCCAGATGGGCACCATGCTGTTCAGCGTTTCCAGCTCGGTGTAGGTCTCGTACTCGGGCTTGTAATCGTCGCCCGCATCCTCCGGCTTCGGCTTCTGGCGGGATTTCTCACGGTACATCGTGATGGGGAAGCGGATGTAATCGCTGTACTTCTTGACGAGGTTGGTGATTTCGTAGTCTTCCAGATACTCGCTGTAATGGTCAGTGTCGGTGTCATCCTTCATGACCAAAATGATTTCGGTGCCGACATCGTCCTTGTCGGTCTCGGTCAGGGTATAGCCCTCAACGCCGGTGGATTCCCACTTCCAGGCAGTATCCTCGCCCTGGGCGCGGGAAATGACGGTCACTTTCTTGGCAACCATAAAGGCGGAGTAGAAGCCGACGCCGAACTGACCGATGATGTCGATATTGTCGCTCTGGTTCTCGGTCTTGAAGTCGAAAGAACCGGACTTGGCGATGGTGCCCAGGTTCTTTTCCAGTTCGTCCTTCGTCATGCCGATGCCATTGTCGCTGATGGTCAGCGTGCGGCTCTCCTTATCGGGCTGAATGTGGATCTTCAAGTCATCCTTCGTGATGCCGACAGACGTGTCGGTCAGGCTCTTGAAGTAGCGCTTGTCGCAAGCGTCCGAAGCGTTGGAAATCAGCTCACGCAGGAAGATCTCGCGGTTTGTATAGATAGAATTGATCATCAGGTCGAGCAGCTTTTTGCTTTCGGCCTTGAACTGACGCATTGCCATAGTAGAAAACCTCACTTATACAAATGAAATTAGCACTCGTTTATTTCAACTGCTAAAGCTAGTTTAGCACTCTTTTCTATAAAGTGCAACCCTTGTACCGCATTTTAACAAAAAATTTAAAATCAGGGGTTTTCAAACAGAGAGATTTGCGGTATTCTAAGAATATATACGCAGCTTAAACGCCCCTTAAGAGGAGCCTTTAGAAATTTCCAGAAAGGACACCCACACATGAGCATCTACGGCGACCGCGCGTATGCGGCGTTTTTCAAGGGTTACAACTGCTGCCAATCGGTGGCGGTGGCCTTTGCAGAGGAAATGGGCATGACCGAAAAGCAGGCCCTGCAAATTTCCGCAGGTTTCGGCGGCGGGTTTGGACGTATGCGGGAGGTCTGCGGTGCGTTCTCCGGTATCACACTGGTGCTGGGGGCACTCTACGGCAGCGACGACCCGGCGAAAAAGACAGCACTCTACACCGACGTACAAGCTCTGGCCGCCGAGTACAAGGCCCGCAACGGCAGGGGAAGCATGATCTGCAAAGAACTTCTGGGCCTGAAAGAACCCGAGGGCAGCCCCATCGCCAGCCCCCGCACCCCCGAATACTACAAAAAGCGCCCCTGCCCGGAACTCTGCCGCATTGCCGCTGATATCATGGCGGAGTACATCGCGGCGCACCCTAAATAAAGAACCCGGTAGGGGCCGGGTATGCCCGGCCCTCAGCTTTGCATGAATGGCCGTCTGCCATTGGCATGCCCCGCCCCTGCAACCGCGTTCCATTCGTAAGGCGGCCAGCCCTCTGGCCGCTGCCATGCCGCAACGTCCGGGGGAGGGATAAATCCCGCCCCTGCATATAAAATCAGAATCGAGGAAATATCCATGCAATTCTACAACCATACCCTCCCCAGCGGCGCAGCCCTCGTTGGCTACCTGCGGGACGAGACTACCGAAATGCCCGCCTTCAACATCCGCCCGGCTATACTAATTCTGCCGGGCGGCGGCTACGCCTGGTGCAGCTCGCGCGAGGCTGACCCCGTCGCCATGCAGTTTTTGCAGGCAGGCTATAACGTCTTTATCCTGACCTACACCTGCCGTAAGGACGATACCCAGCCGCCGCTGCGTTGGCAGCCGCTGATCGACGCAGCGGGGGCAATTCTGCACATCCGCCGCAACGCGGCAAAGTTCCGTGTTGACCCCTTCAAGGTTGCCGTCTGCGGCTTCTCGGCGGGCGGGCATCTGGCGGCATCCACGGCCATCCTGTGGGATGCCGAGCCGGTGAAGAAAGCCCTCGGCATCCACGCCGAAGAAGCCCGCCCCGATGCTGTTGTGCTGGGCTACCCAGTTATCACGTCGGGCATCATGACCCACGGCGGCTCCATCAAGAATCTCTGCGGCGACGACGCCGAACTGAAGACAACCATGAGCCTGGAAAATCAAATCCGCGGAGATCTGCCGCCCTTCTTTATCTGGCACACGGTGGAGGATGGCTCGGTCCCTGTGCAGAACTCACTGCTGCTGGCGTCGGCCCTGACCGAGCATAAAGTGCCGTTTGAGCTGCATCTCTTCAACCACGATGGCCACGGCACCAGCACCTGCACGCGGGAGGTCAACACCCCCAACGCCCACAACCACGCCTGGGTGGACCTGTGTACGGACTGGCTGGCCGACCTCTTCAACTATCACCTGTAAGGAAGATGACAAAACATGAAGATCATGTTTTACACATTGCGCCCCTTTGACGAGCAGCAGTATTGCGAGCCGTACAAACAACAGTACGGCATCGACTATACCGGCACGCCCGGCGTGCCCACGCCGGAGAACCTGCACCTGGCCGAGGGTTGCGACGCCGTCAGCACGAACCCCTGCGAGATTCGGCCCGAATACCTGGAAGCCTGGGCCGGGATGGGCGTAAAATACCTGCCCTGCCGCAGCATCGGATACGACCATATCCCGCTGGATACCGCCAAAAAATTGGGTATGCGCATCAGCCACAGCCACTACCCGCCGGAAGGTGTGGCAAACTATACCATCATGTTGATTTTGATGTGTACCCGCAAGATGAACCAAATCATGCTGCGCGCCAACGTGCAGGACTACTCACTGCCCGGCAAGATGGGCCGCGATATCTCGGACTGCACAGTGGGCGTCATTGGCACTGGCAAGATCGGCCAGACCGTCGTTCGCAATTTGAGCGGTTTCGGCTGCAAGATGCTGGCCTACGACCTCTACCCGAACGACGCTGTAAAGAAATACGCAGACTATGTCACGCTGGACGAGTTGTATGCCCGCAGCGACGTCATCACGCTGCACACGAACGCTACGGCGGAGAACCATCACCTCATCAACGCCGACGCCATCGCCAAGATGAAGGACGGCGTGCTGTTGGTCAACACGGCACGCGGCACCCTCATCGACCCGGACGCGCTGGTGACCGGGCTGGAATGCGGCAAGATCGGCGGTGCGGGGCTGGACGTCATCGAGGACGAGACCGGCATCTGCTACTACAACCGCATGGGCGAGGCCATCCCCAGCCGTGAGCTGAACCTGCTGCGCAGCTACCCCAATGTTATCCTCAGCCCGCACACGGCGTTCTACACCGATGTGAACGTGGCAAACATGGTCAAATCGCCCTTTGAGGCGCTGGACGCCTACGCCCACGGTCGGCCCTACGCAGGCGAGGTGCAGCTGTGACGGCTGTCAACGTGGAGCCGGGCCGCTGCGGTGAAAACTGGGATAGCTGCCCGCACCTGACAACAGGGGAGACGTTTGATTTTGCCTGCGCAGGCTGCGGCGATTGTTGCCGCAAACGGCGGGATCTGGTACTGTCCGGGTATGACCTCTACCGCATTGCGCGGCGGCTGCGGCTGTCGCCCCGCATCGTGGCATCGGCCTTCTGCAAAAGCTATGTAGCCGATACGACCTGCCTGCCTGCGCTTCGGCTGACGCCCGACCCTAAGACCGGGGACTGCCGCTTTTTTGAAGGCAGCGCCTGCGCTATCCATGCCGCAAGGCCGCTGGCCTGTGCGCTCTACCCGCTGGGCCAGAGCATTGATACCGTGACGGCCAAGATGGAGTATTACGTCCAAACGCCGCTGTGCGGTGCGCGGGCAGGAAAACGAACCTTGCAGGACTACCTGAACGATGCCGCCATCCCGGATCGTGCGGGTATCGACGCGCGCTGGGCCATCGTCTGCACGCAGCTGTCCCAGAAATTGCAGGCCGCGGGTGGGCAGAACAACCCGCACTTCTCTGCCGCCGCCAAGCGCACGGAGCGCGCCCTCTACTACGACTATTCCCTCGGCGACGAGTTCTACCCACAGTTTTGCCAAAACATAGAAATTTTGATGCCGCTGCTGGATAGGATGCTGTAAATCAAAATTAGTAGGAATCTGGCATACCCGGCCCTCAACTTTCCCATAAACGCCTGCGGGCCTCCCTGTTGCGGGCCGCATATGTGCGGCCCTGCCGAACAATAACAAAAGGCGCTGTGACCACACCGGCCACAGCGCCTTTTCTATCCAAAATCAGCAAATATAAAATCCGCCTCTGCCGCCGCAGCAGCACCAACTCAGCACATTGCATACCAGCAAATACAGCCAGAATGACAAACAAAACGATCCCGGGCGGCCGCTGGGCTGGGCGTAGGGCTGCTGGTAGCTCGTGTAGCTGCGGCCCGGGCTTTGCAGCTGGTCCAGCAAGTTCTGATAGGCGTAGTTGTTCGGCTCCATCGATACCGCCGTGCGGGCTTCCTCCTGGGCACGGATATTGTTGCCAAGCCCCTGGCTGGCCAGCGCGGCGTAGTAGTGCCACTGCGCCGTGCGGTTGGCGGTGGGGATGCCGTTCAGCGTGTTCATGGCTTCCTCATAGAAGCCGCTGCGGATGTAGTTTGCCGCCGCACGTAGCTCGGGGTCGCCTGCGGTGCTGCCGTAGCTCTGCCCCCCGGTTGAACCGCTTGTGCTGTAGTACCCGAACCCGAACGGCCCAAAGCCGAACCCGCCCCCGCTGAAGGGGTCCTGGTACTGCTGGCCGTACCCGCTCTGGCCGTAGGATTGGCTGCTTTGCCGGTACGTCGCGCCGCCGCCCTGCTTGATGCGCATGATCTCGCTGTATGCGGCCTGCACTTCCTTAAAGTGTTCCTCGGCGGAAGGGTCGTCGGGGTGCAGGTCGGGGTGGTATTGCTTGCACTTTTGGCGGTAGGCTTTTTTAATTGTTTCGTCATCGGCACCGGGAGTGATGCCCAATACGCTGTATGGATCAGTCATGTCTGCGCCCCTCCCGGTGCTTACGTACCAGCGCGTATTTGCTCCACACGCCGGAATAGATCGTGTTGTACAATAGTTTCCCCTCCGGGGTATCTTTTAATATCGGCAGCATTTCAAACGGCTGCGCACAGCGGCCCATCTGCTGGGTCAGCAGCTCGTGGCAGCGCTGCTCATAGGCGGCAGGCGGCAGTTCATCTGCCAGCTGACGCAGTGCGTTGAAACGTCCTTTTTTTTCGTCTTTTTCCAAATCATCATAGGCGTCCATCAAATAGATAAAGCCGCCCAGGCCCTGCCCCATGGCCCGCAGCGCCGGGGCCCAGATGTCGTCGCGGCAGGCAAAAACATCGCCCAGCAGCGCACCGAACGCATTGCACAGCGCGTCCAGGTCGTGGCTGCCTGCGCTCTCCAGGGCGTTCAGCTTGTCCAGTGCGTCGGTCATCGTCTGCATCTGGCGGGGCCAGCGTTCCCGCAGGGCGGGCAGCTGCGGCTCCAGCTTTTGCGCTTGGGCCAGGCTGGCACGGCGGTGGTCATCTTGCCAATCGTCCATAAAGTTATAGTACGCCAGCGCGGCGGTCATGTCGGCGGCGTAGTCCATAAACTCATTGTCAGCCCGGAGCCGAGGTTTGATGGGGTGCGGTGCGCAGCGGCCTGCTGTGTAGGCGGTGGGGACGTCGTACAGCGCCGTCAATAAAATGGAAACGAACGCCATGTCATAGCTCAGCGCCAGCTGTCCGGTGCGGCCATAACGGCGGCCCAGCGCCCGGCAAAGCCCACAGTAATAGGCCTGGTAGCGATCCATGTCGGCGTCTGCCAGCCCCTTGCGATAAATCGTAACATATCCAAACATCGGGCGTCAACTCTTTTTGATGAACTGGTTGCCGCACTTGGGGCAGGTGATGCTGATTTTGCCGCGCCCACGGGGCACGCGCAGCTGCTGACCGCACTTGGGGCAGCGGTAGTAGTGGTAGTCCTTGCGCTGCTTGAACCGCACCTGATACTTGCCCAGCCAGGTCGTTACGCGGTTTTGGTAGGATAAGTATTTGAGATTTTCGGCATAGCGCTTGCGGGTGTTGCGGCTGAGAATGCGGAAGTAGCTGTAAATGATGGCCGCCAGCCCCAGCCAGTAGAGAATCGGCGACACCCACGCCCCAATCACAATAAGGATGAAAGAGGCAATGCACAGAAACCCGCCGAACTGGTCAAACCCATAGCGGCCGGACATAAAGCGCTGAAACCAGCCTTTCATTTATAAAAACCACCTTTTTGCGGCAAAGCCGCATTGTTTACACTTTAGTATGACATATAAATATGGGCAAATCGTGAACAAGCGGGGAACAGAGTTTGAATAAAAGGGCTAAGCGCATTAAATCTCTTCCGCGAAATAGTCGCTGTCAATGCGCTTGAGTTTATAGACTTTCTGAACAGAAACACCTAAGCCGTATTCAATCATCAAAGAAGTAAGCTTTTTGCCGTCTACAAGAATAATATGCTGCGCATTAGCATAACGGATTGCCCCTTGCGAGAACTTGGCTGTGGTAATAAAAAGACCTTTTTCAACACGAGGCGGCCCCATCATTGCACCAACAAATTTTTGCACTTCAGGTGTGTGGATAGAAGAGGATGGGTCATGCCGTTTGGCCTGGATGTAAATTTGCGAAAAGCCAAGTCGATCTTCGTGAATAATTCCGTCGATACCACCATCACCGCTGAGTTGCGTTACTGTGCCCTCACCATAATTCATAGCCTGCATCAAATCGACGACTAAATGTTCAAAAAAAGCAGGAGATTGGTTCATGATTTCAGAAAGAAGATCATCGGCAAGCTTATTGTTTATGTCACGATAAACACGTTCCAATGTTTCGGGCGGGGTTTCCTCGGCGTGGATAGAAGTTTCAGCAGAAATGATTTCTGGAGAGGATTTCTTTCTTTCACCATACTTAAAAGCGGCGAAAGAAGGATAACGCTGTGCCAACAGTGTGTCTGTGATGGCAACACCACTATGCAGGAGAGAAAGCCCCTCTGCTGAAATGGAGTAGCAACCCTTTTTGGAAGATTCGATAAGACCGGCCTTTTTCAAGTAGGTCTTTGCCCAGCCAATACGATTGCAGAAAACGCTTTGCGTTCCGCTCGGGAGGACTTCGGAAAGCTGTTCGTCTGATAAATTGAGCATCTGTGCAATATCGGCTTGAATTTCCTTTGAGGTATGCACTTTTTGGTCTTGTAATACCGTCAAAAAGGGAGTATAAAACCCATAGTATTTAGGAAGAGAAGACATATTAGTAAAATCTCCATCAAGAAAGGTGATAAAGCGGCAAAGACATTATAGTTGTGCTGTTAGTTTCACTACACACTCCACGTGTTTTGTCCGCGGGAACAAATCCACCGGCTGCACCTCCACGGCCTTGTAGCCATGCTCGGCCAGCCAGCGGGTATCGCGGGCGGCGGTGGCAGCGTTGCAGCTGACCATGACCACGGTGCGCGGGGCCATTTCGGCAATGGCGGTCAGCGTGGCTTCGTCGCAGCCCTTGCGCGGCGGATCCACAACAATTACATCGGGGCGGGCCCCCTCGGCGGCCAGCTGGGCCGCAGCGGCACCGGCATCCTGGCAGCGGAAGTCTGCCTTTTCTGCACCCAGTCCCAGCCGTGCAGCGGTCTCCTTGGCACCTTCCACAGCCTGGGGCACGACCTCGACGCCAACAAGGCGCTGGCAGTCCGGCAACATCGAAAGCCCGATCGTGCCCATGCCGCAGTATAGGTCCAGCAAAAAGTCGTCAGGCTTCAGCCCGGCATACGCCCGCGCCTTGGTGTACAGTACTTCGGTGGCGGGGGTATTGACCTGGTAAAACTCGTGCACGCCCATGTGCAGCGGCACCCCGGCCAATGTATCCTCAATAGTGCCGGGGCCGGCGGCGGTGCGGGTCTTGCGGCCTAAAATTACGTTGGTGCGCTCGCTGTTGCGGTTAATCAAAATTGTCGTTAAATCGAATTCTTTTTGCAAAACAGCGCAAATTTCAGCCTCATTTGGCAGGCCATTGCCGTTCACCACAAAGCAGAGCAACCGCTGGCCGCTGTGCCAGCCCTGCCGCATATACAAATGGCGCACACGGCCGGTGTGGGTTTCCTCGTTGTAGGCGGTGATGCCGTTCTCTTCCAATAATTCGCAGGTGCGGGCGGCAAGCTGGTTCATCCACGCGGGCTGCAACTTACAGTCGCTGCATGCCACAATGCGGTGGCTGCGCCCGGCAAAGAACCCGGTCACGATATGCCCATTTTCATCGGTGCCCACCGGCAGCTGGACTTTGTTGCGGTAACGGTCCATCGCAGGGGCGACCAGCACATCCAGCACCGGCACATCCAGCTTACCCAGGCGGGCAAAGGCGTCGCGAACAAACTGCGTCTTGGCGGCGCACTCGGCCTGGTAGCTGATATGCCGCAACCCACAGCCGCCGCAAGGTCCGGCCACCGGGCAATCCTGCTGAATGCGGTTCGGCCCGGCGGTGATGAGCTTTTCCACGCGACCAAAGGCGTAGGTTTTCATCGGCTTGACAATGCGCACCTCGGTCACATCGCCGGGGGCAGTCAGCGGCACAAAAACGGCCTGGCCGTCCTGATGGGCCACGCCGCTGCCGTCGTTGGAAAGTGACTCGATCTGCAAAGTTACGATCTGGTTTTTCTTAAAAGGCATAGTTGCTCCTTGTAGTTACGGATTGATGGGCTGCGGCGCAGCCTGTGCTTCTTTTTCCAATGTGACAAGATACTTGCTCGGCGGCACGCCCTTGACCTTTTTAAAGACGCGGGAGAAATAGAACTGGTCAAAAAATCCCACAGATACGGCGATTTCGGCAATCGACAGCCCGGAATTTTTCAGCAGGCTGCACGCCTCGCTGATGCGGTAACTCGTCAGGTAGTCGATTGGGCTTTGCCCGACGTTGGACATAAACACGCGGTACAAATGGCTACGGCTGACGCCGACGGCCTGGGCAATGTCGTCCACCGAGATATCGTGGGAGTAGTTGAACTGGATAAACTTGATGGCGGCCAGCACATACTGGCTGCTGGACGACCCAACGTTCGGCATGGCGTCGCGGGCTTCCTTCATCAGGTGCGCCATAAAAATGTACAGATAGCCGGTCATCAGGGCTTCGTTCTGCGGCTCGGTCCCGCGGGAAAGATAGATATTATACAAAGCTTCGCGCACGGTCTGCGGGTCCTTGCAGTGGTGAACCGGGTGAAGGTCCGAGAACGGTGTCTGCTGCACCAGCTTATTGGCGCACGCGCCATTGAAACCGACCCAGTAGTACTCCCAAGGGTCGGTCTCGTCGGCAGCGTAGGTGATAAGCTGGTTGGGTTTGGCCAAAAACAGATCGCCCGCCTGCAAAGTGTACGATGCACCATTGACCTGGTAGACGCCCTTGCCCGCCACAACCAGGTGGATCAGGTAGTGGTCGCGCACACCGGGGCCCCACGTGTGGCCCGACAGGCAGGGCTCGTGCCCGCAGTTAAAAATCGAGAGCTCAACATTGTCCGTGTAGCTCTGCTTGTAGGATTGTTTCATCTCATTGATGGTCATGGCTGCACCTCGCTTGCATAGTATCTCTATTATAGCAGAGGATTCATCAAAAGTCCATAAATGCGGCGCAAAAACTGTTTGCATTTTTTGTAGGATTTGCTATACTGAAAACAAGAAACACGCAGGCCGCCGGCTCCTTGGCTGCTTGCCCAAAAACATAAGGCTCAATTTGTGCATAATTACAAAAAGAGCTGTTCGACAGGAAAGGTGAGTGGAATTATGGCAAATACCATTGAACTCAAACAGCAGATCGCGCAGGGCGAATACGACGCCGCATTTACCAAGCTGTACGGCGCAGCTGCCGTGCAGGAGCAGCGCAAGCGCTATACCGATCTGATCAATGAATTTGAAAAGGCTTACGGCACTGAGCGCACCGTCCGTCTCTACTCAGCCCCCGGCCGCACCGAGATCGGCGGCAACCACACCGACCACAACAACGGTGTCGTGCTGGCAGGTTCCGTCAATCTGGACATGGTGGCCGTTGTCTCTCCGAACGAGGAAAACGTCATCCGCGTCAAGTCCTTGGGCTTTGACAAAATCGACGATGTTGACGTCAACATCCTGACCCCGCAGCCCCGCGAGGCTGAGCATTCTGCCTCCCTTATCCGCGGCGTTGCCAAGGGCATTGTGGATGCAGGCGGCAAGGTGGGCGGCTTTGACTGCTACTCCACCAGCAATGTGCTGCGCGGTTCCGGCCTGTCCAGTTCGGCGGCGTTCGAGGTCTGCATCGGTGCCATCCTGCGCGGTGAGTACAACAACAATGACATGGGAAAATTCAGCCAGGTCAAAATTGCCCAGATCGGCCAGTACGCCGAGAATGTGTTCTTCGGCAAGCCCTGCGGCCTGATGGACCAGACCGCCTGCGCCGTCGGCGGCGTCATCACCATCGACTTCAAGGATCCGTCCAAACCGGTCGTGGGCCAGACGGCCATTGACCTGGCAAAGCATGGCTTTGTCATGTGCATCAGTGACACGAAGGGCAGCCACGCCGACCTGACCGACGACTATGCCGCCATCCGCCGCGAAATGGAGAGCGTCGCCGCGCAGTTCGGCAAAAAGGTCCTGCGCGACGTCGACGAGGATGAGTTCTACAAGGCCATCCCGCAGCTGCGCAAGGCCGTGGGCGACCGCGCCGTCGTGCGTGCCATCCACTTTTACAATGACTGCCGCCGCGCCGCGCAGCTCTGCGACGCCGTGCGCGAGGATGATTTTGATACCTTCCTCAAACTCATCATCGAGGGCGGCCATTCCAGCTTTGAGTTCAACCAGAACGCGTACAGCATTAAGGCCCCGAAGGAGCAGGGCGTGCCCCTGGCCTTGGCCCTGAGCCAGAAGGTGCTGAACGGCCGCGGCGCCTGGCGCTTGCAGGGTGGCGGATTTGCGGGTACCATCCAGGCGTTTGTGCCGGTGGACCTGCTGGATGCCTACAAGGCGGCCATCGATGGCTGCTTCGGCGAGGGGAGCTGCCATGTGCTGAACATCCGCAACTACGGTGCCGTGCCTGTTACGCCAGATATGTAAAATTAGATAAAGCATAAAAAACACCGTACCAGTGCAGAAATGTGCCGGTACGGTATTTTATATTACGCCTGTAGGGGCCGGGCATGCCCGGCCCGCATGCTTACGGCAGACACCCTCTTATCCGTAGATTTATAGGGAAGAATTTTGCTCCCTCCGCGGCGGCCTGAGGACAGGCCGCCCTACAGGATTACATTTTCTTTCGCAAGATCCATATTCCCAGTGCCAGCATCCCGCAAACCACTATGGTAAGCACCGCATGAATCTGTATACTCAGATACCACGGTGCAGATTGCAGCGCATACAGTCCGGGGTGGGCGCGGTAGTCCCAGCAGGTGTACGTTGTCATGCCCAAAAACACACCGAGGAAACACCCGAGGGCGGCCTTCAAAATCCCATACAGCTTTTTCATGAACATTGTCCTTTGACCCATTCGTCCAAAAACGACATCTGCTCTTCGGTGTGGAACCAATGCTCACCGCTTGGCATGACCGTAATAGGCGCATGGACTTTCTGCGCAAACGCGGCCAACGTTTCATAGGAGGCCAGATTGTCTTTTTCGCCGTACAAAATGCAGGTCGGTACATCCCACACAAGCGGGTGCGCCCGCACGTAGCAGAGATACTCCCACGACAGGGTTTCGCCAAAATCGGTGGCGACTTCGCCCTGCGCGTGCAGCACATTCTCCGTCACCCCAGCCCAGCCCATCATATCGGAAATGAGTGTTTCCATATTCACGATGGGGGAGATAAACAACGCTCGGTCAATAAACTTCTCGGATAACGAGCTCATCGAGAAAAATGCCCCGATGCTGTTTGCCAGCAGTACGACCGTATCGTACTGCTGGCGCAGAGGTGTGAAAAATGCCGTAAACTCCGAAACAGCGTCCCAAGGTGTCTGTGCCTGATAATCGAATCCGATGACGTCATACGCAGGAAACAGTTTCTTGTAATGTTCGGCTTCCGCCGCACTGCCGCCCTTTCCGTGGATATATACAACCAACTTTTTCATAGGTGATTTTTCTCCCAAATCAGCGCCAGCCCCTTAAACAGCAGGTCTGCGTCATAGATGACTTTGCGCTTGCAGCAGGGGGTGATGTACGGTGCAAGCCCGCCGGTCACAACCACAGTCAGCGGCTGGCCCAGTTCTGCCTCCACGCGGTCAGCCAGTCCGTCCAGTTGGGCGGCAGTGCCAAACATGGCTCCGTTGTTCAGTGCAGCCACCGTGTTGGCGCCAATCAGATGCTCGGGCGGCTCGGGCGCAATGGGGGGCAGCTGTGCCGTGCCCGCGCTGATGGCCCGCAGGCTGGTCTGCACGCCGGGCACGATGAAGCCACCCAGAAATTCACGATTGGCCGAGATAACATTGTAGGTCGTGGCAGTGCCCAGATCGACTGTCATGCAGGGCAGGGGATAGTGTGCAGCGGCAGCCGCAGCATCGGCCAGACGGTCACGACCGACCTTCGCCGGCTCGTCCACTTGAAAGGTCAGCCCGGTATCCAGCTCACAGCTGACGATGAGAGCCTCTTTGCCGGTCAGCCGCTTGCAGGCGGCAGCCAGCACGCCGGTCAGCCGGGGAACAACGCTGCATACAATGACGCCCTCACAGGCTGTTGGCTCCACGGTCAGGCGGTGCAGCAAAAATTTCATTTCGGCGGCATACTCGTCCACGGTGCAGCGGGGCCGCGTGACCATGCGGGTGGTGAACGCGATTTCACGGTGTCCTGCCCCCGCCAGCCCGCCAATGCAGATGTTGGAGTTGCCGATATCGACTGATAGAACCATAATAAATTCCTTTTAAAGATAAGAGATAATAGATAAGAAATATGGTGGATCGCATCGCTTTGCGCCGCACAAAATTATTATACTTGTTTGCATATAAGGCGTCAATCTGCTATAATAACCACAATACAAATTTTGTTTTCGCCGAAGGCGAAAACTCCACCAATTTTATTATCTTTTATCTATTATCTCTTATCTAGTTATTAAGGGTGTTGATTTTATGTTACTTACCGGAAAAACTATCGTCCTCGGCATCACCGGGGGCATTGCCGCTTACAAAATGCCCAATGTGGCTCATGCGCTGGTCAAGCTGGGCGCGGATGTTCACGTATTGATGACGAGAAACGCCACCGAGTTTATCTCGCCGCTGGTGTTTGAGACACTGACCCATCGCCGCTGCCAGGTCGATACCTTTGACCGCAACTTCCAGTACGATGTGGCCCACATCAGCCTTGCCAACGCGGCGGGCCTCATGCTGATTGCCCCGGCCACGGCCAACGTCATTGCTAAGATGGCTCACGGCCAGGCGGACGATATGCTGACCACCGTCACGCTGGCAGCGACCTGCCCCAAGCTCATCGCCCCAGCCATGAACACCCATATGCTGGAAAACCAGATCACCCAGGACAACCTGAAAGCGCTGGAGCATTACGGCTTCACGGTCATTCCCTCCGGGTCCGGTATGTTGGCCTGCGGCGATGTCGGCTCGGGCCGCCTGCCCGATGAGGGTGTGCTGGTGGATTACGTTCTGCGAGAGTTGGCCTGTGAGAAGGATCTGAAGGGCAAAAAGGTCGTTGTCTCTGCCGGTGCGACCCAGGAACCGATGGATCCGGTGCGCTACCTGACGAACCATTCCACCGGTAAAATGGGGTATGCCGTGGCCCGCGCCTGTATGCTGCGCGGCGCAGACGTCACGCTGCTGGCGTCCACCGGCTGCACGCTGCCGCCGGTGCCGTTTGTAAACATAGTGCCCTTCACCACCGCGGCTGACCTGTTTGAGGCTGTCAAGGCCAACGCTATGGACGCTGACGCCCTCGTCATGGCGGCCGCTGTGGCGGACTACCGCCCGGCCACTGTGGCCGTCGATAAGGTGAAAAAACACGACGGCGAGATGAATATTGAACTGGAACGCACTGACGATATCCTCGCCTGGGTCGGCGTACACAAGCCAGAAAAGCTGTTCGTCTGCGGCTTCTCGATGGAGACGCGCGATTTGATTGAAAACTCCACCGCCAAGCTGAAAAAGAAGAACATGGACATGATCGTCGCCAACAACCTGAAAGTCCCCGGTGCAGGTTTCGGTGTTGATACCAATGTCGTCACCATCATCACCGCCCAGGGCATCACCGAACTGCCCCTGCAAAGCAAGGACGCCGTCGCCGGGCATATTGCCGACGCGATTGCAGGTAAATAAAACAAAATCATACCCCTGCCCCCTCCTGCATACACTTCTACGAATGATGCAAAGGGGGCGTTTTTATGTGCGGAATTGCGGGGCAGGTGGGGCGCGACCCCCGGGCCATCCAGGCACACTATGGGGCGTACTGCGCCATGCAGCAGACATTGGCACGGCGTGGGCCGGACCAGCGCGGTATGTATATCAGCGGCAGGGCAGCGCTCATCCACGCGCGGCTGGCGGTCGTTGACCTGGAAAACGGCCTGCAGCCCATGCAGCTGGATTGGAAGGGCGAAACCTACGTCCTCGTCTACAACGGCGAACTTTACAACACATCAGAGCTGCGTGCCGCGCTGGCAAACCGCGGCCATAGCTTCACCGGCCATTCGGACACGGAAGTTTTGCTCCACGCTTTTGCCGAATGGGGCGCGGATTGCGTGGAACGGTGCAACGGTATTTTTGCCTTCGCAGTCTGGCGGGTGAACGCAGGTACGCTCTTTCTGGCCCGCGACCGCTGCGGCGTCAAGCCACTGTTCTATACCCAGGCCGAGGACAGCCTGATTTTTGGAAGCGAACTGAAAACCCTGCTGGCCCACCCGGCAGTACCGCCGCGCATCGACGCCAACGGTTTGGCTGAAGTACTGCTGCTAGGCCCTGGGCGCACGCCGGGCTGCGGTGTTTTTCAAAACGTGCGGGAACTGCTCCCCGGCCAGTGCGCAACTTACGATGCCGACACCGCTCGCCTGACGCTGCACACCTACTGGCAGCTGACCGACCACGACCACCCCGATGATTTTGCGGCCACGACGCGAAAAGTCCGTGACCTGGTGACGGATGCCATTGAGCGCCAGCTTGTCTCTGACGTACCCGTGGCGACATTCCTCTCGGGAGGGCTGGATTCCAGCCTGATTTCCGCCATTGCCGACACCCATTTTGCGGCGCAGGGAAAGCAGCTGCAAACTTTTTCGGTTGGCTACCGCGACAATAAAAAGTATTTTCATGCGACAAAATTCCAGCCCGGCGCGGATGCACCCTACATCCGCAAGATGAACGATTTTCTCCACGCCCGCCACCACTGGGTCACGCTGGACACCCCGGAGCTTGTCCCTGCGCTGTATGCGGCGGTGGATGCCCGCGACCTGCCCGGCATGGCCGATGTGGATGCGTCACTGCTTGTGTTTTGCCAGCACATCAAGCCCCATGCCACTGTGGCCCTGTCGGGGGAATGCGCCGATGAGATTTTCGGCGGCTATCCGTGGTATCGTGACCCCGCCGTGCGGGAAAAGTACGGCTTTCCCTGGGCGCAGTCCACAGCCTACCGCGCGTCGTTCCTCAAGCCCGGCGTGCTGGGCGGCATTGACCCGGCTTCCTTTGTGGATACACGCTACCAGCAGACCCTGGCAGAAACATCCATCCGCCCTGGGCTGCCCGCAGCGGAACGCCGTATGCGCCAGATGGTCAACCTAAATTTCAAGTGGTTCATGCAGACGCTGCTCGACCGCAAGGACCGCATGAGTATGTACAGCGGCCTGGAAGTGCGCGTGCCATTCTGCGATTACCGCATTGCGGAGTATCTCTACTCGGTGCCGTGGGAGTTCAAGGACTGGGGCGGGCAGGAGAAGGGCTTGCTGCGCGAAGCCATGCGCGGCGTGCTGCCAGATGAAGTACTGTGGCGGCGCAAAAGCCCCTACCCCAAAACCTGGAACCCCAGCTACCTGGCGGCGGTTACAGCCGAGCTGCGAGGTATTCTGGTCGACCCCGCCGCACCAATTTTGCGCATTATCAAGGCCGACGCACTGGAAACCCTGCTGGCGTCGGGCGCGGATAACCCCATCCCATGGTACGGTCAGCTTATGACCACTCCACAGACCATCGCATGGTTTGTGCAGCTAAATTATTGGTTGGAGAAATATAAGGTGGAACTGGTGTGATGTGGAGGGCGGCGGTCAGGGGACTGACTGCCGCCCTACGGTCTTTACCCCGCGGGTAGGGCGGCCAGTCCTCTGGCCGCCGCAGCTCATTCCCATCACTGCAGACCTTCCGCGCAAAAATAATTTATTTTTCCTCCCCATCTGTTCAAACCTTGCCTGATGTGCTATAATAACTTAATAGGACTACAAATAGAGAAGGGAGACCCCTCATGCAGCAGGAAACTGTCATCGTTCTGGATTTCGGCGGTCAGTATAATCAGCTGATTGCCCGCCGTGTCCGCGAATGCAACGTATATTGTGAGATCTATTCTTACCGTACCGACCTTGCCAAAATCAAGGCCAAGAACCCGAAAGGCATTATCTTTACCGGCGGTCCCAACAGCGCTTACCTGCCGGATTCGCCCACCATCGACCCCGAAATTTACAACTGGGGCGTGCCCATCCTCGGCATCTGCTACGGCAGCCAGCTGATGATGCACATGCTGGGCGGCAAGGTCTGCAAAGCGCCTGAGCGCGAGTACGGTAAAACGCTGGTTGACCTGGACACAGCCAGCCCGCTGTTTGATACGCTCCCCGCTCAGAACATCTGCTGGATGAGCCACAATGACTACATCGAACAGGCTGCCCCCGGCTTTGAGATCGTCGCGCATACCCCCAACTGCCCGGTGGCTGCCGCGCAGGATAAGGCCCGCGGCCTGTATGCGGTGCAGTTCCATCCCGAAGTACTGCACACCGAGAACGGCACGAAAATTCTGCATAACTTCGTCTATAATGTATGCCACTGTGCTGGTGACTGGAAGATGGATTCTTTCGTCGAGAACTCCGTCAAGGCCCTGCGCGAGAAGATCGGCGACGGCAAGGTGCTCTGCGCCCTGTCCGGCGGCGTTGATTCCAGCGTCTGCGCAGCTATGCTGGCAAAGGCCATTGGCAAGCAGCTGACCTGCGTGTTCGTTGACCATGGTCTGCTGCGCAAGAACGAGCGCGAGCAGGTCTGCGAGGTCTTTGGCGAGGGCGGCCAGTTCGACATCAACTTTGTCTGCGTCGACGCCCGCGATCGTTTCTATAAGAAGTTGGCCGGTCAGGATGCCCCCGAGCGCAAGCGCAAGATCATCGGTGAAGAATTCATCCGCGTGTTCGAGGATGAGGCAAAAAAGATCGGTGCTGTGGATTTCCTGGCCCAGGGCACGATTTACCCCGACGTGGTCGAGAGCGGCCTCGGCGGCGAATCTGCCACCATCAAGAGCCATCACAATGTCGGCGGTCTGCCTGACTACGTGGACTTTAAGGAAATCGTAGAGCCCCTGCGCGACCTGTTCAAGGACGAGGTCCGCCAGGCCGGCCGCGAGCTGGGTCTGCCTGAGTACCTGGTCGCCCGCCAGCCGTTCCCCGGCCCGGGCTTGGCTATCCGCATCATTGGCGATGTAACTCCGGAGAAGGTCGCCATCGTGCAGGATGCCGACGCCATCTGGCGCGAAGAAGTCGATAAGCTCCCCATGGCCCAGCGCCCGAGTCAGTACTTTGCCGCGCTGACGAATATGCGCAGCGTCGGCGTCATGGGCGACGAGCGCACCTACGATTACGCCATCGCCCTGCGCGCCGTCACGACGACCGATTTCATGACGGCCGAGGTCACGATCCTGCCGACCGAGACCATCACCACCGCCGCCAACCGCATCGTCAACGAAGTCAAGAACATTAACCGCGTTATGTTCGACTACACGACCAAGCCGCCAGCAACGATTGAGTTTGAATAATCGCGAAAGCTAAATGAAGCCTATATATTAAACGTATCATCGTTCAATATATAGGCTCTTTCTTTTTTGTTGGCCCTCTTGCATCGAAATTATGATACCAAATGATACTGCTTATGAATAATTTGTTGCAGTTTGAATTTGAATAAGGTATTATAAAATCAGACGTTCTTATGTGGAGGATGCTATAAAAGAAGAACTGAATTTGCTGTACGGATACAAATAATTTGTTCAATGATGCAAAGTAGATTATTGAGGTATCCCAAAAGGCTGCATACAGAGCCGTAAATCTGGCGCTGGTGCAGCGTAACTGGCTGTTGGGGTATCGTATCGCACAGGAAGAACTAAAGGGCGAAGAACGCTCCGAGTACGGCAAAGGTATTATTAAGAAGCTAGCAGATGAATTGACTGCGTCTTACGGTAGGGGCTTTGATTTCGGCAGTCTTTATAAATATTGCCGATTTTACAAATTGTACCCGGAGATTTTGGACTCAGTGAGTCCAAAATCTGGTACACTGCTATCTTGGACGCACTATCGTGTATTATTGCAGGTTGAGGACAAAACAGCCCGCGATTGGTACACGAAAGAAGCGGACAATCAAACATGGAGCGTCCGCACGTTGCAACGCAATATTTCCTCCCAATACTACTACCGTTTGCTGAAATCCCAGAACCAAGAGCCGGTCAAGCAGGAAATGGAAAAGCTGACAGCCGGTTATCAAGCGGACAAGCTGGAATTCATCAAGAACCCGATGATTACGGAATTTTTGGGCCTTTCCGGCAGCACAGATTTTACCGAAAGCAAGCTGGAGAGCTGCATCATCACGAACATTCAGAAATTCCTCATGGAATTGGGCAAGGGCTATGCCTTTGTAGCCCGCCAGCAGCATATCCACACAGAAAAAGAGGACTACTATATCGACCTTGTGTTCTACAACTATATTCTTAAGTGCTTTGTGCTGGTGGATCTGAAAACCAGCAAAATTACCCATCAGGATGTAGGTCAGATGGATATGTATATTCGTATGTATGACGAACTGAAGCGCGGCGAGGGTGATAACCCGACCATCGGCATCGTCCTTTGCTCCGATACGGACGAGGATATTGCTAAATACTCCGTCCTGCATGGCAATGAGCAGCTTTTTGCCAGCAAGTACAAGCTGTACTTGCCCACAGAAGAAGAACTGCGCGCAGAGATTGAAACGCAGAAAGAAATGTTCTATTTGCAGCACGACCAAAATAAATAAGGATATATGTGGAGAAAACACGAAGATGACTAAAATAGAAAAGGCACAGGAATCTTGTGAACAGGTTCTAAACGGTATTGAAGATGGGACAATAACAACGACATCAGCGCTGCTTGTTATACTGTACGCAAGACCATTTAGCAGAGAGGAGAAAGTGACATGGAAATACTAAAATGTGAAAATGTCCGAAAAGTATATGGCGCTAGAAACAATCAGGTCGTGGCGCTGGATCACATTAACCTGTCCGTACAAAAAGGAGAATTTGTAGCAATCGTAGGAGCATCCGGTTCCGGGAAATCTACCCTATTGCATATTTTGGGAAGTGTGGATAAGCCGACAGATGGGAAAGTCCTGATAGAGGGAACGGATATTTCCACCATGAACCGAACACAGGCAGCCATCTTTCGGCGCAGGAAGGTCGGGCTGGTCTATCAGTTTTATAATCTCATCCCCACCCTTACTGTCCGAAAAAATATTCTCATGCCGCTTCTGCTAGATAAGCGCAACCCCAATAAGGAATACTTTGAGAAGATCGTACATTCGTTGGGGATTGAAGATAAGCTGGAAGCACTGCCCAGCCAACTATCTGGCGGACAGCAACAACGTGTTGCTATCGCCCGTTCTTTGATCTATCGCCCGGCGCTGTTGCTTGCTGATGAACCGACCGGCAACCTGGATCGGAAAAACGGAGAGGAAATTATTGACTTGCTAAAATTATCTAACCGTAACCTGGAACAGACGATTCTTTTGATTACCCATGATGAAAAAATCGCATTGGAGGCGGATCGCGTTATTACCATAGAGGACGGGAAAATTGTCGGCGATCAGAAACGGAGGTAAGAATATGTGGAAAGACTATTCGATAGGATTCATCAAAAAGAATCGGGCTTCCAGCGTATCCGTTATGGTTGCGGCGTTTATTTCTACTCTATTTCTTTCTTTGCTGTGCGGTTTGTTTTATAACCTCTGGAATTATGAAATAGAATCTGTTGTTTTAGAAGAAGGAAACTGGCAGGGACGCATCAGCGGGGCGTTCGAAGAAGATGAAGTGTCCGAAATTGAAAATTTCGCCAATGTAAAAACGGCTATAATCAATGAGGATTTATCAGACGATCAAACTCTTGTAGTTGATATTTGCTTTGATAACATGAAGGCTGTGTATCAGGATATGCCTCTTATCGCCCAGCAGTTAGGTATTCCTGAAACTTCCGTATCGTATCATGAATCACTGTTGTCAAGTTATTTCATCAACGATCCGCAGGACAGCAATCCGCCTTTATTGATGGCTTTTTATCTCTTTGTACTCCTGCTTGTGTCGGTGTCTTTGATTTTAATCATTCATAACTCGTTTGCTGTATCTATGAATGCCCGTGTACATCAGTTTGGTATCTTTTCCAGCATTGGGGCAACGCCGGGGCAAATTCGGATCTGTCTTTTACAGGAAGCGGTGATGCTTTGCGTCATTCCTATTTTGCTTGGAAGTTTTTTCGGAATCGCTTTGACGTTTGGAACCATCCAGGCAGCCAATGTCCTCGCAGAGGGTATTGTCGGCAGGCATGAAGCTGTCTTTACTTATCATCCTCTGGTATTTGCAGTCACGATTCTAACCTCGTTTTTGACGGTGCTGATTTCCACCTGGCTGCCAGCCAGGAAATTGAGCAAAATGACCCCACTGGAAGCCATAAAAAATACGGAGGAATTGCAGCTAAAACGGAGAAAAAAATCCCGTATTCTTGCGCTTTTGTTTGGAATCGAAGGAGAGCTTGCCGGGAATGCGCTGAAAGCACAGAAGAAATCTCTGCGAACCGCTACGCTGTCATTGACTCTTTCTTTTTTGGGCTTTGCTCTAATGCTGAGCTTTTTTACTCTCTCTGGAATCAGTACAAACCATACCTATTTTGAACGCTACCAGGATGCCTGGGATGTGATGGCAACTCTTGAGGACACAAGGATCGAGGACTTTTCTCATACGGATGAAATCCATGCTTTGCCTGATACAGACAGTGTGATTTATCAAAGGGCAAACGCCGTTTGTTCTATTGGGGCGGACGCTGTTAGCGAAGAAGTAAAAAGTCTGGGTGGTCTTGAAACAGTCGCCGGAAGTGATGTCAGTATGGCAGATGGGATTTATACCATTCAGGCTCCTATTGTAATCATGGACGACAGCAGCTTTGCCACGTATTGTGAGCAGATCGGTGTTTCCTCAGCGGAAAACGGGAGCGTTGTTTTGAACCGTATTTGGGACAACATAAACAGCAATTTCAGATACAAAGAATATGTTCCGTTTTTGTCAGAGAACCAGGACACGATGACTTTACAAAACCCGGAAGATGCGGCTGCAACTGTGGGAATTCCGGTTTTGGGCTTTACACAGGAGCCGCCGGTTTTGAGGGAAGAATATGATAACTATGCTTTAGTTCAATTTGTGTCCCTTTCCACCTGGAAACAAATCGAAGAGACGATTGGAAATGCTGAACCAGATACCTATATCCGCATTCTCTCAGAAAAAGAAAGAAACCTGACAGAACTGAGTATGATTGAAACCGAGCTGACGAATGTGCTGGGGCATGACATTTCTTTCGAGGTGGAAAACCGGATTCAGGAAAAGATAGACAATGATGCCATGCTGAACGGATACAAACTGATAATTGGGGCGCTATGTGTACTGCTGGCCTTCATCGGGATTGCTAACGTATTTTCCAACACGTTGGGATTTATCCGGCAAAGGAAAAGAGAATTTGCGAGATATATGTCCATTGGCATGACGCCAGAAGGTATGCGAAAAATGTTTTGGATTGAAGCCCTCGTTATAGCGGGCCGCCCCGTTCTGATCACGCTGCCGATTACGGTTGTGTTTGTGTGGCTGATGATAACGGCAAGCTACTTGAATCCAATGGAATTTTTGGCAGTGGCTCCCATTGTTCCTATCCTGCTTTTTATCGTGGCACTTTTTGGCTTTGTCGCACTGGCATATTACCTGGGTGGCAAGAAAATTTTGAAATGTGATCTGGTAGAAGCACTGCGAACGGATTATATGGGATAATACTATCGTTTAGGCAAATCACTTTATCCACAACAAAAGCCCCATCCCTCCAAAATGAGAGATGGGGCAAACTATCTGGAACCCAAGGATAGTGATGTCTATCAGCTCATCACAACGAAACCGGGAGAAAGGAAGAAGCAGGAATGATTTTGCATAAAGAAAAGGCGGGCCGAAGCCCGCCTTAGATAGTGGCAGTTTAGTGCTGCCAGATATTGTTTTCCAGATCACGCAGACGCGCTTTGTAATCCTTGATAAGCGCCTGCGTGTTTTCTGTATCGGGAAAGCTGACAATATAGCCGTCCTCGGATTCATGAAGGCCGACAATGCCCGCAAGCCCTGCCATCTCCGCAACCTTGAGCAAGGTGTGGTACAATGACCCGATTGGATATGCAGACCTTGTTTTGAACGGAAACCCCGAAATTTATCTAAAAACTGTAACTGAATGTAAACCCTTAGATTAAAACTCAGCCCTCTGCCTTTTCCTTGGCAGAGGGCCGTTTTTTGCTTAACAGTTATTGAGCATCCCTTAATTGCTCTACAACGCTGCATTTCGCTGCGTTGTCATACATCATGCAAGGAATCAGCCACCCCAGCAGAAGAAATACCGGAATTGTCAGCAGGACAGGCAGAATGGTGAATCGATACTCAAAGAACCAGAACATACTGCCCAGCATTTTTCCTGCAAGAGGTCCCACCGCCAGCGACAGAATAAAGGCCGCCGCTACGGAGGACATTGCGTAAAACAATCCCTCGTAGATCAGCATGGTTTTGAGCTGCCGGTTCGTCATTCCTACAGCCTGAAGCACAGCAAATTCACGGCGGCGGGAAAGAATAC
>OLQL01000347.1_pt1 | contig 51036 bp, 41 predicted proteins | sample 1672971 | NCBI WGS metagenome assembly OLQL01 (sample SAMEA3136742, study PRJEB25190) | human gut metagenome | biome: human gut; feature: human-associated habitat; material: faeces | place: Austria | collected 2013
GGGGGGGGGGAATTCTCATCCTCCTGATGCTGGCGACGGGACAGGTCTTCGCCCAAAGCAAGGCCGTGTCCGGAACCGTGAAATCCCAACAGGGTGAGCCGCTGACAGGCGTCACCATTCTCATCGAGGGCACTACGCAGGGTACTTCGACCGATGCGCAGGGAGCCTTTACGCTTCAGGCCAAACCCGACGACATGCTGGCCGTCTCCTACCTGGGCTACAAGAGCCAGCGCATCAAAGTCGGAACCCGCACCCGCCTGGAAGTCGTCCTGGCCGAAGACCAGAACCTGATGGACGAGGTCGTCGTCGTGGGCTACGGAACCCAGCGGCGGCGCAACATCGTCGGAGCCGTGGAGAACATTTCGGGCGAGGTGCTCGAAAACCGCCCCAACGCCTACCTGCTCCGGTCGATCCAGGGCCAGATTCCGGGCGTGAACATCACGATGGCCGACGGCAAGCCGAGCCGTTCGGCGTCGATCAACATCCGCGCGAACACGCAGTCGATCGGTGCGGGCGGATCGGCACTCTGCCTGATCGACGGCGTGGAGGGCGACCTGACGGCGATGAACCCCGAGGACGTGGAGAGCATCTCGGTGCTCAAGGACGCCTCCTCGACGGCCGTATACGGCGCCCGGGGCGCATTCGGCGTAGTGCTGGTGACGACGAAAAGCGCCCGCAAGGACAAGATTTCGGTCGATTACAGCGGCAGCGTCTCGATCATCAGCGAAACCGTCCGTCCGAAATACGAGACCGACAGCCAGACCTGGTACGACAACTACATGACCGCCTACGTGGGTTACTCGCACCACCTGCCGACGGGCATCAACAACTTCTTCCCCTGGACGCAGAGCTGGGAGGACGAGTACAAAAAACGCATGAACGACCCCGACCGGAGCTATCTGGAATGGGGACTCGACGCCAGCGGCAAATACCAGTATTACGGACGCAACACCGACTGGTACGACCTCTTCTACAAGAAATCGACCACGGCCCACCAGCACAACATCCGGATCTCCGGCGGCGGCAAGACCTCCAGCTTCATCGCCTCGGCGCGCTATTACGAGCAGGACGGCATCTACCGCGTCGGCGACGAGAAGTTCCGCCAGCTGAACGCACGCGCCAAAGGTACGGTCAACGTCACCAAATGGCTGACCGTGGAGAACAACACCGACTTCGTGCGCCGCAACTACCACCAGCCGACGACCTATTCGCAGAGCCTGCTGGTGCGCCGCAACCTCGAACACCAGGGATTCCCGATCACCCAAGTCACCAACCCCGACGGCACATGGACCGCAGCGGCCGTCTACACGGGTTACGCCAACATGGCCGAGGGCAACTCCTCCCGCGACAACCTCAAGTTCGACATGAAGAACACGACCGTCGTGACCATCGACCTGATCAAGGACGTGCTGGTGGCCAAGGCCGACTACTCCTACCTGTTCAACCACTCGCGCCAGAACGACGTGATCTCGCAGGTCACCTACTCCAACGGTCCGGAAATCCAGGTCTCCTATCCGGCGAGCAGCTCGATGCGCACCACCGAGACCCAGACCGAGTACCACAGCGGCAACGCCAACCTCTCGTTCACCCCGCGGCTGCCCGAGGACCACTCGCTCAACGTCATGGCCGGATGGAACATCGAACACAAGCGGGCGCGCAACACCCGCATGGGCCGCGACGGATTCATCGTGGACGGCAAGCCCAACTATTCGCTGATGAACGGCATCGACTACGTCCTGCAGGACGCCAACAGCTACGACTGGGGCTTCGTCGGCATCTTCTACCGCGCCAGCTACGCCTACAAGGGCAAATACCTCGCGGAATTGAGCGGCCGCTACGACGGCAGCTCGAAGTTCCCGAGCAACGAACGCTGGGGCTTCTTCCCGTCGGCCTCCGTGGGCTGGCGGATGTCGGAGGAGAAGTTCATGAAGGACATCTCCTGGATCAACAACATCAAATGGCGCTTCTCGATCGGCAAGGCCGGCAACGGCAACGTGTCGCCCTACAAGTACATGGAACTTTTGAGCTTCAACAAGGCCGGTGTGATCGTCGACGGCAGCCAGCGCACCTACACCTCGGCGCCCTCGTCCGTGCTGCCGGCCAACCTCACGTGGGAGACCTCCTCGACGACCAACCTCGGACTGGACGTCAACCTGCTGAACAACCGCCTGAGCTTCGTGGGGGACATCTACCAGAAGGAGACGACCGACATGTTCGTCACCGGAGCCGAGCTGCCGGCCGTGACGGGCTATTCGGCGCCCTACGGCAACAACGCCGACATGCGCACCCGCGGTTTCGAGGTTTCGCTGGGCTGGACCGACAGTTTCCGCGTAGCGAACAAACCCTTCAACTACAGCGTGCGTCTCTCGCTCTGGGACAGCAAGTCGATCATCACCAAATACACCAGCAAGTCGAACACCCTGCCCACGCTCTACGCCAACGCCTACTACGAAGGCATGGAACTGGGTGAGATCTGGGGTTACCACGTCGTAGGGCTTTTCGCTACCGACGAGGAGGCGCAGGAATGGGGCCTGAAGGCGCAGGAGAAAACCTTCTGGAGCGGCGACAACAAGTCGTGGAACGCCGGCGACCTGCGGTTCGCCGACCTGGACGAGAGCGGCGTGGTCGACAACGGCAGCAACCGCCTCGACGACCACGGCGACCTGCGCAAGATCGGCAACTCCTCGCCGCGCTACCACTACGGCATCAACTTCAGCGCAAACTGGAACGGCATCGACTTCGCGGTCTTCTTCCAGGGCGTCGGCAAACGCGACTGGTATCCCGCCGGCGAGTCGGGACTCTTCTGGGGACAATACGACCGCCCCTACGGATACAGCCTGCCGTGGCAGAACGCCGACCGCTGGTCGGAGGACAACCCCAACGCCTACTGGCCCCGTCTGCGCGGCTCGCTGGCCGTCAGCGGACGCGGCACGCTGCGCGCGGCAAACGACCGCTACCTCCAGAAAGCGCGCTACTGCCGCCTGAAAAACATCTCGCTGGGCTACACCCTGCCCCAGCAGATCACCCGTAAGGCCCACATCGAAAAACTGCGGATCTACGTCTCGGGCGAAAACCTGTTCTTCTGGTCGCCGCTGAAAAAGTACGCCAAGAACTACGACCCCGAAATGATCACGGCAGGCGACGCCGACTTCTCATCGAAGACCGGCACCGACGGCCAGGGCTACGGATACCCGATGACCCGAAGCGTAACCATCGGACTGAACATCAACTTCTAACACGCAATCCCATGAAACCCACACTGAATAAAATAGCGATAATAGCCGGCTTGTCCCTCGCGGTTTCCTGCCAGAGTTTCTTCGACGAAGACCCCGTCTATTCGACGACCACCGACACCTTTTTCAATTCGGAAACGGCGCTGGAAACCTATGCGATCGGCTTCCTCGAAGGCCACATGCCCTCGGCCGCGACGCTCACGCGCGGCGACCAGTACAGCGACATCTGCGTGACGACCCAGACCGAAGGATTCCTCAAGACGGGCGGGTACAGCGCCCAACAGGCCAACAACTGGGCGCGGGGCAACTGGCGCCCGCTCTACAACGTCAACTATTACCTCAAGCACATGAAGGACGCGGCGCCCTATGTGGACGACGCGACGATGAAGCACTACGAGGGCGTCGGCCGCTTCTGGCGCGCGTGGTTCTACTGGGACAAGGTCAAGACCTTCGGCGACGTGCCCTGGTACGACGAGCCGATCGACCCCGACGACGACGAACAGCTCTACAAGGGCCGCGACCCGCGCGACTACGTCATGCAAAAGGTCCTCGAAGACCTCGACTTCGCCGCCACCTGGTGCTCCAAGGCCAGCAAATACGTCAACACCAACGTCATCAACCGCTATGTGGCGCTGGCCCTGAAATCGCGCATCTGCCTCTACGAGGGAACCTGGCGGAAGTACCACGGGCTGGACGGCAGCGAGAAATGGCTCCGCGCATGCGTCGCCGCCTCGGAGGAACTGATGGGCGACAGCCCCTATTCGCTGGTCTCGACGGCCGGCGAGGAGACGACCAATTACAGCAAGGTCTTCAAGAGCGAGGAACCGCAGTATACCGAAGTGATCCTGGCCAACGAGTTCAACACGACGCTCAACCGCTTTCACGACGCCTCATGGTACTACGCTTCGGGCAGCTACGGAAACCGCAACTCGGGACCCAAGGCATTCGTCAACATGTACCTGAACCTCGACGGGACGCGCTTCACCGATAAGGCCGACTACAACAAGACGCAGTTCAAGGACGAGTTCGCCGGCCGCGACTACCGCCTGCGCCAGACCTTCATCACGCCCTACTACGTGAAAAAAGTCGCCGGAAAGGAGACCAACGAATTCGCGAAGGTCTTCCCGGGCCTGACCACGCAGCTGACCTACTACCGCATCATCAAGTGGAACACCGACGACGATGCCAACGAGAGCAACACTTCCAGCGCCAACTCGCTCCCGGTGTTCCGCTACGCCGAAATCCTGCTGAACGAGGCCGAGGCCAAGGCCGAACTGGGCGAGATGGACCAGACAGTGTGGGAGAAGACGATCCGCCCGCTGCGCGAGCGTTCGGGCGTGAACGGCGCGATGCCCGCCACGGCCGACCCCTATCTGGCAAGCTACTACGACGGGGTGACCGACAAGTGGATACTCGAATGCCGCCGCGAGCGGAGCATCGAGCTGTACATGGAGAACACCCGGCGCAACGACCTGATGCGGTGGCGGATGGGCCACAAACTGACCGTCGAGCTGGCCGGCATCTACATCCCCGAACTGGGCAAACCGTTCGACATGAACGGCGACGGGAAGAACGACCTCTGCTTCTACTCGAAGAGCCATCCCAAATCGGGCAGCAACCAGGCCGGGGTCTCGTACGTGGAGGTGACCGCCGAAGAGGGCGACAACGTCACGACCTACGGCGTGAACAAGGACAACTGCCTGGTCTACATCCTCGACCGGGAATGGGCCGACTACAAGTACCTCTACCCCGTTCCGAAGAATGCGATCGACATCAACCCCAACCTGCGGCCGCAGAACCCGGGCTGGGACGACTAACCCGCTTACCCGAAACGATCAAAAATCCGATTTTATGAAAATACACGCTATAATTTCGTTTTTGTGCCTGGCGTCGGTCGCCCTCGGCACATCCTGCAAGGACGACGAAACCGTCTTCCTGCAGCGGAGCCACGATGCGCTCTCGTTCCCGTACCTCAATTCGACGGAGGAGCTGCTCGTCCTGACCAACGGGGCCTGGAAAATCACGCCCAATGACACGTGGATCAGCTGTTCGCCCGCGGAGGGGAACGGCGCGCCGAAAGAGCAGCCGGTGAACATCACCGTCGAGCAGAACGACGGCGCGGAGCGTACCGGCAGCGTCACGCTCTCCGACGGGCTGAAAGAACTGGTCATCCGGATTACGCAGGAGGACGGATTCTTCTCGCTCGGAACTCCCACGGTCGCCTCCAGTTTCGACCTCTACGAGCAGATCACCGACAAGCAGGTGAAAATCCCCTACCGCAAATCGAAGCCGGGCTACAAAGCCGACGTCACGGCGTCGCTCGAAGGCGCCGGCGCCGAAGGCATCGCCGTCGAATCGCTCTCAGGATACGAAATGGAGCTGGGCGACGGCGCGATTCCCCTCGCCTTGAGCGGAACCCCGACCAAGAAAGGCCCGATCACGGTCAAGCTGCATGTGGAGATCTCGTCCGTCGCGACCCCCTACGACCTCACCGCCGAGAGCCGCGCCAAACTGGCCGGCGAAGTAACCGTCACGATGTTCAAGCTGCTGCCCCGCCTGGCAGTCCTCGACTGGGGCGACTACGAGAAGGGCACCGGCACGAACTTCAACAACGGCACACCCCGTTCGTTCAGCTTCGGCCTCGCGCTGGAAGAGGAGGGCGACAACCTGCGCAACTACACCTCGAAGACGACCGACTGGCTCCCGTCGGCAAGCATGTTCTTCGCGCACAACCGCTTCGCCTTCGCCAACCTGAAACCCGGCACGACCTACTGGTTCTGGATCATCGCCCACGAACTGGGGCCCAAGAAGGAGGATTCCGACAAGACGTGGTTCTCGTTCACCACGCCCGAAGAGAACCTGGCGCCGAACGTCATTCTCTACAAGGATTTCGACGACTTCTGGTTCAGAGGCTGTCCGATCTACCAGGCGTTCGGCCCCGAAGTCTCGAACGCCCAGATCGGCGCGAACATCGACCCCGACGACCCGAACTGCGTGGCAGCCTCCAGCAAAATCCTGAACCCCTGCAATACCACCGACTCGTTCTTCAATTACGCGAGCAGTGCGACCGACAACCGCGGTCCGGTGAAGGCGGCCAAACTGTGGGCCTCCTGGTGGGAAGGCGACACCTACGGCACGGACTACGCCGACGCCGACTACCCCGGCTGGCAGGGTTTCTGGGTCCGCTGCCAGACCGGAGCCGTACTGCTCTCGACCGCATCCGTCTCGGGCTACATCAAGACGCCCAAACTGGCCGGCATCGGCGAAGGGACGGCCGACATCACCGTCACGTGCCACACGGCGCCCTACTTCGAGCCGTACCACTCGTGGGGACAGGACCACGAACAGCACTACATCCAGGTCGAAGGTCCCGGAACCATCACCGACGGAGGCCCGACCAAGACCGAACCGACAGGGGCAGCCACGGCCAATACGGACAAGCAGGTGACCGTGCAGTGCACGACGCATGTGGACAGCAACAAAGTCCCCACAACCGACTACGTAAATCCCACGGAGCACGTGATCAAGATCACCGGAGCCACCAAGGAGACCCGCATCGTGATCGCCGCCCACCCGTACGGGACCAAACACTACCGGCTGTGGATCGACGACATCAAGGTAACGAAAGACTGACAACCGCAAATAATCTGTAATTCGGTTTTATTCGCTATTGCCGCTGAATCGCGGCAATAGCGAATTTACCGCAATAAAAAACAAACCGATATGAAACCGTTGAAATTCATGCTCACTTCGATTCTGGGCCTCGCGCTCTGCACCGCCTGCGGCGGCGACGGCGACGACACCCCCGGTCCCGGCAAACCCGAAGGTCCCGACAAGTCGTCGACCACGGGTATCGACCGGTTCGGCGCCGCGAACATCTTCAGCCGGAACACCTACCTGCCGAACAACACCGCGATGCAGGGCTTCAACCTCGACTCGGACGGCTCGGTCTGGTACACGCAGCTCTCCAGCACGAACCAGGCGCAGCTGAACTGGGTACGCGCACAGCCCAACAAGGGGACCGGCGTGCAAACCGAAAACAAGGACTACATGAAACTCACCTACTTCGGCCACGGGACGAACACCGCTCTCGAAGAGGACGGCACAGACCGCTACCTGTGGGCCGGAGCCTACGGCGTCTGCAACGCCAAGGGCCAGTACTGGAACGAAAAGCTGGTGGGGCGCGTCAAATACGTGAAGGGAGCCACCGTCAAGACCAGCGAGTGCAACGACTATTACTACATCGGCGACTACACCGACCTGCACCCCTCGATCGATGCCGAGAACGACCTGCTGACGATCAACTACGGCGACAGCAAGAATTCGTCCTACCGGTGCTTCGTCGTTTACAAGCTGAGCGAGGCGAAAAAGGCCCCGATGACCAACGTAACGATCACCTGCACCGACGGCTTCCAGACCGACAGACCCGCTTCGACCAACCCGGTCAGCGTGGTGGTGCGCTGCCACGACCTCACGACGCTGACGCCCGTCGCCCGGCCGCGCTTCCTCAAGACGGGATACGGCGCGAGCGGCGCCACCTACTACGACTGGCAGGGCTACGACGTCCACAAAAACCGGCTTTACTACACCGAGGGGCAGTCGAACTACAACCTCTTCGGGTCGTTCTACTCGGGCAGCTCGTACGCCTACGTCACGGTGTTCGACTTCGAGGGCAACATCGTCGAGGAGCGGACGCAGGTGGCCGTCGTGTCGGACAAGGATAAGCTGACGGAGATCGGCGTCTCGGTGTTCGGGACGCTCGAAGCCGAGGGCATCAAGGTCTACAAGGACAAACTCTACCTGGGCTACACGGCCCGCGGAATCGCAGCCGACAATACGAACCACTACCAGAACATCTTCGTATTCGACCCCTCTTCGAAATAATACGCCTTATGAAAATCCGTATCCGAAAAAAACTTTGCTGCGCGCTGCTGCTGGCAACGGCCGCAGCGGCCGAGGGCTTCGCCCGGGGACCGGTCACGCCCAATGACTTTGCGGGAAGCGACACCCGGCGCATCCGGCTGGCGGTCGAGGCAGCGAAAGGAACGACCAATTCGGTCACCATTCCGCGCCAGAACGCCAACGGCTCAACCGTCTGGATGATCGACAGCGCCATCCTGCTGCCGTCGGGCATGACCGTCATCCTGGACAACTGCACCCTGCAACTCTCCGACAGCTGCCGCGACAATATGTTCCGCAGCGACAACGTGGGTATCGGCATCGCCGACCCGGCGTGGAACGAAAACATCGCCATCATCGGCGTAGGGAGCGCTGTGCTCAAGGGCGCCGCCAACCCGCGCGCCACGGGCGACGGGCTGCGCAACCTGAGCCTGAACCCCGCTCCCAACCACAACAAGGACCGCAGCAGTTACGGAACCGACGCGGGCCGGATCGGGCGGAAGCAGAAGTCCGACTGGCGGAACTTCATGATCCTGATGGCCTACGTGAAAGGCTTCGAACTGAAGAACGTGCGCATCGAGTACGCCCACACCTGGGCGGTCACCTGCGAGCGGGTCCACCACGCCGAGATTTCGAACATCCGCCTCTACACGCCGCAGTACCGCTACGTCGGCGGGGAACGGAAGCACACGTTCAACAACGACGGCATCGACCTGCGCGAAGGATGCAAATACTTCCGCATCGACGACATCACATCGGTCAACGGCGACGACTGCATCGCCCTCTCGGCGCTCGACATGGGCCCGGAGTACCACACCAACGGCAACGTCGATTCGTTCCAGGTGACCTCGACCCGGCACAGCGGCCCGGAGGACGACATCGAACACGTCTACATCACCAACGTCAAGACCAACTACACGGGCGTCGCCCTGCGCGCCAGCGACAACGCGAGCATCCACCACGTCTACATCGACGGCGTGATCACGGCGGCGGACCCCACCGTCACGCCGCCCTACGCCGGCAGCCCGTACGTCATCCTGGTCGGCAACCGCGCCTACGGGAAGCCCTCGGAAAAGCACCGGATTCACGACATCTACGTGATGAACGTCATCGGCGACGGACTCCGGCTGATCGACGTCAAATCGCCCGTCGCCGACTGCGTGTTCATGAACGCCGTCTACACCGGAGACAAGGCCCCCGCAGCCGTCACCTACCGGGAAGGCATCCGCGAACAATGCGTCAACATACAGGAAATCAATCTGGTCAAAGCGCCTTCCGGCGGCGGCAAAACCCTCGACGCGAACCGGAAATGATACCATTCGTCAGAAAATACGCCGCAGCGCTCGCCGTGCTGGCCCTCTCGGCCTGCCAGGCCCGGGCCGCAGGGCCGCAGGACCCCGCCGCGGGATCGCTCACGGGACGCATCGCCTCGGACGACGGAACGCCCCTGGCCGGTGTGGTCGTTTCCGACGGTGTGCGGGTCACACAGACCGACGCGGAGGGAATGTATGCGCTCAATTCGGACAAGGAGCTGGGCTACGTCTTCGTCTCGATCCCTTCGGGGTACATGGCCGCCGTCGACGCCACCGCCATCCCGCAGTTCTTCGCCTACACGGCAAAGCCCGCGGAGGAGAGCGAACGGCACGACTTCACGCTGACACCCGTGGAGAACACCCGCCACACGCTTATCGCCGCCACCGACCACCACCTCGCCGACCGCGAATCGCTCGACGTCGGGCAGTTCACGGCCGAAGGGGGCTTCATCGACGACGTGAAGGCCACAGCCGCGGCGGCTTCGTCGCCCGTCTACTCGATCTGCATGGGCGACATGAGCTGGGACGAGTACTGGCACAAACACGGCTTCATGCTCCCCGATTTCCGCCGCCTCTACGCGCGCCACACCTTCCCATGTCCGGTTTTCAACGCCATGGGCAACCACGACAACGACCCCTGGTGCGCTTCGGACCAGGAGGCTTCGGCAGCCTTCCGCCGCGAGATCGGGCCGACCTACTATTCGTTCAACCTCGGCGAGGTGCATTATGTCGTGCTGGACAACATCGTCTACGTCAACACCGGGGGCCGGGAGGGGGCGATCGGGAAACTCGACTACGAAGTGCGCGTCGACCAGCGCCAGCTGGAGTGGCTCAAGGCCGACCTCGGGACCGTCGCCGACAGGAGCGCACCGCTGGTGGTCGTCATGCACGCCCAGCTGCACTGGTGGCAGCGAAGCGGGAACGGCGTCGCGTGGAAATACGCCTTCACGCGCGATGCCGACCAGCTGGTAAGCATCCTTACGGGTTTCCGCGAAGTGCACCTCGTCACGGGCCACTCGCACATGAATTTCCGCCTGCTGAACGGCAACCTCCGCGAGCACAACATCGCGGCGACGAGCGGCACATGGTGGTGGACCGGGCAGATCCACGGCGACTGTGCGATCAACACCTGCCTCGACGGTTCGCCCGGCGGCTACGAGATTTTCGAGGTCGACGGACGCGACATCCGCTGGCATTACAAGGGCATCGGCCTGGAGGACGGCTGCCAGTTCCGGGCCTACGACATGAACGAGGTGCTGAAAAACGAACGCATCCGCTCCTCGGGCGACTTCACGGCCGAAGGGACCGCCGGCGGAATGAACGACGCCTACGGTGAAAACGACATTCTCGTGAACATCTGGGGCTGGCAGCCCGACTGGACCGTCCGCGTGACGGAAAACGGGCGCGAACTCCGGGGCGTGCGCGTCATCGGCAAGGACCCGCTGCACAAGATCACCTACACGCGCAGCACCAAACCGTTCCAGACGGCCTACAACCCCCACATGTGGCGTTACCGCGCCTCGGGGCCTTCGACGACCGTCCGCATCGAGGTCACCGACTCGTTCGGCCGCACCTCCGCGGAGACGATGACACGCCCCAAGGCGTTTCACATCCGGATGAGATAAACCGGGAAAAAGGGCGGAAGAAATTCCGCTCTTTTTTTGCATCCGTTACGATTCCGTTTCAGGCCCGCCCGGAAACCGCGCCCGAACGGCAGGGAAAAAGCGCGCCTCCCGCACGCCACCCGATGAAATTCGCATTTCTTTTCCGTTTCAGGACAACTTAACAATCAAACAGGACTAACGCCATGCGCCGCGGGTGCGTACCTTTGCTGCGGAAAAAACATCGCAATGCACATTCACGTCAATACAGCCACGGAACACCTGCGGGATTTCACCCAACGCCTGCCCGAACTCTTCGACCGGGAAGGCGAGGTCCTGCACACGGGGCGCAACACGATCAAAGCCTTCGAGGTGGAGGGCGAACGGCTGGCCGTCAAGCGGTTCAAGCGCCCGAATCTGCTGCGGGCCGTCATCTACACTTTCTTCCGCCGGAGCAAGGCCCGCCGCTCGTACGAACACGCCGTGCGGCTCCGGGCGCTGGGCGTCGACTCGCCCGAACCCGTCGCATGGAGCGAATACCGCCGCCACGGGCTGCTCTGCGACAGCTACTACGTCTCGCGGCGCTCCGACTACACCCCGCTGTCGCAGACCACCGCACACTTCCCCGCGGCGGGAACCCTGCCCGTGCTGGAGGCCTTCGCCCGCTTCGCCGTGCAGCTCCACGAGAAAGGCATCGAGCACCGGGACTTCAACCACGGCAACATCCTCTGGAACCGCACCCCCGCCGGCGCCTACCGCTTCCAGCTGATCGACATCAACCGCATGCATTTCGACGATAGGCCACTATCGTCGCGCGCCTGCATGATCAACCTCCGGCGGTTGTCCTGCCCCGCCGTGGCGTTCCTCTACATCCTCGACCGCTACGCCGAAACGCGCGGATGGAATGTCGACGACACACTGCTGCGAGGAACCTTTTTCCGGCTGGCATTCGGCCGCCGCAAACAGCTGCGCAAGCGGTTCCGGCACCGCAAGGGCTGATTTTTTTCGCAAAAAAATGCGGCGGACGTTTGGTTTTACGGATTATTTCGCTACATTTGCCGACGATAAAAGCTATCGAATGATGAGAGCATACGGTTTTGCATACTATTTTTATTACTTTTTCTTTTATAGCAAGGGAAAAAGCGGGATCGCATGCAATTAACTGTATACAGATAGTATAGATTAATATGACACGAAAATCCCGCTCGGTTGAGCGGGATTTTCTTTTTCAAACCATTATGGAACAGATCGCAATACAGGGCATCGCGGGATGCTATCACGAAACGGCGGCACGCGGCTACTTCGCAGACCGGGAAATAGAGGTGCTGCCCTGCCTGAGTTTCGACGAGTTGTTCGCCCGTATGGCCGCCGATCCGGCGCTGCTGGGCATCGCGGCCATCGAAAACACCATCGCCGGCAGCCTGCTGCCCAACCACGAACTCCTGCAGCAGAGCCACGCCCGGATCATCGGCGAACAGAAACTCCGCATCTCGCACGTCCTGGCGGCTCTCCCCGGGCAGACGCCCGACGACATCTCGGAAGTCCGCTCGCACCCGATCGCCCTGATGCAGTGCGGCGATTTCCTGAAAACCCGCCCCGGCATGAAGATCGTCGAGAGGGACGACACCGCAGGCAGCGCGCGCGAAATCGCCGAAGGACGCCTCGCAGGCACGGCGGCCATCTGCGGCGCCGACGCCGCCCGCCTCTACGGACTCGAAATCCTCCGGCGGGGCATCGAAACCAACAAGCACAACTTCACACGCTTCCTTCTGCTCGCCGACGAACGCCGCGCCGCGGAATTCGCCGATCCGGCCCACACCGACAAAGCCTCGCTGCTCTTCACCCTTTCGCACACCCAGGGGAGCCTCTCCAAAGTGCTCACCGTCCTCTCGTTCTACGACATCAACCTCACCAAAATACAGTCGCTGCCCATCATCGGACGCGAGTGGGAATACCGCTTCTATGTCGACGTGACGTTCGACGATCGGGTGCGTTACCGGCAGGCCATCGACGCCGCACGGCCCCTCACCAGCGACTTCCGCATCCTCGGAGAATACGCCGAATGCCCCAACCCCGCAATCTGACGCCCCGGGCCGCAAACAGCAAGAAAAAGAAAAGACACTAAAAAAACAAAAAATAACGCAATCATGAACGACATTCAACCCATCACACTCCCGGGAATCGATCCCCGGCGCCCCCTGGTAATCGCAGGCCCGTGCAGCGCCGAAACCGAAGAACAGGTCCTCGACACGGCCCGCTCGCTGGCTGCCGAAGGCATCCGCATCTGCCGCGCCGGACTCTGGAAACCCCGCACCAAACCCGGCGGCTTCGAAGGCGTCGGAGAGACGGGCATCCCCTGGCTCCAGCGTGTGAAGCGCGAAACGGGCATGTACACCTCGACCGAAGTGGCCACCCGCGAACACGTCGCCGCGGCGCTGAAAGGCGGCGTCGACCTGCTGTGGATCGGCGCACGCACGGCGGCCAACCCCTTCGCCATGCAGGAGATCGCCGACGCCCTGCGCGGGGCGGACGTCCCGGTGCTGGTGAAAAACCCCGTCAGCCCCGACCTCGAACTGTGGATCGGCGGCGTGGAGCGCATCTACAACGCCGGCATCCGCCGCATCGGGGCCATCCACCGCGGATTCACGTCGATCGACAAGAGCCTCTACCGCAACCACCCGATGTGGGCCATCCCCATCGAGCTGCACCGACGCCTGCCCCGCCTGCCGATCTTCTGCGATCCGAGCCACATCGGAGGCAAGCGCGAGCTGATCGCCCCCCTGTCGCAGCAGGCCATGGACCTCGGGTTCGACGGGCTGATCATCGAAGCCCACTGCTCGCCCGACTGCGCCTGGAGCGACAAGGCCCAGCAGGTGACGCCCGAAGCGCTGGCCTACATCATCCGCAACCTGGTGATCCGCGACGAGTCGATCACCACCGAGAGCCTCACCGAGCTGCGTTCGCAGATCGACAAGCTCGACGACCAGCTGCTCGAACTGCTCTCGCGCCGCATGCGCGTCTCGCGCGACATCGGGCAGTACAAAAAGGAGCACAACATGCCCGTACTGCAAACACAGCGTTACGAGGAGTTGCTGGCCCGCCGCGCCGGACAGGCCGAGCAGATGGGCATGGACCGCGAGTTCATGCGCACCGTCCTGCAGGCCATCCACGAGGAGTCGATCCGCCAGCAGATGGAGGTGCTGGGTAGATAGTTTTTTCCGCATCACCCGAAACGAAAGGCTCCCGGTCGCCGGGGGCCTTTCGGGTTTTCGCAGACATCCGGAAAAGGCTCCTCGCGCCTTTCGGCCGCAAAGAGCATGAGAAAATATTACATTTCGGTTAAATGTCATGCCGGGGACACGTAACATCGGTGAATGTTACGTAAATTTGCCGCGGACCCAAACCCGCACGTATGGCAAAACACAAAATCCTGGTGGTAGACGACGAAGAGTCGCTGTGCGAAATCCTGCAATTCAACCTCGAAGTCGAGGGCTACGAGGCCGACGTGGCTTACAGCGCCGAGCAGGCTCTCCGGATGCATCCCGAACGCTATTCGCTGATCCTGCTGGACGTCATGATGGGCGACATGAGCGGCTTCAAGATGGCGCAGCTCCTGAAAGCCGATCCCGAAACGGCCGGGGTTCCCGTGATCTTCTGCACCGCGAAGGACTCCGAGGACGACACGGTGGCCGGACTGAACATCGGAGCCGACGACTACATCGCCAAACCCTTTTCGGTCCGCGAAGTGCTGGCCCGCGTGCGCAGCGTGCTGCGCCGCACGTCCGCCGCACGCACCGAATCCGAAAGCATCCGCTTCGAAGGACTGGAGATGGACCTCCGGCGCAAAGTCTGCACGCTCGACGGCAAGGAATTGCAACTCACCAAGAAAGAGTTCGAAATCCTGGCTCTGCTGCTCTCGAACCGCGGCGTGATCTTTTCGCGCGAGGAGATCCTGCGCCGCATCTGGAGCGACGAGGTGATCGTTCTCGACCGTACGGTCGACGTGAACATCACGCGCCTGCGCCGTAAAATCGCCCCCTACGGAGACCACATCGTAACGCGCCTGGGCTATGGCTACGGTTTTGAGGAATAAATTCTCCTACCACCGGCGGCTGTTCCTGCTGCTGCTCGTCTTTTCATGGACGCTGGTGGGGTGCTTCATCCTTTTCCAGTACGGGCGCGAAAAGCACTTCAAGGCCGAGCGGCTCGACGCGCAGTTGCAGCTTTTCAACCTGCGGATGCTCGACGCCGTGAAGGCAGGCACGCCGCCCGACGCCTTCATCGCCCGCCCCGGCGCACCCTGCGAAGAACTGCGGGTAACGCTGATCGACCCGGCGGGACACGTCGTATTCGACAATTCGCTCGACACGCTGCCCGGCGCGAACCACCTCGGCCGTCCCGAGGTCGCCGCGGCGCTGGCCCGCGGTACGGGTTACACCATCCGCCGCCACTCCGAAAGCACCGACCGCAACTATTTCTACTCGGCCATGCGGGGCGAGCACTACATCGTCCGTTCGGCCGTGCCTTACTCCGTGCCGCTGGGCGAAATACTGGCCGCCGACCGCGAATTTCTCTGGTTCATGCTAGGCGTGACGCTGCTGATGAGCGTGGCGGGCTACTTCGCCACGCGCCGCCTGGGCCAGAACATCACCCGGCTGAACGAATTCGCCGAACGGGCCGAGCGGGGCCAACGGACCGACGACCTCCCGGCATTCCCCCACGACGAACTGGGCGAAATATCGAGCCACATCATCCGCCTCTACGCCCGCCTGCAGAAAACCACCGCCGACCGCGACCGCGAGCACGCCCTCGCGCTGCACGAGGAGCAGGAGAAGATACGCATCAAGAAACAGCTCACCAACAACATCAACCACGAGCTGAAGACCCCCGTGGCGGCGATTCAGGGCTATCTGGAAACACTGCTGGCCAACCCGTCGCTCGACGCGCAAAGACGCACGGACTTCCTGGAAAAAAGCATCGCACAGACCGAGCGCCTGCGCCGCCTGCTGGCCGACATCTCGACCATCACGCGCATGGACGAAGCCAGCCAGCTGATCCAGAAGGAGCGCGTCGTGCTGAACGACCTGATCGCCGAGGTCACGGCCGACATGGAGCTGAAACCCGCCGACCAGCGGCTGCGGGTGAACATCGACTTCCCGCAGCAGGTCGAAATCGTCGGCAGCCCGTCGCTGCTGGCGTCGATATTCCGCAACCTCGCGGACAACGCCTCGGCCTATTCCGGCGGACGCGACATCTTCATCCGGCTGCTTTCCGACACCCCCGAAGAGTGCACGATCTCGTTCGCCGACAACGGCATCGGCATCGGCGAGGAGCACCTGCCGCACATCTTCGAACGCTTCTACCGTATCGACAAGGGCCGCTCGCGCAAGCAGGGCGGCACGGGGCTGGGGCTGGCGATCGTCAAAAACGCCGTCATGATTCACGGCGGCACGATCACGGCCCGCGAACGCGAACGCGGCGGGCTGGAGTTCGTCTTCACCTTAAAGAAACACAGTTAGCCCCGGGCGACGGCCCGGAACGGAAGGGGATCCTCCCGTTATTTTCACCCCGGTGCAACAACGCCGTAACGGTTTTGTAACATCCGTTTCTGAACTTTGTACCGGTAAAAAACCAATACGAATTATGTCCCCGCTATTCACCGCAATCGTCGTCATCCTGGCCCTGCTGGCCGTGATGGGCATCGTCGTGGGCGTTGCCAACGACGCCGTCAACTTCCTCAACTCGGCCCTCGGCTCGAAAGTCGCCCCGCGCCGCGTGATCCTCTGGGTCGCAGCCGCCGGCATCCTCATCGGCACGCTCACGTCGAGCGGTATGATGGAGGTGGCCCGCAGCGGCGTCTTCTACCCCGGGCAGTTCTCCTTTCAGGAGATCATGATGCTGTTTCTGGGCATGATGCTGGGCAACGTGCTGCTGCTGGACCTCTACAACACGCTGGGGCTGCCCACCTCGACCACCGTGTCGATGGTCTTCGGCCTGCTGGGCGCCGCCGTCGCCGCAGCCCTGTTCCGCATCGCCGGCGACCCGGGGACCTCTTTGCAGGACCTCTCGCAGTTCATCAACACGGGCAAAGCCATGGTCATCATCGCGGCGATCCTGTTGTCGGTGGTGCTGGCCTTCGTGGCCGGGACGCTTTTCATGTACATCTCGCGCCTCGTCTTCTCGTTCCGCTACGCCGCCGTCTTCCGCCGCTGGGGAGCCGTCTGGTGCGGCATCTCGCTGGCCGGAATCCTCTACTTCGCGCTGTTCAAGGGGCTGAAAAGCTCGGGACTGATTCCGACCTCCGTTTCGGCGTACGTCGGCGACCACGTCCTCGTGACGCTCCTCGCATTCTGGGCCGCGGCGTCGCTCCTCCTCTACATTTTCCAGCGCATGCGGCTCAACATCATGCGCATCACGATCCTGTCGGGAACCTTCTCGCTGGCACTGGCCTTCGCGGGCAACGACCTGGTGAACTTCATCGGCGTGCCGCTGGCCGGGTACGACGCCTGGCGCATCGCCGGGGAAGCGGGCAGCGAAACGATGATGATGGGGGCGCTCGAAGATCCCGCCCGGGCGAACTTCCTGCTGCTGGGCATCTCGGGCATCATCATGGTGCTGACGCTCTTCTTTTCGAAAAAATCGCAGCACGTCACCGAAACCGAACTGTCGCTGGCCTCGCAGCACGAGGGTGACGAGCGCTTCGGCTCGACCCTCATCTCGCGCAGCCTGGTGCGCGCGACGCTGGTGATGAACACGATGTGGACGGGATTGATTCCGGCACGGGTGCAGAAGGCCATCGACCGGCGCTTCGAACCGCTCCCCGCCGAGGAGCGCTCGTCGGCCCCCTACGACATGGTCCGCGCCGTGGTGAACCTCACCGCCGCGTCGATCCTGATCGCCATCGCCACCTCCTACAAACTCCCGCTGTCGACGACCTACGTGGTCTTCATGGTGGCTATGGGTTCGTCGCTCGCCGACCGCTCGTGGGGTCGTGAAAGCGCCGTCTACCGCATCACGGGCGTGATGGCCGTCATCTCGGGATGGTTCATCACGGCGCTGGGCGGATTCCTCATCGCGCTGGCCGTGACGGCCCTGCTGCTGTGGGGCGGATGGATCGCCGTGGCCGCCCTCACGGCGCTTTGCGCCTGGCTGCTCGTCCGCAGCCACCTCAAGACGCCCCAACTGAAGGAGGAGGCCGAGAAGGCCCTGCTGCCGCTCGAAACGGCCGAAACCCCCGACGAGGTGCTGTGCGCCTGCATCGGCGAGGTCTGCACGACGATGCAGGAGGTCACGCGCATCTACAACCGCACGCTGGTCGCCGTCTTCAAGGAGAACCGCAAGGTGCTCAAAGAGATGGTCCGCGACTCGAACCGCCTCTTCGAGGAGGCCCGTACCCGCAAATACAACGTCATGCCCACGCTGCGCCGCCTGCAGCAGTGCGACATCGACACGGGGCACTTCTACGTGCAGGTCACGGACTACCTCTCGGAGGTGACCAAAGCCCTGATCCACATCACGCGCCCGGCATTCGAACACATCGACAACAACCACGAAGGCATGTCGAAGGAGCAGATCGTCGACCTGATGCGCGTGAACGACCAGGTGGAGGCGATCTTCGACAAGATCAACGCCATGCTGGCGACGAAGGATTTCTCGGAACTCGACCTGGTGCTCGAATTGCGCGACAAGCTCTTCGACACGATCGTGGAGGCGATCAAGAGCCAGCTGCGGCGCATCAACGACTCCCCGTCGGGCAGTACCCGCGCCGGAGTGCTCTACCTCACGATCCTCAACGAGACAAAGACGATGATGCTCCAGTCGCGCAACCTGCTCAAATCGCAGCAATATTTCCTGGAGGCCAAGAAATAACCCGACTCCACACCCTCTTTTCCGCAAAACGCTCCGCCCCGACAGCGGAGCGTTTTCATATCCGGTCCCCGGAAATGAAATAAATACGCAAATAATCAATTTTATTTAAAAATATTTCCATTTTATTAAAATTATATTTAATTTTGTAAAAAGAAAATAGCAATAGCATTATGACACAGATCAAGAACCTTCCGACGACGTGCCCCAGTTGCGGAAGCAGAGTCCGCATCCGCAGCATGCACTGCGCAGACTGCGGCACGACCATCACGGGCGACTACGACCTGCCGGCATTGATGCGCCTCGCCCCCGACGAACTGCGATTCGTCGTTGAGTTCGTCAAAAGCAGCGGGTCGCTCAAGGAAATGGCCCGCAAGATGGGTTTAAGCTACCCCACCGTCCGTAATAAACTCGATGACATCATCACCCACCTCAAAACTTTCGAACAACATGAAGCAACTGATTAACCCATTCCGCTACATTGCCGGAGGCAAAGCCCTCGTATGGGGACTGGCAGTCATGACAGTCGAAATCGCATGGCTCTACGGCATCGGTTTCATCCAGAACAGCTACCTGCACTTTTCACCAGCTCCGGCAAACGATACGCTGCCGAAGATCGCGGCAATGCAACTGGCAATGTGGCTCGCACCTGCCCTGCTGCTGGGACTCTGCGGGCTGCTCATCTCGCGCTCGAAAATCCGTCTGATCGACATTCTCGGCACCACGGCGCTGGCACAAGCGCCGCTGCTGCTGTTGCTACTACCGTTATCCATCGGCAGCCTCAACGACTCGCTGGCCGCTGCGGCCGAAGCCGCAAAAAGCGGACAGATACAGAACCTGCCGATAATGCTGCTGCTCGTCTACGGATTCTGGTCGCTGGCTGTGCTGGCACTTTTTTACATCCGTAACTGCCAGGCCTTTTCCATCTCGTGCAACCTGCGCGGATGGCGCGCTGTGGTTCCCTACATCGTCGTGGTACTCATCATGACCCTGCTCTCGCAATACATTCATCCCCTATTGGTCTGACGCTCCAAAGCCTGCAACGGAAATGTAACGGGGCCGTCATTTCGCTGAAACGACGGCCCCGTATCTTTGCAATGTGAAAACCGGAGAACCGGATTCACAAGCTGGTTTTAGGTTACATAAGTAGGTTAGTGGGAGATGCAGTGACGGGACGTCGCGGCATCTTCATTTTTCAAGCGGGTATGCTTGAAAATGAAGCCGCCGCCGGCAGCATACCGACAAACCCTCTAAATCTCCCTTTGAAAAAGAAGACTTAAACAGACACGACGTCTTACCTCTCCATATCTTTCAGGTGAATCTCCAATGCCTTTACCGAAATCTGGATCTCCCAAAGCGAAACGCCCAGCGAAGCGATCAGAAGCAGCAGCGCCAGCCCGAAAACATAGGCCGAAAGCAGAACCAGTCCCACATAAAGCAGAAACATCGTCACCACGCAGAGAAACAGGCTCGAGACGCCCAGCGCCTGCATCGTGCGCGTGAGGTGGAGCCGGCGGCGGAGGTTGTCGATCTGCGCGCGCGTCACCTTCGAAGGGTGCTGCAAATGCTGTTCCTTGAGCGTGCGCACCAGCTGGGCATAGGAGAGGAACCGGTTGGTGTAGGCCAGCAGGATCAGCGACACGGCCGAAAACAGCAGAGCGGGAGTCGTAAGGGTGAGTTCTTCCATCGTCGTCGGGGTATTATGATACCAAAGATACGAAAAAGCCGGACATACCGGAACCCGAATTGCAGTCGGTCCGGTAAAACCTTCCGGCAGACAAAAGGGTCGTTACGACCCCAAAGATACGAAAAAGCCGGATGAGTGCAAAACAGAATTGCGCGGACAAAAAAAGCGGCGGGACCCGGGGACCGGATGCGCAACTCAAATCCCCGGGCCGTAATCCGCCGCATCAGACGTCAGCGATCCGTTTCGACCAGCCGGAACTTGCGGTTGAATTTCAGTTCCAGTCCGTTGTCGAGGGTGATCTCATGGTTGCGGCCGTCGCGTTCGACACCCCGGACGTGGCGCCCCGGATAGTTCGCAGCCACGAATTTCAGGATCGGCTGCGGAACCAGTCCGTCGGGCACGACGCCGTTCGGACGCTCGACGTCGGTCCATTCGCCGCGGGCGTCGAAATCGATCTTCGTGCCGTCGGCCAGCTTCACCTCGTAACTCGGGGCCATGCCCTTCTCCATCATCGCGGAGGTCACCTCGATGTCACGGAAATATTTGTCGACCAGCGTACGCGCCGCATCGGGCAGTTCGTGCATCCTGACCGGAACTTCATCACCGTCGGCGAATACCGCCGTCGCAAAAAGCCCCGCTCCCAGCAGGGCAATCCAGAATTTTTTCATTGTTTTTTCGTATTTATACACTCCGGCTCCTGCAAAAGCAGGGCCACAAACGTCACAATGCCTTCTTGTAACTATTGCACGTCCCGAAAAGCCCCGTCAATACCTGATCGTAGGTATTTTTTAAATTTTTATAAAAATTTGTAACCACTCTTTGGTCGGTGTGAAAAAAATAACGTATCTTTGCCGACCGAAATAGGACAATTATAATCTCAAAACGAACAATATCATCTATGGAACTGAACAAAACCTTTATCGACGGGCTTTGGAGCAAAGAGATCAACGTGACAAGCTTCGTACAGACAAACATCACCCCCTACCTGGGCGACGCCTCGTTCCTCGCAGGACCTACCGAGCGTACGAAGCACATCTGGAACCTCTGTCTCAAAGCCCTCGAAGAGGAGCGTCAGCATAACGGCGTCCGAAAGCTGGACAACAAGACCGTTTCGACCGTCACCTCTCACAAGGCCGGCTACATCGACCGCGAAAACGAACTGATCGTGGGCCTGCAGACCGACGAACTGCTCAAGCGCGCCATCAAGCCCTTCGGCGGCATCAACGTCGTGTCGCGCGCCTGCAAGGAGAACGGCGTGGAGGTCGACGAAAAGGTGAAAGACATCTTCACCCACTACCGCAAGACGCATAACGACGGGGTTTTCGACGTCTACACCGAGGAGATCCGCTCGTTCCGCTCGCTGGGCTTCCTGACGGGTCTTCCCGACAACTACGCCCGCGGCCGCATCATCGGCGACTACCGCCGTCTGGCCCTCTACGGAACCGACCGCCTGATCGAAGCCAAGCAGGAGGATCTGCGCAGCCTCACCGGCCCGATGACCGACGCCCGCATCCGCCTGCGCGAGGAGGTCGCCGAGCAGATCAAGGCCCTGAAAGACATCCGCACGATGGGCGAATACTACGGACTGGACCTCAGCCGCCCGGCGCATTCGGCGCAGGAGGCCGTGCAGTGGGTCTACATGGCCTACCTGGCCGCCGTCAAGGAGCAGGACGGAGCCGCCATGTCGCTGGGCAACGTCTCGTCGTTCCTCGACATCTTCATCGAATACGACCTCGCGCACGGTACGATCGACGAATCGTTCGCCCAGGAGCTGATCGACCAGTTCGTCATCAAGCTGCGCATGGTGCGCCACCTGCGCATGCAGTCCTACAACGACATCTTCGCCGGCGACCCCACGTGGGTGACCGAAGCCATCGGCGGACGCTTCAACGACGGCCGCACGAAGGTGACGAAGACCTCGTTCCGCTTCCTGCAGACGCTCTACAACCTCGGTCCTTCGCCCGAGCCGAACCTCACGATTCTCTGGAGCCCCGAGCTGCCGCAGGGATTCAAGGACTTCTGCGCCAAGGTTTCGGCCGACACCAGTTCGATCCAGTACGAGAACGACGACCTGATGCGTGAGGTCCGCCACTCGGACGACTACGGCATCGCCTGCTGCGTGTCGTTCCAGGACATCGGCCGCCAGATCCAGTTCTTCGGCGCCCGCACCAACCTGGCCAAGGCCCTGCTGCTGGCCATCAACGGCGGACGCTGCGAGAACACCGGCACGCTGATGGTCAAGGGTATTCCGGCCCTGTCGGAAGGCCCGCTGCGCTTCGAGGAGGTGATGCGCAACTACAAGATGGTGCTCAAGGAGATCGCCCGTATCTACAACGAGGCCATGAACATCATCCACTACATGCACGACAAGTACTACTACGAGAAGGCCCAGATGGCGTTCGTCGACACCGATCCCCGCATCAACCTCGCCTACGGCGTAGCCGGACTCTCGATCGCCCTCGACTCGCTCTCGGCCATCAAATACGCCCGCGTGACGCCCCGCCGCAACGCCGAAGGGCTCACCGAGGCCTTCGACATCGAGGGTGAATTCCCCTGCTACGGCAACAACGACGACCGTGTCGACCACCTGGGCGTGGACCTCGTCTACTACTTCAGCGAGGAGCTGAAGAAGCTGCCCGTCTACAAGAACGCCCGCCCGACGCTGTCGCTGCTGACGATCACCTCGAACGTGATGTACGGCAAGAAGACCGGCGCAACGCCCGACGGACGCCTCAAGGGCGTGGCCTTCGCCCCCGGAGCCAACCCGATGCACGGCCGCGACAAGAGCGGCGCCATCGCCTCGCTCGCCTCGGTGGCCAAGATGCGCTACCGCGACTCGCAGGACGGTATTTCGAACACCTTCTCGATCGTGCCCAAATCGCTCGGTCCGACGGCCGAGGACCGTATCGAGAACCTCGTTACGATGCTCGACGGCTACTTCACCAAGGGTGCACACCACCTGAACGTCAACGTGCTGAACCGCGAGATGCTCGAAGATGCCATGGAGCACCCCGAGAAATACCCGCAGCTTACGATCCGCGTCTCGGGCTACGCCGTGAACTTCACGAAGCTGAGCCGCGAGCACCAGCTCGAAGTCATCAGCCGGAGTTTTCACGAACGGATGTAATCATGCTTCGTGTACATTCTTACGAATCGATGGGAACATTCGACGGGCCGGGACTCCGGCTCGTCGTTTTCCTGCAAGGCTGCAATTTCCGCTGCCTCTACTGCGCCAATCCCGACACGATCGAGGCCGGGGAGGGCACACCGACCGACCCCGCGGAGATACTCCGCATGGCCGTCGACCAGAAACCGTTCTTCGGACGGCGCGGCGGCGTGACCTTCTCGGGCGGGGAACCCACCTTCCAGGCCGCGGAACTCGTTCCGCTCGTAAAAGCGTTGAAGGAGGCGGGCATCCACGTCTGCATCGATACGAACGGCGGGGTGTGGAACCCGGCCGTCGAGGAACTGCTGGGGCTGGTCGATCTCGTCCTGCTCGACGTCAAGCAGGCCGACCCTGCACGCCACCGCGCCCTCACCGGGCGCGAGAACACCCAGACGCTCCGCACAGCCGCCTGGCTCGAAGCCCACAAAAAACCCTTCTGGCTGCGTTACGTGCTGGTCCCGGGTTACAGCGATGCCGAGGCCGACATCCGCACGCTGGGCGAACGCCTCGGCGGCTATGCGTCGGTCGAGCGGGTCGAACTGCTCCCCTACCACACCCTCGGTGTCCACAAATACGAAGCGATGGGGCTGGAATACAAACTCCGCGACGTGCGGGAAAACACCCCCGGACAGCTCGACCGCGCCGCGGCCCTGCTGCGGGAGTACTTCCCCACGGTAGTAGTCAACTGATCGGGATTCCGATCCTCCGGGACAAAGGGTATAGCGACGCCAGACAGGGCAGAGGATTCTATGCCGCGGCCACGGGCGCAGCGGACAAGCTCCACATCCTCGTGCTGTTCGACTATTACGTCGTCACGCCCGCGAACTGAACTACCGCGTGGGCCGCGGTTCGGGATTTTTTTCGTATCTTCGCCGGAAATCCATCTCTGCGACAATGAAGAACCGACTTCCCGACCTGAACGTCCCGGCCCGCGAACGCATCGGCTGGGTGGACCTCCTGCGCGTGATCGCCTGTTTCCTGGTGGTCTTCTCCCACAGCTGCGACGCCTTCGTCGCCGTATTCGACAGCGACCGCGCGACCTTCCTGCAGGGCGCCCTTGCAGGCAGTTTCGTCCGGGCCTGCGTGCCGCTGTTCGTGATGATGTCGGGGGTACTGCTGCTCCCTGTACGGCTGGAAACCGGAGCTTTCTACCGCAAGCGCATCGGCCGCGTCCTCCTGGCGCTGGTCTTCTGGTCGCTGGCGCTGCCCGTGCTCTACTACCTGTATATGCGCTATGTCGGGACCTCCAGCCCGTCGATCGACCCCGCGCTGTTCACCGGCGAAGCGACGCTGCACAAGATGTGGACCTTCGTCTTCAATTTCTGCTACGACACCACGCCGCTCTGGTATCTCTATATGCTGATGGGGCTTTACCTGATCATGCCGCTGATCAGCCCGTGGCTCGAACGGGCCTCGCGGCGCGACCTTCGGACCATCCTCGCGATCTGGGGCGTGACGCTGCTGCTGCCCTACGTGAAGATGCTGGCCCCGGCGCTCGGCTACACGGGCAACTACGGCAACACGGGACTTTACGGCGTCTGCGACTGGAATGAGTTCGGCACGTTCTACTATGTCTCGGGCTTCGCGGGTTATCTCGTGCTGGCCTTCTACCTCGTGAAATTCCCGCCCGCATGGAGCTGGCGGAAAACATTGGCCGTCTGCCTCCCGACCTTCCTCGCCGGATACCTCGTCACGGGGCTGGGTTACGTGGTGATGCAGAAACATTTCCCGGGCAACTACGCCTACCTCGAAATCGTCTGGTATTTCGCCGGCATCAACGTCTTCATGATGACCGCCCCGGTCTTCATCCTCGTGCAGAAGGCCGCCGCACGGCCCCGTGCATGGCTCTCGCGGCTGGCAGGCGCGACATTCGGCATCTACCTCTGCCACTTCATCTTCGTTCAGGCCGGCTACGACCTCGTGCAACGGATTCCGGAACTTCCCGCACTGGCGCGCATCCCGCTGATCGCCTGCGGGGCCTTCGCCGTGAGCTGGGCGGTGGTGTGGCTGATGCAGCGGTGGAGCGTGACACGCCGGCTGGTGGAGTAGCCGCAGCCGTAATTTTGGTACGACCATCCGTAACCGGGGTAGCGATCAGCCGCCCCGGTTACGCTATTTTTGCCATGTCATTAAAATCCGAAATTATGAAATACAGAAAACTGGGAGAACGCGGTCCGAAAGTTTCGGCCATCGGTCTGGGCTGCATGGGCATGAGCCACGGCTACGGACCCGCCGCCGACAAACGGGAGATGATCGCGCTGATCCGCAGCGCCCACGAGCAGGGCGTCACCTTCTTCGACACGGCCGAGGTCTACGGGCCTTACGCCAACGAGGAGCTGGTCGGCGAGGCCCTCGCCCCGATACGCGGCCAGGTGGTCGTGGCCACGAAATTCGGGATTCAGATGCAGGACGGCGAGCAGAGACTCGACAGCCGTCCGGAGCAGATACGCCGCTCGGTCGAAGGGTCGCTGCGCCGCCTGCGCACCGACGTGATCGACCTCTATTACCAGCACCGGGTCGACCCCACCGTACCGATCGAAGAGGTCGCCTCGACGGTCGCCGACCTCGTGCGCGAAGGTAAAATCCGCCATTGGGGACTCTCCGAAGCGGGAGTCGGGACCATTCGCCGGGCGCACGCCGTGCTGCCCCTCACGGCCGTCCAGAGCGAATACTCGATGTTCTGGCGGCAGCCCGAGCAGGAGCTGTTGCCCGCACTCGAAGAGCTGGGCATCGGGCTGGTTCCCTTCAGCCCGTTGGGCAAGGGGTTCCTCACGGGACGCTTCAACCGCGAATCACGCTTCGCGGCGGACGACTTCCGCTCGATCGTGCCGCGGTTCACGCCCGAAAACCTCGACGCCAACCAGCCGCTGGCGGACTACGTCCGGCACGTCGCCGCGACGAAAAACGCCACCCCGGCGCAGATCGCCCTTGCGTGGCTGACGGCCCGCAAACCGTGGATCGTCTCGATTCCCGGCACGCGCAGTCCGCAGCACCTCGCCGACAACCTCGGAGCCGCGGAGGTCGCACTCTCGGCGGCAGAGGCCGACGCGATCGGGGCCGAGCTTGACCGCATCGCCATCTCGGGCGACCGTTATCCGGCCGCGCTGGCGGCACGCACGGGGCGGTAGATTACCAGCATTCGGCCTTGTGTTTCAACTCGGGAATCCGGTCTTTCGTGAAGACCGGATTTTTAATGCCCTGCCGCTTCTGGGCCGTGTAGTCGGCCAGCAGCAGGAAGGCCTGACGGCCCAGCAGCACGATCGCCGCGAGGTTGCACAACGTCATCAGCGCCATCGTCACGTCGGCGAAACTCCACGCCAGGTCGAGCGTCGCCAAAGCTCCGAACAGCACCATCGCGCCCACCGGCAGGCGGAACTGCACGCCCCGCGTACGCAGGGTGAACCACACGGCACACCCCAAGAGCGCCGCAACCAGGACATAGGTCCACAGCACGTCGTTCACGCCGCCGATCCAACGGGAAAGAGTCTCCCATCCGCATACTTTACACGATCCGAAAGCAAAGTTAATGCTAAAGCGCATCCTTCCGCCGGGTATCCGCCGAAAAGATGCCGCCCGGCCCGAAAAAACGCCCCTGCCTGCACAGGCGGGGGCGTCGGTCGTCACCGCGTCCGCAGGGTATACTCCCCGGCCCGCTCGGTGACGGCCTTCTGCAACTCCCCGAGGCCGATTTCCGGCCCGGAGAACTCCACAGAGGCCACCGGAGGGTGCAGCGTCACGACCGCCTTCACGCCGTCGAGGGCGTTCAGCGCATTTTCCACATGCGTCCGGCAATGATTGCACGTCATGCCGTCCACGATAAATTCCTTTTTCATCTTTTCTTCGGTTTTAATCGGTTTTTCATATTCGCATTCATCGCCGATCCGCCGGCGCTTCAGCCGCAGGCTGTTGGCCACGACGCTCACGCTGCTCAAGGCCATGGCCGCCCCGCCGATCATCGGATCGAGCAGAACCCCCCAGAGGGGATAAAGCGCCCCGGCCGCTACGGGAATGGCGACGAGATTGTAAATGAAGGCCCAGAAGAGGTTCTGGCGAATCGTCCGCACGGTAAGCTGCGACAACCGGATCGTCTCCGGGATTTTCCGGAGGTCCGACGAGAGGATCGTCACCATTGCGGTATCCATCGCGATGTCGCTCCCCTGCCCCATGGCGATACTCAAATCGGCCTGCGCGAGAGCCGCGCTGTCGTTGATCCCGTCACCCGCCATGGCCACCGTCCGGCCTTCGGACTGTAACTGCCGGACGAATCCGGCCTTTTCGTGCGGCAGGACACCCGCCCGGAAACGGGTGATCCCGGCCTTCCGGGCCGTTTCGCGCGCCGAACCGGCGTTGTCGCCCGTCAGCATCCAGACCGTGATTCCCAGCGCGTGCAGCCGGGCGACTGCCCCGGCCGACGAGGGTTTCAGCGCATCGGCAAGGGCCATCGCGGCGAGCGTCCGTTCCGCGTCGGCGAACCAAACCACGGTCTTCGCCTCCTGCATCCACCCTTCGGCCAGCCGTTGCAGGCGGACATCGGGTACGATGCCGTGGCGGGCCAGCAGCGCGTCGTTCCCGGCATACCAGGTCCGCCCCTCCGCAACACCCCGGATACCCTGCCCGGGAATGCTTTCGAACCCGGTCACGGAAACGGCCCGCTCCCCGCGGAGCGATTCGACGACGGCCTGCGAAAGCGGATGCTCCGAGTGTTTTTCGAGGCTGAACAGAATCCCCCGCGCCGTCTCCGCTCCTTCGGCCCATGCGGCGTCCACGACCGACGGACGGCCTTCGGTGAGCGTTCCGGTCTTGTCCAGCACCACGATGTCGACCTTCCGGGCCACCTCCAGGCTCGCAGCGTCCTTGATCAGGATGCCCCGCCCGGCGCCCCTGCCGATTCCGACCATGAGGGCTGTGGGCGTCGCCAGCCCCAGCGCACAGGGGCACGCGATGATCAGCACGGTCACCATCGCCAGCAACCCGCGGGTGAAGCCCTCCTCCGGCGCGAAGAGCATCCACGCCGCAAAGGTCAGCACGGCAAGGACGATGATGACGGGAACGAAAATGCCGGCGATCCGGTCGACGGTCCGCTGCACGGGAGCCTTGCTGCCCTGCGCACCCTGCACCATGCGGATGATCTGGGCCAGCACCGTGTCCTGCCCCACCCTGTCGGCCCGGAAGCGGAACGCACCGTTGCGGTTCATCGTCCCGGCGAACACCGCCGCACCCTTCTGCTTGCAGACGGGGAGCGGCTCCCCGCTGAGCATGCTCTCGTCGACGTACGACCCGCCTTCGGCCACCGTGCCGTCCACCGCGATGCGTTCGCCGGGATGCACGGCGAGCAGATCCCCGGCACGAACCTCCGCAACGGGTACGGAATGTTCACCCGAAGGGGCGATCACCGTGACGGTTTTCGGTTGCAGGCCCATCAGCTTCGCGATGGCCGTCGTCGTGCCGCGCTTCGCCCGCTCCTCGAGCAGCCGCCCCAGCAGGATGAAGGCGACGATGACGGCCGCCGACTCGAAATAGACATGCGGCTCGATGCCTCTCGACAGCCAGAATTCCGGGAAGAGCAGGTTGAAAAGGCTGAACAGATAAGCGATTCCGGTGCTGACGGCCACCAGCGTATCCATGTTGGCCGTCCCGTGGCGTAGCTGTTTCCAGGCGTTGACGAAGAATCCCCGCCCCAGTCCGAAAACGACCGGGGTGGAAAGCGCCCACACGGCGTATTTCACGGCCGGAACATCCATGAACAGCATGCCTCCGGCCACGATCGGAATGCAAAGCCCCACCGCCCAGAGGGTCCGCCGCTTCAACGCGCGGTAATGCGCCGCACGGGCACGCGCCACCTCGTCCTCCGCCGGGCCTTCCGCGTCGGTCAGCAGGTCGTAACCGGCCCCCTGCACGGCCCGCTTCAGCGCCTCGGGAGAGCACACCCCCGGGCGGTAGGCGACCTGCGCCGTACCGGAAGCGTAGTTCACATGCGCGGACTCGACGCCCGGCAGGGCGCCGAGCGTCTTATTCACCCGGACGGCGCACGAAGCGCAGCTCATGCCCACGACCGGGAACGTATTCGTAATGATCTTACACTTTTCCATGGGAACAAAGGTAAGACCCCGACACGCTCCGGGCGTTACAGAATTATGGATATGATTTATACCTACACTTCGTCCAGCGGTTTCAGGCCGCGTCCTTTCAGCCGCCGGAACTCGCTGGGCGACATCCCGGTCTGGGCGCGGAACTGGGCGCTGAGGTGCGCCACGCTCGAATAACGGAGTTTGTCGGCGATCTCGCTGACGGTCAGGTCGCCGTAAGCCAGCAACTCCTTGACCCGCTCGATCCGCTGGGCGAGGTAGTACTTCTCGATACTGATGCCGCTGACCTCCGAAAAGAGCTTGCTCAATGCACTGTAATCGCGGTGGCAGCGCTCGCGCAGGTAGTCCGACAGATTGACCTTCGAGGCATCCTCCCTGTAATGCACCAGTTCGATCACGGCCGTCCGGATCTGTTCGATAAGGCGCATCCGCCGATCGTCGATCAGTTCGAACCCGTAGGCTTCGAGCAGCTTGCGGAACGCCTCCCGCTGTTCCCGGCCGGGCGTCTCCTGCACGACGGCCGTTCCCAGTTCGACATCGAGGGGCGTGAACCCCGACTTTTCGAGCAACTGGGTCACAACCAGTATACAGCGGTTGCAAACCATGTTCCGGATGTGAAAGACGTTCTCCCGCTCCATAACCGTATTCGTTTTGTCCGTAAATATAGCACAAAAATGATTCCCTTCAGCAGGGGCTACCGGACTTTCCGGCTCTCGACGTCGGGCAGGAAGCCGGTGATTACGCCCAACAGGGGCAGCAGGGTGCTGATCTGAAAGATGAATTCGATACTCGTCCGGTCCGCCAGCCATCCGAAGAAGGCCGATCCGAGGCCTCCCAGTCCGAACATCAGCCCGAAAAACACCCCGGCGATCATGCCGACCTTGCCCGGCATCAGGTCGGTCGCATAGACCAGGATGGCCGAAAAGGCCGACGAAATGACGAGTCCGATGACGACGGCCAAAGCGATGGTCCAGACCAGGCCGACGTAGGGAAGCATCAGCGTAAAGGGCGCCGCCCCGAGGATCGAACCCCAGATCACGTATTTCCGCCCGATGCGGTCGCCGAGCGGCCCGCCGATAAAGGTCCCCGCCGCCGAAGCCGCGAGGAATGCGAACAGACAGTACTGCGCCCCCTGCACCGACACGGCGAACTTGTCCATCAGGAAAAACGTGAAATAGTTGGTCATCGAAGCGATGTAGAAATACTTCGAGAACACCAGCACCCCCAGGATGACGAACGCCGTCCGGATTTTCCGTTTCGAAAGGCCGTGCGCTGCCGTCACCGCTGCAACAGCGGATTTGCGGGCGGCCGCAGCCAGCTGCCATCTGTACCAGTGCCCGATCCTCACGAGGATGAAAATGGCGAGCAGCGCGGCCAGTGCGAACCAGCCGATCGAGACCTGCCCGAACGGAATCACGATCAGCGCGGCCAGCAGGGGACCCATAGCGCTTCCGGCGTTGCCGCCGACCTGGAAGATCGACTGCGCGAGGCCTTTGCGGCCGCCCGAGGCGAGCTGGGCGACCCGCGAGGATTCGGGATGGAAGACCGACGAGCCGCAGCCGATCAGGCCGACCGCCGCAAGAATGGCGACGAACCCGGGAGCGACGGAGAGCGCGAGCAGCCCGGCCAAGGTGAAACACATGCCCGCCGCCAGGGAATAGGGCCGTGGATGGCGGTCGGCCAAACGCCCCGCGACCGGCTGGAGGAGCGAAGAGGTCAGCTGGAAGACCAGCGTAATGACACCGATCTGGGCAAAGGTGAATCCGAATTTCTCCTTGAGGAGCGGATAGACCGCCGGAATGACGGACTGCATCATGTCGTTGAGCAGGTGGGTGATGCAAACCAGGAACAGAATCGGGTAAACCGTCCTGCCCGCCGCAGGCCGGTGCGCCTGCATATCGACGGAAGTCGTATTCATCAACAGTTCTTTCGGAATAGCGCCGACCGCACGCGGCACCTCGGGAACATCACCCGCGGCGATGTCCCGGGCCGGCCGTTCGTACGGTTTCAAATGTAATCGATCCGGATCTCCTCGGGCAACGTCAGAATCTTATTTTGCAGGATCGCCTCGTCGCCCAGCAGGCAGAAGACCGAGGCGTAATAGGCTTCCTCCAGGACGTTGGGCGGTTGCGTGTTCGTGAGAACGCTGTGGCAGAAGGCCCGGAGCATTTCGAGCGAGCCGTCGCCCTCCACCGCCTCGGGCATGATCGCGATGCCCGGGTCGGCCGAAGCCCCCTCCGCCAACCAGCTCGTACCCGCGAAGACCGAATTGCTGAAAACGCCCTGCTCGATCTCCCCGACCAGCTGGCGGATGCCGCTCTTCCTACGCGGGGTCTCCATGTAGAGACGCCCGTTGGCCAGGTCGACGGTCCCCTCCTTGCAGAGGATCTGCTCGCCCATGCCGAAGTGCTTGTTGGCGATCACCGACTCGAAGGTCATGTTGACCCCGTTGGGAAAGGTGTAGATGGTGCTGACGCTGTCGAACACCTCGCGGCCGTCCTTCCAGTAGACGATATTGCCCGTGCCCATGACCTGCGTGGGGAGCATCCCCATCGCCCACGTACCGTTCTGCAGCTGGTGGCAGGCCAGTTCGGTCATCAGTCCGCGGGAGTATTCGCGGTAAAGCCGCCAGTTGATGTGCCGCTCCAGCTCCGGCGAGGGGACCTTCCGCCGCCAGTCGTTATTGCGATACCAGTAGTTGCGGACGTTCACCACCGGACCCAGCTCGCCCTTGCGCACGGAGTCCATGATCCGGATATACTTGGGGTCGAACAGCCGCTGCTGCCCGACGAAGAAGACCCTGCCCGAAGCCCGGCCCTTCCGGTACATCTCGAAGCACTCCTCCATGGTGTAGGCCATGGCCTTCTCGCAGAGCACGTGCTTCCCCGCCGCAAAGGCGTCGAGTGCCATCCGGTAGTGCAGGTGCAGCGGCGCGGCGATAATGACCGCGTCGACCTCCGGGTCCTCCAGCAGGCGGCGGTAGTCGTCGTAGCGCTTCGCTCCGGGAGCAATCGCGGACGCCTTGTCGAGGTTGTGCGCATAGTTGTCGCAAAGGGCCGTGATCCCGGCGTTGGGGACCGACAGCAGGTTGCGCATGTGGTACTGTCCGCGCGATCCCGTGCCGATGACGCCGAAGCGCACACGGCCTCCCCGGATCTCCTCCTGCCCCGCCGCGGTGCACCCTTTCAGCCAGGGAACGGCCGACAACGCGAGTCCGGCTGCGCCCAGCGTGCCGACCCGTTTCATAAATTCTCTTCTGTCCATGATTCCGTATGTTGCTTTATTTCGGTATGGCGATAACCTTCGAATTCGGCGGCGATTCCCTGCCTCGCCCCGGCGGGAGCCGCGTAGAGCGCCGTGGAGAGAATCTCGCAGACGAAGGCCGAACGGCCCTCGACCGCGACGACGACGCTGTCCGACACCGTCCGGCGGCTTTTCGGATCGACAATATGCGCCCGTCCGTCGGGCCGCAGACCCGAGAGGGAGAGCGAAGCCTCCTTCAGACGAAACGTGCCGCCGCCCGCCTTCGCCGTCACCTGCCAGCAATCCCCGAAGGGGTGCGAGCCGACGGCCGCCACCGAACTGTCCCCGAAGTTGACCAGGGCGTTCGCGACACCGGCATCGGCCAGCAGTTTCCGCACCCGGTCCAGCGCGTAGCCCTTACCGAAGCCGCCCGCATCGAGCACAATACCCGCCCCGGCCAGCGTGACGCTCCGCGCCGCGGGGTCGAGCCGGTAGGCCGGCACAGTCCCGCCCGGAGAAAGGGCCGCGATGTCGAAATAACCGTCCGTGCTCTTGCGGAACACCTCGCAGAGTTGCAGCAGGACGAAGGTCTCCTCGTCCAGCGCGACTGCCTCCCGCCCCTGCGAGGCGTTGATCCGCGCAAAGAGGCTTCCGGCGTCGTGCCGGTTCAGTCGGGCGTCGAGCGCCAGCACGAGCCGTTCGATCTCCTCCGACAGCCGCCGGGCCTCGGGTTCGGGGAGGCCGACCAGCACCGTTTCCAAAACGGTGTGCATCGCCCCGAACGAGGCGTAAGCCACACGGGCCTGCGGATTTCGGGCGCTGTAAACAAACTCCATGACCCTATTTCCTGCGCCGGAACAGCCCCACGACCAGCCGCACCGCCCACACCAGCAGGTAGAGCACGGCGGCGATGCACACGACGTATCCGAGCTGGGAGAAAATCTCGGACCAGTCGGTGCGGTAGCGGACGATAGCCGCCACGTTGATCAGGCAGGCGGCCGCAAAACAGCCGAGAACGACCCACAGTTCCCGGCGTTTCGCCTTCGCGGTGATTACCGTATCTTTCAATTCATTGCGTGTTTAGACCAGAGGCCTTCCGGTCCCGGTCACAGTTTGTAAAACTCCTCCCAGCCGCGGCGGGGAACGGCGCCCCAGAGCAGCTGGTTGGCCAGCGGATTGTTGGTGATCTGTTTGGTTTGGCGGTCGAAAAGGATCTTTTCGCCGGTCCACTGGCTGACGACGCCGAGGCAGAAGACCTGGCTCAACGGACCTGCGACGGAGAAGGGCGAGCGGGTCCGCTCCCTGCCCATGACCGACAACAGGAAGTTGGCATAGTGGTTCGAAGGGCTTTTCGGCACCTCGGGGAGTTTGCCTTCCATCTCCTTCGCACGCTCTCCGGGAATGATCGACAGCTTGCTGCCGTGCGATCCGCCCTTGAAAGTCAGCGTTTCGGAGTAGATCTCCTTGCCCGGATTGAGCTTCGCGGGCTGAATCTTGCCGCCCGCAACGGTCGGAATATTCGGGTCGAGTTCCGAGACGCCGTAGCCGTCGGGTACGGCGGGGATGTTGTCCAGCCCGTCGTACCAGGTGATGTCCAGGGCGGGCATCTCCCGGCGTTCGGGGAAGCGGAAGACCAGCGTCGACGACATGGGATAGAAGAAGCGGTTGTGGCCCTTGAGGTAGGTGGGATTGACCTCCGTGGGAAGCCCCAGGTCGAGGAACTCGTGCACCGTGTCAAGGATGTGCGCACCCCAGTCGCCCAGCACGCCCATGCCGAAATCGTACCAGCAGCGCCACTGCCCCTTGTGGTAGTCGTGGTTGTAGGCGTGCTCGTGCGCGGCGCAGAGCCACGTCTCCCAGTCCAGCGTCCGCGGGACGGATTCGCCCTGCGGATAGGCCGTCATCTTCGGGTCCCAGCCGTGCCAGCGGCGCGGGTTGTTCATGTGGGCCGTGACGGCCGTCACATCCTTGATAATCCCGGCGTCTTTCCACGCCTTGAACTGGAAATAGTTGGCCTCGGAATGCCCCTGGTTGCCCATCTGGGTCACAACGCCGTATTTCTTCTCGGCCTGCATCAGCAGTTCGCACTCGTAAAACGTGCGGGCCAGCGGCTTCTCCACGTAGACGTGAATACCCTCCCGCATGGCGGCCATGCAGATCGGGAAATGGCTGTGGTCGGGCGTCGCCACCATCACGGCGTCGATCCGGCCGGCCATTTCATCGAACAGTTTGCGGAAATCGCGGTACTTCGGCACACCGGGGAACATGGCCTCGATCTCCTGCGTGTGCTTCGCGCCCATGTCCACGTCGCAGAGCGCCACGACATCGCAAAGTCCCGTCTTACGAAACTCCTTGGCCACTTCGGCGCCGCGGTTGCCGATTCCGATCAGCGCCACGCCGACCTTTTCATTGGCCCCCACGACCTTCGGCGGAGCCACCCTTTTGTTTCCGGCCCCGGCATTGCCGCCCATGAGCAGCGAGGGAATCATCGCGGCGCCTCCGATGAGGGCCGTGCTCTGCAGGAAACTCCTGCGCGATATTTTCTTGTCTGCCATCGTCAATTCGGTTTATTCCAGTTCCCTGATCTTGATGTTTTTGTAATAGACCTCGTCGCCGTGGTCCTGCAGCAGGATGTGGCCGCTTTCGAAATTGCCGAAGTTCACCCAATCCCTATATTTGCTGTAATCGACCAGCGCGTCCCACATGGCGTTGTTGCGCTCGTACTCGATGATCTTGACGTCGTTGAGCCAGTGCTCGACGTGGTTGCCGCGCACGACGATCGCAGCCTTGTTGAAAAATCCCTTGCGGAACGGCTTGTCCGCCGGAGCGGGAATCAGGTCGTAGAGCGAACCCAACTTGCGGTTGCCGTTCACACCCAGCTTGGCGTCGGGATGCTTCGCATCGTCCAGCACCTGGTACTCGCAGCCGATGGCCGAACCGCCCTTGGCGCTGTTGACGTCGGGATTCACGAAATACTTGATGCCGCTGTTGGCCCCCGGAGTGATCTTGAAATCGACCGTCAGGATGAAATTGCGGTATTTCCCGGTGGTGATGATGTCACCGCCGTTGCCCGACTCCGCGCCATCGGCCTTCTCGACCGTCAGGACGCCGTCCTTGATATGCCAGCCTTTGCCGGGGAACTGCGGACCCTTGTGGCTGCGCCAGCCGTCGGTCGTTTTCCCGTCCCACAACAGTTTCCAGCCCTCGGCCTTCTCGCGCTCGGAGATCGTATTGGGAATGCAGTTGTGCTGCGCGATGCCCGTTTCGGGCGAGAGTTCGTATTCCAGCCCGGAGGTCAGGATGCGGATCTCCTTCCAGCTCACTTTCTTGCCGGCCAGCTCGGGCTTGCCGACCGCATGCACCTGCAGGGCGATGAAACCCGAGGCGTCCTGCGCATCGAGCACGTCCGCGGCCGGAACGCCGTTGATCCACGTGCGGATGCGGTTGCCGACCGCCTCGACGCGCACTTTGTTCCAGTCGCCGTGGCGGAAAGCCCGCTGCGCGGCGGGATTGGTCGTCAGCGGGTAGAGCCAGCCGAGGCGCGCCTCGTCGTAGACACCGCCCGACCACGCGCGCGCCGACGGATCGATCTCGTACTGATAGCCCCGCACGCGACCGTCGGTGAGGTGGCTGCGGAACTGGATGCCCGAATTCAACCCTTCGTCGACGCGGAACAGCATCTCCAGGATGAAGTCGCCGTACTCTTTGTCCGTGCGCAGGAAGGTGTTCGGAGTGCCCGTCCGGCTGATGCCCTCGATGGCCCCGTCGACGACCCGGTACTCCGCCGTCCCGCCGACCCTTGTCCAGCCTTTCAGGTTCTTGCCGTTGAAGAGCGTCTGCCACTGGGCCTGTGCTCCGACGAAGGTGCAGGCCCCCAATAGTACAAGAAGTATCTTTTTCATATCAGTTGGGTAGTTTTGATCGCACGAATATAGCTTATTTTTTCGGTTTTCCGGCCTATTCTCCTGCAAAAATAACGGCCGCCCCGCGGGCCGGAGCGGCCCGGACGCCCTCGGCGAGGGGCGAAACGCTGCCGATCAGGGGCAAACGGCCCGTATTCTGAAAAAGTTTCGTAACTTCGGCACAGCAAACCCATAAATGAAGCCATGAAACATTCGAACATCCTGCTGCTGCTGCTGCTGCTGCTCCTTTGCGGCATGCTGCCGCTGCTCGCCGGGGCGCAGCGCCGGGCCGACCGGCAAACGCTCTCGGACGACAGATCCTTCTCGATGATCCTGCTGGGCGACCCGCAGGGATACGTCAAATACGCCGTCAACCAGCCGATCCTCGAACTCTGCACCGCCTGGATCGCCGACAACATCGACAACCTGCACATCCGGGCCGTGCTGTGCACGGGCGACCTGGTGGAGCAGAACGAGAATGCCGTTCCCGACAGCAGGATGCTCGACCGGACGAGCCGGGAGATGTGGCAGGCAAGTTCCCGGGCGTTCGAACGCCTCGACGACCGGGTTCCCTACATCGTTTCGTGCGGCAACCACGACTACGGCTACAAGCGGGCGGAAAACGGAATCACGAACTTCCCCGACTACTTCCCGATCGAGCGCAACTCCGCCTGGCGCGGGTGCTGCGTGGCGACCTTCCCCAACCGCAACCGCCGGGCGTCGCTCGAAAACGCGGCGTTCGAATTCAGCGATCCCGCCTGGGGCAAACTCCTCGTCGTCACGACGGAGTTCCACCCCCGCGACGAAGTGCTCGGCTGGGCCGCCAAACTGATCGGCGGCAAGACGTATGCCGGCCACCGGGTGATCTACATGACCCACGGCTACCTGACCAACGGCAAGGAGGCGCGCCACATCGCCGAGGACCGCTACGACATCGCCCCCGGGAACGCCGGGGCTGAAATCTGGCACAAACTGGTCAAACCCTCGTCCAATATCGGCCTGGTGATCTGCGGACACACGGCCAACGGCAACGGCGAATTCGCCGACAACGTCTCCTACCGCATCGACCGCAACGACGCCGGGAAGAAGGTTCACCAGATGATGTTCAACGTCCAGACCCTCGGCGGAGGCTGGGAGGGCAACGGCGGCGACGGCTGGCTGCGCATCCTCGAATTCCTGCCCGACGGGAAGACCATCCGGGTGAGGACCTACTCCCCGCTGTTCGGCATCTCCCCGTCGACGAAGCACCTGGCGCACCGCACGGAGCCGTTCGACCGGTTCGACATCGTACTGGAATAGTCCCCGAAAACACGCATACCAACGAAAAACAGCCATGAAAAAAACCGCAATCACCCTCTATTTCCTGCTGCAGGCCGCATGCCTGTTTTCGCAGGTTCCCCGCCCGGAATATCCCCGTCCGCAGTTCGAACGGACAGACTGGATCAACCTGAACGGCGAATGGACCTACACGTTCGATTTCGGCGCAAGCGGTCTGGAACGCGGCTACGCCGGCTCGAAAGGATTCGACGGCAAGATCATCGTGCCGTTCGCTCCGGAGAGCAAACTCTCGGGCGTCGGACACACGGACTTCATCGCCCGCATCTGGTACCAGCGCACGATCCACATCCCGGCAGGCTGGGCACAACGCAACGTGATGCTCAACTTCGGGGCCGTGTACTACACCTCCGAGGTGTATGTCGACGGCCGCTTCGTCGGGCGCCATTTCGGGGGCAGCTCGTCGTTCTCCTACGACATCACCGCATTCGTGAAGCCGGGCGGCAGCCACAGCCTGGTCGTCCTCGCCACGAGCGACCTGCGCAGCGGCAAACAGACCGCCGGCAAGCAGTCGCTGCAATACGCCTCGCACAGCTGCGACTACACCCGCACGACGGGCATCTGGCAGACGGTGTGGATGGAGGCGGTGGCTCCCGAGGCCCTCGCCCGCGTCCGGGTGACGACCGACATCGACCAGCAGCAGCTGATCGTCGCCCCGCAGTTCTTCCGGGAAAGCCCGAACGCGCTCCGGGTGACCCTCCGGGACGGCGGCAAGGTCATCGGCACGCGGCAGGTCCGGGCGTCGAACAGCAGCGTCGTCGTCATCCCGGTCAAAAAACCCAGGCTCTGGAGTCCGGAAGACCCGTTCCTCTACGACCTGACCTACGAGGTGATCGCCCCCGACGGCCAGGTGCTCGACGCAGTGAAATCCTACGTCGGGATGCGCAAGGTCCACATCGAAGGCAACAAGGTCTACCTCAACAACGAGCCTTATTACCAACGGCTGGTGCTCGACCAGGGTTTCTACCCCGACGGCATCTGGACCGCCCCGTCGGACGACGCCCTGCGCCGCGACATCGAGCTGGGACTGGCCGCCGGATTCAACGGTGCGCGCCTGCACCAGAAGGTTTTCGAAGAACGCTACTATTACTGGGCCGACAAGCTCGGGTATATCACCTGGGGCGAAAGCCCCAGCTGGGGGATGGACGCCAACGACGTGGAGACGGCCCGCAACTTCCTCTCCGAGTGGGCCGAATGCGTGGTCCGCGACCGGAACCACCCCTCGCTGCTGACGTGGACGCCGATGAACGAGGAGTGGTGGCCCGACAACACGCAGTTCCCGCGCTTCGCCTCCGACGTCTACGACCTGACCCGGCACCTCGACCCGACGCGCCCCGTCAACACCGTGAGCGGCGGCGCCATCGTCAGGACCGACATCTGGGCCGTCCACAATTACGAGCAGGACCCGGCCAAACTGAAGGAGAAGATATTCAGCAGCGGCACGTTCTTCCATCCCCGCCTGCGGACGACCCGCGACCAGACGCGCAACATCGGATTCAACGAGATGAAGGCGACCGAAAACTACGCCTGGCCGCAGTACGACGGCTCGTGCCCCTACCTAGTCGACGAATTCGGCGGCATCAAATGGGTGAAGGACCAGGAGAAGCAGACCACCGATTCACAGACCGAATCATGGGGTTACGGACAGGCGCCGCGCACGCTCGAAGAGTTCTACACCCGGCTCGAAGGCCAAGTAGACGCACTGTTCTCCCTCTCCGGACAGGTATGGGGCTATTGCTACACCCAACTCACGGACGTGGAGCAGGAACAGAACGGCATCTATTACTACGACCGTTCGGCCAAATTCGACATGGACCGGATCAGGGCGATTTTCAGCAAACGCCCGGAAAACTCCGCCCGATAACGCGCCGGACAGCTGCCCGAACGAAGCGCACCCCGCAGTAAAGCTGACCTGCCAAACCGTCGGGGGGGGGCAATTCCAGGTCCGGAATTCGGTCTGATGCATATTCCGACCGACGCCGAAATGGATCGGATGCCCTTCACCGCTTCGACCGGTTATACGATCGAACAGCAGAAAGCCAATCTCAAGGCATGACCGGAGAACGATGCCTAAAACACCGCGGCGAATATTTCGAACGGTATGCTACGAACGAGAAATTCGAGCATCACTTCAAACTGCATCTGTCGCACCGCATCGCACTGAAGATCGGCAGAGAGATACGCAGTCTCGAATTTTCACTCGGCATCATCAATATCGGTAACATGCTGAATCAGGGATGGGCCGTTCGTATGCATCGACCGGTTCGTACAACCCGGTCAGTTATAACAGCAGCTCACAGAATTTCCTGGTTCCTGCACGACGCCGATTACGACATGCATTCTTACGACAATTGCTATTCGCGCTGGCGGGGTCAATTCAGGGTGGAACTGGTGTTCTGACGGGTATTCACGCCCATCCGGTCCAAACAGAAAAAACAGGAACACACAAATCCGTGCCGCTATGCCCCACAAAAGTAAATAATCCAGTATATCGCTGATATACTGGATTATTTACTTTTGTTCTCTAACACAAAGCCCTTCGAAAAGGAGTTTTTAAGCGGGGAACGGGACTCGGACCTATTATTCTTGTTCCCTATGTATCAATATATCGCAATAATTTCCGTTTTTTGAGGTTACGATTTTATAGCACCTTTTACATCTGAATACATCTCTATGCTATGAAAATATGAATTATTTTAGTATTTTCAATAGTTTATTTGTTGGGGGGGGGGAATTAGGCCGATTTTCGAGCTTCTGTCGATAGTTATCTAAATAATGTTTTCTTCAATCTGGTCGACAATATATTGTACGTCTTCGTCCGATACATAGGGTCCACTCGGCAAGCACAAGCCGCATTTGAACAACGATTCGCTTACGCCGTTCACATAAGCCGGATTCTTCACGTAAACCGGTTGCAGATGCATCGGTTTCCACAGTGGACGCGATTCGATACCTGCGGTATCCAAAGCCATCCGCAAAGCCTCGACATTACGATTCGGTTCACTACCCGTATGCAGCGATGCCGCAGCATGCGTTACTCCGGCCGCCCCACCAACTGCACCTTGGACAGCTGTTTCATAAGCGTGTTCTTCTCCTTTTACGTGCAAGGATGGATCAAGCAGGATCGTACAGAGCCAATAGTTACTGTCATAACGCGACGATGGATTCTCATGCAATGCAATTCCCTCCACGTCCGCCAATAACTCTTTGTAAAGCTGGCAGACATGCTTATGGTGGACGATATGATCGTCGGCAACGGTCATCTGCCCCCGGCCGATACCGGCGCAAATGTTCGACATCCGGTAGTTGTAGCCGATATGTTCGTGCTGGTAATATGGATAGGATTCACGGGCTTGCGTAGCGTAGAACATAATCTCTTTTTTCGCCTCGGTATCCGGACAAACCAATGCCCCACCGCCCGACGTAGTGATCATCTTATTACCGTTGAACGATAGAACGCCGTATTTGCCGAACGTCCCGAGCACCCGCCCGTCGAATTTCGACCCGAAACCTTCGGCAGCATCTTCAATGACGGGAATGCCGTATTTATCGGCAACGACCATAATCTCGTCGATTTTGTAAGGCATACCGTACAAGGCAACCGGGACGATCGCCTTCGGGGTTCGGCCGGTCTTGGCGATGCGTTCTTCGATAGCCGTTTCGAGCAGTCTGGGGTCCATGTTCCAGGTTTCAGACTCCGAATCTACGAAGACGGGGGTAGCGCCGAGATAAGTAACGGGATGCGACGAAGCACAAAAAGTAAAACTCTGAACGAGCACCTCATCTCCCGCCCCCACACCACAGGCTAACAAGGCCAAATGCACGGCAGCTGTCCCTGATGACAACGCGACAACCTCCCGATACTTACAATAGATTCTGCATAGCTGCGTCGATTTGGCTGTTCTCAAAGCTATCCAAGTAAATTTGAGTGGTTTTCAGACTATGATGTCCCAAAGCCTCCGATATGATACCGATATTCACACCCGATTTCTTCAATACAGTAGCGAATGAGTGCCTTGCTACATAGGTTGTAACAGTTGCTTTAATCTTCAACCGTTTGGCAACATCCCGCAAAGCCACATTCACCCTGCTGCACATTTTATGCACTCGGTTCTTCTTTTGCAGGGGTGTGATATGCGCCCGTTCATCCAATATCGGAAACAGATAACCTACCTGTTCGCAATGGCTGTCATACTTGGAAATAATCGCCTTTGCCCTTTCCGACAGCGGGACATTGATTGCTCCGTGCGTTTTCTGACGGTGGTAAATCAGTCGTCCGTCCGCAATGTTGGCAGGGGTCAGATTGGCAATATCCACGAACGATATGCCACCGCACAAGTACGAGAAAACAAAAATATCGTGTGCAAACTGCTCTATCTCCTTTCCCTGTGAACAATCGGCGTCGATAATCTTCAACATCTCTGCCTTGCTCAACGCTCGTTTCGGTGTACGGGTGTTGAATTTGCTAATCTTGTACTCGTTAAATGGGTTTTTCTCCCTGCTGACAATCTTTGCCTTAATTGCACGGTTGAACATGGCCCGCAAAGTCCGCATCTGAAAACTCAATGTCGTTTCCTTATTGCCTTTCGACCGCATCCATCCCTCGAAAGCACTCAAAAACGCTTCGTCTATCTGACCGAACGTATAGGACAGCGGTTTGTCAGCGTTAAAGGATTTCAGCACGTTGTAGGAGTTCAGATAGGCATAGGCATTACCGACCGCTCCCTCCCGTTTGAGTTGTTCCACCGTCCGCAAATAGAAACTCTCGACCGTCTCGGACTGGATTTGCTCACGGGATTGCTCCTTTACGAGCGTTTCAGCCGTATAATCTTCATCGCGGGCGGCTTTCTCCAACAACTTGGTTTGATACTCGGATTTGACTTTCAGAATGATTTGCTGAATGTACTTGCGGTCGGGACACTTGGGTTTAGGCTCGTTACGGTCGAAATCCCAATTCGACGGATGTACCGACACGCCTAAACTCTTCATCGTCCGCTTGCGGTCTTTCGTGATGCGCAACATGAGCGGATGCTCCCCGTTGGCGAGGGTTTTGCTTTTGAAGCAAATAACTGAAATGGTGGCGTCCATAGCCTTTTGGCGGTTTACACCACGGTTTACACACCCCGTGTAAACCAACGCAAAAACGGGGTCGAATGCCACAAGCCAATCAACCGCCAACAAACGAAAAAGGCTCAGCAATCATCAGATTACCAAGCCTTTTCATCAGTCGGGGTGACTGGATTCGAACCAGCGACCACACGCCCCCCAGACGTGTACTCTAAAACAGAGTACAGCACTTATTTTCAACACATTAGCCTTTTATCAAACGTGACGGTTGACTTCTCGGTTGATTTAATAGTCAAAGGTTAAACATTAGTGAACTATTGATGATAAGCTATCTTCTTTTGCATATTTGCAGTCAAAGGAAAAACGCCGCATTTTTTCGGTCCTTTTTCCCTATTCTTTAAGATACGACGCAATTTAACTCCAAACAAATTGCAGTTATTTCAAATCTTTGGCTTTAATGCGCACGACCTTTCCGTCGCGCACGACGACCAACTCGCCGTCCTCTTTCTTGGTTTTCTCAATTAGACGTTTACGGGCAAGCAAAATTCCTGCATTGATTTTCTCCTGCATTTGTTTTATTTCAACCTCGCTCATAATCCGAAATCATTTTATAGGATAACGCATCTTCGACATGGATTGTTATATCTTTTTCACCCGATGCAATGATTTTAATTTCTGCGTCTGCCGAACTATTGTCGTATATCGTCCAGAAATTACAAATCGGCGTGTAGAGTGTTATAAAGTTCTTCATGCCGTTTGCATAACGACGGCGAATGACATCCGACGGGATATTGTGCCCACCCTCACTTACTCGTGTTGCTACACGCTCAATAGCTTGTTCGGGTGTAGGTAGCCAAAAATAAAGTAAAGTTACAAAGTAGCCTTTCGCCTGCGCTCGCTCCACAAACTTTACATAGGAACGAGTTGCCAACGTCGTTTCAAATGCAAAATCCGCACCTTCGGCAAGCAAATCATCCATTCGTCGCAACATTAGCCGTCCTGCTTCGATTGCCACACTTTCGGGATTGAACGGCGACAACCCCTTTGCTATTTCGTCGGCATTGACGAACTCTTTACATCCCAGCATTTCGGGTAACACGGTATAGGATGCAGTCGTTTTTCCCGCACCGTTGCAACCTGCTATGATATAGAGTTTCGGCATATCCTTTTGACAAAGATAGCTATTTTCGTGCTATCTCCCATTTTTCAACGGAATAAAAAATCGGGCCAACTTTTTCAAAGGATCTATTATAAGTCCCCTTGTCAAAGTCGGTCTTCCTAACTTGTGGAGAAAGACGCGCAAGAAAGTTTTACCTTTCCCCTGCTCTCTTCTTTTAAGAAAGTGTATGTTGCTTTTGTTTCTATAAAGAAAAAATCCCCGACCGTATGGCCGAGGATTAGCATTGTAGTTCTTCATATTCTGGTGACGTAATTTCAAAAAATTCATTTTATATAGCCCTTGAAAAATATGTCACTTGATTAACAAAGCATCATATCGTGTTTGATAATCATAGCTAAACAGCTCTTCATCAGAGCAATCCTTTTTTAATATACAATCCAACTCAAAACTGCTACATATTCCATATCCCCAATATCTGCTCTTTATTTGAATCAATTTTCGCCGCTTGAGATTATTCGTACAATTATCATAAACTTTTTTGAGCGGCATCGGTAATTGTGCTGATACTTTTCTACGTTCAGCCATCCATTTATCCCAAAAGCGCATATCATTTTTTAAGGCACATTGCTTTTCTTCCACCCTATAATCTTCATCATCTGAATTAATCAACTCATCAAAGAAATCCGAATATGCTCTATGTATCATTTTATCTGGAATCAACCTATGTCGTTCTGTCGGCTGATAATTGGAATCACCCAAAGTAAAATAATAATCCAATAATGAAATCAATCTCTGCTCGTAGCTTTCAATGAAGAACTCGCCATACGCCATTGGTGCTCCTGACCCACCATGTTTCCCGACAACTATTTTATCGCATATATCATATAAGGCTTCTTCATATTCTTTCCATACACAATGTTCTGACACTAAAATATCCTTAAATTTGTTGTTACAATCCAACAGTCGATTGTTGTATATTTCTACCTTACATTCATGTAATTTGGTCGCCAACCATGCCTGTATATTAGCATCCCATTGTGAGCCGAGCGAGTATGATAATAATGAATCAATTTGTTCCGAAAATCTTTGGTAACGGTCTATCTCCGTGGTGGAACAATTAAGAGGGTAACATTCATTAATGCGCCAAAGAATCATATCTAAATCATCTTGATAAGGCGTTTCAGTCGCAAACCACAACGTGACAAAATCATTTACCGCCGTGATATGGGGTATATCTCGGAAATATCCGATTCTATCATAGAAACCGTAACGTTCAGTACGATGCAAACTATCGAATCGTCGTTGATATTCAGCTATCTTGTCTTTTGATGGCTTGCCAAATAAATAAGGGATAGAATCAGCATCTCTCCACTTAAACTTAAAATGGATGGTATCATAATATGTCTTGATTGTAAGTTCCGTTGAATCTTCTCCAACCTGCTCAATCTGCCTTACCTGTCTATCGCCACAACCAAGCATTATTAAGCCAACAACAAGTATCAGTATGTAGTTCTTCATCTTGTGTGACGTAATTATGGAAATCTCTGTTTATATAGCCCTTGAAAAATTATGTCACTCAATTTCGTTTGACATATTCTTTCTTAATCAATCGCTTTTCGATATTGTATGTAAAGACAGAAACAGAATCTGTAAAGTAATTATATTCCTTAATTTCGGTTAATTTATACGGTGGATAATCTCCTGACGTATTTTTTCGATAGAAACTTTCAGATGAAGTTATCCCTCCATGACCATATATAGTTATCATATCATCATCAATAATTGAAAGATCATCGATATCTGTAAATGGCGGAATATCGGTTATCTGATACAGGCCGTTCTGTATGCAGGTTCCGTCACCCTCCATTTTATAGAATCGATAGGCATTCGTATGGCGTTGCCCCTCAGCCCACATATTGAGCACCAACATCCGTCCTTTATCGACAAAGAAAAAAGGCACATCCTTTAGCAGATAGGAATCTTTGCATTCGTCAGGCATGTAATATTCGATTTCATAAATGCATGATTTGTCGTATTTGATAGAATCTCCAAAAGGAAATCCCATCGGATGATTAAGGAAGAAATGACTATGTACCATCGAAAATCGAATATTCCCTTTCTGAAAGTTGAGAATTGCCTTGCCTATTATTTTACCCAAAAAACCGACATATTCAGGTTGCCATAGAACAGACACCCGATAGCCGCTTATACTATTCTTATAACGAATACGAACAAGCGTGTCCATCTTGTTCTCTCGAATAAATGGATGTCGGGCTTTTGCTAATGATAATTTCAATTCCGTATCTCTCAATAACTGTTTCATTGAATCTACTATGTGTAAGTGTTGCTTACTCATAGCATCCAATGCCTTTATATATATTTGCTTGACGGAATCCAATTTATGAGCAAAAATAGCTTGCTCTTGTTGCGGGCGTTGATTTCCACATCCGACAATCAACAGGGCAAATATGGAGAGTAAATAGGTTTTCATCTTAATAATTCCACTTATCTCTGTTAAACTGGTCTTTGCTAACCGTAAACGATTTTATAGATTGTCCTTGCGGAGATAAGACAGTAACTGTATAACCGTTCGGTTCTATATTTTGGTCACAATGTATATATCTGTCGTATATATATTCTCCATTATTGAATTTATAAATCTTCCAACCAAAACTAATTGCTCCGCCATCTGCATATAAAATGATTTCTTTACGGGCATTATTTACAAAGAAAAAATATTGGTCTATGGACTTAAATATTTCAGATTTATTTGTAAAATATTCGGTTGCATTTATGGCCTTCCCGTTCTTGATTTTATAAATAGAGGTAAATGCGCCAACATTCCGCTGACTGCCGCCATAAGGAGAAAGATCGGTTATTAGTTCATCTTTTCCGTCAAAATCCAAATCAGCAAAGAAGAACGGAATATCGTATTCGGGAGATTTGATAACATCGCCGTCTTTATTATCAAGATAGGCCAAATTATCATCCAATTTCATGCCCCAAAATGTTCGGCCTCCATATACTGAAAATTCTTGCCCCGTATCAATATGGTGAAAAGTCAATGTTAAATCATAGCATCCAAATTCTAAATTTTTATTCGCTATTCCAGATACGGTATATTTATTAATCGGCCGTTCATAGGAGAATGGAATTATATTATTTGCGGCCTGTTTAGATTTCTGTTCTTCCCATCTTCTTATAAACTCCTTTGCATCGTTATAATAATTGATGCTACTCTTTGGCAATTTCTTAAACACCTTGCATCATCTTAATAGCATTGTCTAAATCTCCTACACGTTCGTATAAATGTGCCTTTTCAAAATAGGTCATTGCTGTCATTTGGCTGACCTTTCCATATTCCTGTTCTGCATATTCCAGCATATTATCGTATAGATGCTGTGCATTGTCTACTTGCCCTGCACTTAAATAATCAGAAATAAGGTTGAGCATCATTTCTTCTTTCATTGCAGGATTGGAATATTGCCGAGCGACTGAATCAACTTGCGTTTTCCGCACAAAGGCGTTCAACACACTATCACCGTCTGTCGTTCCTCTATTGAAATTCTGCACAATGTCATTGAGCATTTCATCATAGGTTTGCTGTGGACGGTGATTGCCACACCCAACAATCAGCAGGACGAATATGGGGAGTAAGTAGTTTTTCATCTTATGTGACGCAATTTTGAAAAGTTCTGTTTATATACCCCTTGAAAAATATGTCACCAATGCTATAAATGCCTGTTAATCCTTTTTTGTAATTCCTTATCTTTATATCCGTTCTTCTTGGCTCGTTTCAGCCAGAATTTCGCTTGCTTCCAATCTTGAATGTCGGCATAATAGTATGCTAAATCCCGCTGGGCCATCCATTCATCCTGTTCCGCCGCCCTTAACCACCAAATAACAGCAGAATCAATATCTGCCTGCTCTCGTTTAATCAAATCTGGGCGTTCTGCATAGCATCCTCCCAATAAATTTTGAGCTTCTGAATTTCCTGCTTCCGCAGACTTAAACAGGCTTTCGATTGCGGTATCTTTATCTCCATCACCGAAAAGCATCCAATGAAAAAATTGGGAGTATTGTTCATCAGCCAATTTCTCGGCCTCTGTAAATGGTCTTTCGGGTTGGCTTTGGCAACAAACGAACAAAATGCCCGTCAGTATAAGTAAGTAGTTTTTCATCGTTCGTTTTCTTCTTTGCAAAACAATCCTTTGATTTTGTGCCAAGCATAGTATTGCCATTGCCAACGCATCAGACAACTCGTGTTGTTTTCAATGGTCTGACGGTTGGGATTCAGTCGCGCTCCGCCTTTCTCTATCCATATCGTATCTCGCGTTTCGGGCAGAATCAATAAATCGCCATGACGCTCATAATAAACTTTCAAATAGTGTTCGGGAGAGGTGTAAACCGAATCTTGCGGAATAAGTACATCGCAACAGTAAGTATTTCCAACAGCATATATTGGAGCATATTTATATGTGTCCCCCATTTTACGGAAACCCATATATAGTTTATCAGCCTGTTGCTCTGAAAAATAAATATTAGGCATCGCGGCTACAAAGTCCAATATAAGAATGGCAGTCCAAATCCATACCTTTCCAAACTTGGCAAATTTCGGAACGTCTGTCGATTTAAGAAATATCGGCAGAATAGAAGCCAGTAATATGAATCCGAGGCACGAAAATAATCTGGCCATTAGGTAATTGGATAATATGGAATCATTCTCGCCAATACCAAGAACTGATATATCATCCGTTTTATACCAGAATATAAGCCCTGCAAATACAAATAAATATGTCCCTATCGTAATTAACTGTATTGGCTTAGCTAATTTACAGATATTAAACCATATAATGGCCAATGCAACAGCAAACATCCAAACACCATCAATCGTGGTGTGCATTTCCAACGATGGCCAAATAAGAAATAAAACACGGTAAAGCACCCAATAGGCAATCGGGCTGACAACAATATAGAGCGTTCTTACAAGTATGCTTTTAAGCGTGGAATTGAGGGTCATGGATTCGTTATTGAGTGGGTTAATTCATTTATAGAACAGGTGACGTATTTTGCAAAAATCTCTAATATATACCCCTTAAAAAATATGTCACCAACGAACCAATAAACTTTCTCCAACGAATCGCTCGATTGGAGAAAGTCTATTGATGTCCCTTATTTTACTTTTGCTTGATAATCAATTTTGAATTGATATTATCAATAGTTACCGTTCCGAAACGTTCCAAAACAGTCTGGCCGAGTAATAGCGGAGCCTGCTGATTATGGACAACCGAAGCATCAACATTACGCAGAATGGCATCGCCAATCTTGATTTCACGCAGACGGATTGTTGTGCCCTCGTGAATCTCGCCAGTTGCTACGCTGTAATATTCTTTGCCCTTAATATCGTCTGATTTTAAATAGCCATTTTTAAGCATAAAATTAGCTTCCACCGAGGAGATTGTAACCGTACTTGCTCCCGTATCGAAAAAGAATTTCAAAGGCAATTCATTAATCGTACAAGGTATTTCATAAACCCCGCTATACATTTTTTTCATTTGTATCTCGGAAATCGTTTCAATCTTATCTTCTGCCTGTTCATCATCGGCTTCTATTCGAATAGGCTTGGCTTTATATTCTTCAATTAAATGCTTAAATTCGGGCAGTTCTCGAATGGCATCTATATCATCATCATGCTCGATATGTGCAAACGAACGATAGCCTTTCTCAAAGGCTTTGCGAAGTGCCGCAACAGATTCGTCCAATCGTCCCATGCGTGCCAGCAGACATGATTTATCGTAATAACCACCGCTTCTTGTTGAATCAACGGCAATGATTTTATCCATCCATTCGAGGGCTTCGGCATCCCGTTCTAAAAAGTGAAGGGCATATTGGCGACAACTGCCATTTTCGGCAACCGTATCCTGTCGAATAACCTCCTCGAAATCCGCATTGCTCTTCTCCTTTTCTCCACGTTTCAAGTACAATGCACCCCGCATCAAGAAAATATAGGGATATGTTTTATCGACATCTATTCCCGTATTGTAATCTTTCATGGCCGAATCATCATCGCCCGATAACTCATAGCACCAGCCGCGCTTATAGTAGGCATAAGCACTCGTCGGATCAAGCTCTATCCCTTTTGTAAAATCAGCTATCGCCTCTTTATATTGCCCGCCCTTTCGGTAATAGTCGGCACGGGAAATAATTGCATAATAATCTTTACCATCTCCCAATTCAATGCACTTGGTTATGTCCGCAATAGCATGTTCAGTGTCTCCTATTTCGTTGTAGCATTGGCTGCGACTGTAATAGATGAAATCAAAACTTCCGAACTCTTGTTGCAGTTGATTGTAGCATAAAATAGCATTTACATAATCATAGCCCCATTTGTAAATATGGATACGCAGTTGTTTCCAAGAGTGATCGTTATTTTTTTGAATTTGGGCCTGCACTTTGGCTAATGTGTAATAGTCAAGACTTAATCTGACAGTTACGTATAAAAAGAATAAATTTGTAAC